>ENA-OQDU01000052-OQDU01000052.1-human-gut-metagenome-genome-assembly--contig:-NODE-52-length-11590-cov-0.911541_pt1 | contig 11590 bp, 15 predicted proteins | sample MGYA00242789_ERZ504623 | MGnify/ENA primary metagenome ERZ504623 (study PRJEB26092, sample SAMD00036335) | human gut metagenome | host: Homo sapiens | study: EMG produced TPA metagenomics assembly of... | reverse complement strand
TTGCAATAATGTCAATTTTAAGAAAAGCAGAAAAATTTCATAATGCTTGACAAAGCAATATAAACACGCTATACTGACAGCACAAATGAAATTGCATAATGCAATTCGAAAGGAGGTGGTCATATGACGCAAAGAAAGATTGCCTTATCTATTGAGGAAGCTGCTGATTATACGGGAATTGGCAGGAACACCCTGCGAAAGTTGGTAGAGTGGAAGAAACTTCCGGTATTGAAGGTTGGGAGAAAAGTCCTGATCAAAACGGATATGCTGGAACTTTTTATGGAAGCCAACGAGGGCAGGGACTTGAGGGATAAGGGAAATGTGAAAGCAGTCACAAGAAACGGTTCAACTTAAAAAAGCGGTTCCCGAAGAAACCGCCAAAGGTTCTATCAGACCGGAGTCATGATATACCTACACGCAAGCAGATTATACCATGTACTTCGTCTGACAGACAACAGGAAACTTATGTTTGGAAAAAAAGAAAGGACGATGATATTTATGGCAAGATCAACAAAGAGTTATGAGGAGCGTATGCTCCAGTTGGAAAAGAAAGAACAGGAAAGCCTTGAGAAAGCAAAACAGTATGCAGCACAGAAACGGGAACTGAAGAAACGTCAGAAAGATGTGGAAACCAAAAAACGGACACACAGGCTCTGCCAGATTGGCGGTGCAGTGGAATCGGTACTGGGTTCTGCGATTGAGGAAGATGATATCCCAAAGCTGATCGGCTTCTTAAAAAGGCAGGAAGCAAATGGGAAATTCTTCTCAAAGGCAATGCAGAAAGAGCCAGTTGCAAATACGGAGGAAGTGTAATGCCGGAGGGAGTGGAGTTTCCATTCCCTTCATTGCTTTTTTATGAAGGGCGCACTTATGGACAACCAGAGGTCGTCCGTATAAGTTTGCCACAGGTGGCAACCGGTCTGCGCTTACGCTTGCCGGGCTCGTTCCGTCGGCGGGCTTTCAGCCAGACTGCTCATGCCGCAGGAGGCATCTTCGCCAGAGGGGCACATTCCATGCAGGCTGTTATGCACAGGGCACTCTTACGCAGAGGGTGCTCCGGCAGATACCATTTTCTTTTAGGAAAAACGTTACCTGCCGGAAATCAAAGCCGGATACGGCAGAATGGGGGAAACGGAGCATGGCGATTTTTCATTATACAGTAAAGATTGTTGGACGCAGCAAAGGAAAATCCATCATATCGGCGTCTGCTTATCTCAATGGCGATGTGATGAAAAATGAAGAAACAGGCAGGATCAGCTACTATACTTCAAAAAAAGAAGTCGTTTATACCAGCCTGCTGATGTGTGAAAATGCACCACAGGAATGGCAGAATGTACCTGCTGAAAATATCAGACGGTTCCAGAAATCTGTCCGATATAAAAGGGCAGATAACCAAAATGCTGCACTGGAAAAATTCAAACTTACTTTTCAGAAGCAGCGTTTATGGAATGAAGTCTTGAGGATAGAAAAAAGTTCAGATGCACAACTCGGCAGGTCATTTGAGTTCTCACTTCCGAAAGAATGGAGCCGACAGGAACAGATTGATTATACAACTGAATATATTCAAAAGACCTTTGTAGATAAGGGAATGTGTGCGGATTGGAGTATCCACGATAAAGGAGATGGTAATCCCCATGTGCATTTATTGGTGACGTTGCGACCATTCAATTCAGACCACTCATGGGGTAACAAAGAAATCAAGGATTGGGAGTTTGTCAGAGATGAAAATGGAAATATTGTGGTGGATGAATCCCATCCGGACTGGTGGCAGGATAAAAAGAACCCTGACCGTCATGGAATCCGAATCCCCGTACTTGATGAAAATGGAGTCCAGAAAGTCGGGACAAGGAACCGCAAACAGTGGAAACGTGTATTAACCGATGCTACCGGGTGGAACAATCCGAAAAATTGTGAGCTATGGCGGAGCGAATGGGCAAACGTCTGTAATGCACATTTGAAAACGGAAAATCACATTGACCATCGTTCTTATGCAAGGCAGGGAAAATTAGAGATACCGACGATCCATGAGGGCGCAGATGCCAGAAAAATTGACGAGAAATTTCAAAACGGACAGACATCCTCTACTTCATGGAAAGTAGAGGAAAACCAGATCATAAAAAGACAAAATGCACTGCTGGATAAAATACAGATTTCTTTTGGAAAAGTATCCAGTGCATTAACACAATGGAAGGAGCGATTGCGTGACATTAGAAGAAAGCCGGGAAGTCATTCCATGATGGAGACAATGATAAACCAGATCGAGGAACAGCAGAATCTTATGGCAGAGATGGTACAGGAATTGCAGGAACGGGACAGGCAGCTCCTGTCTTTTCAGGAGCAGAACCAGAGTTTAAAAAGCTTAAACAGCGAATTATCCAGGCTGCTAAATCTTTTGCCAGATACAGAAGAACTGCTCTCACAGATCGAGCAACAGAAAACCAGAATCGAACAGTTGGAAAACGAGAATCAGCAATGGCAGGAATTAACGCAGAAGCTGAACAACGAGAACAGCTTATTGCAGAAACAGAACAGCGAATTGCTGACCTTAAACAGCAGATAGAGAAAGCGAGGGAGATCGATGAGCGAATGCAGAAACTTAGAGAACGTCGGGCAGGTGGAAGAACTTCTGCTGATGACCGAACAGATGCAGGACGAACTGGATCAGAAAGACCAGACAATCCAGGAACTAAACAGGCAGCTAAGCGAATCGCTGACCTTGAACGAGAAATTGAACAGCGAAAACAGAGCCGAGAATATCGAAGCATTGCGGACAAGATTAAGGCAAACAGAGGAACGATTGACCAGCGAGACAGACAGCAGGAAAAGAGCCGACGCAGAAGCCGTGGCATGGAAATTTAAGTATGAAAAAGCAGAGCAGGAAAAACTTTATGCACAGACACACCAAAAGACGGTAGAGGTAGCTGTTGAGAAAAAAGTGCCTTATGAGAAATGTGAAAAATGTGACCGTACTGCTTACCGGAAAGCAAAAGAAAAATGCGATAGCCGTAAAAGCCAGTTAGAAAAGAAATATAAAAAATATGACGATTGGTTATGAAAGTATCTTGTTTCTACTGGCATGGTACAGCATAACAACAACACTGTTTACTGCGATTCTTTCGCCGGTTTTCCTTAACGACTGTGTCGTCTTTTTCGGTGCGTTAGGAAAAGGAATGGGAAGTTTATTTCGGGAGTTTGTGACAGGTGCAGACTCTTTCGGACAGTTAAGCAGTGGAATACCTAACAGTATTCTTTCCGGGATTGTGTACTGGCTGATTGCCGGTACTGTCATGGCAATTTTATTCGTAATAACCGGGTGGCTGATAATCGGGATTGGTTATCAGGTAGGAAAAATCTACCGGAAATATTGTTGGGATATCATCAGTATCGTGGTAGCGATAACGAGTACAGCTGTTGTAATTTACTTTGGAGAATGGATTAAAAACGCTAATCCGATAAATCTTATTGTATTGCTATTACTGTCGCATATTATTTATATTGGAATCAGATGTTATGTGAAAGACTGGATGGAAGAACGAGGATATTATTAAAAGAGGACAGGGAAATTTCATAATCTTCCTGTCCTTAGTAAGGGACTATTGATTGTTTATATAAAGAAAAAGTATATAAATAAATCTTGACAATTAGTACGAACTCGGACTATAATACAAAAGTCCGGATTCGTACTAATTTAAGGAGGAAAAAGATGAGAAAAGATAATAATATGATAATACAGTTGCAACGATATTATGCTTTATGGAAAGAATGTACAGCAATGTATGAGGAATGGTCAAAGGATCAGGGACTGTCTTCAAATGGAGTTTTTGTTTTGCATTCATTTTATGAAAGTAATGGAAGATGCACGCAGAAAATGATAAGTGAAAAATGGAATATACCTAAGCAAACGGTAAATACGATACTAAAAGATTTTCAGAAAAAAGGATACATCAATATGGTATCTGATGATTCAGACAAGAGAAATAAGCTGATATGCCTCACAGAATCAGGAATGGAATATACGAAAGATATCATAGAAAAACTGCACTCAAAAGAAATATATGTAATCGAAAAAATGGGATTAGAGAATATAGAAAGTCTTAATGATAATACAGAGCTGTTTATCAGACTTTTCAAGGAAGGAGATTGTAAGAAAAATGAATCATAAATCATTATTTTTTAAATATGTTATTCCATCTATTATAGCATTTGCATTATCAGGAATATATGCGATAGTGGATGGATATTTTGTAGGCAATACCATAGGAGATGCTGGACTTTCGGCTATTAATATTGTATATCCGATTGAGGCTTTGATTCAGGCTCTTGGAACAGGAATTGGTATGGGAGGAGCTGTTTATTACTCAATTAATGCAGCAGAAAAGAAAGGAAAACGGGCAGAAGAATTTATTGCTACAAGCTGGTGGCTTCTTGTAATAGTAAGTGTTATCAGTACCATAATTATTTACTCCTTTTCGTCTAAAATTTTAGGATTGCTTGGAGCAGATGGAATTATATTAACAAATGCGACAGATTATATCAAAATTATAGCACTTGGAGCAATATTGCAGATTCTTGGAACTGGAATGATGCCATTCATTAGAAATTATGGAAACTCTTTCTGGTCAATGTTTGCGATGGTTGGTGGATTCATAACCAATATTGTTCTGGATTTTATCTTTGTATGGATATATGAAATGGGCATGAAAGGTGCAGCCACAGCTACAATAGCCGGACAGGGTGTGACTGCAGCAATTGCAATCATATACGCATTATATAATAAAAAGTTTTATGTGTATGTATCCTTAAAAAATGTAAAAGAAATGTGTGGCGCTATATTCAGAGTAGGTCTTGCACCATTTGGGCTAGCATTGACTCCTAATATTTCATTGGTGTTTATAAACCGATTCTCCGCTTCTTATGGGGGAGAAAAAGCTATTGCAACTTATGCATGTGTATCCTATATTATCTGTATCATATATCTCATATTGCAGGGCGTAGGTGATGGAAGTCAACCTTTAATGAGCCGTTTTTATGGTGAGAAGGATCAAGAAAGCCTGAGAGGAGTTCAGAGAATGGCATACATTTTTGCAATAATTCTTGCTGTTTGTGGTGGAATTATCATGTATGTAAACAGAGCAAATATTGGAGGGGTTTTCGGAGCTTCTTATGAAGTAAGTATTGAGATTTCTAAAATTGTACCTATATTTTTAGTGTCATTACCATTTGTTGCGATTACCAGAATAGCGACAGCTGGATTTTATGCTACTGAAAAAAGTGGATTGTCATACATTCTTACATTCATTGAACCAGTATTGATGCTGATATTTATGCTTGTTTTACCACCTTTATTTGGTGGACAGATTATGATATGGTGGAGTACGGTATTGGCACGTGTTTTTTCAGCGATTCTGGCATTCATACTAATAAAATATTGCGAAAAGGGAGATTTGCAATATGGAATACAGAAAATTTAACAATCAGATAGTAGCAAGAATAATCTAGGTTTATCTATTGTATTTTTAAGGACAGCCTCATAGCAATAGGGCTGTCCTTTTAAATTATGAAGCTAATTTTTTAATAAATTCTAGTAGATTTTGATTGGAATAATCATAACTCTAATGAATCTTCAGCATCTACCCACATCTGTAAATTCCCATCAAGATATAACCTTGCATATTCTAATGGCTCATCGATTGCAAGCGATGTCAAAGCACAATCAGATCCAGGTGTGGTTCTTAAATTTTTTTCTGCTTCCCAACAATCAATACGGAGTATATAGCCCGTATTAGTATATACATCAATGCTGTTGCACTGTGGATTGTATTCTGCAAATATTGTTCTCATCGTATCCCATCTCCTTATCATTTAATCAATCAGTAGTAGCAAAAATTAAGAAGCATTTCAATCAGTTCACCATGTCACTTTTATTTTGTGTTATACTGTCTTATAGATTTTTCTTGCCCTTGTATTTGCCCTTATCAAAGTTCGTAAACACTGATGGGACGATATAACACAAGGGAAACAATAAGGAAAAGCTCACCTGCGATAAATCCAGTGTTTTCAAGGGCTTGTGGAGAATTTAATAACAAAATATAACAGTTATTAAATTTCTTAAAACAGGTGAAATCTCAATCGGGATTTGTAGAATTAGTAAATCTCGATTTTGGGAAATACAAGAATGTGTCTCATTATGGTTTTAATGCGGTTTGTAAGGAGAAACAATATGATTGGGTTTGTTATATGGTCACTTTTTGGGAGTGTTTATAATTGGATTAGGAATAAAAGATATGTTTTCTAAGAATCCCGTTGGATTCTGGGCTAATACCGAAACAATAAAAGTAAAAGATGTGAAAGGTTACAATCGTGCGAGCGGACTATTGTTTATAATCTATGGAATCATTTTTGTTATATTAGGAATTCCGCTGTTAGAAGGTCAAAATACACCATACGTTCTGTTGTCGGTTATTGGTGTGATGGTGGAAACAATTGTAATTATGGCTGCTTATAGTTTAGTTATCGTTAAAAAGTATGAAGAGAAGTAAATAACTTTGAAGTTTACAGCGAGGTAAAAGTTTATGAATAACTATAATGAAGTGAAAAAATCATTTGGTACACAAGCAGAGAAATTTGCTTCATATCATATGTCTAAGGCAGAATATACCGATTATTTGATTCGTAGTATTCAGGCAAAGGGCAATGAACATGCATTGGAGGTTGCTGCTGGAACCTGTATATGTGGAAGAGCAGTGGCTCCTTATGTTAAGGACATTACTTGTTTGGATTTGACAGAAGCAATGTTGGAGCAGGGAAAAAAACTGGCAAAGCAAGAAGGTATTCAGAACATATCATTTGTATCGGGGAATGCGGAATGCTTACCTTTTGAAGATGAAACATTTGACCTTGTGATTACAAGACTTTCATTGCACCATTTTGTTGAGCCTGAAAAGCCTTTTCGGGAGATGCAACGAGTTTTGAAAAAAGGTGGAAAACTTGTTATTTGGGATATGGTAGCGACTACAGAAGAATTGCGTGAAACTAATGACGCTATTGAAACGATGCGTGATAACTCACATACAAGAATACTTAGCAGAGAAGAATTTGAAGCATTGTTTGAGGATGCTTTTGAGCTTCAGCTTGAAGAAACAACACTTGTTCCTGTAAATCTACAAAGTTGGATGGATTTGACAAGTACACCAGAGGATATTCAAAAAAGATATTATTGATAAAATGGAATACGATTTGAATGGTGGAGATAAAACAGGTTTTAATCCCTATATCAAGGAGGGACAAATATGCTTTGACCATAGGTGGTTATTGCTGATTGGAAAAAGGAAACTAATCCCCATTTATCAAGAAAAAGAAACTTTCAGTTTGACTGATTAGAAACAGGGAAAGGCGCGGCGGACAATGTAGTGATCTGCGGCTTGTAATTTGTGGTGGGATATAGCGAAAGAAAAAAGGAGAGATCGCACATGGTTTTATTGGTTGTCGATGTACAGAAAGGCATTGTGATGAACGCTTATATGCGTTCGAGAAGTTTGTCAGTAATATCAGGAAGCTGATTGAGACCGCTCGAGAACATGGGGTAGAAGTTTGCTATATTCAACACGATGATGGGCCGGGTACTGGGTTTTCCATCGGGGACGATGCGTTTGAGGTCTATTCTGAGTTTCAACCGATGCCCGCTGAAAAACGATTCGTCAAGACCGTAAGCAGTGCATTCAAGAAAGAGAGTGGTCTGCTGGAGTACCTGACAGCAAAGGGCGAAAAAGACGTGATGGTATGTGGCATTATGACCGACTTCTGCATCAATGCTACAGTAGAGGCCGGTTTTGAGCATGGACTGCACATGATCGTTCCTGCCTATGCAAATTCCACGTTGGACAATGAGTACATGACTGGGGAGCAGAGCTACCATTACTATAATGAGTTTCTCTGGCCAAAACGCTATGCGGATTGCGTATCCATGGATAGGGCATTGGCATTATTCAAAAAAGCGATAGAGGTATAGATATATGTTGATAAACTTTAATGATCGGCACGCTATTACAGTGTCTGGCATAAATAATTGCCCCAGCAAGGCCATCTGTGATGGAGATTTAGTTTTGTTTACTATGAAAAAAACAATCTTTCTGCTGGTACTGGTGTTAAGCATGGGAATTTATACCGGATGTGGTAAAGAGAATACAGAAATCGAAAATTCCCGCATGGAAGAACAAACTACACCTGAAAACAGTGAAAACGATGAGATTCATTTGGATGATGAACTGAATATAGATTTTACCTGCGATTATTCTGAGGATATTAAGGAAGATGTAGACGATGTAGTAGCGGCTTCCACATCTCTGCAGGAAGAGTTGACGAATATGGAGAAGGTCACACAAAAGTATACGCCATTAGCTGAGGCGGCACAAACGCAGGGCGAAATGAATGTAGCCGCTCATTGGCTCTATACGATATGGGATACGGAACTGAATAATCTCTGGAGCAGATTGAGTAGTTCAGCGGACCGGCAGACGAAGGAGAAGCTTCTGGCAGAGCAGAGAAACTGGATAGATCTGAAAGAAGAAGTGACTTTATTAAATATTGGTTCCAGAGAAGAAAATGGTAGTATGTATCCGCTTTTACAGGACTCTTATCTGGAGGAAATTACAAAAAAACAGGGCGTATGTTCTTGCAAGAGAGCTGGCGAAGATAAAAGGGGAAGACTTTGCTATGCCGGAAGTTTCCGCAAAGTACGGAACCTTTGTAGATAATCAGGAAACCGGTGATATATACAGTTCTCTGATCACCAGACAGAATTGGGAAGGAACAGATGAAGCGGTGATCTCTATTTACAGACAGGGGGAAATGGAAGGAAGCTTTGTGGATCATGGAAATGGAGAACTGAGCTTTACATCAGAAGACGGAAGTGTAAAAGGAATGATCAAAATCGACGGATGGAATGGCGCAAGTTTTAAAGTTACGGAAACATACGGAGAATCTCCTTTTCCTGTAGGAGAAGAGGTCGAATTTCCTTTTGCCTTTTGATTTGTGATGCTCCGTGTCTTTCCAGGCGTTGAGCGCTCCGCGGGTGTGTCCGCAGAGTGTCAAAGTGTGGCAAGAGACATGGAATGAAATGGGGAGCGCGGCAGGAAGAAATTCCTGCCCCTTTTTCAATTACCGGTCTGGCTATGAACTTCCAGGCACACATCCTGCTGCCCGGAACTCCTCTGTGCGCCTACAGAAGCGGATGCTCTGCGCGCGCCTTAAGACGGGCGTAGCGCCGGTCGATCTCCTTCTGGATCTCCTCGGTCACGGAGCGGTACTCCTCCTTCAACAGATGCCTGGTGCGTCCCATCATGCCCAGCCATTCCGCGACAGGGATTTTCTTATTGCTCGAAGCAGGATCATAATTCAGCGCTGTGATGCCACGTTCGATTTCGTAGAGCGGAAAATAGCAGCAGTCCACGGCGGCGGCAATGACGCTCCGCTCCAGATTCGGCTTGTCGTTCCAGTTTAACGGACAGGCGGACAGCGCTTTGATATAGGCAGTGCCAAACTCCCTGGAATAGGCGGCTGCCTTTGCCGCTTTCCGGATAAAATCGGCCGGATTCGATTCTGCGACTGTTGCGACATAGGGGAATGTGGGTCGCGGCCATCAGCTCCGGTGTGTCCTTGTGGAAGAAACTCTTGCCGTACTGCGTCTTTCCGACATGGGAAGTAGAACTCTTTGCGCCGAGCGGTGTGGAGTAGGAGAGCTGGTAGCCGGTATTCATGTAGCCGCCGTTATCGTACTCAAAAATGATCAGCTTATGACCGCGCAGGGCGGTGCCGAGTGCCGATCCCATACCGATATCCATGCCGCCGTCACCGCTCACCATCACAAAGGTAATCTCGCCGTCCGGATATTCCCCGCGCTTCTGGCGCTGGTGAAACGCCTCCACAACGCCGCTTAGGGTCGCCGCGCCGTTCTGAAACAGATTGTGCAGAAATGGAACGCGGAACGCGGTTTTGGGGTAGCCGGTTGTCACTACCATGCCGCAGCCGGTCTGAAACAGCAGGACGACATTTCCCTCGATGCCCTTTAACAGGAGGTTCACATTGATCGGAATGCCGCAGCCCGGGCAGGCGCCGTGTCCCGGTGCGACGCGCATCGGCATGGCGGTCGTATCTTTTACGGAGCCGCCGGAGACTTTCATTTTCCCGGTTGCGGGATCAAAGGTGCAGGTGGTGAGACCCGGTGAGGATTCTTCCTTTGTGACAGGCTTAAAATACTGCGGCTGCATCGCCGGAGCTGCCATCGACTGGTCAGCCTTGCCGGAAGTGCCCGAAGCCTGGTCCGCTATTGTGCGGTCAGCCCTGCCGGAGGCACTTGAAGTCATATCTTCGTTGATAGAGGCTGCCGGGTGTGAAGCCGCCGTCACCGCGTCTGTCCCGGAGAAAGATGTCCCTGCAGAATCTGCCGCATCCGATGCATCCGTGCCCGCAGTGACGCCGTAGTAATCGAACGCCGGGGCGTCCGGCGAGAGTGCCTCTTTAAAGAGGGCGAGGGCGTCCTCCACGAAAAAGTCCTTGCCGCCGAGACCGTAGATCCGGCTTAAAATGCGCGGCGGGTGCGGCAGGGAAGAGAGAGCGGCCTTTAATTCAAGCGACATGTTGCCGCCGCCGGCTCCGTAGCTGTCCTGCCGGTCTGCAACAAGAATCGTGGATGCATTGTGGCAGAGGACGCGAAGTTCCTTAGCGGGGAACGGGCGCAGAACGTAGAGGGTGATCACGCCTGCCGCTACGCCGTCTTTTCGCAGACGGTCAACCGCTTCCATGGCGGTATGGTAGGAGGAACCGAGCACGAAAAGCAGAACCTCGGCGTCCTCGTGCCGGTAGGCACCGCAGAAGGAAAGTTCCCTGCCGGAGAGGGCGGCATATTCTGTAAACAGCTTCGGCAGCTTGTTTCTCGCGGCTTCCATGGCGAGATGGAGCTGGTAGCGGTTATTGATGACATCCGGCTCGTTCATATAGGAACCGATGGAAACCGGATGCGCGAGATCTAAGACGCTGGCGTAAGGAAGCTCCCCGGCGGCGCCGCAGGTGCCGGTGCCGGCAAATGCGGAGACCTTCGGGTTGTCACAGGAAAGCTTTTCCCCGATATAGCGGGTGACGGTGTCATCATTCTCAAATACAAGGCACTTGCGCTTCTGATGGCTCGTAAAAAAGCCGTCGAACGCGACTGCGACCGGGAGACGGACAGCCTCGGCAAGCTTTAGACCGAGCAGGTTAAAATCATAGACTTTCTGCGGTTCATCGGCAAAAAGAATGATCCAGCCTGTGTTGAGCAGATACATGACGTCGCTGTGATCGCCTTTGATGCACAAAGGGCCGGAAACCGTGCGGCATGCAACATTCATGACCATCGGCATGCGTGTGCCGGACTGCACCGGAAACTGTTCTAAGGCGTACAAAAGCCCGTTGGCGCTGGTGGCATTAAATACACGGCCTCCAGCGGCTGAGGCGCCGTAGCAGATGCCGGCGGCGCTGTGTTCTCCCTCGGCGGCGATCAGGCAATGTCGTGAAGCCCCTCCGCGCCCATGACATCCAGATTTCCGCAATCTGTGTA
>ENA-OQDU01000051-OQDU01000051.1-human-gut-metagenome-genome-assembly--contig:-NODE-51-length-11723-cov-0.825457_pt1 | contig 11723 bp, 14 predicted proteins | sample MGYA00242789_ERZ504623 | MGnify/ENA primary metagenome ERZ504623 (study PRJEB26092, sample SAMD00036335) | human gut metagenome | host: Homo sapiens | study: EMG produced TPA metagenomics assembly of... | reverse complement strand
CCGGTGTGCCGGACATGCACCCGTCGGATTGTCCAAACGTGGAAGAGACACGGAATCCGATGCAAACATTCAGCCGGAAGAAATGCTCACATTTTTCTCCAACGAATATTCCATCTGCATTTCCACATGAAATCCCCAAGTGCGTTTCTCATAATATTACGTATCAAAGCAAAGTGCGATATGCTTATTGCGATAATTCCTTCGAGTAAGAGGAAACGGTGTTCTTTATCTTACAAACAGATATGCCGTGTAGGCGACATACAATAGCACGCAGACGGCGCCCTCCGCACGGCTCATGGATCGTTTGGTTCTCGCGAAAACAAAACAGCAGGATACCGCTACAGAGCAGCAGGACGCAGTCGATCACTGATTCGCCGAGCACATGAAGCGGCGAGATGGCAGCGGACATGCCGAGGATAAACAGGATATTGAAGAGATTTGATCCGACCGCATTGCCGAGCGCCAGACCGCTGTCCCCTTTTCTGGTTGCCACAATCGAGGTGACGAGTTCCGGCAGGGAAGTGCCAATGGCGATGATGGTCAATCCGATAAAATTCTGGCTGACTCCGAAGTTTGTGGCGATGATGCAGGCGTTGTCGACGACCAGATCGCCGCCGAAGATGACAGCGGCAAGTCCGCCACCCATAAAGAGGATACTTTTCGGAAGCGGCAATACCTTACAGACCTCGCCTTCTTCACGGTTGCGCAGGGCGGAACGGATCATGCATGTGATGTAGAGAACCATCCTGCCAGAAGAAGAAAACCTTCGACGCGGCCAAGCGTTCCATCGAGAAACATGAGGCACAGAATCAGCGTGACCAGAATATTGACGGGCATGTCCCGCTTTAAGATCTCCGCGTTCGTCTGAAAGCCGGACAAAAAGGCGCAGATTCCGACCACAACCAGACCGTTGAATATATTCGATCCGACGACATTGCTGATGGCAATATCGTTGCTGCCGCCAAGCGCAGCGTTGATGCTGACGGACGCCTCCGGAGCGCTGGTTCCCATGGCAACGATCGTAAGACCGATGATGACGCTGGGCACCTTTAAGATTTTGGCAAGCGAGGAACTTCCCTCCACAAAGAAATCCGCACCCTTGACTAAGAGTACAAAACCGACGAGTAACAATACATATTCCATACGTGTTCCTTTCCTGCGACAAAGAAATGGGTATAAAAAAGACCTTTATCGCATCAAAATGAGTGATAAAAGTCTCGTTACTTACAATAATAACCGCCTTGCGGCGTGATGACGATTATTATTTCAGCTTCTGCGCGCAGCGTCTGGCGCATCCGAAGATGAAAACTACTCCCTTTTATTAAGGCTATTTTAGGACGGGCAAAAAAGATGTCAATAAAAATGTCGCTATTTGTCGAAATCCAAACGAAATCCAAGCGGAAGCCAGGCGGGATCTGCATGAAATCCGAACGAAATCCAAGCGGAACCCGGGTGGAACCCACATGAAATCCAGGCGCAATGAGCGCGGTATATTATCCGGACGGTCTTGCAAGATTATCGTTGTAACAATCGATAGATATGTCTATAATAACAGATAACAAACGGCAAGAGAACGGAGCGTGAGGACACATGTTTTTTATTATGGGAATTACGGACGGCAGAAAAGATTTTGATTTTCACCAGATGATGGCCTGCGGCGCCTGCGAGCTACGGCAGATATCAGGTGTTCATGACATACACCGTACTTTCGCTTTTCTTTATCCCCTGCATAAAATGGAACAGACACTACTATGTGCAGGCGAGCTGTTGCAATGCGCTCTATGAGCTGGACGCAGAGATTGGAAAACGGATTGCGCGCGGCGGGGATGTCGAGATTCTGCCACAACATTTGCGTCCGGTGCATCCGGGAAATCGCGGTAACGGCTGGAATACCACAAAACAGTGCAGAAATTGTGGTTTTACGACCACGGAGGATTATGAATTCTGCCCGAAATGCGGTCTGCGGTTTTAACAGCGGCGCGGGATGCGGAATAGAAAGAGGTTACAAAGGAGAGAACAATGGAGACATGGTATTATGAAGTGGTCTCGATCGATGGAGACTACGCGAACTTAAGGAGAACGGATATCCCGTCAGAAGATTTGAAGCTTGTGGCGCGGGCACTGCTTCCGGCGGAGATTATGGAAGGAAGCCGTCTGAAATACGAACTGATGCAGTACGAGATTGTGGAAGCATCGGTCGGCTGAGGAACGACGATCGATGTGGAACCGGTGCACGAGACGCAAAAAGTGTTGTTTGCGGCGGATGAGCTGACCGGGCTGATCTGGGCGGCGGCGCTGCAATGAGCAGATGATAAGCCACTATGCAGGGTGGGAAAAGCAGATTGTTTTCGGAAATTCGCTGCAAACACCTTGACAGTTCTGATTTTTTGAAATAGAATCTAAAGCAGCGCGAAGAAGAGAAGAGTACCAGTGCGGCACCCTACAGAGAGAGATGCATACGGTGGAAGCATCTTGGAAGAAGCCTGGGAAGACCACCTCTGAGCGGCCTAATCAGGTCCGGTGATTCCGTTATCATCAAACGAGTGATTTCCCGACAGCGGGATGCGTGATCCGAGAGGATCCGGCAGTCCGGCATGGTTTTACGGGAATAAGCAGGGTGGAACCGCGGATACAGTATATTCGTCCCTCATACAGGCACAGGTCTGTGATTGGGGATTTTTCGACCGGAAAAGCACCCGGACGCAGAACAAGGAGGAAGAAAATGGTAGATTTTAAAGCAGATGAGAGACTGAACACACTCAATCATTCCTGCGCGCATGTAATGGCACAGGCAGTCAAGCACTTATACCCGGAAGCAAAGTTCTGGGTTGGTCCGGTCGTAAAGGAAGGATTTTATTATGATATTGATCTTGGCGAGAACGCAGTCAACGATGACGTGATCGCGGCGATCGAAAAAGAGATGAAGAAGATCTGCAAAGAGGGCAAGAAGATCTACAGACGTGAGATCTCAAAGGCAGAGGCATTAGAGCTTTTTAAGAACGACGAGTACAAGCTGGATCTGATCAGTGATCTGGAGGACGGAACGATCTCCGTCTACGACCAGGGCGATTTTACAGATCTCTGCCGCGGACCGCACGTGGACAATACAAAGCTCTGCAAGAATTTCAAGCTGGTAAAGTATTCCGGCGTGTACTGGAAGGGCGATGCGAGCAACCACGTGATGCAGCGTATTTACGGTGTATGTTTCCCGACAGCCGAGGAGCTGGAGGCACATCTGAAGCTTTTGGAGGAGGCAAAGGAGCGCGATCACAGAAAGATCGGCAAGGAGATGCAGCTGTTTATGTCCGACGATCTGGTAGGACGCGGACTGCCGATGTTCCTTCCGAAGGGCTATACCGTATGGCAGGAGCTTGAGAATTATATCAAGGCAAAAGAGAGAAAGCTCGGTTATCTGCACGTTATGACACCGTGTGTCGGCACGGTTGGTCTGTACAAGACTTCCGGTCACTGGGATCATTATAAGGAGAACATGTTCCCGGCAATGGAAGTGGAGGGAGAGTCCTTCGTTCTGCGTCCGATGAACTGCCCGCACCACATGATGATCTATGCAAACAGAATGCACTCCTACAAAGATCTGCCGATCCGTATCGGTGAGATCGCGCACGACTTCCGTTTCGAGGCGAGCGGTACGTTAAAGGGTATTGAGAGAGGAAGACATTTCTGCCAGAACGACGCGCACCTGTTCGTAACACCGGAGCAGATCGAGTCTGAGTTTGCCAGCGGTGGTGGCTCTGATTTTTGACACCTACAAAGACTTCAATATCACCGATTACCGCTGTGTATTGTCCTTAAGAGATCCGGCGGACAAGGTAAAATATCACGACGATGACGCTATGTGGGATATGGCGGAGAATGCACTCCGAAAGGTATTAAACGATATCGGCATCGAGTATACAGAGGAGATCGGCGAGGCGGCATTCTACGGCCCGAAGCTGGATGTCAACGTAAAACCGGCAATCGGCAACGAATACACGCTTTCCACCTGCCAGCTGGATTTCTGCCTGCCGGCGAAGTTCAACCTGACCTACATTGACAGTGACGGAACGAAGAAGACACCGGTCGTTCTTCACAGAGCAATCCTTGGTTCCCTGGATCGTTTCATGGCTTACATTCTGGAGGAGACGAAAGGCAACCTGCCGCTCTGGCTCGCACCGGTACAGGCAAAGATCCTTCCGGTCAAGAATGAGGATGAGGAGTTAAAATGCATACTCTCACGAGGTATACAAATACCTTGAGGATAACGGAATCCGTGTGGAGATCGATGAGAGAAATGAGAAGCTGGGCTACCGGATCAGAGAGACACAGATGGAAAAAGTTCCGTATCTTCTGGTTCTCGGTAAGAACGAAGTGGCAGACCGCACGGTAAGCTACAGGCTTCACGGAGAGCAGCAGTCGACAACGGTATCTATGGAAGATTTCCTTGCCATGTTACAGGAGGATATCCGGACGAAGAAGCTGAATCCGGCTGCAGCAAAATAAATCATTGTACGGCGGAGAGCGGTTGTCTCTCCGCCGTTTTACTTGAACTTGAGATCATTTAATAGTATAATCACTACGATCAATAAAATAAGAATATGTGCAAGAATAGATAGGAGGAATCTATTATGGTTACCTGGAACAACTTGGATACCCTTGCTTCTTTCAAGGAGCTTTCCAAAGTGGAACGCGTGAATCTTGTCGAGGCAATGTCCGGAGAGAACGGTGCTGACCGTGTAAAGAATTACAGTGTGCCGATGGCTGGCGGATTTTCTTACAACTACGCAGCCAAGCAGGTCGATGACAAGGTGCTCGCAGCACTTGTAAAGCTGGCTGAGGAAGCACAGCTTGCGGAGAAGTTTGAAGCACTTTACAATGGTGAGGTGATCAACACCGGTGAGAAGCGTCTGGTGCTTCATCACATGACACGAGGACAGCTCGGTGATGCTGTGACGGCAGACGGTGTGGATAAGCGCAGCTTCTATGTAGAGCAGCAGGAGAGAATCGCAGATTTTGCCAATAAGGTACATTCTGGCGAGATCACCAATGCAGCAGGAGAGAAGTTTACAACAGTTGTTCAGATCGGTATCGGTGGTAGTGACCTCGGTCCGCGTGCGATGTATCTGGCACTTGAGAACTGGGCGAAGAAAAACGGCAAGTTCAAGATGGAAGCAAAGTTCATCAGCAACGTAGACCCGGATGATGCTGCAGCAGTGCTGAATTCCACCGATGTGGCACATTCCATTTTCGTACTGGTATCCAAGTCCGGTACAACACTGGAGACTCTGACGAACGAGTCCTTCGTAAAAGATGCGTTAAAGAAAGCGGGACTGGATCCGTCCAAGCATATGATCGCTGTAACGAGCGAGACATCCCCGTTAGCGAAGAGTGATGATTACCTTGCAGCATTCTTTATGGATGACTATATCGGAGGACGTTTCTCCTCCACTTCCGCAGTTGGCGGCGCCGTATTATCCCTGGCATTCGGACCGGATGTGTTCGCACAGTTCCTCGAGGGAGCTGCTGCAGAGGATCAGCTTTCCGCAAACAAAGACGTATTGAAGAATCCGGAGATGCTCGATGCACTGATCGGCGTTTACGAGCGCAACGTACTGGGTTATCCGGCTACGGCAGTGCTTCCGTACTCCCAGGCACTCAGCCGCTTCCCGGCACATTTACAGCAGCTTGACATGGAGTCCAACGGTAAGTCGGTGAACCGTTTCGGTGAGCCGGTAGACTACCCGACAGGACCGGTGATCTTCGGTGAGCCAGGCACGAACGGACAGCATTCGTTCTACCAGCTGCTGCATCAGGGCACAGACATCGTACCGCTTCAGTTTGTCGGCTTTAAGAACAGCCAGATCGGCACAGATGTTGTGATCCAGGACAGCACAAGCCAGCAGAAGCTCTGCGCAAATGTCGCAGCTCAGATCGTGGCATTCGCATGCGGCAAATCCGATGAGAACCGCAACAAGAATTTCGAGGGCGGACGTCCATCCAGCATCATTATTGGTGAGCAGGTAAACCCACAGTCTCTCGGAGCACTTCTGGCACACTTTGAGAACAAGATCATGTTCCAGGGCTTCCTGTGGAATGTGAACAGCTTCGACCAGGAAGGCGTACAGCTTGGAAAGGTTCTGGCAAAGCGCGTGCTTGCACATGAGACCGACGGCGCCCTGAAGGTATTCAGCGATTTGTTAAACATTTAATATAACGAAAAAGAACTGTGGCACGTCCCGCGGCAGATGCGCGGCGTACACAGTTCTTTTTTTGTGCGTTGGGAAGGTTTGGCATATTGGGTGCAGTTCCTGCCAACGTATTCTATCGCAAAATTTCATTTTTCTGACACGCATGCCCCGGCCATCAGCGATGATTCCTGTCTTTTTGAGGTTCGACAGTGCGTCACGGATGTTCGCGGACAGGCGGACATTTTCGACGGCTTTTGTGTCTCGCTTGGCAGACCGATGAGCAAAATCGGACCGCGCAAACGACTGTCTGAGGTGTCTGCCGCCGTGTTTTGAATGTGGGCAGACACCGAGTTTCGGATTGCGCGGTCTGATCGGAACTTTGTGAAGCGGTCTGCCTAGCGAGACTAGAAAGCCGGCGCTTTGTCCGTTGTCCGCGGACACCCGCGGCGCACAGTCGAACGCCAAAAGAGACAGGAAAATGGATGACCGGGGCATGCATGAAGAAAAATAGAAATTTTGTTCCAAAGAATTCATTGACAGGAACCGCATCCAATATGGCGGCGGACTTCTACAGAAATAAAAAAGAACCGTGTACGCCGGGGCATTGCCGCTGGATGGACACGATTCTTTTTCGTTATAAAAATGTTTTTAAGATCTGGAGGACTCCATTCTCCCAGTAGGGCGCGCAGGTATCTTTCGCCGCGGCGATCGACTTCCGCCCTGGCGTTGGCGACCGCGTAGCTCCTGCTGGCATTTTGCAGCATCTCGATGTCGTTCAAGTTGTCCCCGAACGTGCAGGTCTCTTCCGGGGAAATGCCGAAATGCTTCTGCACGAACTCGATCGCAGTGCCTTTATTTGCACCAAGCGGATTGCAGTCCATCCACTCTTTGCCGGCGGCGGCAAGCTGCGCTTTATCCTTCCATGCCGGGGTGAAGAGCGGTGCACACATTTCCTCACAGGCAGATTTGTGATAGACGGTAAACTTGATAATGTCCTGCTCCGGGATGTCGGCTAGGCGCTCGGCCTCTCTGATATCGTAGCCGTAGGAGTCGCGCAGCCAGTGGAACATGCGGCTTCCGGCGTCCTCGGCGAGACAGTAGTCCGGTGTGGCGACAAAACAGTCGCAGTGCGGCATCTGTTCCTGCACCATGCGGCACATGCCGCTCCAGATGTCGCGCGGCATCGTGTGAACCATCAGAATCTCCTGCGGGGTGCGCACGACCGTGCCGCCGTCCGTGATGTAGAGCAGCTGATCTTTGATCGGCGCAAACAGCTTCCGCTCGCTGATGAACTGTCTGCCGGAGCAGACGGCAAAAATGATACCCTTTTGGACAAGTTGTTTTTATGACCGTCATATATTCGGGATCGATCTGCATCGTCCCGTCTTTTACCAGTGTCCCGTCGACATCGGTGGCAATCAGTTTTTATCATGGGATTCTCCGTTTCATGGCGTCTGTTGCGCCTTCCGTAATCATACATAAATGCATAGCTGTATTATAACGTTGGGAAGTGTATTTTGTAAATGCCAACGGTTGTCAGTGGGATTTATTTTTGAATACAGATAGGTTATTGAATAAGCATTTATGGAATGGTAGAATGGCAGTGATAAATTGGAACTGGTGGAGAAGAAAATCAATGAGAATAGAAACGAAACGTTTCGTGATTGGGGACTTAGAAAGAAATGATTCCTTTATAGGAATTGTTGGCATGAGGGTGGAAGATACATTGAAAATTTCCAGTTATAGGAGGTGGTAATATGTGGTTCTGGTGGTTTATTTTGATATGTGATTGTATTATTCCAGCGGTTATGATAATTGCAGGCAGAATGATGTGGAAACATTGCCCAAAGAAAATCAATGGAGTAGTGGGATATAGAACCAGGATGTCAATGATAAATATGGATACTTGGAAATTTGCACATGAATATGCAGGAAAACTCTGGTGGAAAGCTGGAGTTGGCCTGTTGGGTCCTACATTGCTGATACATATTCCTTTCTATGGAGCAAGTGACAATACAATGGGAATACTAAGTATTATTATCACTGTAATACAACTGCTTTTTTTGATTGGGTCTATTTTATTAACGGAAAAGGCATTAAAATGCAATTTTAATCAGGATGGAACAAGGCAATAGGACAACAAGTAAAACCAGGATGTTGCAAAATGTGTGGCAATCAATTACAATTTTATCTGGGTCATCTTAGGATGACATGCACGAAAGAAACAGGGCATTTCCGGAAAAGCGGGGAATGACTTGATAAGGAGAGAAACATGGCGGTTGGATTATGTCACAGCGACAAAAAGGCGGTCTGCAGAAATCTGCAGTACAGTGAGAATGTAAATATGCCGGACAGCCCCGGATGGAAATGGGTGCAGACGGTACAGACGGAAGCGGCGGATCGTTATCTGATCCGGCTCAAAAGCAGGGAGGAAGGAAGAGCGCGCAAGACGTACCGCGTGGAAGTGAAGGAAGATACAGTGGATGCAAAGAGTGCGCCCAATGTGACACAGATTGTGCTTCTGCTGCTGTTGCTTCCGCTGTTGGGGATTATTTTTGCGGGACTCCGCTACAGCTTAACCTCGTTAAATCCGCAGGACGATCTGCAGCTGGTGCTGATACTTACCGTGATTGCCGCGATACTTGGGCTTAGAATCTGGCTGATACAGCGGAAGGCGGATAAAACGCTCCGCTATTTTCTCATGACGCGGATCATCAATGCGCCGGGAAATAGGAACGGGGCATATGCGGGTGCCGCGCAGCGCACCGCAGACAAGACCTGGGGACGGACGGCATATGCAGAAGACGCGGCATATGCCGGGGACGCAGCATACGCAGGAGAAGACATTGCCGGTTCGGTGGAGATGGAAGAACCGGAAGAGCGGGTCTGGGTGGCGGAGTGGCACCTGTCGGAGGCGTACCGGCGTTACAGCCGCCTGCAGGCAATCCCACTTGCGGCACTTGCACTGGGGGGAATCATATTTTTGTACGCGATTGCGTACCGGTTTAATACGTCCCATGACACTGCGCGTACGATGCTTCTGATGGGAGAGGCGGGGCTTTATATGACATTGCTCGCCCTTTTGAGCAAGGTGATGGAGTACTGCTATCTGAAGAAAGCAAAAGCGCAGGCAAAGCGTTATCATGCCAGAATTGCCCGTGTCATAACAACCGGGAAAAATGGCGCGACCAAATATTATCTGTATGAGTTCATGGATGAACTGGGGCGAAAGTGCGAGGCGCGTGCCATGTATCCGGTACGGCAGGCAAATGTGGGAAATGTGCAGGATATGGTTGGCGGAAAAGCAGATATCTGGTTTGATGGTGCGCATCTTCCATATGCATTTTCAGAAAAAGACGGAGCGCCGGATATCCAGATGAAGCTCGGAATCTGATTGCGGGTACTGTGGGCGGCAATGGTTGTGATCGCGCTCATGTTTGTGTATGCAGGAAACCACTATGTGGCTTACAACCAGGATGCCGACAGTTCTGCTGATCTCTTATGATTCCCAAAAGGCGGAGTCGGATCTGACGTTTGAGGACGTGAAGGACGACCCGACTGTGCGCTGGATCATAGATGCTTACGCGATCTATGTACCGTTTGAGAACGGAGAATATGGCGAACTTGGCGGTCATTCTAGAGAAGACTGGGATCAGGAGCAGGTGAAGGAATATCTGTCTGACTGGTGGGGCATTACGAGCCGGGCAACGGCGACCCGCACGATCAGCCAGATGCTGAAAAAAGGAACCAGAGCGTCTTACCGTCATGCGTTTGAAACTTACCTGAAAAAAGGGTATCTGTCGATGGATGAGAATGGTTATGTCGATATTATAAGCATCAGTGAGATCCCGGAGGATGAGCAGTGCCGGACATGGGTATGCTATGATGCGTATGGACATCTGGACACGCGCGGTGTGGATGCCTGGGATTATGTCCGTATTATGCGCATCACGGGACTGTGCTATCAGTGCGGCTACATCAGCCTCGAGGAGTGCCTCGACCAGTGTCTGCCGATTGCGCAGAGACTGCAGAAGGAATATGGAAGCTTTGAGGAGATTTTTGAAAGCTACATCTATGGATATCAATTCTGGAAAAATGACAGCGATGACGACAGGATCTATTTTTACCGGAGGGCGGCGGGAGAAGCCGTCGAAAATATTCAGTCGGAGTACAATACAGAACTGGTAAAAGACTGGGAGTAGGAGAGAAGGATGGAACAGGAGACACAGACACCGCACAAGCGGCGGGTGCGCTACAAGGGAAAATATCCGAAGAAGTTTGAGGAAAAATATAAGGAACTGCAGCCGGAGAAGTATCAGGACACGATCGAGCATGTGATCCGGAAGGGAAATACGCCGGCGGGAATGCATATCTCGATTATGGTAAAAGAAATTCTGGACTTTTTGCAGATTGTGCCTGGAGAGCAGGGATTCGATGCGACGCTCGGCTACGGCGGACACACGCGCGCTATGTTGGAGTGTCTGAAAGGACAGGGACATATCTGGGCGACCGATGTGGACCCGGAGGAGTCCGCCAAGACGAAAAAGCGTCTGGAGGATCTGGGATTCGGGGGAGGATCTTTTGACGGTGCGCCTTCAGAACTTTTGCACGATCGATGAGATCGCAAAAGAGGTCGGCGGCTTCGACTTTATTCTGGCAGATCTTGGCGTGTCGTCCATGCAGATCGATAATCCGAAGCGCGGCTTTTCGTTTAAGGTGGACGGACCGCTGGATCTCAGGCTCAACCAGGAGGCGGGGATCAGCGCGGCGGAGCGGCTGGATACGATCACGCGGGAGGAACTTGCCGGAATGCTCTATGAGAACTCCGACGAGCCGTACTGTGAGGAGCTGGCAAAAGCGATCACGGACGAGATCCGCAGGGGCAGCCGCATCGACACGACGACAAAGCTGCGCAGGGTGATCGAGGATACGCTGGATTTTTTGCCGGAGAAGGAGAAAAAGGACACGATCAAAAAGACCTGCCAGCGTACATTCCAGGCGCTGCGCATCGATGTGAACCAGGAGTTTGAGGTGCTGTATGAATTCATGGAAAAGCTTCCGGGAGCATTAAGACCGGGCGGGCGAGTGGCAATTCTCACCTTCCACTCGGGAGAGGACAAGCTTGTGAAGCAGGCGCTCAAAGAGGGATATAAGAGTGGGATTTACAGCGACTATGCGAAGGACGTCATCCGTCCGTCGGCGCAGGAGTGCGCTGCAAACGGAAGGGCGCGTTCCACCAAAATGCGCTGGGCAGTCAAGGCATAAGAAAAAGGACATCATCGGAGCAAAAAATCCGGTGTTGTCCTTTTTTGGTACTCAAAAAGTACAAGTGCCATACAGACGAAAGTTGTATTGTAACTGTAATAGAAAGTAGACAAACATTGTGGCGAAAGTGGAAATAAGGTACAAAACCGCCGGATAAAACAGTGGAAATATGGCGCGATATATGGTAAAACGCACAATAGATACAAAATAATTGCAAAAAAGTATGACAAAACACACACAAACAACTACAACTTTAAGAAAACTTTGGTTAAG
>ENA-OQDU01000050-OQDU01000050.1-human-gut-metagenome-genome-assembly--contig:-NODE-50-length-11916-cov-0.971329_pt1 | contig 11916 bp, 12 predicted proteins | sample MGYA00242789_ERZ504623 | MGnify/ENA primary metagenome ERZ504623 (study PRJEB26092, sample SAMD00036335) | human gut metagenome | host: Homo sapiens | study: EMG produced TPA metagenomics assembly of... | reverse complement strand
CAAAACGGCCCCCGTCGCGGAAAACGCGGCGAATCTCGGTCGCACCCAGCTCCTGCGCTATCTCATCCAGCCGCGGGTCGCCCGACTCCACCTCCCCGCGCGTGAATGCACCGACACGGAGCGGAGCGGCATCGTCGGCCAGCTTTATCCTGACCCATCCGCTGACTATGTTATCATCGTCCGGCACCGATACGTCCGGAACGTCCCGTTCGGGAGCTTCGGACAACACCGGTTCCTTCGTACAGGACCACATAGCCGCAGCAGCCAATAAAAAAACAGAAATCCTTTTCATAACATTAGAGTTGACAATTATTTGGTGTATTTATCCCATTCATATATATATTTAACGCCAGTCTGCCCTCCGATAGTACGGATGCCCCTATCCGAACACATTCCCCCTGCCGCTAATCCGCAAGTTCGGCCCGGTACACGAATCCGGCATACGCAACTGCCGGCAGCGCCGCGAACACCTGCACGACCTCCGCGACAGGCATCCTGCCGTCGGTACGCACCTCGTACCACAGGTGCAGACCGTACCGGCGGCGCCTCTCGGCAAAACGGCCGCCATCCGAAAAAACCCGGCGCACCTCGACCGCACCCACAGTGTCCAAAGCCCGGTCGAACCACCCGATACCCGTATCGGCCGCTCCTGCCGCAAAACGCGCTTCACGAGGCAACGGCACCGTATCGGCGAACCGTATCCTTATCCGGTCGGTCGCTGCCGCCTCTCCCGCTCCGGAAAGGGTATCCGCAACGAAAGGCGCTCCGCCGCCCCGTGGGAACGCCCCGCACAGCACAGAAACGGAAACACCGCCATAAAGATAATCAGAACTTTTTTCATGGCAATAGCATCCTATTCACGGTTGTTCCTCACAGCCCGTCTCCGGATACGCCTCCCGAAGCACAGCACCGCATTCCGCGGCGGACTCCCGACCGCAGGAACCTTTCAGGTTCCGCGCTGCAGGCTCCGAAAACGGACAGACGCCGGTATCCGCAGCCGGACGACAAAGAGAGCGGACGGCAGACTTCAGCCTGCCGTCCGCACGCTCTCATGCTTTCACGAACGTACTGCGAAGCTCGCGTCCGTCGGCCAGTTTCACCCGCACCGTATAGCTGCCCGGAACGAGACCGGAAACGTCGTACCGGATGACATCCTTCAGTTCGCCTTCACTGCCGAAGGCCGCACCGTCCAGGCGGACAACCTCCCGTGCAGCCGAATCGTACACCCTGATATCGGCCCGTTTGCCCGCTTCGCCGCCGACGCCGATGAACAGCGCATCCGGAGCCGGGTTCGGGAAGAGCGTCAGTGCGCCCTCGGTCAGTTCCATGCCCTCCTCAGGCGGTATGGGCGTCGGCGGGTCCTCCGGGAACCGCTCCTCAAGTACCTTGACCGACATGTTCTTGACGATACTCTCTCCGGCCAGGTCGTCACCGTCACCGAAACATAGGTCGCCCCCAGCTTCAGGCCTTCGACCGTCAGCATGGAACCGCTGACGCTGACCGTAGCCACACTCTCGTCGTTGCTTCTCGCAGCATACGACAGTTCGTCCGCCGGCAGGTCGGGGTCCGTAAAATAATCGCTCAGCTCCACGGCAGTCACGAAAGGCTCCTCTCCCGCAGCATCGGGCAGTTCCACGCCAGGCAGCGGCTTCTGTATCGCCGGCGGACGATTGATGTGGTCTATCGTCCGACCCTCGCCGCCGACATAGCCGGACTCGTTTCCGAACCGGTCTATCGCACCGGCCTCAAACACATAGGTCGTCGCATCCGTCAATCCGGAAACCTCGTATTCCAGCGCCTCGCCCGGCGACATCCGACAGGGTATCGTCACGGAGGTCCATGCTCCGGACTCCGCACGCGCCTCCTCGGGGGCATAACGCAGGTTCACGTAAGCGATGCCCATACCGTTCCCGTCGGCGGGCAGGCCCGTAACGGATACCGTCAGCCGCTCCTCCACCGTACCTTCGGCCACTTCGAGCCCTGCCGGGGCTTCGGGCGGCACTCCGGGATTTTCCAGTTCCATCAGGGAAGCATCGACAAGCCCCGCACCGAGCCCCGCCGCAATGTCCGGCCGAGTCTGCCACATATCCACATTGCGGTAACTCCGCAGCAAAATCGTCTTCAGCTCCTCGTTGGTGAAACCGGAAGCATTCGCACCGTAATGCGACACGATGAGGGCCGCTACGCCCGACACATGCGGACAAGCCATGGAGGTACCGCTGTGGTAGGTATAGGTATTGTCCAAGCCGGTGCTGTAAACCTGACCCTGCTGCGGAAATGCCGCATCGCGTTCACCGGCACCACCGGGAGCGAAGATATCCGCCTCGGTTCCGTAGTTGGAATAGCTCGCCTTCACATAGTCGGCCATCATGGAGGTCACCGTAATGACTCTCGGGTCGTCCGAAGGACACCCCACCTTGGGACTGAATTCATTCCCCGCGGCGAAGATGATGACGCCCCCTTTCATGGGCCCGGTCTGTTCGCCGTCGGGCCCGATACCCGCATTGTCGATAAAATAGTCGAACGCCACCGACATGTCCTCGGGCAGAATATTAATCATGGGATAGTTCCAACTGTTCTGGCTTATCACGGCCCCGTTGTCGGCGGCGTAAACGTAGCCCGTGGGAGTCGCCGTACCATACCCCATATAGTCGTATATCGCACAGGTCATTATCCGCACGCCGTCGCCGTTGCCCGTACCGCCGGCCACACCCGAGACACCGATGCCGTTATCGTTCACGGCAGCGATGGTACCGGCCACATGGGTACCGTGCTCACCGGGCTCCACATCGGGCGACTTCTTGTAGAAATCATAGCCGTGTATATCGTCCCTGTACCCGTTGCCGTCGTCATCCTTGCCGGCCGTACCGTTCAGTTCGGCCTCGTTCACCCACATGTTGCCCTGCAGGTCCTCGTGTCCGGAGAAAACTCCCGTATCCATGACGGCGACGATTACCGACGGGTCGCCGGCACCGTACATCTCCCATGCCTCGAACAGCCCGATATCGGCCCCTCGACAGCGACCGTTTCGCCTTCGGCATTGGTCATCGTACCGTCGTTGTCGTAATGCCACTGCATCTTCAGACCGGGGTCATTGAAAGGCATCTCGCGGGAACTGCCCTCCCAAGAGGAAGGTTCGCTCACCTCCGAAGGCAGCGGATAATCGGCACCGTCCAGTGCGACTATCCGATAAATCGGCTGTGCATGCCGCACGCCGGGCAGTGCAGCAAACTCCTGCTCCGCACGGGATACGGGCACCTCGTCGCCGAGCCTGATATCAAACCAGAGATGGAGCCCGTATTTCCGGTGACGTTCCTCGAACCGGGGGTCGGTCGGGAACACTTCCCGTATCTCGGTCGCCCCGAGGCCGGCCGCAAGTTCGTCGAGTAGCGGATTGCCCGAATCGGCCTCGCCCCGGGTAAAGACGCCCGTCCGAAGCGGGGCAGCCTCGTCGTCGAGCCTTATCCTCACCCATCCGTCCACATAATTCTTCTCTTCACCGGAAACGTATTCCGGTCCCTGCCCCGCCCCTTCCGGCACCGGGGCTGCCGACGGCTCCCGCGTACAGGCGGAAACCGAAACGGCCGCCAAAACGGCCAACACCAATCTGGTTCTCATCAGTCATTCAATTTCAGGTTCATAGTATGTTTTTCCGTAGTAACCCTGCCTCATCCGGCACTCCCGAATACGGTTACGGCTTTACAGTCTCCTCTCTCCGCGGAAGAACGGCCTTGCAGCGCAGTGCTTCCTCCCGGCTGGAAAATCCCGTAAAGCCGTAACCTGTGTCCGACAGCCGGAACTATCGTTTCAGCACAGTACCCTTATAGGTGTTGCCTCCCTGCTTTACCGACACCGTATAGGCACCGGGAGTCAGACCGGAAATACCGTCAATCCGGGCCGTTCCACTGGCATCGAGCTCGGCCGTGGTCTTCATCACCTGACGGGCTGCCGAATCGTAGAAAACGACATCCGCACTGCCGCTGCCGGCACCGCTAAGCGTTATGTTCACGTAATCAGTCGCCGGATTGGGATAGAGCCGAAGAGTCGCTCCGCCCGACTGCGAACCGGGCTCCTGGGCCACCGAAACGAAGAGTTCGTTCTCGGCCGAGTTGCCGCCCCGGTCGGTCACGGTTACCTGCACCGTAGCGTCGCCCTTTTTCAGTCCGGTCACTTCGAGGGTCGTCCCCGTCACGGCGGCCGTCACGACGGACGCGTCACTGCTGACGGCCGAGAAAGTCAGTTCATCGTCGGGCATGTCGGCATCGTAAACATAATCGTTCAAGTCGTACTGCCTTACGAAACTGCCGGCGGCCGGAAGCGTCAGGCTGCCCAACTGCCTTTTGAAAGTCGGTGCGGAACCGGCGCCGGCCAACACCGTCACATTGATGGCAGCCGTCGTGGAAGCACCGCGCGTATCGGTAGCCGTCACGGTCACCACGCAGGAACCCTTGGTCAACGGAATGACGGCCAGTGTCCGCCCGTTTCTCAGTTCGGTTCTCACCACCGCATCGTTGCTGTTTTCCACCGTGAATGTCATCTCGTCTCCATACTGGGCATCCTCATCCTCGAAATAGGTCACGAGCGTATAGAGCCTCGCATAATCCTCGCCCGCCTGGCGTATCTCCACATCGGAGAACTCCCGGAGCAGCGTGGGCGCATGGTTCTCGAACTCCAGCGTTTCGGACTGCAGCTCGATGTATTCGGATTCATTTCCGTAACGGTCTACGGCATTCATCCTGAATTTGTATTCGGCCTCACTCTTGCCGGGGAACATATAGACGAACTCTTCGCCGGCATTGTAGGTGTTGGAGAGTACCGTTCTGGTCATCTCGCCGGCCGTGCCGTTCACCACCTCGGCATACTCGAAATTATACTTGACTACGGGCATGCCGTTGCCGTCCACGGGCACGGGTCCCGTTATCCTGACGGAAGCCGGAGCGGGTATCGCCTCGAACTGCGGCTTCTCGGGTCCCTCCTCCGGCACCTCGGTCAGTGCAAGAGTTACGTCGATGAGGCCGTTCCCGATACCGCCGTGGTACTTCGGGTCCATCGGTTCGCTCAGCGGACGGCAACTGCGTTCGACCTTGTTGCGGAGTTCTTCGGCCGTAAAGCCTTGCCCCTTGAATTTGGAGAGTATCAGCGCGGCGACGCCGGAAACGTGCGGGCAGGCCATCGAAGTGCCGGCGCTGTAGGCACTACCCGCGTTGGATAGTGCTGTAGACGCCCCATATCTCCGGTCTGTTATACTCCCCGCTGCCTTCCTGGTTCCCTCCGGGAGCCAGGACATCAATACCTTCTCCGTACTCGCTGTACCATGCGACCGTCATATCGCCGTCGATGGCCCCTACGCCTATCACATCCTTGTATTTGGCCGGATAGAAAACCTTATCCGTCCCGGAGTTTCCTGCTCCGGCTATCACCAAACCGCCCTGCATGGGCCCCGTCTGCACGTCGTTGATACCGTCTCCGTCCGTATCGTCCCATCCGGCATTGGCCTGGAAATAGTCGATACCGTCTTTGGTCGCCTGGTCCATACCGGTCTGACTGATGGTCCAGCTACAGGAGGCAATCACCGCCCCGTTGTCGGCAGCATAGGGGAATACGTCGTTGAACGGTATGTCGTCGGCAGCATCATCCCGCATCACCTGCAGCGTCATGAGCTTTACGCCGTCGTGGTTGCCCGTACCGCCCGCCACGCCGCATACGCCGATGCCGTTTCCGTTCACGGCCGCGATGGTACCGGCCACGTGGGTGCCGTGCGTCCCCGCCTTCAGGATACCGCCCGGTTTGTCGTGCGGATAGTAGTTGGGCATGAAGCAACCGCCGTATATGTCGTCGTAGTAACCGTTGTTGTCGTCATCCTCGCCCTTGACGCCGTTCAGCTCCGCTTCGTTAATCCACATGTTATCCGCCAGGTCGGGATGGTCCCACTGTACGCCGGAGTCTATCACCGCCACGATGACCTCCGGGTCTCCCTTGGTACCGAGTACCTCCCAGCCCTCGAACAGGTTGATGTCGGCACCGGCCACCATGCCCTCTATCGAGCCGTCGTTGTGGTAATGCCACTGCTTGGACAGGTCGGGGTCATCGAACGGCAGTTCGCCCGCCGCCACCGACCGGCGTGCCTGCGCAGCCGCGGGCACATAAACATACTCGGCCGGAACAATGGGGCCGCCCAACAGTTTCACCTTATAAATAGGCTGTACGTAAGCCACTCCAGGAAGCTCCGCGATGGAGGCTTCGGCACGGGTAACGGGTATATTCTCGTCGATTTTAATATCGTACCAGCGGTGCAGGCCGAACCGGCGGCGCCTTTCGGCGAACCGGCCGCCGTCGGCATATACCCGGCGTATTTCGGTCGCTCCGAGCTGGGCCGCTATCTCGTCGAGCCGCGGGTCGCCCGACTCGACTTCGCCGCGCGTAAAGGCGCCTACCTTCAGCGGCTGCGACTGTTCGTCCAACTTAATCCTCACCCAACCCCTTACGGCAACGTCGTCGCTGTAATGGGCATAATCCCGGTCTTCCCCGGAGGTCTGGCCGACGCCATCCCCGGCAACAGGTTCTTTCACGCACGAAGCGCAAAGTGCGGCCATAGCGATAATGGCCAGATAAGCATTGAATTTCATTCTCAAAAAGAGTTGTAGTCCGTTTTTATTACATTCACATATCAATTAAACGAGTTAAACCCGCCATGGGTTGCCTGCGAAAATATAAAAAAATTATCCCTTTTCCCACATTTAATCCCGTTTATTTGATAAATAACGGGGCAAAAGGGGCTCCAAGCCCCATGCGCTCTCCCCCCGGCAGTACCGGCAACAGACGGAGCGGCCGGCATCCCTCCCGCCGCAAAGGGCAGTCCTGTCCGCCGCCCGCAGCCGAAGATACGGGCCCGCCTAAAAAAAATTCTTTCTACCTTTGTATCCGGACGGGCCGCGACAAAGCGCCTTACCGGACGTCTCGCCCGCCGCCCGTTCCGTTTGCATTCCGTACAAGACATCATGGAAGAGGAGATAAGGATAGACAAGTGGCTGTGGGCGGTCAGAATCTTCAAATCGCGCAGCGATGCCGCCGAAGCCTGCCGCATGAACCGCGTGACGGTGAACGGCAGTTACTGCAACCCTCGCGCGAGCTGCGCGAAGGCGACACCGTGGAGGTACGCAAACTTCCCGTGACCTACTCGTTCCGGGTAAAGGGGCTTGTCTCGAACCGGCAGCCGGCCAAAAACGTTCCGCTCTATGCCGACAACATCACTCCGCAGACGGAACTCGACAAGCTGAACATCCCGCGCGAAACCATTTTCATCTCGCGCGACCGCGGAACGGGACGCCCCACCAAAAAGGAACGGCGTGAAATCGATGCACTGATGGACGGCATCTATCTGGAAGACGATTAGTCCTCCGCCCGCGGCCCTCCCTGTACAGAGCCTGCGACAGTCCGGGCCGCAGCACCGGCCTATAAATAAACGAGAGGAGTTCCGCTGGGAACTCCTCTCCTTGTCATCCGGACACGTCCGAAACGCCCCGTCAGAGCACCACGCCCCCGGCCACGGAGAGCCGCCGTTTTATATTCTCGCGCGGGTCGTATTCGGGAAACTCCGCAGGAGCCGCCTCCAGCCGTTCGACGGCGGCAGTCAACGATGTCTCGGCCTCGGCACGTACTCGTTCCCGCAGAAGCTTCAGTGCGGCACCGTCCGTCGGCTCGAAATATTCGCCGCCGAAACGCACGATGCCGAGCCTGCCGAGCCGGACAGCCGCATCGGGCAGCACGAGGTACTTGACGAACAGGGCGAGCGCAGGCCGTACATACTCCGCAAGGAAGGCACCGTACCTTCCCTGTTCCAGCGCACCGTAGAACGAAACGCCGAACACCGGCCGCAGGTATCTGCGCTGTGCCGTCAATACGGCGCTTTCGGTAACGATGGCCGCATCAATCACATCCCCACCGCCGAAAGCCGCCTCAACAACCTCCGCGGGGGTCATCAACAATTCCATATCACATTCATTCCGTTTAATTCCGCCGTGCATACCGTCCGCAACGGTTGTTCCGCCGGAACAATTTACATAACTTTACAACGACAAAAGACACGGCACCATGGAAGACATGCTCCTCAGGGAAATCGAAAAGACAGGAAAAGTGCTCGAAGCCATCCTGCTGAAACTCGGCGTAACGACACGGGAGAAGGGGGAAGAGGCCTACGATACCGCACGTACCGGTCTGCGGGAGGGACTCGGCATGGATTTCGATGCCGTACTCGGCAGCGACGACATAGCCGGCACCCTGACCGCCGGCTACGGTTTCGGCGACGACAACCTCGAACGATTCGCCCGGATACTCTTCTGCTCGCCGGCCGGGGCACCGGACGACGACACCCGCCGCCGAACCGCCTCGGCCGCCGCAGCCCTCTACCAATACCTCGAAGGCCGCAGCTCCTGCTGCTTCTACGACCGGTATTACATCCTCAAGGAGCTCGAAAAGTATCTCTGACACCGCGCATCAGTCGATGTTCCTCATCGCATATTTGGTTATCTGGGCCACGAAGAGCTGTTCCAGTTCATTCTCGGGGTCGTAGTCGAGCCCGTCCGCCTTGCGGGCCTCCCACACTTTCATATAGAGCGGCTTGCTCCGGGTCGGCGGACGGTTCACTACCGCCAGCGAATCGCACTCCTCGCGCAGCACCTCCTCCATAATCGCCTTCAGCGGGTCGAGCAGCTCCTCCTGTGCCGAGAGTATCACCGTATTGAGTGCCACCTCGTACTCGTGCAGAATACGCTCCGCATTGAAACCCGACGCATAGTCGAGTCCGCTCAGCGAACGAAACCACGAATGGGCCACCACGATGTCGGAGGTGGCCTGTTCGTGCAGCTCCTTCCAGTCGCCCTCGTTAGAGGAGGCGATGGGAATGTAACGCGAACCGTCGCCCTCCCCGCAATCCTTTATCATGAACATCACCTGCCGGGTTTGCCGGCGAACCGCCGTTCGGCCCGGCGCATCAGCTCTTCCGCCTGCTGTTCGTTATCCACGCCCCCGTCGAGAAGCATCACCCCGGAGAGCTGGAAAGAGTTGTCGAGCCGGCTGATGTTCCAGCAGTCGGTCTTGTACGCTATGGCCGAAACGTTCATGCCCGCTATTGTAGGACGGAACGCCGTAATGGCCGAACATGGGCTCGTACTCCTTGTAATGAATAACCGCATGCAGTTTCCCGTCGGCTCCCTCCTCCGTGAGCGGCCACAGCGGAAGCGATTTCGCCTCCTCCGCCGCATACTGCGACCAATCGTGATGCAGCAGCACATGCCGTCCGTCGGCGGCGAGCCGGCAGCGCGAAGCGTCCTGATGAAACAGCGACAGAAACGATGCTCCGCCATCGGTCACCACCTCCACGAAAGCGTTCCCGAAGAGTACCTTGTCCAGTGCGAGTTTGCGCAGCACCTGCCGGAGCGTCTCCCCGTCGCGGTTTACGCGGCGGATGAAAGCGGCGAGCCTCGGCAGCCCCTCCTCGTGGCTAAAACCCTTCCCGGCGATATAATCGGCCTTGTCGTTCACTATCCGGCGATGGGTGGTCGAACGGCGGAACATCTGCGCCAGGGCATACGGATACAGGTTGTCGCTGCCCCAGCGCCAGAATCCGCCTCCGGTGGCGGCACGCGGCGCCGCCCGGAAAATATCCCGCGCCTCGTTGCGCGGCGTGAAGAGCTTCGGGACATAGGCCGTCTCTCCTTTCTTCTTTTCCATCTGCAATCTGAATTGATTATTTAAGTGAAATCCCGGTACCTACTCCGGCAATGTACCAACGAACGGTTTCGAGAAAGAGGTGTCCTCGGAACGCAGTACGACCACGGCACCGGAGTCCTCATCGTAGCCGGCCTGTGTATCGAACACCGCCGAAACGAGCCGCAACGGACACTCCCCTCCGAAACCGGGCGACCAACCGACGAGAAACGTCCCGCCGCAGGCGGTGCGCACCAGCGCCACGAATCCGCCTCCGGTGGCGCCGAGCAGCGAAGCGAGCGCCACCGTGCTCCCGGCATCGGCCCGCCGGAGCGCAAACGAAAGTTCGTGTACCACGCAGGCCGGCGCATCTCCCGAAACATACTGCCGATAACGTGCCGTATCCTCCGCAAATTCGTATCGGGCGAAAGCGGCCCCTTCGCGCAACCTCACCGCACCGAATGTACCCGTCGCACCGTCGTAGGTACAGGCGGCTATATCGTCCGCCGCCGCGAGCCACACATCCGAAAGGCCGCCTTCGCACCGCTCCGGCGGCCTCGTGAATCCGGAAACTCCCATCGCTGTACGGAAAGGTTACTGGGCATAGCCGAGCGACACGAGTTCCGGCAGCAGGTAGTCGCATCCGGCCATGAATATCGCCCGCTGTCGGTTCTCCATCAGGTCGGGATTATACCACATGCGCACCTCCGAACCGGGAAAATCGCCCGTGTTGAGCGCCAGCGCAAGATTGCGCCGGTCGGTCAGCAGGATGAACGACACGCCGAGGTCGTAGTATTTGGCCAGGTAGCCGCCCAGCTTCATGTCGATGACCGGAATCCCTTTGAACATGAGGCTGCCGGGCCCGTCCTGCCGGACACGGTACGCCGCTTCGTTATCGGCGGCCTCCAGGCTGTCCTCGTAGGCCCCGTACACGTCGGTGGTCACGAAAAAGGCGAGCTGGCCCTCCGACCGCATGTTGCGCAGCTCCTCGGAAGCATTGTCCCATACCGACCTGAGACGTTCGTCCGCATTGTCGGCCGACACCGATTCGTACATTTCTGTCGGTATCTCCTGCTCCTCCGCATCAGAAAGGATGCGGTGCAGGAAGCCGTCGAATGTATTCAGCCCCTCTTCGCGCGCAGTCTTGCCCAGCCACATGGTGGCACGCACGCTCTCCATGATGGCCTGGCGGAAAAGGGCCGTTTCGGCCGCTTCGAGTTCCGTACCGGTCAGGTCGTCGAGCTGCGTCAGGGCACTCTGGGCAAGGCTGTCGTACACGAGCGAAAAATACTCGTCGGCCGAATAGCTCATCTCGGCCTTCACGCGGTGAAGCTCAATCGTCTTCGTGTAACGCTCCGCCGAAGCCGAACCGTTCCACCCCGCGCTCGTATATTTATGGAGCACGTCGTCGGGACGGTGCCAGAAATGAAGCCTCGTCGGAGCGGGCATGTTGTACATCACCTTGATACCCAACTCCCTCGCACCCTCGTCGGCAAACAGGGGACGGAAAAAGATAGTCTCCAGCTCCTTGCCAAGATAGGTCTTGGCATTCTCAATCTTACTCATTGTCGTCCAATCGAATTTAAAAGTTTGCAATATACGGCCCTCTTCAAGGCAGGGCCGCTCCCGCCTCTTCCGTATCCGGTACGCTGCCGGTACCTCCGCCCGCCGGAAGGAGGACGCACAACCCCGCTCCGTCCGATGCAGCGGACCGTCAGCTCCGTACCCGCATGTTCATGGCATCCTGGCGATACGCCTCCTCGTTCGGCGTGGGACAGTACTCCTCCGTAGCAGGGTCTTCCACCGCTTTCGTAAGCGTAGGAAGCGCCTCCTCCTGCCCCGTTCCCCACGAGGGAGGCAACGCGGCATCCGAAGGCAGCCGTCCTTCCGGTCCGGCCGGACATCGGAGAGACCGGCGGCGACAGCCGTCTCCCCCATCCGTTTTGCCTGCCGCAGAAGGGTCCGCCGCTTTCTTCCCCTGCGCCGACAGGAAACGCCTGAAAAGCCTCGACAGCGCCCCCATCCTTCGGACAACGCGTTCTGCAAGGCCGCTGCACCGCTCTCTGCCGGTTACATCCGGCGGAGGCGTCAGGCCGAAGAGCCGGCACAGCGTTCCGATATCCCCGCAGCGTCGGGCATCTCACCCGACGCACAGTTCACAGGCGACGGAATGACCGTATCGGCGAGCCCTGCCTCCACCGTTTCGCCGGG
>ENA-OQDU01000049-OQDU01000049.1-human-gut-metagenome-genome-assembly--contig:-NODE-49-length-12012-cov-0.978124_pt1 | contig 12012 bp, 13 predicted proteins | sample MGYA00242789_ERZ504623 | MGnify/ENA primary metagenome ERZ504623 (study PRJEB26092, sample SAMD00036335) | human gut metagenome | host: Homo sapiens | study: EMG produced TPA metagenomics assembly of... | reverse complement strand
ATTTCGGGTCGCGGGCGGGACGACGGAAGCGTTGGGCGTGTCGGACGGTCTGTCCGGCTCGGACAGCAGAGCGGGTTTCCGTGGCGGAGCGGACGTTGTGGTTCGGAGCCGGGAAGACGCATGGCCGCCTTTCGGGCGGCCATGCGGGGGAGTGTGTTTTTGGGGGTTACTCTGTCGGCTGTCGGTGCAGCAGTTCCAGCCGGAGCATGTTGGCGGCCGCGGCCGCTGCGCGTTCGATGTTCTGTGTCCGCAGGCGGGCGAAGACCGATTTGCAGGCCCGGGTTCCGTGCGGTGTGGCAAGCCCTATCCATACCGTGCCGACGGGCTTCTCCGGGGTGCCTCCCGTGGGGCCCGCCACCCCGGTGGTCGAGAGGGCGTAATCCGCACCGCAGAGGCGGCGTACCCCTTCGGCCATCTCGCAGGCGGTCTGTTCGCTGACGGCCCCGTGCAGCCGCAGCGTGTCGGGGGATACGCCGAGTATCCCGACCTTGACGTCGTTGCTGTACGACACCACCCCGCCAAGGTAGTAGTCGGAGGCTCCGCCATGGCGGTGAGGATGCGCTCAGGGCGCCTCCCGTGCACGATTCCGCCACGGCCAGCGTCGCCCGGCGGCCCGCAGCAGGTCGCTGTCGCCGAGGCTACCGTGGCGTCACCGTAACCGATGAAGTAGTCCGGTATCAGCCGTTCGAGCACTCCGAACTGCCGTTCGATTTCCTCCTCCTCCCGGCGTCCTTCGATATCGTAGGCCGAGAGGCGCAGTCTGATTTGCGAAGGGCTGGAAGGTAGGCCAGATGAAGGTAGCCGGGCAGAGCCGCCTCCCATTCCGCTATCGTTGCCGCGAGTACCGATTCGGCCAGTCCGTAGGTGATGGCAGTGCGGTGTACGACCTTGCTTTGCCGGAAGTGTGCGGCTAGCCGTGGCATCACTTCCGTCTCCATCAGCTCCTTCATCTCGAAGGGAACGCCCGGCAGGGAGACGACCGCCTTGCCGCCCCGGGTGAACCACATGCCCGGTGCTGTACCGTGCATGTTCTGAAGCACTTCGGCCGAGGAGGGAACCGTCGCCTGCTCCCGATTCAGCTCGTTGTACTCGATGCCGCGTGCGGCGAGTATCCGGCCGTTGCGTTCGTAAGTTTCCCGGTCGCGTACCATTCGCCGCCGAAGATGCCTGCCAGCGTCTGTTTCGTGATGTCGTCCTTCGTGGGACCGAGACCGCCGGTGACGATGACCGCGTCGGCGGTGCGCATGGCTCCCTCGACCGCATCGGCTATCTCCCGCCGGTCGTCGCCGACGGTGAGTTTCCGCACTACGGTGAACCCTGCTTCGTTCAGCCTTGCGGCTATCCATGCCGAATTGGTATCGACGATTTGGCCGATGAGGATTTCGTCCCCTATGGTGATGATTTCTGCTTTCATGTCGTATGGTTTTATCGGAGGGTAAATTTATGAAAAACCGTCGGCCGTTGTGTCGTTCGGGGCGGATATCTTCGGAGACGCGGAACGGTGTGAAGGTGCCGCCGGGTGTTTCGTGCGGTGGCCGTCCGGTCGGCGGGTACGTTGCGAAAGCCGGTGACCCCGGTACGGCTCCGGGCGGTTCCGGAGAAGAGGAGGTCCGGACACTGTCCCGATGCCGTACCGTCTCCGGTTCTCCCGCTTACTCCGGAAATTCGTGGGCGAGGATGCGCTGCGAGTCGCGGATGCTCTCCATGAGCCAGCGGAAGAGCAGGGCGGCCTGTTCGTCATCGGACAGCCGCCACGGAGCGTTGCCTGCCCGCAGTCGTGAGGAGAGTTGGCTGAGGAGGATGGCTGCGGAGGCGGAGACGTTGAGGCTCTCCACGAAACCGCACATCGGGATGCGGATGAATCCGTCTGCCGCCGCCTTGACCTCGTCGCTTATCCCGGCGTGTTCCGTGCCGAATATGAGTACGAAGGGGCTTTGCGATACGTCGAATGCTTCCGGTGAAGTGTCGCCGCTGTGGGGCGTGGTGGCGATGAGTCGGTAACCCGCCTGCGCAGGGCGGCGAGTGCGCCGGCTGTGTCGGCATGCCGGTGCAGGTCAATCCACTTGTCCGTTCCCTTGACGATGTGGGTGTTGGGACTGAAGGGGCAGAGCGTTTCGACGGTGTGTATGTCCTGAATACCGAACGCCTCGCAGTTGCGGATGATGGCGCTTGCGTTTTGCGGATGAAAGGTGTTCTCCATGCAGACGGTCATCCACCGGGTACGCATGGAGAGTACCTGTCGGAAGGTTTCGAATCGTTCGGGCAGGATGAACTGCGAGAGGTAGGCGATGCGCGGACGATACCACTCCGGGCTGCGCATTCCGTCATTGGCGGTATTTCCCATCTTCGTCGAGCAGTTTGATGTAACTGATGTAACGCTGCGGAGCGATGTCGCCCCGCTCTACGGCAGCGGTGACTGCACAGCCGGGTTCGTGCGTATGCGTGCAGTTGTAGTATTGGCAGTCGGGGGGAGTGACGCATGAATTCCGGAAAGTAACGGAACACTTCGCCCGGTTCGATGTCCACGAGCCCGAATCCCTTGATGCCGGGGGTGTCGATGATGTTTCCGCCGCCTGCCAGCGGGTACATGCGGGCGAACGTGGTCGTGTGCATCCCCTTGTGGTGGTACTCCGAAATCCGGTTGATGCGGACATCTGCATCGGGTACGAGCGCCTTGATGAGGGTGGATTTGCCCGCCCCCGAGTTGCCTGTCAGCAGGGTGGTCTTTCCGGCCGTGAGTTCGCGCAGCTCTCCAGACCGGTGCCTTCGGTCGCCGACACGGGATAGACCGTATAGCCGGCGGTCTCATATATCGCGATGAACTCGTCCAGTTCGTCGGGCCGTTCCGCCGCGAGGTCGAGCTTGTTGAGAACGATGGCCGCCGGGATGGCGTAGGCCTCGCACGTCACGAGGAAACGGTCGATGAATTCGGTGTTGGTGACGGGCGAGAAGAGCGTCGCCACGAGCAGGGCCCGGTCGAGGTTCGAGGCGATGACGTGTGACTCTTTTGAGAGGTTCGAAGCGCGGCGTATCAAGTAGTTGCGGCGGGGTTCCACCGCCGTTATCGTGGCACCTTCAGGGGTCTCCTCGTAAAGGACGCGGTCGCCCACGGCTACGGGATTCGTCGTGCGGCTCCCGTTCAGGCGCAGCCTGCCGCGCAGCCGCGTCTCCAGCCGTCTGCCGTCCGGTGTGAGGATGATGTAGCGGCTTCCCGTACTCTCTGTCACGATTCCTGTCTCCATATCTTGTGCTCCGTTATGCCGGTCGGGCTTCCGTCTCCGCCCGTTTCGTCTCTTCCTGCGAAGGCGTTTCGTCGAAAATCTTCTCCTTGGCCTTGACCAGGTAGGGGAAGACCGCGTCGGTCATCGCCTGGAGAGGTCTGTAGATGACCGAGTCGCTGATTGTTTCGGGCTTTACCCAATGGTAGTTGTCGTTCATCCTTGCGAAGAATCCAGTCAGTACCGCCAGCAGCATGCCTATCTTGACCACGCTCAGGGCAAGGCCGCCGAGCCGGTCGATGATGCCGAAACCGGTAAGGCGGAACACTTTTTTGAACAGGTAGCCGATGAGTGCCAGCACGAGGATGCTTACGACGAGTATCACGACGAAGCCCAGCACGGGGGAGAGCTCCTCGCCCGCACCGAGCCATCCGCCTATCGTCCGGCTGAAGCGCATGGCGAAGAGGATGCCCAGCACGAGTCCCGCGATGCCGCACGCCTGTACGATGATGCCTTTGCGCCATCCGGCCACGGCGGCGATGAGGAGCAGGACGAGCAGTATGATGTCGAGCGTATTCATGTCGTCTCCTTTGCGATGGGATTATGTCACGAAAGTAGTAAAAAAATCGCTACCTTTAACGCCGTGTGGAACGGGCGCGGCTTCACCGGCCGAGTGCCTGCGGGCGGAATCCCGCCTTTCGCAGGCCTCAGGGCCTGCCGCACATTCATCTGAACGGGGCTTATGAAAAGGTTTTTCTTCGTTTTGCTGGCGCTTCTGCCGGCGGTGTCTGCGCTGGCAGGGCGCGAGGTGTACGATATCGGCCGGGGCTGGAAATTCTATACCGTGGACCGTCGCGATTCGGTCGGTGTCACCCTGCCCCATACGTGGAACGATACGGATGCGGCGGTGGGGCGCCTGGATTATTACCGCGGGATAGGCAACTATTTCCGTTATCTGAAGGCCCGTCCGGAGTGGCGCGGCAAGCGTGTGTTCGTCCGTTTTTACGGGGCCGGTACGGTGGCCGACCTGATGGTGAACGGCCGCCATGCGGGGGAACACCGCGGCGGTAACAACGCGTTCGAGTTCGAGATAACCGATTTGCTGGATTACGGAGGGAAAAACCTCCTGTGGGTGATAGTGAACAACGGGGCGCGGCTGGACGTGCTGCCTACCGCGGGCGAGGAGAACGTTTACGGCGGACTTTTCCGGCAGGCCGAAATCATTGTGACCGAGCCTGCCGCCATAGGCTTCGACGGTTACGGCGGCTGCGGGGTGCTTTTTGCCACGGAATGTGCGGACACGCTCCGGGCATCGGGCAGCGCCGCAGTGACGGTGAATGTTCCGGACAGCCGCCACGTGCAGCTTGACATGCGTATCCTCGACGCCCGCGACAGTGTGGTCTTTTTCGGGGCATGCGAAGCATCGGGCCGACGGGGGCCTGTCGGTGGCGGAGCTGCCGTTCGAGATAGAGCGGCCGCACCTGTGGCAGGGAACCGCAGACCCCTATCTCTATACCGTCACGGTCGTCCTCGCCGACGGGACGCGTACCGATTCGGTATCGTTCCGCACGGGGCTGCGCACTTTTTCGGTGGATGCCGCCCGCGGATTCTTTCTGAACGGTATCTCCTACCCCCTGCGCGGAGTGGTGCTGTGGCGCGACCAGGCCTTCAGCGGGCCGGTCTTCAACGAAGAGGAGCTGCGCCGGGATATGAGGCTTATCCGTGAAATGGGGGCCAATGCCGTCCGTGTGGCCGGGGGAACGCACCATCCCGCCTTTTACGAATTGTGCGACGAGGAGGGGGTCGTCGTACTGGCAGACGGTCCCTTTGCGGGAACTTCGACGCTCGACGAACGCGGCTATTTCGCTACGCCGGCATTCCGCGACAATGCGGAACGCCAGTTCCGGGAGCTGGTCTGCCAGCGGTACAACAATCCGTCGGTGGCATTTTGGGGAATATTCGCAGACCCGGAGATACTTTGGCGATGACCCCATTCCCTTTATCGGGAGATGAACCGGCTGGTGAAGTCGCTGGACCCCGGGCGTCTTACCGTAGGTATAAGCAACAAGGACGGTGACGTGAACCGGATAACGGACCTTGTTGTGTGGAACCATACCTTCGGCTGGAAGACGGGACTGCCGGGCGATATCGCCATCTGGCGCGACCAGCTCCGCGGCGATGCGGAGTGGCGCAAAATCCGTTCGGGCGTCAGTTACCGGGTGGGCGGCATTGCGGGGCAGTATGCCCCGAAACTTGTACGGCCCGACCCCGCGAGCGGATGGCACCCGGAGAATTGGCAGGCCTATGTGCATGAAGTGCATATCGGCGCGCTGGCGGACGAAAGGGCTTTCTGGGGGGTGTTCGTCGGCGATATGTTCGACCACGGCTCCGTGCGGACCGCTGCGGGCGGTCTCCGGGGGGTGAACGACTGCGGACTCGTGACGTTCGACCGGCAGGTGCGTAAGGATGCCTATTGGCTTTACAAGGCCAATTCGGAACGGGACGGACCCCTTCATTCACATAGCTTCGGTACGGGAGAGCGCCGAAGCGATAAGATACAGACCGTGACGGTCTATACCAACCTTCCCGTTGCGGAGCTCTGTGTCAACGGAGTGTCGCTCGGCACCCGTGTGGCCCGCAATGGTGTCATGAAGTGGGACGGCGTGCAGTTGCGGCTGGGCGAGAACGGTCTCAGGGTCTTTGCCGTCATCGCCGGCGACGATGATTATGTGACCGTGGAGGAGACGGCCGTGCTGACCTGCCGGCCGGGCGGCGGTGTGTGACGGGTTTCGGACTCTTCTTTGTTTGCCGGCGGAGGTTGCGGTATCCCGACGGGCGGAAAAAAACACCGGCGCATTTCCCGCAGTGGAGATGCGCCGGCGGCTCTTTGTATAAAATTCGCAGTTCGGATTATTTTACGTACAGATAACGCCGAATCGACATTTTGGGTGTCTTCTCGAATTCGGAGGGGTAGAGAATGATTGCTTCTATGTGCGGTGCGTCGCCGAGGGAGGCATTCAGGGCTGCGAGGTTGGCATCCATCATCTCCCGGATGCCGTTCATGCCGATGCCGAGGTGGTCGGCCTGTTCGTAATCGGGTACGACGAACGCGACGAGCCGCCCTTCGTGCATGGCTACGAGGCTCTCCATGATGCCGTCCATTACGTTCAGCCTCGATTCGATTTCCTCCGGATAGACCTCTCTGCCGTCCGGCAGCGTTATCCGGCTCTCCAGACGTCCCCGTACGCGCAGGACATCGCCTTCGAGCGTCCCCATATCACCCGTATGCAGCCATTCCTCGCGGTCGATGGCACATGCCGTACTGCGTTTGTCGCGGAAGTATCCCGCCATCACATGGTCGCCCCGGACGAGGATTTCGCCCGGAATCTTCGCTGCGTCGGACGAAGCTATCCGTACCTCCATGCGGCTGACGATGCGTCCGCAGGAGCCCGCTGCGAACTCTTCCGGTGCCGAGTGGCTTATCAGGGGACCGCATTCGGTCATGCCGTACCCTACGGTGAACGGGAACCGGATGCGCAGCAGGAAGTGTTCTATTTCGCGGTTGAGGGGGCTCCGCCGACGATGACGAGACGTATTTCGCCTCCGAGGCGTGCGTGAGTATCTTGCGTGCGGCCGGCTCGATGAGACTGTTCATGGCCGGTACGAGCGACGCAAGCCTGACGGCTCCGGTTTGCATGCGTTCGAGCACCTCTTTGCGTGTGAGCTGTTCCAGAATCCGAGGCACGGTGCATACTACGTGTGGATGTACCCCCTGAAGCGCCTTGGTGAGTACCTTGGCAGAGGGGATATGGCCGAGCAGCGTGATATGGGAGCCTGCCGCGAGGGGGGCGAGCATGTCGAGTACGAAACCGTAGATGTGGCCCAGCGGCAGCATACCAAGCGTCCGGACTCCCCGTCCGAACAGTTTCCGGGAGAGAGTATAGGAGACGTTGGCGGTGAGGTTACCCACCGTGAGCATTACCCCCTTGCTGAAACCGGTCGTTCCCGAAGTGTAGCATATTGCGGCCACGTGTTTCAGTGCCGGAGCTTCGTACGATATGTCGGCCGGCAGGAACCCTTTCGGGTACCGGGCGTTGAAGTGGCGTAGGATGTCGCGTTGGAAAGCTGTCAGCTTCTCTCCGTCGCGTTCGTAAAGGCACCGGAAGTCCGAGAGCGAGAACGCGGCCTTTACCCGGCGGCGCTGTCGGTTCGACGATGTCCCAGAAGATGTCGCTGAGAAAGAGCAGACGGGCGTGCGAATGGGCGATGATGTGGTTGATGTCGTTCGCATCGAAATCCTGCATGATGGGAACGACGGTACTGCCGTAGGTGAGCGTTGCGATGCAGACCGCTGCCCACCGCGGGTTGTTCCGTCCCACGACGGCCACTTTGTCGTCCTCTTTCAGACCGCATGCGTCGAAAAGCATGTGCAGTTTGGCGACCTCCTGCGCCAGCGTGTAATAGGTGAATACCTCGCTGGTGAAGTAGTCGGTGATGGCCGGGGCGTCGCTGTGCTCCTTGAAACTCTCCTCGAAGAATTTAATCAGGTTGTCCTGTAACATGCGGGGGCGTTTAGGGGTTGTGATGGAACACAACAAAAATAATACTAACTGCGGGAGGCATGTGCGTCGCCGCAAAGTTATCTACGATGTCTAATTCGGATGTTTCGGGACCGGACGGTTGTCTCGTCAATTCGTACCGCCTCATATGTCGGAATGAAAAGGGACATGGGAATTCGTCTTTTCTTTTGAGCGGAGTGGCTTTTTTACGATGTTCAGATTTGAAAAAAGCCTGTCGTAAGGCGATGCCTTAACATATGCGTCCGGAATCGCATATGCGGTTCCGGACGCCGTTTCTCCCTGAAGGACGGATACGCTTCTCCGTCGTGGCAGTCTATCTGTAAAGGTATCTTTTGATGCTCCTTTTGGCCGTCTTTTCGAATTCGGTAGGATAGAGCATGATTTCCGCTATCCGTTCGTAGGCGGCTACCTGCGTGTTCAGTTCTTTCAGGTTCTCATTCATGATTTCCTGTAGTTTCGCGTGGTCCACGCCCTCGTTGTCGGCCTGTTCGTAGTCGGGTACCACGAGTGCTACGAGCCTGCCGTTGCGGTCGACGATGAGGCTCTCCATCACGCATCGCATGTTGTTGAGGCGGGCTTCAATCTCTTCGGGGTAAATGTTCTGTCCGTTGGAACCGAGGAGCATGGATTTGCAGCGGCCGCGGATGAAGATGGTGCCGATGTCGTCCGTAGTGCCCATATCGCCCGTATGGAGCCAGCCGTCGGGTTCGAGCACCTCGGCGGTGGCCTTTTCGTTTTTGTAGTAACCCATCATGACGTTCTCTCCGCGGGTGAGTATTTCGCCCGGAACATTGAAGGGGTCGGGCGAATCTATCCGCAGTTCCATGATGGGGGCGAGTATCTTGCCGCACGAGCGCGGAATGAACTCCCAGTAATCCGTATAGCTGATGAGCGGGCCGCACTCGGTCATGCCGTAGCCGACGCAGAAGGGAAACTTTATCCGCGTGAGGAAATCTTCCACCTCGGCGTTCAGCGGTGCCCCGCCGATGATGACGTGGCTCAGTTCGCCTCCGAACGTTTCGATGAGTTTCTCCCGGATGCCCGCATATATCTTGTTGTTGACGCCCGGAATCTTTACGGCCACTTTGGCCACGCCGCGGCTTATCTTGGGGAATACCTGCTTGCGGACGATTTTCTCGATGAGCAGCGGTACGGTGACGACCACGTTCGGCCGGACGTTCGCCATCGCCTCCACCAGTATTTTGGGGGCCGGCATCTTGCCCAGGAGCGTGACGTGGGCACCGACCGCCAGCGGCGAGAGCATGTCGATGGCGCAGCCGTAGGCGTGGGCGAGGGGCAGGAACGAGAGAACGCGGCTGCCGCGGGCGTGTATGTCGTGCGAGCGGACGAAGACCACGTTGCCCGTCAGGTTGTTCACCGAGAGCATCACCCCCTTGCTGAAACCGGTCGTTCCCGAGGTGTAGTTCAGCAGGCAGAGCGCTTCGTTGGGGATGTCGGGGTAGCTGATGTCCTCCACGCTGAATCCCTTCGGGTAACGGGCGTTGAAATGCCGGCGTATGTCCCGCTGGAAATCGGTTATCCGGGTTCCCTCCTTTTCGTAGATACAGTGGTTGTCGGTGAGCGAGAAGGCGGCCTGTATCAGGTCGAGTTCCTCTTCGTGGATGATGTCCCAGAAGGTGTCTCCCAGAAAGAGGAGCTTCGATTCGGAGTGCTTGATGATGTGGTTCACGTCGTTGGCGGGGAAGTCCTGGAGCATGGGTACGATGACTGCGCCGTAGGTGACGGTTGCCAGATAGGCTATCACCCAGCGGGTGTTGTTTCTTCCTATCAGCGCTATCTTGTCTCCTTTCTCTATGCCGCATTCCTCGAAGAGCAGGTGCAGTTTGGCTATCTCCTTGGCCATCTCGAAATAGGAGAAGGTCTCCTGTTTGAAGTAGTCGGTGAGCGCGGCCAGCTCCCTGTTCTCCCGGAAGCTCTGCTGGTATATCTTGATAAGGTTTTCCTGCATCATAAACGTATTCGGTTAAATGACAAAGTTAGAATAAAAAAACGTAGCTGCAAAAACAGCCGTCGGAGGCCTCTCACGTGGCGGAGCCGGTCACTCCGTCCTATCGGGGCGTTTGTGGAAATAGGTTTTCGGTTCCGTGCCGGCCAGAAGCCGCCCGATGTTCTTGCGGTGGGTTATCAGCAGGAGTACCGACACCGCACAGCAGAACAGGATAAGGGGAAGATAGTGTTGGCCGAATACGAAAACGGTATAGACGGGCAGCAGGATGCCGGCGGTCATCGAGGCCAGGGAGACGTACCGGCAGAGCATGAAGACGACGGCGAAGGTGGCCAGACATAGCAGGACGGCGGGCGGGTAGACGGCAAGTACCGCTCCCGCGAGGGTGGCTACCCCTTTGCCGCCTCGGAAACCGGCGAAAAGGGGAAAGATGTGGCCGAGTACCACGGCGGCGGTCAGGACGAATTTCATGTTGAACAAGGCGGGGCTTCCGGCCGCATAGGGGAGAAGGGCTGCCAGTGAGACGGCTATAAAGCCTTTCAGAAAGTCGAGCACGAAGACTGCGATACCCGCTCTGCGGCCCAATATCCGCATGGTGTTGGTGGCACCGGCATTGTGGCTGCCGTGTTCGCGGACATCCGTTCCGTAGAACGTCTTGCCTATCCATACGGCGTTGGAAACCGAGCCGAGCAGGTAGGCGGCTGCTGTCAATAGAATGATGAGGAGTGTCTCTGTCATGTCGCTGTCGGATGCTGTCCCGTCGCGGAACGGTACAAAGATAAGTCCTATACTATAAATAGAACTTATGGTTTGCCGGCATCTTATTGGTTATGTTGCGAAGAGGTGCGGCTGCCGGTCGGTGTGCAGTCGGATGACACTCCTTTGTGTGTTTTGTGAAAACTGTTGATTTTTAGCTTTTTGGTGCGGTAATGGCGAAGAGCCGTCATACAGGGAAGAGACCGGATGCCATCGTCCGCTGTCGGCTGTCCGTTCTACAGGGCGTTCCGTTGCGGGGTGCGTGTGTACAAACTGCGGGCTCGGGCGCTATGGCACCGGGGCCTGGTCGGCCGGGCCGACCAGGGTATCCGTCACCAGGTCGGTGACCCGATTCGGGTATAAGCACCGGACGTGGTGCCGTGCATGCTGAATATGACCGGGAGGCTGTATCGGAACATGACCGTCTTACCGTCCTGTCGGGCCGGCACCCATTGCGGCGACATGCGGAGCACCCGCAGCACCTCCCGTGTCAGGGAGGAGTGGGGCGATGCGACGACATGCGCATCGGTCAGGCATCCCTCCGTGTCGATGACGAAATGGACGACTACCGTCCCTTCTATATTGTTGTCGTATGCGGCGGTGGGGTACTCCAGATTGGACATGACCCAGGAGCGGAAAGCTATCAGGCCGCCGCCCATGAAGTCGGCGGGTTGGCTGTCGCCTGCCGCAAAGACCGCCTCTTTCGGGCGGATGGCGTTGCGGAACGAGACCGGTAACGTTACGGTGACTGCGACGGGCTCGCCTCCCTTTCTCCCCGGCAGCCAGCGGGGCGACCGGTGCAGGGCGGCGACCGCCTCTGCTGCGAGAGCTGCGTCGTCGTATGCCGTTGCTTCGATGCCGTCGAGGCTGCCGTCGGGTTCGACGGTGAAGCGTACCGTTACCTCGCCGTGCAGGCCGTTCTCGAAGCCGGTCGTCGGGTATGTTATATTTTCGGCAAGCCACTGTTCCAGTGCGGCCTGTCCGTCCGCTGCGAACAGGGGCGGTTCATCGTAATTCCCCTCTGCCTGCAAACTTCCTGTATTTCCATAGCCTACGACGGTTCCGCTGTGCCGTACCTCTTGGGCGAGGCCAGGTATGCCGGCGTACAGGAAAGCGAGACAGGCAATCCATGTTGTTATTTTCGGCGAAGACATGTTTGTTATCTTATTCGAGTAAATTTAAAACAAATGTAAGTAAAAATACTTCAACAAAGGTGGACAGGCATGGCGTTTTTTCTTCCCTTTTTAATATAAAACAAATTGGGGGCTTGGAAACTATCACTATCTTTGCATACCCAAAAAAAAGATGGTTGGAACATCTGCGATAACTAACGGTCCGTGCATCACAGGAGGAAATAAACCTGCACGGTAAATTTAATATAAAGTTATGGATTTCAGTGCTGCAATGCGCAATTTGCGTTCAAAAAATTCTGGTTCCCAGTGGCTGGGGGTGATGGTCGGAGCCGTGATAATGTCTGCCGGTCGTGTCTCCT
>ENA-OQDU01000048-OQDU01000048.1-human-gut-metagenome-genome-assembly--contig:-NODE-48-length-12116-cov-0.849362_pt1 | contig 12116 bp, 14 predicted proteins | sample MGYA00242789_ERZ504623 | MGnify/ENA primary metagenome ERZ504623 (study PRJEB26092, sample SAMD00036335) | human gut metagenome | host: Homo sapiens | study: EMG produced TPA metagenomics assembly of... | reverse complement strand
CGGATTGAGCTCGGGCGCAACAAGAAGCTGCCCACCTATTCCGACCTGCATCCGAATCTGAGTTTCGTCGAGAACGGGGTGATAGCCCAGATAGAAGAGAGCGCGGCGCTCAATGCACGGCTTGAAAAAGCGGCGCTGGGGTGGAACCAGTATCCGGAGCTCATTAAACACCTCTACACCCTGATGTCCGAAAGCGAATACTACAAGCGTTACATGCAGTTGCCGACCCACGGTTATGCAAGCGACCGGACCGTGGTGGAAGACTTCTACATCGAGACGGTACAGAACAACGATATGTTGGAGTCTGTCGTGGAGGAGCAGTCCATCCTGTGGTGCGACGACATAGATTTCGCCCTTATCATGGTGGTACGTACCCTGGAGAACTGCCGGGAGAAGCAGGACGACCTGCCCATCCGGCGTGAGTATAAGAGCGAGGACGACCTTTCCTTCACGAAAGAGCTGTTCCGCAAGACGGTCGTGCATTTCGACGAGTATCAGGAGTATATCGAGAAGTTTACTACCAACTGGGATGTGGAGCGTATTGCGTTCCTCGACAACATCATCCTCGCATGTGCCGTGGCCGAGATTGTCGGATTTGATTCCATACCGGTCAAAGTGACGCTGGACGAGTATATCGAAATAGCCAAATATTACAGTACGCCGGGCAGTAGTCTCTTCATCAACGGCGTGCTCGACCGGATTGTCGAGTCGCTCCGCAGCGAGGGAAAGATAAACAAAACCGGCCGCGGGCTGATGGAGTGAGCGGACAGCGGCGCGATGAAAGTGGGGAGGAGATACATGGCATTGCTTTTAGCCGGAGGCCTTGCGGCCTGCTGTTTCTCCTGCCGTTCTCGTGGAGCTGCGACTCATCTTCCGGGTACGGTGCTGGAAGTCTCCGATTCGTCCATTCTCTCCCTCCGCAGGGATACGTTCGATTTGGGCAGGCTTCGGGAAGGAGAACGCATCGTGAAGGAGTTTTCCGTGAAGAATAGCGGCAATGTACCGTTCGTCGTCAGCAGTGCGGAGTCCGATTGCGGATGTATCGTGTCCGAATACGACCGCCGGCCCGTTGCGCCTGGTGAGTATGCGCCGCTCGGTGTATCGTTCGATTCGCGCGGCTACCGGGGATACCTGCTGAAGAGGGTGGCGCTGACTACCACGTTACGTCGCGAACCGCTGGTATTCTATCTGGAGGCAGTCATCGAATAGGGAAAAACAGACGTTCCGTCTTGTAATTTCACTGAAAAGGCTTACATTTGCAGAACAACATTTTAATATAGTAAGGATACGACGATGAGTTTAAACATGATTTATTTGCAGCAGGCTGCCGCACAGGGAGGCAGCGGTCTCAGTTTCATCATAATGATGGTTCTGATATTTGTCGTGATGTGGTTCTTTATGATACGTCCGCAGCAGAAACGGCAGAAAGAGCTGAACAATTTCCGCAATTCGCTCGAGGTGGGCAGAAAGTCATCACCGCCGGCGGTATTTACGGCAAGATAAAGGAGGTGAAGGAGGCTTACGTACTGATGGAAATCGACAACAACGTCCACATCCGCGTAGATAAGAACATGATTATGAAAGACCCGACGGACCTGCCCCAGCCGCAGAAGTAGCCGTCGTCCGTTACAGACGATATGCAGCACGGCCGGATAAGTGAACTTATCCGGCCGTGCTTTTCCTGCGGACAGGCATCCGTGCCGTTATTTCGTGGCGACGAAAAACATGTCGAAACATTTGTCGTCGGCTTTCTTGAGAAAATAGTCACTGGTGCAGATGGAACTCGTCAGTTCGTGGTCGGCTTTCAAGAGTTTCCGACGGTTCAGCCGGTTCATGATGTCGTACGGCAGGCGGAGCATCCATCGGGGCAGGTGCTGCTGCAATTTGAGAATGTCGAACTTCATGATGCGTTCCACCGACTGTCGGTTGTTCTCGTAGTATTGCATGATTTTTCCGTTGCCGTATATGCCGAGCGGTTCGTAATCGTCGAAGTAGCAGCCGATGAGTCCCTTGAATTCGTCTACGGTGTACTCTCGCAGATGCCACGGATTGCGCGTGAGCGACATCTCCTTGTTGGGAGTCGTGATTATCAGTTTGCCGCCCGGTCGGAGTACCCGCCGGATTTCGTTTATTGTACCGAAGTCGTCCCTGATGTGTTCGATGACCTGAAAACAGAGGACGAAATCCATGCAGCCCGACTGTATTCCCTTTAGGGGAGGCGCCTTCATCCGGCAGAACTCGACATTGCCGCCTTCCGGCAGGATGCCGGCCGGGGGAGGTGTCTTATCTATGGTGGTGAATCTGTCGGCATGTGGTGCAATGACGGATACGCCGTATCCGCTTCCGGTTCCTATTTCCAGTACGTTGCCGTGGACTATTTCCGCTGCCTTGCAGTAGGCCAGCATGGAACGCTGGAAAACGTAGTTGTCGGATGCATCCGTTTGAGATACCCGCTCTGCGCTCTGTATGGCCATTGTGTCACCCTTTCTTTTTTATTGCCTTTATCGTTCCATCCTCTGTATACACCGCTCCGTGGCTCAGCAGGTGGCCGAGCGCCCGCTTGAACACCTTTTTGCTCATGCCCGTGACGGCGGCCACCTCTTCCGGGGAACTTTTGTCGTGCAGGGGGAGGGTGCCTCCCGCTTCGTCAATGAGGAGTGCGAGCCGGCGGGCCGCATCCTTCACCTCATCGAATCCCTGCCGTTGCAGGCTGATGTCGATTCGGCCCTCCTCCGTGATGCGGTTCACATATCCTTCGAGTCTGTCGCCGATGTGTATCGGGCGGAACAGTTGGTTGTCGTACAATACGCCCCAATGGCGGTTTTCGACGACGACCCGGTAACCGACCGGAATGCGGCGGGCCACCAGGATATCCACCCGCTGCCGTGGACGGACGGAAACGGATTCGTTGGAGATGAAGCCGTTGAGTTTCGTGGTGGCGACTACCCGACCCGAAAGGTTGTCGCGGTAGACGAATACCACGTATCGCTTGCCCGGTTCCATTCGGAAGGACTGGTTGGAGTTGGGTACGAAGAGGTCCTTGGCCGTTATTCCCCATGCGAGGAATGCGCCGTGCAGGTTCTTGTCCACCACTTCGAGAAAAGCCGTTTCGCCCGCAGCTGCATAGGGGCGTCGGTCGTGGCGGTCAGCCGGTTTTCGGTATCGTGATAGACGAACACCTCTTTCGTGTCGCCAATTCGGTCAGCGAGCGACACGTAGCGGTTGGGAAGCAGCACTTCGTTGCCTTCCTCGTCCGCGAGGTAGAGTCCGTAATCGGATATTCTGTTTACCGTCAGTGTGTGGTAGCTTCCCGCCTGCAGCATGATTGAAGATTTATCTCTTGCAAAGTTAAGCCGGAATCCCCTCATTTCCGCATGCCGGAGGATTTTTATTTGTCGCAGTTGAATGGTGTATCGTGGACCTGGCGGCGTCAATGTCGTCATAAATCCCTACTTTTGCGGAAAACTCATGGAGATGGTATTGCGGGCAGCATTGCTTCAGATGGATATCGAGTGGGGAAAGCCTGCGGCCAATCGGGCCGTAGCCGGGCGGTTGGTACGTGCCCTGCACGATACGGATATTGCCTTTCTGCCGGAGATGTTCACCACGGGATTCATGGCTGCAGACACCGCTCTGGCCGAACCGATGGAGGGGCCTCGGTGGAGTGGATGCGTTGTACGGCAGCCGAAACGGGTATCGCCCTGGCCGGAAGCCTTATCATAGGCGACGGCAGAGAACGGCCCTACAACCGGTTCGTGTTCGCCTTTCCGGACGGGCGTATCGATTGGTACGACAAACGGCACCTTTTTTCGTTCAGCGGCGAAGATACGCTGTATGCTCCCGGATGCGTCAGGGTCGTATTGGAATACAAGGGTTTCCGTATCCTGCCGATGGTGTGCTACGACCTTCGTTTCCCCGTGTGGAGCCGCGCTCGGTCGGATTATGACGTGGCTGTCTATGCGGCATCCTGGCCGCAGGCCCGGATAGGGGCGTGGGATGCCTTGCTTCGGGCGCGGGCCATCGAGAATCAGTGCTACGTGCTCGGCATCAACCGGGTGGGCAGCGACCCGTCGGCCTTTTATGACGGCCATTCCGTCGCAGTGGATTTCTTCGGCAATGTCATGGGCAGGCTGGCGGAGGGCGAAGCGGGCGTTATTCGTACCGAACTCGACCACGAGCGGCTCGATGCCTACCGAGAACGTTTCCGGGCATGGGAGGATGCCGACCGTTTTACGCTGACGGTGTAGCGCGTTCCGTTTTCCTTCGGCCGACTGTTGCGGCAGAAGAGTTGCGGAAATAAAAATCGTATCTTTACACGTTTAATTTATCAATGGGATTCCGATGAAAAGATTGACTTTGTATGCGGCGACATGCGCGGTTCTGCTCGCGGGGTGTTCGCAGCCCTCCTATTCGCAGGTCTCGGCGGGGGGAGAGGAGTTTTCTGCTATCGCTCTGCCGGCGTTGCCCGAGAAGCTGGATTTTGCGGGCGAAGAGGTGCCGCTGGAGTATTTCGACGTCCGGGAGGCTCTTCAGCGGGAACTGCTCGTGACCTCGTACATGCATTCCGGTACGTTCCGGACGCTGCTGAACATGAAGCGCTACTTCAGCGTCATCGAACCGATATTGGAGCGGAACGGGATTCCGGACGATTTCAAATATCTGTGCATGGCCGAGAGTGCTCTGAATCCGGAAACGGTTTCACCGGCCGGGGCGGCGGGGCTGTGGCAGTTCATGCCCAAGACGGGTAGAGAGTACGGATTGGCCGTCGGGTCCTCAGGTAGACGAACGGTACGACATCGAGAAATCGACCGAGGCGGCCTGTGCATACCTGCGCGATGCCTATGAACGGTTCGGCAGTTGGACGCTCGCGGCGGCGGCTACAACGCCGGCAATGCAGGGGTGAGCCGCCGCATGGAGATTCAGGGAACGGAAAACTATTACGATACTTTTCTGCCGCAGGAGACCATGCGGTACCTTTATCGCATCCTCTCCCTCAAAATCGTGGGGTCCGACCCGGAAGCATACGGGTTCCGACTGCGTGGGGACGATTACTACGGGCCGCTGGACGATTACCGGACGGTGGAGGTGAGCGGACGCGACATCAAGTGGCCGGAGGTGGCAGGCCGTTACGGGACGAACTATAAGATGCTGCGGTTGCTCAATCCGTGGATGCGCGATTATGTGTACGACAACAAGGAGGGTCGCATCCTGAAGGTCAAGGTGCCCGGCAGAAATTTCAGGGCTGCGCGGTAGGGAACGGGCCGCGGGCGCAACGGAGAGCTGTGAAGTGAAGGAAAACGATATGATATCGGTCCTCGGAGCGAGGGCCAACAATCTGAAGGATATAGACGTCGATATTCCGCGCGGGAAACTGGTGGTGATAACCGGCCTGTCCGGGTCGGGCAAGTCGTCGCTCGCATTCGACACCATCTATGCCGAGGGGCAGCGGCGTTATATGGAAACGTTGTCGGCCTATGCGCGGCAGTTCGTCGGAGCCATGGAGCGTCCCGACGTGGACAAGATAACGGGGCTCAGTCCTGTAGTGGCCATCGAGCAGAAGACCACCAACAAAAATCCCCGCTCGACGGTGGGGACGGTGACCGAAATCAACGACTTTCTGCGTCTGCTCTATGCACGGGCTGCACGGGCCTATTCGCCCGTGACGGGCGAGGAGATGGTGCACTACACCGACGCGCAGATAGCCGACCTGATTATGGACGGTTACTCCGGCCGGAAAGTGGCGCTGCTGGCTCCGGTCGTGGCCGGCCGCAAGGGGCATTACCGGGAACTGTTCGAAGCTTTTGCCAAAAAAGGGTACATTTATGCCCGTGTGGACGGAGAGATACGGGAAATCACGCCCGGCATGCATCTCGACCGTTACAAGGTGCATAACATAGACCTCGTCGTAGACCGTCTTGTGGTGAACGACGGAGTGCGGGAGCGTCTGATGAAGAGCCTGCAGGAGGCGATGCGTCAGGGGAAGGGGACGATATCCTTGTACGATTACGAGCGGGACACGTCGCGTTATTACAGCCGTCATCTCATGTGTCCGACCAGCGGAGTGGCGTTCAACGACCCTGCACCGCACACCTTCTCCTTCAATTCGCCGCAGGGGGCTTGTCCGCATTGCGGCGGCCTGGGCGAGGTGGCGGTATTCGACCGGGAAAAAGTGATTCCCGACCCCCGCAAGTCCATCAAGGCCGGAGGCATCGAACCGTTCGGCAGGTATGCCAACAACATGCTGTTCGCCATTCTTACCGCATTGGGGCACCGTTACGGTTTCACGCTGGAGGAACCCATACGGAACATATCGGAAGAGGGTATCAATGCCATCCTGAACGGCGACTCGGAACCGTTGAAAATCAATATGCAGGAGTTCGCCTCTTACGGCGGGACGCGTATGGTGGGCTGGGAGGGTATCGGTGAATACATCTCCCGGCTCGATGACGATGCGGCCGGCGGCAGGGGTAACAAATGGGCCGGACAGTTCATTGTCCGCCGTCCGTGCGAAGTGTGCGGCGGAACACGTCTGAAAGACGAAGCGCTGCATTTCCGTATCGCGGGCAGGAATATTGCCGAAGTGTCGGCCATGAGTATCGAGGAGTTCGCGCGCTGGGTGGACGATGTGCCTGCGCAGCTGACCGAACGGGAGCTGACCATTGCCCGCGAGATACTCAAGGAGATACGCGAGCGGCTCGGTTTCCTTATCGACGTGGGATTGGGGTACCTTTCCCTCGCGCGTTCGTCGCGGTCGCTATCGGGCGGCGAGAGCCAGCGTATCCGGCTCGCCACACAGATAGGTTCCAAGTTGGTGAACGTTCTCTATATTCTGGACGAGCCGAGCATCGGGCTCCATCAGCGGGACAACCGCAAACTCATCCGAAGCCTTCAGGAGCTCCGGGACGCTGGCAATTCGGTCATCGTAGTGGAGCACGACGAGGAGATGATACGCAGTGCCGACCATATCATCGACGTCGGGCCGCTTGCCGGGCGGAAAGGCGGCTATATCGTGGCGCAGGGTACTCCGGAGGAGATTATGAAGTCCGACAGCATCACCGCCCGGTACCTGAACGGTGAATGCCGCATCGAAGTGCCCTCCAGAAGACGCGCAGGCAACGGGAACCGTATCGTACTGAGAGGGGCGCGGGGCAACAACCTGAAAAACGTTACGGTCGAGTTCCCGCTCGGCGAACTGATATGCGTGACGGGTGTCAGCGGCAGCGGCAAGTCCACCATCGTGAACGATACGCTGCGTCCGGCCATCAGCCGTCGGCTCTACCGTTCGTTCGACCAGCCGCTCGAATACGACTCCATCGAGGGGCTGGAGCATATCGACAAGCTGGTCGTCGTGGACCAATCCCCGATAGGACGTACCCCGCGGAGCAATCCGGCCACCTACTCCAATGTTTTCGGTGATATACGCAAACTCTTCGAGGCCACTCCCGATGCGCAGGCACGCGGTTTCAAGGCGGGACGTTTCTCCTTCAATGTGAAGGGGGGACGCTGCGAAGAGTGCAAGGGAGCCGGAGTACAGACGATTGAAATGAACTTCCTGCCCGATGTTTACGTGACGTGCAAGGCGTGCGGCGGGAAACGTTACAACCGGGAGACGCTCGAGGTGAAATACAAGGGGAAAAGCATCAATGACGTGCTCGACATGACCGTGAACATGGCCGTCGAATTTTTTGAGCATATTCCCGGTATCTATACGAAACTGCGTGCGATTCAAGAGGTGGGACTCGGCTATCTCAAGCTGGGACAGCCGTGTACCACGCTGTCGGGCGGCGAGAGCCAGCGTATCAAGCTGGCGAGCGAACTGGCCAAACGCGATACGGGTCGTACCCTTTATATCCTTGACGAACCCACGACGGGGCTGCATTTCGAAGACGTGCGTCAGTTGCTGGAGGTTATCAACAAACTGGTGGAACGGGGCAATACGGTCATCGTGATAGAGCATAATCTCGATGTGGTGAAGACGGCGGACCACATCATCGACATCGGTCCCGAAGGGGGAGCCGGGGGCGGTCGGGTGATAGCGTCCGGTACGCCGGAGGATGTTGCCCGTACCGAGGGCAGCTATACGGGGCAGTATCTGAAGGAGCTGCTCGGCGCGGACCGGTAGCTCACCCGACGGAAACGGAATGGATGGTGCGGGGCGACATTTGTCGCCCCGCACCATCCTGTTTTATATAAGTTGTTATATGTGGCTGGAAGTGTATGAACGTATTACCTCTAACGGCTGATGGATTATGAAGAGATTGTTGCTCGCAGTCCTGTTCGTGTGCGCATTGTTCCCGTTGTCGGGGCAGATACGTCCTTATTAGCTGATGGTGAACGAGGAGCGTACGAAAAGGTATAGTTGGGGTGTGGAGGCTACGACCAGCCTTTTTCTTGAGGGTGGGCTGCTGGTCGTATGCAATCGGCTACCATTTGTCGGAAGTCTTTACGGTCGGGCTCGGATTCGGACTGAATACGCCCGTCGGCGATTTGCTTCCCGGTACCGACTTTTTCGCCCGGCTGGAAGCCGAACTGCCTGCGGGAAAGGTGGCACCGTACCTTTCGTTCGACATCGGGGGAATGTACAGTCCGTGGAGCGGCATGCCGTTTTTCGCTTTTGTCAATCCCGGTATGGGGCTCTCTTTCCGGCTCCGGAATGCCGACCGCATCTATCTCGGTCTGAGATATCAATATATGTGGCGGTATCTCTATCCCTACAGGCTCTATTCGCATAACCTGACCTTCAAGTTCGGGTACCGGTTCTGAAGCAGCCCGACGGGAGGGGGCCGTGCGATTTTTTCAGCCGCAAGTATTTGTATTTCGGAATGGAATGCCTATATTTGCACCCGCATTTTGCATATACTTAATGTAAACAACACATTTTATGAACAATTACGAATCCGTTTTCATTGCCACTCCGGTCCTTTCGGACCAGCAGCTCGAAGAGCTCGCAGGCAAATTCCGCGGTGTTATCACCGAAAACGGGGGTCAAATCGTGAATGAAGAGGCGTGGGGCTTGAAAAAACTCGCGTATCCTATTCAGAAGAAGACCACCGGATACTATTTCCTCTTCGAATTTACGGGTGAAGGTCCCATCGTAGAGGCTCTCGAAACGCAGTACCGCCGCGACGAGCGTATCATCCGCTTCCTTACTTTCCGTCAGGACAAGTATGCGGTGGAATACTCGGAAAAACGCAGGAACAAACTCGCCGGTAAAACAGTCGAAAAGAAAGAGGAGGAATAGACCATGGCAGCACCTAACGCACAACAGTCGGAGATAAGGTATCTCAATCCCGTTACGGTAGATGTACGGAAGAAAAAATATTGCCGTTTCAAGAAGGCAGGTATCAAGTATGTGGATTACAAGGACCCGGAATTTCTCAAGAAGTTTCTGAACGAGCAGGGTAAGATTCTGCCCCGCCGTCTGACCGGTACTTCGCAGAAGTTCCAGAAGAAAGTGGCCCAGGCCGTCAAGCGTGCCCGTCACCTTGCCATCCTGCCATTCGTAACCGATTTGATGAAATAATAAGAGGAGGAGAGACGACCATGGAAGTAATTCTGAAAAAAGACGTAGAGAATTTGGCTATGCCAACGACATCGTTTCGGTAAAGCCTGGTTACGCCAACAACTATCTCCTTCCGCGCGGCCTGGCGACCGTAGCTACCGAATCGGCGAAGAAGGTGTTGGCCGAGAACCTGAAACAGCGTGCCCATAAAGACGCTAAGATACTTGCCGACGCACAGGCGCTCGCAGCGAAGATAGAGGGCCTTGCGCTTGTTATCACCGCCAAGGCGGAGGAGGGGCGTATCTTCGGCTCCGTGACCTCCGCAGACCTGGCCGAAGCGATGGCCGCTCAGAGTGTGGAAGTAGACCGCAAGAACATTTCCGTAGAACCCGTCAAACAGGTGGGACAGTATGAAGCGACGGTCAAGCTCCACAGGGATGTGAAAGCGACGCTTCACTTCTCCGTAGTAGCTGCACAGGAAGAGTAACAGTTAGACAACACGAGGAAAATGAAAAAAGATATACATCCCAAGAATTACCGGTTGGTGGCATTCAAGGATATGTCCAACGACCATGTATTCATTACCCGTTCGGCGGTGAATACGAAGGAGACCATCGAGATAGACGGCGAAAACTATCCCTATACAAGATGAATTCAATAATCCTCTCATCCGTTCTATACGGGTAAGATGAAGCTCGTGGATACGGCCGGCCGTGTGGACAAGTTCATGAGCCGTTACCAGAAACACTACGACAAGAAGAACAACAAACAGTAGTTCCCTTGCGTGTAAGGATAATTTCGGGCGCAACCATCTTGGTTGCGCCCGAAATCGTTTTGGACGGGGATGGAAAGCAGCAGGAGCAGGAAAAGGAAGTGTCATGACGTGCTGTGATTGAGAAGTTTCCGTCTCGTTTGATGAAGGATGGAACGTCTGCAGGTCGGGACAGATATCTGTATCCATATTCAGGGAGATGGGACAGTGAAACTTTTCCATTGACCGACCGGCCGGGTTCTCGTTTCGGATAATCGTTAAACGGGAACATCGTAAAGATGTTCCCGTGATTATTGATGGGCGTGGAAAGATAGAGTGTGGAGAAGGGGACGAAGTGTGTCGGACGGAATTTCGTGGTTCCGCCCGGCGGGCCGTATTTTACTGCATGGATTCTGCGATGCGGATGGCAGCTTCGAGAACTTCGTCCCGTCCGGCGAGGAGACCTCGGGGGTGGGTTCCGCCCAGTGGTCGATGCGTACCCCGCAGCGTTGCGTCTCGCTGCCGTCGGGGTAATAGACTCCTAAGCTCGATATGAGTGTCTTGTAACCGCCGGGCAGCGGGATTTCGGCAATGTTGCCGTCTGCCCCCAAGGTCGTCGAACCGACCGTTAGGCCGCGGGGAAGGGCCTGTACGGTCATGGCGGTATATTCCGCCTGACTGATGGTGTTGCCGTCAACCAGGGCGATGACAGCACCCCGGTAATAGTCCGGATTATCGTGACCTATCGCGGGACGGTCTTCACGGAAACAGCCGGGCAGGCTGTAAACGGGGTGCGTGAATATTACATGGTTGATTGCATAGGGAGCGAAATACTTACCGAGGAAGGCGAAAATCATGAAGTCGGAGGGGTAGCGCCTGAGGTCGATGATGATGGCTTCGGTATTCTTCAGTACATTCATGATGCGTCTGCCTTGCTCATTGGAGAACTGTGCGGCGTCGATGTATCCTATCCGGTCGTTGATGAGCATACAGCCCTCTTCGGAAACGGCATATTTGGGAAAATCGATGAATTCTCTTGCGTTGCGGTCTGTACGGGTCGCTATCCGTACAGTATCTGTGGCGTTGCCGCGCCGGTATTCGACGACGTACTCATCAGCGTCGGTCGAAGTAAAGGCATAGACTGTTGTTCGAAAACCTACGGCTGTTTCGTTGGAGCAGCTCACGTATTTCCGGATATCGCTGCGGATGCTGTCGATGCTTTTGCCGTTTACTGAAAGAATCTCGTCGCCGAATCGCAGGGGAGGCCATGCCGGAATATCATCCGGAATAGGCGTATGTATATCCGCAGGCTGCGAGGGGACGACCATCAGCCGGTCTCCGATAAACTGCGCATTGACCTGAATGAAAGCTTCGGCAGGGAGGAAGGCTGGGTAGAGCATGGCATGCGAATCGTGGAGCTCGGTTATCAGCATCGCCAATTGTGCGTGGTAACTTTCGGGGCCGCACTCCGTGAAGCGGCGGATATATTCCGGCAGTACCTCGTCCCACTGCTTGTCTGTCAGGTGTCGGTTGGGGTAGAAGTATTCGATGACGTTCCAATAGCGGAAAAGTGCCAGCAACCTGTAACCCGTATCGGGCGAAGTCAGGTTCGGATAACCGTTCTCCCGGGAGAAGTCCGGACTGGAGCTTCCGGGCTGTCGCGGTTTGACATAGCGATTGAACCCGCGCCGGTCGGCGAACCGGAGGCGGCATAGCAGGTCGGACAATTCGCTGCCCAACTCTGCCGTATCGGCCGTCCACGTTGTGGCAGCTTCGTGCCTGAATCCTTCGCCGCAGTACGATTCATAACGTTCGGGGGGCCTCCGTGAACTCTCCAAGGCTGTGTATCCATTCGGCGAGCAG
>ENA-OQDU01000046-OQDU01000046.1-human-gut-metagenome-genome-assembly--contig:-NODE-46-length-12177-cov-0.890954_pt1 | contig 12177 bp, 17 predicted proteins | sample MGYA00242789_ERZ504623 | MGnify/ENA primary metagenome ERZ504623 (study PRJEB26092, sample SAMD00036335) | human gut metagenome | host: Homo sapiens | study: EMG produced TPA metagenomics assembly of... | reverse complement strand
TTGGCGGTAATCGAGTACTCCTTGGAAACAGTCTGTCCCACGGTCATGGCACCGAGCGAATCACCGAAAATACTCTCGCTGAGCGTTTCGCGCAATGTATGATTATGTACGTAATTGTCACCGCCACCTGACTGAGAATGTACGATACCGTTCTCAAGGAGCATGACTGCAAGATAATATTCGTTAGCCACGGAGGCGGTCACATTCACGTTGACCTTGAGGTTGGAGCCGTCGGCCTCCGCATCGGCTGCGATACCCACGCCAGCAACCGTCCGAGCCAAAGGCTTCACCTTGCCGAGAATGGCCGACGTCGATTCGGCACCTAACGAATACGACAACAAATCCATGTCATAATAGGTCTGAGGCAAGCCTGTACTCTGCCGGAAGAAATAAGAATTGAACTCGTCGATGTTTGCGGGAATCATCGGGTCACTGCCCATATTGGGGTGATGAACGGAAACTTCAACCATTCGGGTCCCGTTATCATAAGACTCATTGGCCTTTTCAAGGGCGGTAGCCATCTGCGGACAATAGGAGCATCCTATGCTCGTAAATTTCAGTACCATCACGCTCTTGTGGAAGTTACCGGAACCGACGCTGAGCGTCTGCGAGGTCTTGTCGTTATATTCTGCGACGAACTGCACGGTCTTGTCCGACCCCATGGTAAAGGTCGCGCCGTCGAGGTAGTCGCCCGAAGTCACGTTCTTAATCTTGGCGGAAGCGGTCACATCGGTGCCCTTGTCCAGTACGGTAAAGGTAGCGGACTCGCCCGACTGCAGGCGCGGCTTGTCTACCACCAGGCGCAACTCTGCGGCAGGCGCGGCCTCCACCGTCACCTTGACCGTATTGGAGGTCAGGTTCCTGTACTTGGCGGTAAACTCGAACTCGCCCACATAGCTCGGCGATACGAACTCATTGGCACCCTGTGCATACTCCTCACCAAGGGTTACATTCGTGATAGTCGAAGTGGCCGTCACGTCCTCCCCCCTCATAGGTCACCGTAAAGGTCGCCTTACCGAGGCCGTTGCTGACAATCGTCTCCGCATCCACCGAGAGCGTCAGCGACGATGCTGTCACGGTTACTTCGTTGGATGTTACCGTCTCACCGCTTTCCGGGTCTTCGTAGGTAGCGGTGAAAGTGTACGTCTCGGGAGTCGTGCTCGTGAACGTGGAGCCTTCGATGGCAGCGGTACCGTTCATGATAACGGCATCGGAAGTAACGTCGACACTCTTCTCCTCCGTTCCGTATTTCACGGTAAAAGTAGCCTTGTCGCGTCCGTCGGACATGATGGATGTCTTGTCCACGGACAGCATCAGTTTCTTTTCACCCGTTTCCGGCCCCGGGCCATCACTTGGTGTATCACAAGCCGTCAGCGACAGCGCTGCAGTCATCAGTACGAAACTCAGACTTTTGAATGTTTTCATAATTTTAAAAAGAATTTATTGTTCTACATAGTTTGGTCAAACATCAGAACGAAGTCGTCAATGAGAGGTTGAAACCGGTATAGGCAGGCATCAGGCGGCATACGCCTCCGGAGCATACGTAACCGGCGCGGTTGCGTCCGTAGGAGAGCGCTATCCTCGTCCGCGACTTGGTATAGCTCACTCCCACATTGTAATAATGTACCCTTCCAACTGGAAATTGTACATGTCGCTTACGAAAACACTGAAGACCGGCGCGAAACTGTATTCGAGCTGCGCAGCCCACCAGCGCCGTTGTTCCTTCTGTCATCCAACCTCTCTTGAACGGGCCCCTCAGCCCCGGTAGTTTCCATCGTCACAAACGGAGAATAGAGATACTGCAGTTCGAGACGCAGCGAATGTTTCGTATTGAACTTATAAAGCCCGTCGAGGGCGAACACGTACCGGTTGATGGGCACCATCGTCCAATCCTCGCCCATCATCCGCTGGAAAGCGAACAAGAACGTGGTCTTGAACGCCTTGTTCCACTGCTTCTCGAAATCGAAGCTCGCATCGAGGTAGACGAAATTCATCGCTTTCGCATCCTCGGGCACCTTGCTACATAATACACATCCTTCGGCTGATAAATCAACGAAGCGTTCACATGGAGTTTGGTACCGTACCTTCCGCCGAGCTGCGAGCCGCGGCGGATGTTATAGAAGACATCCATCTGCGCGGCACGTTCCCCCTTGGTCTTGACCTGGAACGGGTCGAGGTTGGCCAGCGAATAGGTGTACTGCCGCGTGAGGGCCGGTATGTAGTTGAGTACATTTCCCAGACCGCTGTACTGCAAATCCTTGGAGTCCGTAAGTTTCATATCCATATGCGACACATTGCGGCCCGTGAGCGAAATGCCCCAGCCGTATCCGCTGTAACCGAGCTCTATCAACTGGGCACGCCCGAAGTAAGCCATATCGATTCCATCGACCAGATAGGCCCCCGGCGTTTTGCCTACGAGCTCTACGCGTCCGGAGAAACCGGCCGCCTCGTACACCATCCGGGCCGACCATGCGCTCATGTCCGAGCTGAGGATAGGCTGCCCCTCCATGTCCGTTATGTTGAGCCGCGCGGCATCATACTGCGACAGGAAACTTCCCTCGAGGGCGAGGTACTGCGACTTGAAGCCGAAGAGCGACGAGAGCGCCAGCGTGACGCTCGGCGACCCCGGAGCCACGACGGCGCATAGTCCATATAGAGCCTCGCGGCCGAGCATCGCCCGAATGGCGAACGCATCCCCGATGTTCATTCCCGCACGGACACCTCGACAGCAGAGTTCATACCGAGCGCCCTGTCCTCGTAGGCACGGAAGATAAGGCCACTGCCGTACTGGTCGTAAAAGTCGCCGACCGTCACGAAGAAGTTGTCATCCGTCCAGCTCGCATACTTATTGGTTATCTTGCCGCCCTTGTACTGCTCCTGATAACCGCTCAGTACCGGCGCATACAGCTCGCCCTGCACACCCGCGCTGAATTTGCCAAGCGTATAGTCCAGTTTCAGGTAGTTGTTCGACCCTATTCTGTCCGCCGGCATCGGGTTGCCGTTATTATATACCAAACTGTCCGGCATATACCATATCGTATTGGTTTCAAAACTACCCGAAAGCCGTCCGTAATTGGCGGGCTCCTGAGCGTTTACGATACCGGTCGCCATAAAGGCCGCCGCACATAAAAAGCCTGTAAGCTTCACATTAGTAGATTTTTCATATGTTTAAGCATTCTTTATCCCAACAAATTAAGAAAAAAATAATCTGATAAGCAAAAGAATCGGCGAAAAAACCGGTACCCTGATTTTTCAGTTCTCTTTATAAGACGCCCCGACGGACCGAAATGTTGCATCGTCTTTTCCGATTCTTCGAAAAAAAGCGGGGATATTTTGTGAAAATATCCCCGCAATACGCATACAGGCGCCTCCATCCGCCGATTACGGGATGTAGAAGGCAAGCACTCCGAGCGCATGAGCCTGGCACCAAAGCCAGCAGTTCTGCCCCTCCTTCTTCATGATTTCAAACTCGATGGAGTCGAAATTCTCCACATCTTCGAAACCCTCGCTTTTAACGGAGGCCTGCACCTTTGCCCCTACGCTGCCTATCGGGGCGGCAAATGCCACCTCGATATATTTCGTGCCGTCATTGGAGACTATACGGAACGTATTCGTCGCCTTGTTGAAGTAGAGCTGGTCGGTCGTCTTGTTGAAAGCATACTGGCCCTTGGCCACTTTATAGACACCCTCCGTCACCTTTCTCTCGAACTCCTTCGAAGTGACGTTAATTCCCTTTGGGCGTTCGCATCCGACCAATGCGACTGTCGCTGCCGCCACAGCCAATACCGTTAATATCTGTTTCAGTTTCATGGCTATCCTCAGTTAATTCTATCGTACATTGACATACTTGACCAGATACTCCACACCGGCATCGGTGGTGATTTCGGCCATAATTCTGTAATTGTTCCCCGACGAGAGCTTCACGACGGTTCCATCGACCTCCTCGCCGTTCACCGTCCACTTCTCAGCAGTGACTTCGGAAGCGATATTCCGGTAATTCAGCACAATGGCCTCGCCCTCCTGATAGGTATTCTCCATGCCGAGCGTAGGCATCTTCGACAAATCGAGCGCCTCGGTCGTCACCTCCTGCACCTCCATGGGTTCCGTCGCATCCTCGTAATAAATGGATATGGTGTAATTCGTGGAGGGTTTGAGTCCGGTGAAATGGATGGTACGTTCCACCGTGGTCACCGACTGGGATTCGCCCCCCTTCTCCTGACAAACGACCCTGTAGTTGTCGTTGAAAGGCGATACGAACGAAACGGCTATATCGAACTGGCCGGGTGTGACGGTCAGGTCCCTGATGGTACCGCTGCTCACCTTCTTCACCTCGAAAGTAACGCCCGTCCCGACATTCTCCTTGATATTATACAGTTCAAACCCGGTCGTAAATCCGTCCCACCCCACAAAATAGGGAGAGTAGCCGGAGGTGAATTCCGTGACATTCTCGGTCCCCGGGAAGAACATCTTGCCGAAACCGCTGAGCACGTAATTCTCCCTTTCGACCTTGGAAGCCATTACGAAACGCATACACTCATGGTCGCCGTAGGCATTCACACGGTTGGCATTGAGGCTCCAAAGGTCGCTGGCACGGTATCCGCCCACCCTGTTCTGGGACTTGTCGATATGATAGACCAACATACCGGAACCGCTGCCCACGATGGCATATGAGGAGTCGGGGTCGCCCGTCTGCAGGTACCTGTCCCACGTACTCAAGGTACCGTTACGGTATTCGAACACGAATATCTCTCCCTCGTTCATCGACTTTATCATGTAGCATTTGTCGTTATAGACCGGTTCGAGGGTATATTCTCCCTCTTCGGTTATCTCGGTCAGGTCGGCCCAGCCGACCATATAACGCTCATAGGCCGACGTGGCCGGCGGAACCCGGCCGTCCTTCACATAGGAACCGGACGCCATCAGCGAGAAGACATCGAGGTTGAATCCCGTGCCGTTCTGCGCATAGTCCGTATCGTAGAAATCGGGCCATCCGAGGATGTGACCGAACTCGTGGCAGAAAGTACCGATACCGGCCATCACGGTGCCCGTATTGCCTTTCAGCTCGGAAGTGTACGCGGCCGCCTTCAACGCACCGCCGCCCCACCGGCCGAAACTCTGGTTGGGGTCCGAGAAGAACATTCTGGCAGGGTGCAGATAACCGCCCGTCGCTCGGCATTGTTGTAGCCGGCATAAAAGATGAAAACATCGCGCAAATCGCCGTCCTCTTCCACATACGGGGAAAAATCCACTCCGTTGGCCTGCGCCAGGTTGCAGGCGTCGATGATGAACTGCCCTTCGTTGCCCGGATAGTAAAACACGGACTGGCTGAGCTGGAACGGCCCCACCACATCGAAATGGGGGTTGAACTTTCCGTTGGAGTTGTCCACATAGTAATCGCGGGCACTGCCCATGGCATTGTTCTCGGAGTATCCCTCTTCATTGAGCATCCGGTCGAACGCATCCCGCGGATTGCTTATGCTGAAATCCCTGTCGCTGAACGAAACGAGTATCACGAGCGACCTGAACTCCTCCCCCGTATTCGTACCGGCCGCCGTCGTCCGGAGATGCAAATCGTCCTCCAGCACGGGAGAAGCTCCGAAAGCCACGCCGCTGCCCGCATCGGCCACCATCGCGGCAGCCGCGACACCATGGGGATAGCCGAAGCTCACGGAACTGAGAATACGGCGCTCCTCGTTCGTCCGGTTCATCGGGTCATGGGCCTGTACCCCCGTAGATACGCAGTTTCGTCCCCTGTACCTGCGCATAATAGAGCACACCGTTTTCGGCCACGAGGTTGTAGCCGTCCACCGTCGTAACATAGTTGAACCTTTCGTCACCGTACAGACGCACGGTCATGGTCGTCCCGTCGGGCTGCTCGACCCTGATGGGCCGCGGATACGACGGTACGGCACTCAGCTCCCACCCCCAAAACAGCACGAAGAGGAAGGCTGCCAAAGATTTAAAAGTATACGATAAACTCATTTTGTAATTTTTGTTTATAGAATTAGCAGATATTGTTTCATATAATTAACTTTGAATCCGATTACATGCGTAAAGAGTTTCAAAAAATGATACATATTTCACCACATGCAATATTCATATCGAAATATTTGTCATATGTCAAACAAAATCCTCTGTGTTAATCTTTATAAAAAACGTTTTGGCGTCCCAATATAGTACATTTTTCACGAAATTGCATCCCCGTTATCGGCGATAAACATTTATGTACTTGATTCTGTGCTTGGAATAGATTGCAATATGGAGAAAAAAATTTGCCAGAGCTGCGGAATGGCACTCGGAGACCCCGGATTCTACGGTACGAACAGCGACGACAGCAGGAATGAAGACTACTGTATCTACTGTTTCGCCGGAGGCGAATTCAACGAAGAACTCACCATGGAAGAGATGATTGAACAGTGTGCGGAAATGTATGCGATGAACAGCGGCGGCGATGCGGCTGCCGTAGAAGCGGCCCGTACACACATGACCGAACTGTTTCCCACCCTGAAACGCTGGAAAAAGTAGCCCTTTCTCCGACACGGATACGGACTACCGCAGGAAAAGGCGACGACCGTACCGGACCCGCCGTCAGCGGGAGAGGCTGCACGCCCACCGCAGCGCTGCGGCGGGAAGAAGGAGGAGATACGATATGCTGCCCGGCGGCAAGACATCCAACAACATACCGGTACATCCGCATGGAACAGACAGGCAAGAGGGCCGCACACGGCCCGGAGGAGTTTTATGAGGAGGTTTACTCCATCGTACGGCAGATACCTCCCGGCAGGGTCTCACTTACGGGGCGATAGCCCGCATGATGGGGCGTCCCCGTCATGCGCGGCTCGTCGGGCGAGCCTTGTGGGGCACTCCGTCCGGACGCGGTATCCCCTGCCACCGCGTGGTGAACAGTCGGGGCGGTACCGCTCCCGGATGGGACGGACAGCGGAATTTGCTCGAAAACGAAGGGGTGCCTTTCCATCGGAACGGCCGCGTCGTGCTGGAACGCTGCCTGTGGCAGCCGGACGGAGAACCGCCCGACGAATGATGCAACCTAAGAAAACAGAGGAATGGAAAAGATATGGTTCGACGAGAGCATCTGCCTCCGCGCAGCGAAACTCTCCGATGCCCCGGCAATGTTCCGGATGATAGATACGCAGCGGCAATATCTCGGTCGCTGGCTGCCTTTCGTGGCGGCAACCCGCACTGAAAACGATTCGTATGCCTACCTGCAGTCGGTCCTCTCCGCCCCGTCCGAACGGAGGGAACTGCTGTGCACGATAACCGCCGACGGGCGTTTCGCAGGGCTGGTCGGATTCAAAGATACCGACCGGGCGAACCGGAAAACCGAAATCGGCTATTGGCTCGGCGAAGAGTACCAAGGACGCGGCATCATGACACGGTGCGTGGAGGCGCTTTGCGGCCTGGCCTTCAGCGAACTGGACATGAACCGGATACAGATACAATGCGCCGTAGGCAACACCAAAAGCAGCAACATTCCCCGGCGCCTGGGTTTCACACTGGAGGGAATAGCACGGGCCGGAGAGCTTCAGGCGGACGGACGGTTCTCCGATATCGAAGTGTATAGTCTGCTGCGGGAAGAGTACATACCGCGGGGAAAACGGACGCAATACGACGAACGCCGGAACGAATAGCCAACATGAATATGAAAAAAACGCTTGTCCTGCTCCTTGCCGCAACCGCGGTATTCTCGCCTCTACGGTCACAGGAAGTATCCGGCAGTCATTACGACTCGGTGCTCCGCCGGATTATGGAGGACGACCAACGGGTACGCAGGCAACTCGACAGCCTTGCACGGGCGGGAACCGACGTGACGGAACTGCTCCCTCTTTATGAAGAGATGGCCCGCACGGATGCCGCCAACCAGCGGAAAGCCCTCCCGATACTCGAAGAGTATCTGGCCGGGACCTTCCGCTTTCGGACGAATCGCTGACTACGCTCTATTATGTCATCCAGCATGCGGACCTCCCGGTACAGGCAAAATACGCACCGTTTATCCGTTCGCTGTTCGAACGGGACATTATCACCAACGTGGAGTTCGCCTGGTTCACCGACCGGCTTCTCGTCAGGCAGCGGAAAGCCCAGACATACGGCCTGCAAAGTTACGTTTACGCAGGAACCGGCGACCCGTTTCTCTATCCCGTTTCCCGGAAGGTACGGAAGGCCTGGCGCAGAATCGGCCTGCCGGTCAGCGACCTGAATGAAATCCTGACCTCCTTCGGAGAGGGATATACCCCACTGCTCCTCTCCGAAGAGGAGTTCGCCCTCTTCGGTCACGCGGTACGGTTCGATGCCGACGGCATCGGACGCGGCGTGCCGGACGTTTCCGTCCATACCGAGGACGGCCGAACATGCACCACCAACGAGAACGGCTTCTATGCCTCATCGTAAACAAACACGACCTGCCCGGCAAACTCATCTTCCGATATGACGGCCGCGTCTACGAATACCCGTTCGGAGAATTCCCCGACACGGACTGGGAAATCATCGACGCCACGATTCCCTAATCGACCAGGCCGAAACCGCCCTCTGCAAGCACGGAGAACGCCCCTCCGTCCTCCAAAACAGTTTTTCGATTGACTGCCATCGGTACCCACAGACCCCTCGAAAACGCCGGATACCGGTTTAAGCCCCTCTCCGACCAACGCATTGTCCGGCCGCCAAATGAACAACAGGCACACGCCGCCCTACCCACCGGACATTCCGTTCCCCTCAGCCGTAAACATTCCTTCCCGTATACTCCGCAAAAACACCGGACACCGGCTTAAGCTCCCGCCCCCCACAACAACCCAATGGGCTACGAGATAAATGGCGCACCTTCGCCAACCGACAGGTCGTCTTCTCCGGTCGCCCGCCCCTTCTATCCCTCTGTCCACCCGACCGAATACGACGAAGGAACCGTCCCGATACCGGGGCGGTTCCTTCAAACAACTGCGGCACAACGGCCGCGTTTATCATCAATCGTTCAACGAGAAGCGCACGTAAGCCACCACTTTGGCCTCCTTGTCCACAGACTGGATGTGCTGACCCACGCTCTCCTTCGGATTCTTCACGAAATCCTGGCTCCAAAGCGTATTCTCCTTGAGGAACTTCTTGACCTTACCGTCGGCAATTTTGTCGAGCATGTTCTCGGGCTTGCCCTCCAGACGGGCCTGTTCACGGCCTATCTCGTGCTCCTTCTCAATCACCTCCTTCGGGCAGTGCGCCTCGTCGATAGCCACGGGGGCCATGGCGGTAGCCTGCATGGCGACATCGTGTGCGAGCTCGGCCGGTACCTCCTTGTTGAACCCGATGAGCGAACCTACCTTGTGGTTGATGTGCACATACTCCGCGCAGTAGGGGAGCCTCGATACGGCCATAGAAAGGCAGTTCCACCTTCTCGCCCGTCTGGCCCGACTTCTCGGAAACAAGGTCGGCCACGGTACGGTCGCCCGCCTTGGTCGCCAGCAGCGATTCGAGGTCGGCCACATCGTTTTTCACAGCTATCTCCAATATCTCGTTGGCAGCCTGTACGAAACCTTCGGTCTTCGCCACGAAGTCGGTTTCGCAGGCAAGACAGAGCATGTATGCCTTGGTGCCGTTCACCACGCGCGACACTACGACACCCTCCGTTGCATTCCGGTCGGCACGTTTGCTGGCCACGAGTTTACCCTTTTCGCGGATAATCTCCACGGCACGCTCCATATCGCCGTCCGCTTCTGCAAGCGCATTCTTGCAGTCCATCATGCCGGCCATCGTCATCTTGCGCAGTTTCGCTACGTCTGCAAGCTTTATCTCAGCCATAATAATTCCTTTCTTTAATGGTTATCCTAATGTTATCCGCACAGCCCGCCGGGGCTGCGCCTTAACCGAACTACGGGAAGATGCCCCGAAGGCACTCCCCCGTAGTTTGATTATACCGGTAATCACGGCAGGAGTTACTGGGCAACCTCCTCCTTGATTTCCTCTTCTACCGCAGCTTCGGGTTTCTCCTGTACGGGTTTCTCTTCCGCTGCGAGCTGCTCGGCCTCGAACTCGTCGCTGCCGGCCACCTTCACCGACTTGCGGATACGGGGTTTCGCCGTCCCTCTCCTTGCTTTCGGCGGCAGCCGCTTCGGCCTCCTTGTCCTTTTCGAGCTTGCGTCGGTAAGTCCTTCGGCGATAGCCTGTGTCATCGCATCTATGATGACGGCTATGCTCTTGGTCGCATCGTCGTTCGCAGGTATCACGTAATCAATGTCTGTCGGATCACAGCAGGTATCTACCATTGCGAAAACAGGGATGCTGAGTCTCTTGGCCTCCTTCACTGCATTCTGCTCCTTCTGCACGTCAACGACGAAGAGCGCTGCGGGCAGACGGGTAAGGTCGGCTATCGAACCGAGGTTCTTCTCCAGCTTGGCCCTCTGGCGGGAAATCTGGAGTTTTTCCCTTTTCGAGAAATTGTCGTAAGTGCCGTCGGCGGTCAATTTGTCGATGGTCGCCATCTTCTTCACGGCCTTGCGTATGGTGGGGAAGTTCGTAAGCATACCGCCGGGCCAGCGCTCCGTAACATACGGCATATTGACCGCGGACACTTTTTTCGGCAACGACCTCTTTCGCCTGCTTCTTGGTAGCGACGAAGAGTATCCTGCGGCCGCTCTTGGCAATCTGCTTCAGGGCCGCTGCCGCCTCATCGACCTTCACCACCGTCTTGTGGAGGTCGATGATGTGAATCCCGTTCTTCTCCATAAAGATGTACGGAGCCATTTTGGGATTCCATTTTCTTTTGAGGTGACCGAAGTGAACTCCGGCTTCCAGTAACTGATTAAAATCTGTTCTTGGCATTACTGTCTGTTTTTCTAATTTTAATTCTCTTTACATCAACCCGCAGGTAGCGCTTTCAGGCGGTCCGCCGGGTTTTCCGCGAAAGGGCAGCCGTGCGAGTAATACCGCTCCGGGTAGTCTGCACGGTTTGACAACCGCTTTCGTGCTTTGTAAGGACGTAAATACTAACGTTTGCTGAACTGGATTTCCTGCGCGCTCCGGGCTGACCGGGTTTCTTGCGCTCCACTTCACGCGAATCGCGGGTCAGGAACCCGTTCTTCTTCATCACACCGCGCCACTCGGGATTGATTTCGATGAGGGCGCGTGCGATGCCCAGACGTGCAGCCTCAGCCTGCCCGTGGATACCGCCGCCCGTGAGGTTGATGGTAATGTCATAGCTTTCCGGGTTCTCGAGCACCAGAAGGGGCTGTTTCACCACGTACTGAAAGATATCCAGCGGAAAGTATGTTTCCATGGGTTTGTGGTTTACGGTAATGGTTCCTTTACCGGGCTTCACGTAAACGCGTGCAACGGCAGCTTTCCTACGTCCTACGGTGTTTACAACTTCCATAGTTTCTACTTAATCTCGTTTAATTTGATTGTTCTGGGATTCTGCGCGGTGTGCGGGTGTTCCGCCCCTGCATAAATCTTGAGGTTGCGAAGAAGCGCATCTCCGAGGCGCGTCTTGGGCAGCATTCCCTTCACGGCGTGCTGCAGAAGGAATTCGGGTTTCCTCTTGAGGGTGTCCGCCGGGTTGGCGAAACGCTGTCCTCCGGGATAGCCGGTGTGTCTTACGTAGACCTTGTCGGTCATCTTCTTGCCCGTCAGCCTTACCTTGTCGGCGTTCACGACGATAACGTAGTCGCCGCAATCGACGTGCGGGGTAAAACTGGGCTTGTGTTTGCCGCGCAGTATCTTCGCGACCTGCGAGGCAAGGCGTCCCAAAACCTCCCCCTCGGCGTCGATGACGAGCCATTCCTTGTTGACCGTCTTTGCGTTAGCGGAGATTGTTTTGTAACTCTGTGAATCCACTTGTTTTACGTTTTATACCTGTTATTAAATAATTGATCCGTCACCCGTATTTTACGGGCGTGCAAAGATAGTGATTTCTAATCAATAAAAAAACAAATGCCGGAAACAAATGATTCCGGCAGGACGCCCGGATTCCCCCGCACGGCGACGCTCCGCCCGACCGGGGAAACACCCTATTTCCCTTCCGCTATATCTTGAACGAGACACCGAGGGTAAAATAGGCCACCCCGAAACCGAGCTCTCCGTAGACCGCAAGCTGCGGCACGACATAGTAGCGTGCACCGATGAAGACATCGGCCAGGAAACGCCGTAACAGGGCGGCTGGCCGTTCCACCACCTACCTCCTCG
>ENA-OQDU01000045-OQDU01000045.1-human-gut-metagenome-genome-assembly--contig:-NODE-45-length-12248-cov-1.276050_pt1 | contig 12248 bp, 7 predicted proteins | sample MGYA00242789_ERZ504623 | MGnify/ENA primary metagenome ERZ504623 (study PRJEB26092, sample SAMD00036335) | human gut metagenome | host: Homo sapiens | study: EMG produced TPA metagenomics assembly of the... | reverse complement strand
TACAGAAAAGCAACGGCATGAAACACTCCATTTACGCGCTCCTCTCCGCCATCTGCTGCACTGCGGCTTATGCCTGTACCCCCCAATTCCTCCTCTACCAACCGCCCGCCCCGCCCGCCTACGATTATGTAGCGGTAGAGACGCCCTGCGACGAAACCGTCCTCCTCGACGGCGACACCCTCCGTTACGGCATGACACCGGAGCGGCTGGTCGAACAGCTGCATCTCCAAAGCGACCGGAAGGAACTCGACAAATTCGCCCAGATAATCCACGACCTGAATCCGCCACAGACGGTTTACGGTGTATTTCCGACGACATCCGAAAGGGTAACGGTCGAGATACAGACCCGCGATTCGACCTTCGTCTTCGCCATCGGGCCGAACGAACGGGACAAAAGGTCACACCGGAAAACAACGGTACAACGTCGGCAGAAGAAGTATTCGCCCGCCCCCGACATCTGCCGCGACGGAGCCGGATACCGCCTCACCCCGAAAAGGGACTTCTTTCCCACAAGGCATCGGGAACAACTGCGCCGTATGCGTTTCGACGGCACATTCCGACCGGGCAGTCTCAACCTCTCCCTGTCTCTTCCGTGGACACACTTCTCCTCCTGCCACCCCGCAGCAGCAGGCGGCGGACGGCGCTTCTGCGGTTTCATCGGGGCAGGAGCCGGCATCGAATACCTCTACCGCGACAAACAGGGAATAGCCGCCGAGTGGAGCGGGATGCTCTTCTCCTTCATCCCCGTCCTGGCACCGCTCGACATTGTATGGAACAGCCCCCACGAGGGGTATTCCGTCATGACGGCCGGCATCTCGGCCTACCATCATCTTCGCCGGTTCACATTCGGCTACGGTCTCAACTGCACCCGCTATCTTTGGGCTTACCATTACGACATACCGGAAGAGGGCGAAATGCCGCCGGCACCGCTGGGACGCGAAAGCTTCCGCGACCATTACTGGGCGGCGGGCGTTTCGGTCGCCGGATACGTCAACATCACACCCCGAATTCTTTTCGGCGTATCGTACAAGCCCACCTTCCTGCGGTTCGGCAATCCCGAACCGTGGCGATACGAACATACGATTGCCATCGAACTGAAATTCTACCTGCTGAGATAGCCTCCGGAGAGAGATGCCGTCCGGATGTTCCGCTACGGGAACGGCAGAGGCGACCCTTCCGGCACCGGAAGAGCGCCTGTCCGAAAAAACGACCGGCCGTGCAACAAAACGACGGGGAGATGCATCTGTATATTACAAACCCAAAACGCCAATGCCTATGAACCGAACACTCCTCCTGCCGCTCTCCGCATGTCTTCTATTCGCCTCCTGCGTGACGACTTACAGCACCTCCCGGAAATACGTCGCCGTGGACACCCCCGAAGGGGAGACGGTGGTCATGAACGGCGACACGCTCCGCTACGGCCTCACGCCCCGCGACATGGCCCTGGAACTCGGAGTGGAACCGTCGGGAAAGAACCTCGCCCGAATGTCCCGGATTGTCTATGCAGCCAACTCGCCGCAGACGGCCTACGGCTTTTACGACGCCACCCCGGAATCGCTGTCGGTGGAGATACACGCCGCCGACACCACCTACTCCTACCGTCTGGCAGCCTACAACAGCGACCTCTTCTGGCTCAATTTCCTCTCGTTGGGGATAGGAATGTTCGAAGACCGCGGCAACGACAACCGCTACGAACATCCCGACCTCTATTGGACCGGCGACGGCTACCGTACCTTCCGCAAGAACGACTGGACGCTGGGCGTACGCCCGCGATACCGGTCCGTACTGAAAGCCACCGAAAGACGCGGGGGGCGCCGTGCGACACGCTATGCAAACTCGTTCCAGAAAGGACGCGTCAACGTTTCGCTGGCCTTCCCGTGGCTGCAACTCTATTCGTTTTCTCCCGTTTCGACAGGAATACGCCGAAACAACGGCGGATGTATCGGAATCGCCGCAGGCATCGAATACCTCTACCGCGACAAGCGCGGCATCGCACTGGAAGCAAGTGCATTGGCCGGATATGCCACTATCTGGGGACCGGCTGCCAGCATCGACCCGCCGCCCAACGAAGAATGGTCTGCCATACACATCTCCCTGGCCGAATACTTCCATTTCCGCCGTTTCACCGTAGGGTACGGCCTGAATGCGGCACGGAACAAGTACACCTACAAACCGCCTTACCCCGGTTTCGGAACGAACTACCTGGGCGATACGCGCCTCGACGACCGGTACTGGGCGGCAGGCATCATGGTGGCCGCCTACATCAACATCACGCCCAAAATCATGTTCGGAGCCACCTATCGTCCCACCTTCTTCCAATTCGGCACTACAAGACCGTGGAGATACGAACACAGCGCCACGCTGGACCTGAAGTTCTACCTCTTCCGGAAATGACATCGGCCTGCCTCCGCGCTGCGGCGAGGAGAGAACGGCGCAAGCCGGTGACCGCAACTGCTACGCAGCCGAGAAACGACGAAGGCCGGTCGGAAAAGTCTGTTTTTCCGACCGGCCTTCGGTCACGTTCCGGAAGAGCGGCACGCACCGGCACCGCAATGCCGCACGACACCGACGGACGTCACACGACGACGTTGATAATCTTGCCCGGTACGACGATGACCTTCCGAACTTCCTTCCCGGCAGTGTATTTCTCCATCTGCGGGTCGGCGAGCACGGCGGCTTCGATTTCGCTGACCGCAGCCCCGAGCGGAAATTCCTTCTTGAAGCGCATCTTCCCGTTCACCGAAACCGGATAGTCGAAACTGTTCTCCACGAGGCAGGCGGGGTCGAAGACCGGGTAGCGCTCGTCGAAAATGGTTCCCTCGTGCCCCAGTTCGTGCCACAGCTCTTCGGCGATGTGGGGAGCGAAAGGCGACAACAGGACAAGGAGCGGTTCGAGCACGGCACGCTTGCTGCAGTCGCCGAGCTCGTTCAGGCATATCATAAAAGCGCTGACCGACGTATTAAACGAGAAGTTCTCGATATCCTCGCTGACCTTCTTTATCGTCCTGTGCAACACCTTGAGCTCCTGCGGCGAAGGCGCCTCCTCGTTTACCGAAAGCTCCCCGCCCCCGGCATGGAACAGCCTCCAGAAGCGGCGCAGGAACTTGTGCACGCCGTCGATGCCGTTCGTATCCCACGGCTTGCTCTGTTCGAGCGGGCCGAGGAACATCTCGTACATGCGCAGGGTATCGGCTCCGTAATGCTCCACGATATAATCGGGATTGACCACGTTGTACATCGACTTGCTCATCTTCTCCACCGCCCAGCCGCAAACGTAGCGGCCTTCTTCCAGGATAAACTGCGCGTCGGCGAACTCCGGCCGCCACGCCCGGAATGCCTCCAGGTCGAGGATATCGTTCTTCACGATGTTCACGTCCACATGAATCGGCTGCGTCTCGTACCCGTCCTTCAGACCGAGCGATACGAAAGTATTCGTCCCGGCAACCCGGTAAACGAAATTGGAACGTCCCTGTATCATCCCCTGATTCACCAACTTGCGGAACGGTTCGTCCTCGACGGCCACACCGATGTCATACAGGAACTTGTTCCAGAAACGGGAATAGATGAGGTGCCCCGTGGCATGTTCGATACCGCCGATGTAGAGGTCCACGCTGCGCCAGTAGGCGTTCGCCTCGCGGCTCACCAGCTCCCGGTCGTTGTGCGGGTCCATGTAGCGCAAATAGTAGGCCGACGAACCGGCGAAACCCGGCATGGTGCTCGTCTCATACGGATACCCTTCGGCCGTATGCCACCCCTCGGCACGGGCGAGCGGCGGTTCTCCGGAGCTCGTCGGACGGAACTCCGGCACATCGGGCAGCGTAAGCGGCAGCGCATCCTCCGGCAACGGACAGGCCGTATCGTCCTTATAATAAATCGGGAAGGGCTCTCCCCAATAACGCTGACGGCTGAAGATGGCGTCGCGCAGGCGGTAATTGACCTTCTTCCGGCCAATGCCCCGCGCCTCTATCTCCGCGAACATCCGCTCGATGGCCTCCTTCACGTCCAGGCCGTCGAGGAACCCGGAATTCATCATCCGCCCCTCCTTCGCATCGTAACTTGCGACGTCGATATCGCCCCCCTCGACCACCGGCACGATGCCGAGTCCGAAATGTTTGGCGAAAGCGTAGTCGCGCGCGTCGTGCGCTGGTACGGCCATGATGGCTCCCGTACCGTACCCCGCCAGCACGTAGTCGCTGATATAAACCGGCAGTTCCGTGCCGGTGAACGGATTAATCGCATAAGAACCGGTGAAAACGCCGCTGACCCGTTTGGTATCGGCCATCCGTTCGCGCTCGGAACGCCTCTTCGTCTCTTCGATATAGCGCTCGACCTCCGCCCGTTGTGCGTCGGTCGTCAGTGCGCACACCTGTTCATGTTCCGGCGCGATGACCATGAACGTGCATCCGAAAACGGTATCGGGCCGTGTGGTGAATATCTCCAGTTTCCGCCCGCTGCCCCGGATGCCGAAGAACATCTGCGCTCCGGTGCTGCGCCCTATCCAGTTGCGCTGTATCTCCTTGAGCGATTCGCTCCAGTCAAGCCGCTCCATGCCGTCGAGCAGCCGTTCGGCATAGGCGCTCACCCGCAGCAGCCACTGCTTCATGCGCTTCTGCACCTACCGGGAAACCGCCCCGCACCGAAAGACCGTTCACCACCTCGCGTTGGCAAGCCACCGTACCGAGCCTTCGCACCAGTTCACCGTCGTGTCGGCCCGGTAAGCCAGCCGGTAGTTCAGCAACACCTCCTGTCGCCGTTTCCCGTCCATCGCATTCCATTCGGCGGCGGTGAACTCCATCCGCTCGGTACAAGCGACATGCAGCCCCTCCGTTCCCCGGAGGGCGAACGCCTCGGTCAGTTCGGCGATGGGGCGCGCCTGCTGCCGGTCGTAACAGTAATAGCTGTCGAACATCTTCAGGAACGCCCACTGCGTCCACCGGTAATATGCGGGGTCGCTGGTCACCACCTGCCTGTCCCAGTCGTACGAGAATCCGAGCTTGTCGAGCTGTTCCCGGTAACGCGCCACGTTCTGCGCCGTGGTGACTGCGGGATGCTGCCCCGTTTGGATAGCATACTGCTCGGCCGGAAGCCCGAAAGCATCGAACCCCATCGGATGCAGCACGTTGAACCCGCAGAGCCGTTTATAGCGCGTATAGATGTCCGAAGCGATATACCCCAGCGGATGCCCGACGTGGAGGCCCGCCCCGGACGGATAAGGAAACATGTCGAGCACATAATACTTGGGGCGGGAAGCGTCCGCATCCACCCTGTAAGTCCTGCGCCGCTCCCACTCCTTCTGCCAGCGCGGCTCTATTTCGCGGAAATTGTACTCCATAAATTCGTCACTGTATTTTTGTCTTGCATCCGCAAAGATAGAAAATATATCATCGAAATATAACGGTACAAGCCGGGGATGCCGAATCGGGACACGGCGGCGGAGCCAATGCCGCCAAGCGAAACGGACGGATTATCCCGATACACGGAAACAGCAGGGAGCAGACGAAACCCCGGAACGCGGCGGCCATTCGGCAAACCGGCCTCGCGGCGGCTCCCGACCTTCCGTTTTCCGCTCCATCCGGAGTCCGAAACCGACTGCCGCAGCACCGCTCCGCGACAGGTCTGCGAATGCGACCTTGACCGGAACACCCGGACGGGACCGTTTCAAAAGCCGTTTTCTGTATAGTTTCCCACTTTTTCAAAAATATGTTTGGTTTTAATGAAAATTTGCATACCTTTGTGGCAACACTATGAGTGAAAGTAGTGCCGAATTATAACGAGAAGCGGAGAGAACGGGCTCTATGAAACTTCGGCAACCTATCGCAACGATAAGGTGCCACGTCCCGACCTGCCAAGGACAGGAAATATAATTAACCATGAAGGCTATGAAAACGACTATTTCAGGAGAAGCTTTTTCAACGACATGTTACTGCGGCGGTTCGTCGCGCAGTCTTTTCTCCATGGATATGCGTATGCGCCAAGCGCGCTAATCTTATCTTATTCCCGGAACATACTATCGACAGACCTGTAAGACAGGCCGTGCATAGTTCGCCGTATCCTTACGGCATCATGTAATCAAACACGCATATTATTAACAATCAACGCATAGCATTAGCTATGCCCTGTAATTTCATTACCATGGCGAAAACATATCAACAGATAAACGAACGGATTAAGAACGGCGAAGCGGTCGTACTGACTGCCGAGGAGGTGTCGCAACTCGCCCTCACGATGTCGCCGGAAGAGATAGCCGACAAGGTGGACGTCGTAACCACCGGTACTTTCGGCGCCATGTGCTCTTCGGGCGCCTTCATCAACTTCGGACACTCCGACCCGCCCATCCGCATGGAACGCATCGAACTCAACGGTGTGGGCGTAAGCGGCGGACTCGCTGCCGTGGATACCTACATAGGGGCCACCGACTGCAACCCGGCCAATCCCGAATACGGCGGAGCGCATATCATCGAAGACTTCATCAACGGCAAGGACATTCTGCTGGAGGCCTGGGGCAAAGGGACCGACTGCTATCCCCGCCGCCACATCCGCACCTACATCAACCGGGATACGGTGAACGAAGCCTATCTCTACAATCCGCGCAACGCCTACCAGAACTACAATGTGGCGACCAACACCTCCGACCGCACCATCCATACCTACATGGGTACGCTCCTACCGAAGATGAAGAACGCCAGCTACTCCACCTCCGGCGAGCTGTCGCCCCTGCTGAACGACCCGGAGTGCCGCACGATAGGACTCGGTACGCGCATCTTTCTCGCCGGTGCGGAAGGGTATGTGGCGTGGAACGGGACGCAGTTCAACACCTCCAAGGAGACGAACGAATACGGTATCCCGACAAGCAATGCCCGCACCATCGCCGTCATAGGCGACCTGCGTGAGATGAGTACCGAATACCTGCGGGGCATGTATTACGAGAAGTACGGATGCAGTCTCTTCGTCGGCATCGGTATTCCGATACCGATACTCGACGCCGACCTGGCCCGCCGCGTATCCATCCGCAACGAACAGATTGAAACGACCGTGGTGGATTACGGCAACGGCAACAGGGTGCTCGGCAAGACCAACTACGCTGCCCTGCGGAGCGGCGAGATAGAGGTCGGCGGCCACCGGATAAGAACAGCCCCCGTGTCGAGCCTCGCCAAAGCCCGCGAGATAGCGGAACTGCTCAGGGAGCGCATCCGGAGCGGCAAATTCCTGCTGAGCGAGCCGGTACGCCCCATGCCTACGGGTACTACGACCAAGAAACTGCAAATACGCGAAGAACCCGGAAGAAACCATTGAAATACGAAAAAACATGAAAAGGAAATATATGCTGTCGTTCTCGGAGAGCACGGGCGACAAACCGATAATACACGACTGATAAAACGTTTCGACATATGCATCAATATCATCAAGGCGGAGATGGCGCCGGGACTGGCCGGGTCCATGCTCGCGGAGTTCAGCGCTCCTGAAGGGGACATCGCACAGGCACTTGAATTCCTTGCCGCCCAAGGGGTAGGAACAGCCCTCGTCACGGACAAAATCATCTTCCGTGAGGAGCGGTGCGTACAGTGCGGCAGTTGTGCGCTGGCCTGCTTCTCCAAAGCACTGACCATCGGGCCGCCCGACTGGAAACTCTCCTTCCAGCGGGAAAACTGCATATTGTGCAAACTGTGCCTGACGGCATGCCCGCAACATTTATTCACCATAGCAAACGACTAACGATGAAAGAGTACAAAATTCGGATATACCGCGACAATTTCAACCGCGACCGTTGGCAAACCTTCACGATAAGTTACAAGGAGAGCGACCTCTGCATCGGCATCGACACTGCATCGTACGTCCCCGAAATGAATCTCTTCGCCGGACAGATTCTCCGTGAACTACGACTCGAAATGGACGCATACATTACGAACGACCCGACCTACGCGGTCATCCTCTCCCCCCTATTTCCCGGCCGCCGGTCGCGCCCGGGATACTGGTACGGATGGCGGAAGCCGCAGCAACGGCGGGCGTCGGCCCCATGGCCGCCGTTGCAGGAGCGATAGCGGAGTACATCGGCCGACGCCTCAAGACGGAGTACGACTGCCGGGAAGTCATCGTCGAAAACGGCGGCGACATCTACGCCGACATTGTCGAGGGGATGGACATACCCGTATTCGCGGGACAGTCGCCGCTCTCGGAGAAGGTCGGCATCTTCATTCCGGAGGGAGGAAGAATCAGCATCTGCACATCTTCCGGCACGGTCGGGCCATCACTCAGTTTCGGAATGGCCGATGCCGTGATGATAGTCTGCAGCGACGCCGCACTGGCCGACAGCTACGCGACCGCCTTCGCCAACAAGATACACACCAAACAGGACATCAACAACGTAATCGCCGAGATACGGAAAATCCCCGCCATTTCGGGAGCCATCTGCATCAAGGACGACATGTTCGGCATCTGCGGCGAATACGGACTCAAAATATGGAAACAACCCCTGATACGATAAGATAAGGGAACCGTTCCGAAAGCGAACGCAGGACAGAAGGATACGGAAACCGGCCGCGGTTTCCGGCGAATATCCCTGTACCTGCGCCCGCACGGAACGGCACGCAAACACGGCACAATGAAAGTAAAAGAGATATTGGCAGCATCGGACAGGACGCTCATCTCGTTCGAGCTCCTGCCGCCGCTGAAGGGCGGCGAGCATCGGGAAGGTCTACAACGCCATTGACCGCTCATGGAGTTCTCGCCCTCCTTCATCAATCTTACCTACCACCGCGACGAGGAGGTGATACGCCAGCGGCCGGACGGAACACTGGAGCGCATCACGGTCACGAAACGCCCCGGAACGGTGGCACTGGCGGCGGCCATCATGAAACGTTACGACGTGGAGGTGGTTCCCCATCTGGTCTGCGGCGGCCTCGACCGCCATACGATAGAGAATATCCTGATAGACCTCAACTTCCTCGACATCGACAACGTGATGGCGCTGCGGGGCGACCCCGCTCCGGGCGAACGCTTCTTCACCCCTACCAGAGGAGGACACGCCTACTGTTCCGACCTCGTGCGGCAAATCAGCGACATGAACCGGGGCGTCTACCTCGACGAACTCCAGCAGAACCCCATCCCCACCACTCTGCATCGGGGTCGCCGTTATCCGGAAAAACATTACGAATCGCCCAACCTCTCGCAGGACATCCGGAACCTGAAGCGAAAAGTGGACGCGGGGGCCGACTACATCGTTACGCAGCTCTTCTTCGACAACGCCCGTTTCTTCGACTTCGTGGAGCGGTGCCGCGCCGAAGGTATTACGGTACCGATAATACCGGGACTGAAACCCGTCTCGTCGCTGAAACACCTCGAAATGCTCCCGCGGACGTTCCACATCGATATGCCGGAAACGCTCACCGAGGAGCTGTCGCGTTGCCGTACCGACGAACAGGCCAAGGAGGTGGGCATTGAATGGAGCGTCGGACAGGCCAAAGAGCTGAAGGCGGCGGGTGTACCGGCCATCCATTTCTATACCATGAGCCGTTCGGGAAACATCTGCGAGATACTGAAACGGGTATTCTAATCCGCGCAGAGGAAACGGAACGGGGTGCCGGAAGGCACGGAGAACGACCGGACATCCGGCGGATACCGCCGAAGATGTAGGGAACGAAGGAAACGCCGTTCCCCAGTCCGCCGACAGTCTCCGCAGCAAAGGCGAAAAGAGCGAACAGAAGGCAGAGGCTCTCCGTTTCCCTATGCGAACCACCGACAAACCATTATCTTTGCACCGGTAAAAAAGCATTCACATGAAACCGACACTACTGATAATGGCGGCCGGCATGGGTTCCCGGTACGGCGGCCTCAAACAGCTCGACGGGGTGGGCCCTTCGGGCGAAACCATCATGGACTACTCGGTCTTCGATGCCGCGAGGGCAGGATTCGGAAAGGTGGTCTTCGTCATAGGCCGCCACTTCGAACGGGATTTCCGCGAAAAGGTACTCGCCAAGTACGAAGGACGCATTCCGACCGAAGTGGTATTCCAATCGGTAGATGCGCTGCCGGACGGATTCGTTCCGCCCGCCGACAGAGTAAAGCCGTGGGGTACGGGACACGCCGTACTGACGGCCGCCGGAACGGTACGCGAACCGTTCGCCGTGATAAACGCCGACGACTTCTACGGCCGCAATGGCTTTGAGGTGCTCGCACGGTTCCTCGCCGGGACCGACGGTACCGGACAATACTGCATGGTCGGCTACCGGGTCGGCAATACCCTCTCCGAAAGCGGGTCGGTGTCGCGCGGCGTATGTGAAACCGATACGGACGGATTCCTTACATCGGTCACGGAACGCACCGAAATACGCCGTCAGGAGGGCCGCGGCATCATCTTCCGCGACGAACAGGACGAATACCATGCGCTGGCTCCCGAAACACCGGTCTCCATGAACATGTGGGGCTTCACGCCCGACTACATGGATTTCTCCGCCCGGCTGTTCGCACGCTTTCTGGCGGAGCGCGGCCACGAACTGAAAAGCGAATTCTACATTCCGACCGTCGTCAATGAAGCCATCCGCTGCGGAGCGGCGAAGGTAAAGGTACTCGATACCGACGCAAGCTGGTTCGGTGTCACCTATGCGGCCGACCGGCCGGGTGTAGTGGAGAAGATACGCGACCTGGTGGATGCGGGCGAATACCCCGAACAACTCTGGTAAGAGTTCTCCGCCGCAGCCTGTCCGATAGGGCGTACCGACATCGGAAAAAGGAAAGCTCTCCGCCCCTCCTCTGTGTGCAGCAGGCGGCAGACTCCGTACGGAACCGCCGGCTCCCCCATACACGGACGACACGATGAAGGGACTGCCTTAAAAGGCAGTCCCTTCATCCATAGTATCGGCTGGCGGTCCGGAACACTCTTTCCGCAAGGGCGGCGCTCCGGACAATGGCCCGGCATCAATGCCTGCGCAGCGAGGTGAGGTTTTCGAGGTTGAACTTCGCCTCCTTGCTGCCGTGCTCGATGGCCTTGCGGAAGTGCGCCTCGGCAGCACGGTAATCCCCCTTCGAGGGCTTTCAAGACACCGATATTGTTATGTGCACCGGCGAAGTCGCCGAGCCTGTCGAGATACTTGTGAGCCTCCTTGAGGTCGTTCTTGCGGAGCGCAATGGCCGCCATGTTGTTATTGGCTACGGGGTCGTCCGGATAATACCGCAGGGCTATCATGAACACCTCCTCGTACTCGGGCGAATCCTGCGGATACGACAGGGCTATCTGGTACAGTTCGTTCAGGCTGAGGTATTGGGGATTCGTCCGAATGACCTTCTTTCCCTCCTCTACCGTGAAAGGCAGCACGGTGTAATCAATCGTATAGTCTGTCCGGCGCAGACCGGGATAGACGTCGTGCAGCAGCATGTTGTAGGTAGCGCCCTTGTCGAGCGCACGTATCTTCGCATCACGGGCATCGGGAGCGTAGTTGTCGATAATGGCGAGCACCTCATCCCGGTAACGGATATCGGAAGCAGCTACCCAATGGCGCACACTGTCCCAATCCTCCGGCACATTGCCGACGGTATAAAGCGACTTTGCGATACCGGGGAACCGCTTCTGTACAAGGTCGCGAATGGTATTCACGCGCCCGAGCGACAGTTTCGCGTTGAAGTCGTAGGAGCCTTCGGGCGACGCATATCCCGTCATCCGGATACCCGTGACCTTCACCTTGTCGTCACCGGCAAGACGGCCGGTAAACCTGTATATATTCTCCAGCTCGGCAGCATTGTCGAATATGTTCATGTCTATCGTGGTCTTGCTTACCTGGAACACGATACGGGCCGTCATGGTTTCCGAACGGGCCTTGACAACCTCCACTTCCGGAACGAGGAACATCACCTGCGGGGGCATCGGATTGTAAAGCGTTCCCACGAGCGTGGGATACTCGGCTATCACGCTCCGCCTCGAATAGACATGGTCAAGCTTTATTTCGGCTCCGTCCATCCACGCCTCATAAGGAAACGAAGCGGAGTACATCACCGTATTGGGTGAATCGGGCGCCCACTGCATACCGTTTTTCCGGGCCTCGCGACGCATCTCGCGCACGTACCGACGCGACTGCACCACCGTTTCGTAAGGCATCAGCCCGGAAGGATTGGCATTCAGTTCCCCGCCGCGTTCCAACTCCTTGTAACGCCGCTCGCCCACTATCACGACGGGCTCCAGCCATAGCATGTTCTCGCCCTTGACGAGATAGGGTGTAATTACGAACTCCTCGTTCGGGTCAAGCATGACGCCGTCGAAG
>ENA-OQDU01000044-OQDU01000044.1-human-gut-metagenome-genome-assembly--contig:-NODE-44-length-12296-cov-1.138631_pt1 | contig 12296 bp, 11 predicted proteins | sample MGYA00242789_ERZ504623 | MGnify/ENA primary metagenome ERZ504623 (study PRJEB26092, sample SAMD00036335) | human gut metagenome | host: Homo sapiens | study: EMG produced TPA metagenomics assembly of... | reverse complement strand
GGCGCAGGCCATCCGCCGGGCCTCGGGGAGTACGACACGGCCCGGAACGACCGCAACAGCGGGCGGCCCGGACACGGCGGCCCGGACAGGTTCTCCGCAGCCGCAGGGAAAAAGCCGAAAGGCCGCAACCGGTAGCCCCCTCCGGCCACCGCACAGCAGCCGTTTCCCGCAGACTGCTCCGGGCCGGAAACGCAGCCATCCGCCTCCCCCGCGACGGAATCCTTCGGAAGGCACTCCGTTCCACCGGCAACAGGGCTGCGTCCTCCCGAAACCCGAAAAAGGGTCCGGATTCAAACAGGGGAATAAAGAGACGCCCTTTTTTCGTATCTTTACCCTCCAATCCGAGGGATACTTATGGCTAAGAACTATACACCCAACCAAAACAACCGACAGGCATACGACACGCTCACGGAAGGCGCCGCCACCCTGCCGCCCCAGGCGGTGGAGCTGGAGGAGGCCGTGCTCGGCGCCCTCATGCTCGAAGGCGACAGCATCACCACCGTGCAGGAGTTCCTGACGGCCGACGCATTCTATCTCGACACGCACCGCATCATCTACCGCGCCATTGAAGAGCTCTGCTCGGAAAACAAGCCGGTGGACCTGCTTACAGTCACCGAGAAACTCAAGCGGCAGAAAAAACTGAAAGAGGTGGGCGGCGCCCCTTTTCTCGCCCAGCTGACGCAGAAGGTGGCCTCGGCGATGAACATCGAGTTCCACGCCACCATCATCGCACAGAAAATACGTGCAGCGGGAGCTCATCCGCGCCTCGACCGAGATACAGCGCCGCTCCTACGATGAGAGTACCGACGTGACCGACCTGATAGACTACGCCGAAGCGGAGATTTTCAAGGTTTCGGAGGGACACATCAAGCGCGATATCCAGAGCGCCAGTCTCGTTTTCGACAAGGCGATGAAGGCCATCGAGGAGGCGCACGCACAGGGCGGCACGATGAACGGCGTCCCGACCGGCTTCACCCGCCTCGACCAGCTCACGCTGGGATGGCAGCCCTCCGACCTCATCATCATCGCAGCCCGTCCCTCGATGGGCAAGACCGCCTTCGTCCTCTCCATGGCCCGCAACATGGCCATCGACCACGAAAAGCCCGTGGCTTTCTTCTCGCTTGAAATGAGTTCCGTGCAGCTTATGATGCGCCTCATCGTCGCCGAATCGGGGCTCTCCTCGGCCGACGTACGGAGCGGCAAGCTGACCGCCGAGCAGTGGCGCCACCTCGAACAGACGACACGCATCCTGCCCACCGCTCCGCTTTTCATCGACGATACGCCGGCCCTCTCCATCTACGAGCTCCGCTCGAAGGCCCGCCGTCTCAAGGCACAGCACGACATCCAGATAATCATCATCGACTACCTGCAGCTCATGACGGGCAACGCCGACAGCCGCGGCAACCGTGAACAGGAGGTGGCCTCCATTTCTCGCGGTCTGAAATCCATCGCCAAGGAGCTCAACATCCCCATCATCGCCCTCTCGCAGCTCAACCGCTCCATCGAGTCGCGCTCCGGCCTCAAGCGGCCGCAGCTCTCCGACTTGCGCGAATCGGGGGCCATCGAGCAGGATGCCGACATCGTGGCCTTCATCCACCGTCCGGAATACTTCGGCTTCACACAGGACGAAGACGGCAACCCGACGGCGGGTATGGCCGAAATCATCCTCGCCAAGCACCGTAACGGCGCGACGGATACCGTAAAACTGCGCTTCCGCAAGGAGCAGGCCCGCTTCCTCGATTACGATGACGAAGCGGGGACGATGATAGAGAGCAGTATGAACGACGACGATTACGGTTCGCTCTCCGGAGCCGGAGCCGCAGAGTTCGACAGCGACCTGAACGGAGGCGGCTCGTTCGGACGCCCCATGCGGACGTTCGACGAGGAGAGCCCCTTCTGATGCGGGTACGCCCTCCGGAACGGCACCTGTCCGGCAGCCCGTCCGTTGCCCCAGCCCCGCTCCGAAGAACGACGGACCGAAGCCCCGTTCCCGAACCAAACGCAACAAAGCTACGCCATGTTCACGAAATGTTACGCAAGCGCCCTCGTCGGAATAGAGGCCATGACGGTGGAGGTGGAGGTCAACATCACCCCCGGTCTGGGCATGTTTCTGGTCGGGCTGCCCGATAACGCCGTGCGCGAAAGCCAGGAGCGCATCCGTTCGGCTTTCGACAACAGCGGACTGAAGATGCCCGGCAAGAAGGTGGTCGTAAACCTCGCACCGGCAGACGTCCGCAAGGAGGGCTCTTCGCTCGACCTGACCATTGCCGTAGCCATCCTCGCCGCAGCGGGACAGGTAGCCCCCGACCGGCTCGGCAGCTACATCATCATGGGGGAACTCTCGCTCGACGGAACGGTAAAACCCATCCGCGGAGCCCTTCCCATTGCGGTCAATGCCCGTCGGAACGGTTTCAGGGGATTCATCCTGCCACGGGAGAACGCCGCCGAAGCAGCCGTGGCCGAAGGGTTGGAAACGATAGCCGCCGGTTCCCTGAAGGAGGTGGTCGATTTTCTGAACGGCGACGCAGCCGTCCCACCCTATGTCCACGAAACGACGGAAGGCGACGAAGCTGAGTCGCCTTACGAAGAGGACTTCGCCGACGTCAAAGGACAGGCCCACGTCAAGCGTGCCCTCGAAGTGGCCGCTGCCGGAGGCCACAACGTCATCATGATAGGTTCGCCCGGGTCGGGAAAGACGATGCTCGCCCGGCGCATGCCCACCATCATGCCGCCCATGACGACCGCCGAATCGCTCGAGACCACCAAGATACACTCCATAGCCGGAAAGCCGGGAAGCACACGGGGCCTCATGACGCACCGCCCTTTCCGCGCTCCGCACCATCTCGCCTCGCAGGTAGCTCTTATCGGCGGGGGCACCAATCCCCAGCCGGGCGAAATCTCTCTCGCCCACAACGGCATCCTCTTTCTCGACGAACTGCCCGAATTCGGCCGCAACATGCTCGAAGTGCTACGGCAGCCACTGGAGGAGAAGAAAGTGACGGTCGCCCGCGCGAAGTACACCATCGAATATCCCGCCAACTTCATGCTCGTGGCAGCATGAATCCCTGTCCGTGCGGCTACTACAACCACCCGACCAAGGAGTGCGTATGCAGCGCCGCCTCGGTATCGCGCTACATCAACCGCATTTCGGGTCCCCTGCTCGACCGCATCGACCTGCATGTGGAGGTCACCCCCGTCGCGCTGGACGAAATCTCCGGCACGGCACCGGCCGAAAAGAGCGCCGCGATACGCGAACGGGTGGTCGCAGCGCGGGCACGGCAGGCCGCACGTTTCGCCGGGACGAACGGCATCCATACCAACGCCATGATGAATCCGGCCATGCTCCGTGAGTTCTGCCGCCTCGACGCGGCATGCAGCGCCATGCTCGGCCGTGCGATGGAACGGCTCGACCTTTCAGCCCGCGCCTACGACCGCATCGTGAAAGTGGCGCGTACCATCGCCGACCTGGCCGCATCGCCCGACATCCGGCCCGAACACATTGCCGAAGCCATCAACTACCGGAGTCTCGACCGGGCCGGCTGGGGCCGGTAGTGACCGAAACCCGCCCCTCCCTCCGGAACAAGCGCCACAGCGCCCCCCGGAACCCACCCGCCGCCATGAAAAACGCATCCCACATACGACCGGTACCGTTCGCCCGCATCCTGCCGGCGGTCGTTGCCGGCATCGTCGCGGCGAATGCCGTACGGTTCCCCGTCTGGCCGGTCGCCACTGCCGCCGGAGTGGCACTCGCCGCTGCCGTCCTGACCGGACGGAGGCCTGCCGCCGCATCACTGCTGACCTATACAGCCATCTTTCTTTCGGCCGCAGCCGTGACATTAGCCACCCGACCACGGACGGTGATGCCGCACGACCAGCGGCTGGTAATGACCATGGCCGTAACCGACACCCCCGAAGCAGCCGGACGCTGGACGAAAGCGACCGTCCGCATCGACCGTTACCGCGCTTTCGCAGGCGGCGACACTGCCTGGCATTCTCCGGAGAAAAGGCGGTGGCCCGTTTCGATACCTCCTTCCGCATCCGACCCGGAGAGCGCCTCATCGCCACGGGGTACGCCGGCAAGCTCGGCAGTGCAGACTACGCATGGTACGCCCGCCTGATGCAACGGCGCGGATACAGCCAGTCCGTCTGGATAGACGGGAGACAGAAACTCCTCTCCCTGCCGGGCCGGCACCTCACCCCGCGCTACTGCGCTGCCCGGATGCAGGCTGGCGCAGCCGAAAGACTCTCGCGCCTCGGCCTGCCACCGCAGCGTACGGTACAGCCGCGGCCATGAGCATCGGTTACCGCGGCGGCCTGCCGGCCGGAGTACGCGACGATTACGGCACCACCGGTGCATCGCACCTGCTCGCCGTATCGGGTCTCCACGTGGGTATCGTCGCCATGCTGGTGAACCTCCTGCTGTGGCTGCTGCCCGCCTTTCGCTACGGTCACATCATCAAAAATGCCGCGGCCATCACGGCAATATGGCTCTATACGGCACTTACCGGACTTCCGCCATCGGCAGTTCGGGCAGCCATGATGTTCACCGGAGCCCAGCTCGCACTCGCCGCATCACGGACAGGCAACAGCGCCAACATCCTGCTCGCCACCGCAACCGTCATGCTGCTCGTCAACCCCAATTATCTCTACGACATCAGTTTCCAGCTCTCCTTCACGGCCGTCGCCGGCATTTTTCTCTTCTACCGGCCGCTGTACGGCCTACGTACATAGCCGCATCAAGGCGCTCAACGCCTTCTGGGCAATCTTCATGGTAGGGCTCGCCGCCTCGCTCGCCACCGCCCCGCTCGTATCGTACTACTTCGGACGCATTCCGCTCATCGGCATCATTCTCAACCCGCTGCTCATTCTGACGGCCAACGCGACCGTCCTCCTCTCCCTGCTCTGGATAATTGCTCCCTTGCCCCTGCTGCAAGGCCCCTTCTCCGCGGCCATAGGCGCCGCAGCCGGATTGCAGAACGCCGTAGTCGGCCTCGCCGCGGAAAAGAGCTGGGCCTCGTTCCCGCTGCGGCTGGAAGCGTGGCAGGTGATAGCGCTTTATGCCGCGGTACTTGCCGCCTGCCTCCTGCTGCGGGGACGAAAGACAAAACACAACGAACCTTCCCTTTCAGAAACGATATGACAACCGAAGACATACTGCTGCTTGATACGCCGCTGCTGCGACAGCTCACGGAAGAGAATATCGGCCGCGACCCGAATGCCGTGGCACTCGACAAACGCATCGCACATGCCGGACTGGTCGCCACACAAGTAAAATATCTCCAGCGGGCCCGCCGCAAACTGCCCTCCTATTACGAAGCACGGGCCATCCTCCCGCCTCTGGCCTTCGAGCAGTCGAGCAGCGAAGCCGCCGCGACCCGCAAGAGCTGGAGGGGCGATGTGTGCATCGACCTCACCTGCGGACTGGGCGTGGACTCTTTCCACCTCTCCCGCCGTTTCGCCCGCGTCATCGCCGTAGAACGGGACGCCGCACTCGCCAGGGCGGCGGAAATCAACTTCCGCCGCCTGGGAGCGGACAACATCACCGTGGTCTGCACCGCGGCTGAAGAGTTCCTGAACAAATTCGCCGCAGCAGACGGCAGGGCCGACCTGATATACGCCGACCCCGACCGCCGCTCCGCCGCAGGGCGCAAACTGGTACTACCGGAAGATTGCAGTCCGGACATCCTGCAACTGCTGCCTCTACTGAAGCAATTTTCCAAACGGACAGCCGTCAAACTTTCGCCGCTTTTCGACGTGGCCGAATGTTTCCGTCTCTTCGGAACAGGGTGTAGCGTGGAAGTCTTCTCGCTCGGAGGCGAATGCAAGGAAGTTACCGTCGAAATGAGCGACACCGATACGGAAGGCAGCCTCGGCGCCGCCATCGCCGGGCGGGGACGCTGGAGCTATCCCTATCCGGTATCCGCACCCGCCACGACCGCCGGATTCGCACCGCCATACCGCTACACGGTCATCCCCGATGCCGCACTGCGCAAGGCGCGGCTGACGGCCCGGTATGCAGCCGAAGAGATGCCGCAGGCATTCGCCGTACCGGGCGACAGCTACCTCTTTACGAATACGCTGCCCGCAGGGGCAATACCCGGCAAAGTTTTTGAGGTCGAACGAATGGAACGGTTCGACCCGTCGTGCCTGAAACGGGAACTGCGTCGGCGGGGTATCCATTCCGCCGACCTTTACACGCACGGTTTTCCCCTCGCCGCTCCGGAACTCGCCCGCAGGCTCGGCATCCGCGAAGGGGGCAGCGTTCGGCTCGCCTTCACCGCCGTCGGGCCGACGCTTTGGGTTATCGAATTAAAAGAGGTAATTTTGTAACGGCACAACGGGCGGCGGCCCTGCGGTACGAAGCGCCATAAAAACCGGACTAAGGATGAAATCGTTTTTCAAAAAAGCCAAGAAATTCGTCGGACACGACGTCTGGGAGAAGACGGAAGCCGACTTCTCCTCCCGCAAAGAGTGGTGGTTCGTCCGTCAGGCCCGCCTCATCCTCTACACCGCGCAGGGTGTACAGCATCACAATACGGTCGTCCGCTCGGCGGCGCTCACCTTTTTCACGCTCATGTCGCTCGTTCCGATGCTCGCGCTGGCATTCGGCATCATCAAGGGATTCGGACTGGAAACAGCCCTTGAGAACTACCTTTTCGAAAGATTCTCGGAGAACAGCGCACTGATAAGATACATCCTCAACTTCGCCAACAACGTACTCGTGCGCACGAGCGGCGGACTCGTCGCCGCGAGCGGACTCGTCGTACTCGTATGGGCGGCAATCCGTGTCTTCGGCAACGTCGAAAACGCATTCAACACGATATGGGAGGTCCAGAAGCCACGCAGCCTGACAAGACGTGCGAGCACCTATGCCGCGGTGATATTCGTCATGCCGCTGCTGGCCGTCATGCTCGCGCTGGTACTCTCCTACATCCGGACACTCATCGCCAACTACGCCTCCATTCCGTACAGCGTACTCTACGCCATCGGTTCGTTCGCAGTGCTGTGGCTCCTCTTCGCAGGCGCCTACAAAATCATTCCGAACACCAAAGTGCGCTTCCGCCACGCGGCGATGGCGGCCCTCATCGCCGCGATTGCCTTCTCCGTATTCCAACTCGTATATGTCACGCTGCAGAGCGGCGTATCGTCCTACAACATCATCTACGGCAGCTTTGCCGCAGTCCCCCTGTTTCTGTTCTGGATACAGGCAAGCTGGCAAATCGTCCTCTTCGGAGCCGAACTCTCGTTCTCCTACCAGAACGTGGAGAGTTTCGTGCAGGAACAGGACGCCGCGAGTGTCAGCTACGACAACCGACGCAAAGTGATGCTCGCCTCCCTCACGGTCATCATACGAAGTTTCATGCGCGGCGAAGGAGGCATCTCCTCCGAGGCGATAGCGCGGGAGCTGAAACTTCCCGTCCGACTGGTAAGGGACATCAACTATACGCTCGACGAGGCGGGGATGATACTCCCCATATCCTCGGACAAAAGCCAGAAGACGAAGATATACGTTCCGGCACGCGACATACACACCCTCACACTGCACGAAGCCGTGCGGGCAGTCGAACGGGCCGGTTCCGCGGTACGCGACCTGTGCGGCAACCGCTATCTGCGCGAAATCTCCGGCATCATGGATGAAATCGACAGAAAGATAGACACGTCGGACGACAACATACTTCTGATGGAGCTTATAAAGGATGGAGATAACGATAATAGGGAGCGGTAATGTGGCGGCAGCCCTCGCCGGAGCCGTCGCCGGACAGGACAGCCTGCACCTGAAACAACTATGCGCACGCAACCCTCTCCGCGGCCGGGAGCTCGCCGACCGGTACGGAGCCGAATACATTGCCCGACCGGAGGAGACGGCAGAGGCCGACCTCTACCTGATAGCCGTCAGCGATTCGGCGGTGGAAGAGGTTTCCGCACGGCTGCGCACGCCTCCCGGCGCCACGGTAGCCCATACCTCCGGAGGGCTCGGCATCGATTCGCTGCGGTGCGTCGCCGCCGACCGGGCCGTATGCTATCCGCTGCAAACCTTTTCGGCGGGACGCAGCATCGATTTCCGCACCGTCCCCCTCTTCATCGAATACACCACCGACCGGGCCGGCCGCACCGTCCGGGACTTCGCGGAGGCGCTCTCCGACTGTGTCCGCGAAGCCGACAGCGCCCGACGCGGCAGACTCCACGCAGCGGCAGTCTTCGCATGTAACTTTTCCAACCACCTTTACGCCATCGCGGGCAGACTGCTGGAGAAGGAGGGACTCGATTTCGGCATACTGGGGCCGCTGGTACTCGAAACGGCAGCCAAAGCCGTAGCGACGGACAATCCCGCGGCCGTACAGACCGGTCCCGCGGTCCGCGGCGACACCGTCACCATGCGCCGCCACGAGGCCATCCTCGCACGCGAAAACGACGAACGATACAACAAGATATACAAATTACTGAGCGAAAGCATATGGGAAACTTCAAAGAGGACATAGCACGGACCGAGGCGTTCGTATTCGACGTAGACGGAGTATTCACCGACGGGAACATCATGCCTCTGGCCGACGGCGATTTTCTGCGCGCCTACAATGCCAAGGACGGCTATGCGGTAAGCTACGCCGTCAGGCAGGGATACAAGATATTCATCGTTACGGGCGGCCGCGGCGACATTCTTTACAAACGTTTCAGCTATCTCGGCGTCACCGAGCTGCATGTCAACGTATCCGACAAGATAGCCGTTCTGAGCGGAATCATGGAACGGCACTCCCTCGACCCGGAAAACGTCCTGTTCATGGGCGACGACATTCCCGACCTGGAGTGTATGCAGGCGGTAGGACTCCCCGTCTGCCCGGCAGATGCCTCATGCGAAATCATCGAGGCTTCGCGCTACGTATCGGAATTCCCCGGCGGCCACGGCTGTGTACGCGACATCATCGAACAGGTGCTGCGGGCACAGGGGAATTGGGCACGCCACCTGAAAGGGATACATGCGGTATCGGCCTGAAACCGCGGGAACGCACCGGGACACGAAGGGCGACACAAATTTTGTGTCGCCCTTCGTGTCCCCTCCGAGCCGCTTTCAGGCCAGCAGCAGTACCGCGACGGCGAGCAGGAAGCCGCCGGCAAACCCTACGGCCACCTGAGCGGGCGTATGTTTTCCGAGACAGAGCCGGGCCGAACCCAACACGCCGGAACACAGAACCGCACCGCAGAATACCCAGACGAGATTGGTATAACCGGCATACAACAGGATGGCGACCATACCCGTCGCCGCACCCGCTGCCGTCATGTGCAGGCTGACCTGCCACCGCAGGTTCACCAACAGCGCGAAAAGCGTACAGGCCATGGCGGCGAACATCATCCGCCGGAGCAGGAACAGCATGGGAGAGGAGCCGAGCATCCAGCCGCACAGCCCGTAACACAGCGCCACAATCAGCATCGGCAGCGTGCGTTCGTGGCGCCGGGAAAGCGAAAAATCGCTGAGAAGCCCGAACACCCGCATCAAAAGAATCCCCAGCGCAGGTACGACAAGCGTATCGACCGTGACTACCATCAGGATATAACGTTTTATCCCGACGGGCAGGTAGATGGGCAGGATTCCCGTCCCGAAAAGTATCAGCAACAGCCATACCGGCATCAAAAAGGGATGCAACAAGTATGATACGCCCCGACTGAGCGAGGCCCACACGCTGCGCTCCTCCATGCAAGTATCCATAAGCAAATCCTTCCGTTTTTTAACCGCCGGCTCCGGAACCGGCCGAACGGTCGGTAAAGTTACGATTTATCGCGTTACGGTACAGGAAAACCTCTCTTTTATTCTACGAATTCATGCGGTACCGACCAGTGCGCACACCGTTCAACCACTCGGCCCGCCCACCGCAGCCGTTCCCCGAACATTCCTCCTTCCCGCCTCTCTTCCCCGGACGGGATACGACCGGATTCGTCGCATGACCTGCCGGAAACACGCTCTCCGGCTCGCATACCCAAAAAGAGAGACCGTATCGAACGGACAACAGGTCCGACACGGCACAGCCTCTCCGCTATCTAAGAATCGGTAAAATTACGGGGTACGAAAAAAAGCCTGCTTCACAAGGAGGGCCTGGCGGCAACGAGGCTGCCGCTGCAATCGTCCACAGCCGCCTTTGCATCCCTGCGGCTTCAGAGCTCCTTGCGGAGCCGGGCCACCGGGATTCCGAGCATCTCGCGGTATTTGGCCACCGTGCGCCGGGCGATATGGTAGCCCATGTTGTTGAGTATCTCCATGAGCGCCTCGTCCGTCAGCGGTTTGCGCTTGTCCTCCCGGTCGATACACTCGGAGAGGATGTTCTTGATTTCGTATGAGGAGACCTCCTCGCCGCTGTCGGTCTGCATCGCCTCCGAAAAGAGCTGCTTGAGGGAGATGATGCCGAATCCCGTCTGGACGTACTTGCTGTTCACTACCCGCGAGATGGTGGAGACGTCGAGCCCCGTCATATCGGCGATATCTTTCAATATCATCGGCTTGAGCTTGCTCTCGTTTCCGTCGAGGAAATACTCCCGCTGGTAGTCCACGATGGCCTGCATCGTGCGCATCAGCGTATCCTGCCGCTGCTTGATGGCCGATATGAACCATTTGGCGGAATCTATCTTGTTCTTCACGAACTGGAGAGCCTCCTTGTCCTCCTGCGACGGATTGCCGGAGGAGTGTGCCATCTGCCGTATCATGTCGGCGTATTTGCGGTTTATCTTCAGTTCGGGGACGTTGTAGGAGTTCAGCCGGAGCATCAGTTCGCCGTCCCGCTCGTCGAGGATGAAATCGGGTATCACGTAGGGCGAGGCGATGTTCCCTCCCTCGTTGTAGAGGTTGCCCGGCTTGGGCGAAAGGCGCTGTATCTCCTCGATGGCGGCACGGAACTGCTCCTCGCTTATTCCGAGACGCCCCATTATCTTCTCGAAATGTTTCTTGGTAAACTCCGTGAAACAGTTCTCCAGAATCCGTTTGGCCAGCACCTGGGCAGCAGTCAGATTGCTGCGGCGCTCCAACTGCAGCAACAGGCACTCCCGTATGTCGCGGGCTCCCACCCCGGGCGGTTCGAGCGACTGTACCACACGGAGTCCCTCCTCCAATTCCGGTATGTCTATCTCCTTGCCGTAATTGAATGCGATGTCGTCGGAAATGGACTGCAGGTCGAGCCGCAGGTAACCGTCGTCGTCTATGTTGCCTATGATGTAACGGGCTATTTTCGAACTGTTCCTGATGGCATTTCACGGTAAGAGAGCTGTTCCGTCAGGTACTCGTGCATGCTCATTCCCTCGAACAGCACCACCTGCCGGGCCTTGTCGTCGCGCGAATAGTTATTGACATAGGATTTATAGGCGGGCGTTTCGGCCTCCTTGAGGTACTCTTCCATCGACACCTCTTTAGGCATGCCGTTGTCCTCGGTGCTCTCTTCGGCGGTCTGCTGTTCCTCTTCGAGTACCGGGTTCTCCTCAATCTCCTGTTTGACGCGCTGTTCCAACTGCAAGGTAGGCAGTTCGAGCAGCTTTATCATCTGTATCTGCTGCGGCGATAGCTTCTGAAGCTGTTTTAAAACTTGTTTCTGGTTAATTGCGGGCATAAATCGCTTGCTGTCGTTTCGGACGGCCCGCCGCTCTTTCGGCAGACGGGCCGTCACAGGTTACTTCATCTCTTTCTCTCCGACCTCCAATCGGGCAGCATCCGGCAACATACGTCCGTATCGCCTCCGGTGCAGAACGGCACTCTCCCGGCTCTTACCAAAGACCATGCCAGAACCCGCACCACGCACGCAGGCCGCCGCCGTCAGAACTCCGCATTCTTGGGAGTGCGCGGAAAAGGTATCACGTCGCGGATATTCGCCATGCCGGTCACGAACAGCAACAACCGCTCGAAACCGAGACCGAAACCGCTGTGGGGTGCCGAACCGAAACGGCGCGTATCCATGTACCACCAGAGCGTATCCATGCTCATGCCGAGCTCCCTGATGCGCGCATCGAGTTTACCGTAATCGGCCTCCCGCTCCGAGCCGCCGATTATCTCGCCTATCTTCGGGAAGAGCACGTCCATGGCGCGGACGGTCTTGCCGTCGTCGTTCTGTTTCATGTAGAACGCCTTGATTTCCTTCGGATAGTTGATGAGGATGACCGGTTTGCGGAAATGCCTCTCCACCAGATAGCGTTCGTGTTCGCTCTGCAGGTCGCATCCCCACTCCACCGGGAACTCGAACTTCTCGCCGCTGGCCTTGAGTATCTCCACCCCTTCGGTGTAGTCCAGCCGGACGAACTCTTCCGCCACGACCGAACGGAGCCGTTCG
>ENA-OQDU01000043-OQDU01000043.1-human-gut-metagenome-genome-assembly--contig:-NODE-43-length-12598-cov-0.960789_pt1 | contig 12598 bp, 11 predicted proteins | sample MGYA00242789_ERZ504623 | MGnify/ENA primary metagenome ERZ504623 (study PRJEB26092, sample SAMD00036335) | human gut metagenome | host: Homo sapiens | study: EMG produced TPA metagenomics assembly of... | reverse complement strand
CAGTGTAGCTATGCCTTGTATATCGTGCTCTTCAAGAATTTCGTAAACAGGTATTCGCCCGTCACCATCATGAAGTGGATGTTCACCTACGCCTTTCGTCTGCGTACTGCCCTTTTCGTTCGGTGGGGTGGCGGCTACCGACTGGCCGGCGCTCGGGGGTGGTGCGATAGGGGCGATAGCATTTATCGTTGCGGGCGGTACGTTCTTGAGCTACATGCTCGTGGTGGTCGGGCAGAAGCGGCTGCGGCCTACCGTGGCGGGGATGTATAACTATATACAGCCTCTCGTGGCGAGCATCGTGGCCGTCTGCTGGGGGATGGACCGGTTCAATGTCGTGAGGTGCTGGCCGTAGTATTGATATTCAGCGGGGTGTACCTCGTTACGGTCAGTCCGAGCCGGGCGGGCCTTGAAGCCGCGGAACACGGCCATGAAACGGGCCGGAACGGCGGCGAAGGGGCCGGGTGCCGTGCGGAGGACGACGGAATCCGGCTGTCGGATAAATATAAAAGACCGCGATAACAGTCGCGGCCTTTTTCGTTCGTGTGGATCCACCAGGGCTTGAACCTGGGACCCCCTGATTATGAGTCAGGTGCTACTAACCAACTGAGCTATGGATCCGTCCTTTTCCGTTCGTCGTTCCGATGCAGGGAAGCAGTCGTCCGAACGGGTGCACAAAAGTACATAAATAGCGTTGAAATGCAAAAAAAAGCGGAAAATTTTCGGCAGGCCGGCTTTGCCGGGGCCGGCCTGCCGACTCGCTATGCGGGCGGAAGGCGCACAGTATCCGTTCAGTTCCGGTAGTGCCGGGAGAGGGTACCGGTTCGGTAAAATTTAAAAAATCTTCGTGATTTTTTTTAATCCCCGTAAGGCATTATATTTGTGTAGTCGAAATCATTGAAGTAATTCCTAATACTATCTTAAATTTTAAAAAAGAAGATTATGAAAAAAATTAATCCTTTTTACCGCATGCGCGCTGCTGTGTGCGGGTACAGCCTTCTCCCAGAACTACAAGCATGCCATCGGTCTCCGTGCCGGCGGCAGCAACGCCGCACTCACCTACAAGCAGCACCTGAATGCGGGAAACGCTTTCGAAGTGATGGCATGGTTCGGATTTTATGAGGCGAGCAGTTTCTCCGCAGCAGGTCTTTACGAGTGGACGCAGCCCGTCATCAACAACGACTTCAACCTCTATTACGGTGTAGGCGGCCATCTCGCGCCGCAGCCAACAAATTCGCTATCGGTATCGATGCCATTGTAGGGCTCGAATACAAGATTCCGAATGCGCCTATCGCTTTCTCGCTGGATTACAAACCTCGGTCAACTTTATGAATCTGAATGCGTACGGTCTTTTCGACCTGGCTTCTCGGCATCAAATTCACCTTCTGATATACCGTACCGTTTAGGGCAGGTTCGGGCCGTTCCTCCTTGTGGGGGAGCGGCCTGTCTTTTGCAGCAGGAGGCTGTGTTTCGCAAATAAATTCGGAACGGGAGGCGATATCTTAAATTTGTTTAGAATATTTTTTAAAAAGCTTAGTAATTTGTTTTGGGTATTGAAAATAATTTCTAAATTTGCGCTTAGATAGAAAAATAGGCCGGAGGAGATGCCGGTGTTATTTAAAAACCAGTCTGTGCTTCTTAAGGATTTTTTCAATCAGCAGGAGGACGAACCCCTGAAGGGTATCTCCCATAAGAATATTCTGATAAAAAAGAATATCATCGCCTACATGGCGCTCAACGGCGAGAGTACACTGGCCGACCTCGCCCGCGAGCTGCACGTCAGCGTTCCGACCATCACCAAGCTCGTGGGGGGAGCTCGTCGAGGAGAACATCGTAGTGGACAACGGCAAGATAGAGACTGCCGGAGGGCGCCGTCCCAATATCTTCGGGCTGGCCAATACGGCCATCTATTTCGCCGGCATCGACATCGGGCGCGACAATGTACGCTATGTGGTGACGGACCTCAAGAACAATGTCATCGTCAGCGAGGAGGAGCGGGATTTCGTCCTGTCGGACAATGAACAGTCGCTTGAGGAGATATGTCGGCGCATCAACCGCTTCATAGACGGCTGCCGGATAGAGCGCTGCAAGATACTCGGCATGGGAGTGTGCATTGCGGGGCGCGTCAATCCCAAAACGGGGCGCAGCTACATGTACTTCACTTCGAGTCCGGAGTCGCTGAAGGATATCATCGAACATGCTACGGGCATCCGGGTGCTGCTGGAGAACGATACGCGGGCCCGCTGTTATGCCGAGTACTTCACGGGTGATTCGCGGACGGAGAAGAACATGCTCTACCTGCACCTGGGCCGGGGAGTGGCCATAGGCATCATCACCGACGGCAAACTGTTTTACGGCAAGTCGGGTTTTGCCGGGGAGTTCGGGCATACGCCTTTTTTCAACAACGAGATTATCTGCGAGTGCGGCAAGAAAGGGTGCCTCGAAACGGAGGTGTCCGGTATAGCCATCGAGAAGAAGATGGTCAGCGAGATACGCCGCGGTGTCAATACCATCCTGCGCGAACGCTACGATTCGGGAGGAACAATACGCATAGACGATATCATCGAGGCTGCGAAGAACGACGACAACCTCTCGATAGAGCTTATTGAGGAAGCGGGCGAGAAGATAGGCAAAAGCATTGCCTTTCTCATCAACATCTTCAATCCGGAACTTGTCATCATCGGCGGAAACATGGCCTATGCGGGCGACTACCTGATGCTGCCGCTCAAATCGGCCACCAACAAATACTCTCTCAATCTTGTCTACAAGGATACGAAATTTCGGCTGTCGCATATGGGCGGCGATGCCGGCGCCCTCGGCGCAGCCATGCTCATAAGGAACCAGGTAATAGGATTGTAGCCATGAACAACATTCTCGAAACGGATTCCGTCAGGTTGAGGGCCCTTGAGCCGGAGGATATCGACGTGCTCTACAAGTGGGAGAACGACACGCGCATCTGGAAGATGAGCAATACCGTCGCGCCGTTCTCGAAATATGTGCTCCGCAGATTCATCGAAGACCAGAAGTACGACATTTACGAGACCAAGCAGTTGCGCATGATAATAGAGAGCCGCGGCGATGGAAGGGCCGTGGGGGCCATCGACCTTTTCGAGATAGACCCGACGAACCGCCGGGCCGGCATCGGGATACTCGTCTATGAAGACCGCGACCGCGGGCAGGGTTATGCTTCGTGCGCGCTGACTTCCATGATAAAGTATGCCTTTCAGGTGTTGGGGCTCAACCAGCTCTACTGCAATGTGCTCTCCAACAACCTGCGCAGTCTGAACCTTTTCAAAAGCAAGGGCTTCACTACGGTCGGTCTGAAGGTGGAGTGGGTGCGTTCCACGACCGGATGGCTGGACGAATACATGCTTCAACTGGTCAATCCCGTCAAGGTGTAGGCGGGGAAACGTGCGGTCCGGTGGCGGACGGTTCACGCGGGGGCGCCGCGTACCCTTTCCGGTACGCGGCGCCCCCGTTTTGACGGCAAGGTGCGGTGAAAGAGCGAAAGGGCGGCAATGGAATAATTATTGCACCTGGGAAAGTGTGGGGATGCGGCTGCCGGAGAGGCCGGGACGCCCGTCCCGAATGGCATGTTTAACCAACAAGATTGATTATGAAATATTTTTTTGACGCTTTTGCTCCTGTTGCCGGCGTTCGCCTCTTTCGCACAGGAACCCGAAGAGCACCTCTCGCTGGACGAGGTGAGGACGCAGTCCGGTGTAGACCCCACGAGGATTATCTCCAAGATAGGATTCTCTACGTGGTATTTCGACAAAGAGGCCGGTAATGCGCAGGTGAACAACCGTATCAGTGCCACATTCGGTGTGGACGACTGGGCGTTCAACGTGCGGATGGACCTCGTCTCGATAAACAACGTACCGGGCCGCCGGGGCTTTGTCACAGGGGCGGGCAACATGAAGGTGAATATCCTGAACTCTTTTTACAATAACGGTAGGCATGCGCTTGCCGCATCGGTGGATTTGGCCTTTCCGACGGCTTCGCAGGCGATAGACGCCGCGGCCGGACTGAACGGCTATTTCTACCTGACGCCTGCGCTGACCTATAGCTATACGATAAATCAGGGCTGATGGTGGCGGCACAGCCCCAGTATTCGTTCGCCCTGGCCAAGGGAGAGGCGGACTATCCTGCCATGAGCCTCCTGACCGTGAGGATGTTCATTGCGAAGTTCTGGGATTCCGGCCTCTTCGCGGTGTTCGAGCCGCGGCCGATGTACGACTTCACACGGGACCGCTTCGACCTTATCCTTTCGCCCATCGTCGGCAAGGCGCTCGGCGGCGGATATACCCTGACGTTTCTCGCCGAGATTCCCGTAAGGAAAGAGTCGCTCCACAATGTCGGGGCACTGTTCCTGATAGGGGTAAAGCGGACTTTCTGACCCGTCGGAGGGAAAACGGGAGAAGAAAGGGGTACGGCTTTCGGCCGTACCCCTTTCTTCTCCCGGGCGGTTGTTACAGCCATGCTGCAAGGTCGGGTACGGTTCCGAGCCGTTCGTAGTCCGTTCCGTCGCCGGCGGCGAAAAAGTAGTGGCGCAGACCGTTGGTGAGCATGATGTAACGGGCCCGGACGACGCTGTTGTAGCGTACTGCCTGGTCGAGGACGCATTGGTCTATCGCGACGTCGGCGGCCTTGCACTCCACGAGCATGACTGCCTGCTGCCCGCGGCCCGTTACCACGATGTCGGCCCGCTGCCGTGTGCCTCCGAGGGAAAACTGGTACTCCTGAATGATATTGACGGCGGGAATGCCGATGCAGTCCGACAGCCAGCCGATGACGTGCCGCCGCACCCACTCTTCCGGAGTGAGCCAGCAGCCAACAGCCCCGCAGACCGTCCCAGACGCGTTCCTCGCCGTGCCTGTGCGCGGCCCGCAGCCTGACGGGGGGCAAATTAAGTGCGGGATACCTGTCCATTCTCACGGAAAAAGAAGTAATTTTAGCCCCGCCCGGCGTTTGCGGGGCTGCCTGCAAAGTTAAGGCATAAACACCGATAAATTGACGACCATGCCGATAAAACGCCTTGCTATCAGTTGTCTCTTCGCCTTTGCCGTTTTTCTTTCGTCCTTCGGCGGAACCCTGCGTGCCGCAGGACCCGGTTTCGCCGCCATGGCCGGTGAGCCCGGAGCGGTGGAGGCGGGATTCAGACTGCCGCCGCGCAGTGCCCTCGTGCCGTATCCTTCACGCGAAGAGGCGTTGGCGGGTGGTACATCCTCCTATGTGATTCCTCTGGAGGAGTGGCAGCGCGACAGTGTGCCGGAAGGAGTCCGCTATACGGCCCGGTTCAAGGTCCGTTATGCGTGGGACAACCGGGCCGTCCTGCTGCGTGTGGAGGATGTCCCCTCCTCTTTCGGCATCGAGGTAAACGGCGAGGCGGCCGGATACAGTCAGGCGGGTATGGGGCGCACGGAGTTCGATATCACCGATTTCATCCGGCAGGATTACAATACGGTTTCGGTCATCGTCTGCGAGGCTCCGGCGGCCCGCCGTATCGGCGAAGGGCGCGGCCGGCGATGCGGAAGACTGGAGGGGGAGGGCCTGGGTGTTGTCTCAGCCCTCGGTACGGATACACGACCTGTTTGCCGAGACTTCGGTGGACGGCGGTTACGGTTATGTGGCGCTCGATATCGTCATGCAGAGTATCCTGTTGAATCCCAAGGAGTATACCGTCTGTTATGAGTTGCTTGACCCGAAGGGCGAGGTCGTGGCCATGTCGCAGAAAGACATCGTTACCGGTATGCTGAGCCGGGATACCGTACGCTTTACGGTACGGATACCCGACCCGCTCGTGTGGAACCATGAAACTCCGAATCTCTATACACTGCTGGTACGCAGCCGGAACGAAGGCCGGTTCGTGGAGAACGCGGCTGTTCGGGTAGGATTCCGGACGCCGGGAACGTCTGACGGAGTATTCTTAATCGACGGACTGCCTGTCGGTTTGTATGCCGTACGTTATGCGATGGGCGGCGACGAAGGGGCCGCGGCAACCGAGCTTGCACGCTTCAAGGCGGAGGGGTATAACTGCATCGTTGCAGACGGAACTCCCCAGCCGGACTGTTTCTATGCGCTTTGCGACAGTCTGGGGCTGTACGTGTGCGATGCGGCGGATATCAATACGAGTCGGGAACCGGCCCGTATCACCGTGGGCGGCAATCCGAGCAACGCTCCCGAATGGAAAGATGCCTACATCGACCGGATACACCGCATGTATTACGCTTCGCACCTTCATCCGTCGGTGGTGATGTATGCTCCTGCACACGATTCGCGCAACGGATACTGTCTGTACGAAAGTTATGTGGAGCTCAAGCGGCTGGCTCCCGGTGTCCCCGTTTTCTACGACGGGGCCGGGGGGGAGTGGAACAGCGACATGGATGCCGCGGCCCTTTTCCGGCATCCCGATGCTGTACGGCCTGCGGGCCGTCTCTCGGTAACGATGGAGAGGGACGGTTTGGACGAGGTGGTCGTGGCCAACAACATGGAGCTGACATCGGCCCGGGGAACCTACCGGGTGGTGCTGAAGTCGGGGGTTAAGAGCCTTTGGACGGCCTCCGGCGAGTTCAGGCTCATGGGAGGCGGGGCGCTTCATATTCCCGTGCCCGTTCCTGAGGGTGTGCGCAGGGGCAGCGTGCAGGTAGAGGTGCATCTCCTGAAGGATATCTCGTCGCAGGGTGCCGGCCAAGGCGGCAAAGTGTCGGATATGTACGATGTCCTGAAGATGAAATTCCCGTTGTGACGCCGCCGGCCCGTGTGCCGGTTGCGGTTGCGCTGTTTCCCGAAAACGGAGAGCCCTCTCCGTTGTGTCGTCGTCTCCTGTCGCCGCTGTCCGTATCCCTGCGGAATCGGGCGGCGGTTCGGTCATTCGTGAAAAACCTTCTTGTTCTGTATTCCGCGGCCCGGTGCCGTGCCGAACGCATTGTCGGGGATGCTGAACTCCTTGTCGGCGAAGAGTGCTGCAAGTCCCGATACCTGCTTGAGCCGCAGCAGCTCGTCGCGGTCCATTCCGATGTTCTTCATTATCCAGGCGTCCGACATGCCGGCCTGTTTCAGTTCCGCGACGATGTTGGTCATGAGCTCTATCGAGTGCGTCCCGCGGGCCCTGTTGTGGCGGATGGTCGAGGCCATGCGGTTGGAGAGGTCCTTGTCTATCACAACCACCGGAAGCATCCCCTCTTCCCGTTCGTATATCCGGTCGGAGGTCTTCATCACCATGTAGCGGTGGTAGCCGTCCACGAGTTCGTAGATGTCGTGTTCGCGGTCGTAGTAACATACGCATGGCGAGGTGTAACCGTCCTCCCAGATGGAGAGTTCGAGGAGCTTCATTTCGGGCGGTGCCACCACGTTGGGATTGTAGGCATTGGCGCGTATCTTCGATACGGGTACGGGGATGACGTCGTAAACGGGGCTTTTGTATCTGTTCATCGGTTTCAAGAGAAGATTTTGTTGTAATATTCCATTATCCGCCGCCTGTCGTCCGTCTCCTTCCTGGTCAGCGAGAAGCCCATGTATTTGCAGGCGTGGTCGTTTTTCAGGATGCATACGCACATGCGCTTGAAAGTGGGCAGGTCTTTGAATCCGGGAATGTCGATGTCGTCCAGATACTCCATCCGGACAGGTTTCTTGTCGGTGTTGTAGCTGGAACGTTCTCCCACTTCTATCTTGATGCCCATGGCCTTCAGCTTCTCGATGGTCTCGTCGGGCAGTACGCCTCCGCGCGTGCGCCAGAAGTTGATGCTGACCGAGAGTTTGCGCAGGTAGTTGTTGCGCGTCTTGGCCGGCAGGGTGGAGAGCAGGAAATACATGTAGCTCTCCCACGTATGGCCCGGCGGCAGTTTGGCCCGATAACGGGCCACGGCGCTGCTCGAACCGTAGATGCCGGTGAAGTTCACACCGTTCACACGGCATATCATCTTGCCCCAGGTGTCGGGGTCGATGGCGCGGTAGAGTGCCAGATTCTCCTGGGCAGCCGAGATGAAAGGACTCGCCACGCGCTGCTTTTCGAGCGGTACGCCCGCCTGATAGAAGAGGTCGTAGAGCCGGTTGTAGTCCCAGCCGAACCGTCCGTTTGCCGTCCAGATGTCGGTCGTGAGCCAGTCGTACAGGATGTAGGCGTTGTAGATGTCGGGGCTGTTGCGGCATGTCCAGACCAGGTTCCGGTACTGCGACGTGCGTTTTCCCGCGTATATCGTGCGCCATCTGTTGTAGCTCTCCTGCGTTCGGATGCCGACCAGACAGCAGGTACGGTTTGCCCCCTTGAGCCTGTGGTACCACTGCGCGAACAGCAGTTGGAATTCGTAGTCCCACATCTCTTTCGAGTAGAAAGGGAAGTCTTGTGCCGTGTAGCACTCCGCCGGCATTTCGCGTACCCACAGTTCGCGTTTCTCCTCCTCCCACGGCCGCCAGTAGGTCTGGTACATGGAGGTGCATGTGGTCACTTTGAAGGGGACGCAGACGCGATAGATTTCCAGCAGGTCTTTGTTGGCAGCGAATACGCGGTCGATATAGCGGGTGGTCTCCTCGTACTGTACCTCATAGTCCATGTGGAATACGCCGAGTTTCCGGGCTATGTGGTGGCGGCGCATGTAGTCGATGCACAGATTGAGCATCACGGCGCTGTCCTTGCCTCCGGAGAATGAAACATATACGTTGTCGAATTCATTGAATATGGTATCGATACGCTCTAAGGTCAGTTCATAAACGTTTTTTCTGGTCATCTTCGTTGTATATCATTTTCACGTATTTTTCCCATTCGAACATTACCGAAAACCCGCAGCGCCTGAGGCTGGATGTGTTTGTTCTGGGTGACGGATATGATAGCGAAGTCTTTTTTGAACTCTTGTATCAGTTGTGTCAGCATCAGGCACAATACCTCTTCGTCGTCTTCGGCGGCATAGTAGTTGTTTATCGTCGCCTTCCTGTTTCTGAGCACCACGGGGATGAATCCGAGGGTGCGGCCTTCGTCGTCGCAGGCGACGAACCAGATGTGTTCCGAGGATGTCTTGAACGGATAGTTGTTGTTGCTCGCGAGGACTTCCCGGTTCATTACCAGATGCGCTACGCGCCGGTACAGTTCGGTATCTTCGCCGTTTAACTTTACGATGTTCATGAACGTCATTAATGTTTAATTATCAAATTTAACGTTTTTGAGGGTCGTTAATTTTCTTAATTCCGTTTTGGGACTATATAAGTGAATTATGGTCCTGATTTTACCGTTTTTTTCGTATTTGGCATCTCGTTTTACGTGAAAAGAACTGTTCGTTTTGTGTTTGTGGCGTATCGTATTATGATTTTGCCGATAAATGCGTTAATAGTGTTCATGTAATTGTAGAAATGAACGGTTTTATGTGGTGTTTATCGGGCTTTTTGTGTTATTGTGCTGCCGGGCTACAGACTGTCAGACCGGGTCGGAAAAGGTTCATTAATTGCCTTTTATACAGCAGAAACGGAGAAGTGCGCAGGGATGCCGGATTTCTTTTGCAGTGTGCGCGGATACGCTATGCCGGCGGCTTGTTTTGTTGCGATATTTGCCTGTAAAGCGTATTTTGGTGATGATGATAAGGCCACGGTTCGTGGCTGCGTATCGTATATGGGTGTCGAGAGGATTTTATAGGATATGAGATACGGGTTGGCGAGCGTATTTGCAGAGACGGCAGGAATCCGACTGCGAAGAGGGCGGGATGCAAAAAGCGCAGGACCATGCGGTCCTGCGCTTTTCCGTATTCCGGCGGACGGTTACCGCAACTCCCGTGCGGGAATGTGCACCACTTTGCCGTCGCGGATGACGACCAACGTTCCGTCCTCTTTTTTTCGTCTTCTCTATCAGACGTTTGCGGGCCAATTGGATGCCAGCCTCGATTTTTTTTCTGCATTTGTTTGATTTCGACCTCACTCATAAGTTACAATCGATTTATAGGATAACGTATCTTCGACGGTCAATGTTGCCGAGAGGCCGCCCGAAGCAATCATCTTCACCTGCGTGTCTGCCGAACTGTTGTCGTAAATGGCCCAGTAGTCGCAGATGGGGGCGTAAAGGGCGGTCAGGTTTTTGAGTCCCATCCGGTAGCGGCGGCAGATGACTTCGCGGGGAATGTCGTGTCCGCCTTCCCGGACACGGGTGGCTACGCGTTCGACGGCCTGTTGGGGTGTCGGCAGCCAGAAGTAGAGCAGCGTCACGAAGTAGCCTTTGGCATGGGCCTGTTCGATGAATCGTACGTAAGAACGGGTGGCCAGCGTGGTTTCAAATGCGAAGTCGGTTCCTTCCGACAGCAGGTCGTCCATGCGCTGGAGCATCAGCCTGCCTGCTTCAATCGCCACGCTGCCGGGGTTGAACGGCGAGAGTCCCCTGGCTATCTCGTCGGCATTGACGAATTCGCGACAGCCGAGCATCTCCGGCAATACGGTGTAGGACGCGGTGGTTTTTCCCGCGCCGTTGCATCCGGCTATGATGTAGAGATGAGGCATATCGTCGGAGCAAAGATAGGGATTGCCGCGGGTTTTCCAAAACGAGGCCTGTCCGAAGCTGCTGCGGAGCCGGACGCTTTTCGGCGTCCGGTCTGCCGGCGGAGGCGGATTGTTGAAAACTATGTGAAAACTTCCCCGGCGAGGCGGGGTTTTCGGAACGGCATTGGCTAATTTTGTTCCCGACACCAGGTTTCCCGTGCCGCCCGTCGGGTGCGGCCGGGGATGAAAAGGGAATCCTGTGAGAATCAGGAGCTATCCCCGTAGCTGTAAGTTCCGTGCACACCGTATGCCCGCTGGCGGGAGAGTCCCGCAGAGCCGGTATGCGGCAGGTGCGAAGGGTGAGCATCCTTTGCCACTGGCCCCGAAGGGCCGGGAAGGCGCAAAACCCGGAACGAGCCAGAAGACCTGCCCGGTGCCGTATTAACGTAGCTTTCGGGCGAAAGGCTGTCGGACAGGGGGCATGGATGCCGCCGTCTTATTCAATTTCCCGGAGTTACCATTTCTAATCTCTTAACATCTAAGAAGATGAATGGACAGACTCAGTTTACGAAAATCGTAAAGCGCAACGGCGACGTTGCAGAATTCAGGCCGGAAAAAATCGAACAGGCCATTTTCAAGGCCATGAGGGCCGCAGGCCGTCCCGACCGTGCCGCGGCACGCCGGCTGGCCGGTGAGGTCATCGCGGAGCTCGCTGCCGGAGGGGAGCGTATCCCGCATGTGGAACGGGTGCAGGATGCGGTGGAGAAAGCCATCTACCGCAGCGGCGATTTCGACCTGCTCAAGACCTATATGCTCTACCGCAAGAAGCACGAGGAAATCAGACAGAGCAAGGAGCTGTTCTCGAACCTCGACGTCATCGACGATTATCTCGGACTGGACGACTGGCGGGTGAAGGAGAGCGCCAACTCCTCCTATTCGCTCCAGGGGCTCAACCAGCACATATCGACGAGCATCACTTCGCAGTACTGGCTCGGCAAACTCTATACGGAAGAGATAGCCCAGGCCCATCGTTCCGGTGCGCTGCACATTCACGACCTCGGCTTTCTGAGTGTTTACTGCGTGGGCTGGGACCTGCGCGACCTGCTTCTGGTAGGCTTCAAGGGGGTGGAAGGTAAGGCGCAGAGCGCACCCGCCCGCCATTTGCGTACCGCCCTCGGACAAATCGTGAATTTCTTCTATACCATGCAGGGCGAAGCTGCCGGAGCGCAGGCTTTCTCGAACTTCGATACTTTCCTTGCGCCGTATGTACGTTACGACAACCTCGACTATGCGCAGGTGAAGCAGTGTCTGCAGGAGTTCCTCTTCAACCTGAACGTGCCGACGAGGGTGGGTTTCCAGACTCCGTTCACGAATATCACCATGGACCTCGTGGTACCGGATTTCCTGAAGAACGAACGGGTGGTGCATGCCGGGCGCGTGCTCGAAGATGCCGTTTACGGCGATTTCCAGCCGGAGATGATGTTGCTGAACAAGGCCTTCGCCGAGGTGATGTATGAAGGGGATGCGGCCGGAAGTCTCTTCTCTTTCCCGATACCTACCTATAACATAACGCCCGATTTCGACTGGGAGAATCCCGACTACGACGGCATTTGGAAAATGACGGCCAAGTACGGCATCCCCTATTTCTCCAATTTTGTCAATTCCGATATGAAACCCGACGACGTGCGCAGCATGTGCTGCCGCCTGCGGCTCGACAAGCGCGAGTTGATGAAACGCGGCGGCGGGCTCTTCGCGGCCAATCCGCTGACGGGTTCGGTCGGTGTGGTGACCATCAATATGCCGCGTCTCGGTTACGAGGCCCCTTCGGAAGAGCTCTTTTTCCAGCGGCTCCGTCACCTGATGGAGATAGCCCGCGACAGTCTCGAAGTGAAGCGCAAGGTGATAGAGGGATATACCGAGAAGGGGCTCTATCCCTATTCGAAATTCTACCTGCGGCAGGTGCACGACCGCTACGGCTGCTTCTGGAAAAACCATTTCTCCACCATCGGCATCAACGGCATGAACGAATGCTGCCTGAATTTTCTCGGCGTGTCGATAGCCACCGAGGAGGGGAGTGCCTTCAGCCGCAAGGTGATGACCTTCATGCGCGAAGTGATGGCGGAGTTTCAGGAGGAGACAGGCAATATCT
>ENA-OQDU01000041-OQDU01000041.1-human-gut-metagenome-genome-assembly--contig:-NODE-41-length-12970-cov-0.913649_pt1 | contig 12970 bp, 14 predicted proteins | sample MGYA00242789_ERZ504623 | MGnify/ENA primary metagenome ERZ504623 (study PRJEB26092, sample SAMD00036335) | human gut metagenome | host: Homo sapiens | study: EMG produced TPA metagenomics assembly of... | reverse complement strand
TGATCAAGAACCCTTACCAAAAGGATTATCAAAATGAATTAAAGCAGAACCGGCATGGTCTTCTGGTGACAAGAACGTCCTATCAGGGAGATTTTTATGTGCTTCCGTTTGATGAGCAGCAGAAGCGGCGGACAGGCATTTTAAATGTCATCTGGACGATCGCGCTGTGGGTGATTGAGCTTGGAATGGGACTTTTAAATCCGGATTCGTCCCGCACAGCGTGGATTGTATTCCCGTATCTGTTTGTGATTCTTCCGCTCGGATACATGCTTTATGGTGCGCTCAGCTATATCGGGGCACCGGTCCGTATGCACCGGGCACACTATGAGACGGGGCTGCTTCGCATGAAGCGTTCCTGTATCGGGGCAATGGTGTTGACGGGAATCGGAGCGGTTCTGGATCTTGTATACATGGTATTGCACCGTGGTGAGATCCGTATGGGAATGGAATGTATCTATCTGATATGCCATTTCCTGTTTCTGGCGGTTGCATTTTTCTTCGGAAAGTATTATGACCGCAATTACAGCGGCATTCTGATTGAGAATGCTACAATGGAGTAGGTTTTTTCCTTTTATAAGGTTAAAACATAGATAATATTTTTATAAGGAGGAAATATTATGAAAAAAATGAGACAGACTCTTGCTTTGTTACTGGCAGGAGCACTGACTGTCGGTTCATTTGCAGGCTGCGGCGGAAGCAAGGCTGGCGGCGAGACAGCTGGAACTGAGACAGCAGGCACAGAGGCAGCAGGCACGGCTGCATCCGGCAGCGACACACCGCTCGTTATCGCCAATGACGGTATGAGTGAGAAGTTCAGCCCATTCTTCGTTGAGAGTGTGCCGGATCAGAACATCGTTGATGTGACACAGATTTCTCTGGTTTACAACGATCGTTCCGGTGAGTTTATCTACAATGGTATCGAGGGAGAGACCACTTCATACAACGGTACCGATTATACTTATTACGGACCGACCGATCTGACCATCACAGAGAACGAGGACGGAACCGTATACTATGATTTCAAGCTTCGTGATGATCTGACTTTCTCCGATGGAGAGCCGGTAACCGCAGACGACATCATCTTCTCTTTCTATGTATTCTGCGATCCGACTTATGACGGAAGCGCATCTGTATACTCTCTCCCGATCGAGGGTATGGAAGAGTACAGAAGCGGTATGTCTACACTGGCATCTTTACTTGCAGCAGCAGGCGAGGATAACACAGAGTTCACATTTTGGACAGAAGATCAGCAGAACGCATTCTGGGATGCTGTAAACGACGGCGGTGCTGCATTCGCACAGGAGATCGTTGATTACTGCGTAGAGAACGGCGTCAGCGAAGAGGGTGACGTAGCAGGCGCAGCAGCACAGTGGGGCTTTGATGGTCTTGCTGCAGATGCGACCGCTAAGGATTTCTTTATGGCAATCGGTGACAAGTACGGATGGAGCTTCACAGCTATGGAGGCTGAGTCCGCAGGAAGCGCTCTTTCCGATCTGATTCCGGAAGACGTATATGCATACGCTACCGAGGGTGTTGAGACCGGTGATGCAGCAGCAAATATCTCCGGTATCCAGAAGCTGGATGACAAGACCGTACGTGTTGTTCTGACAGAGGTCAGCGCACCGGCACTTCAGACAATGGATATCCAGATTGCACCGCTTCATTACTATGGTGATGAGAGCCAGTACGATTACGATAACAACCAGTTCGGTTTCACAAAGGGTGACCTTTCTGCAATCCGTGAGAAGACAACCGCTCCGCTCGGCGCTGGTCCGTATGTCTTCAAGAGTTACGAGAACAAGACAGTATATCTCGAGGCGAATGAGTCATACTACAAGGGAGCACCGGCTACCAAGGAACTCCAGTTCAAGGAGACCGCTGAGGCAGATAAGCTTCCGGGTGTTGTTCAGGGTACGGTAGATATTTCTGATCCGTCCATCTCCAAAGAGGTTATGGCGCAGATCTGCTCTGAGAACAGCAACGGTGAGGCATCCGGTGATGTGTTAACCACAGCACTGTACGATAACAATGGTTATGGTTACATCGGAATCAACTCTCAGAACGTTAAGGTTGGCGATGATCCTTCTTCTGAGCAGTCCAAAGATTTAAGAAAAGCAATCGCAACTGTGATTTCCGTATATCGTGACATGGTCATTGATTCTTATTACGGAGACGCTGCATCTGTAATCAACTACCCGATCTCCAATACTTCCTGGGCAGCACCGCAGAAGTCTGATGCAGACTATGAGGTTGCATTCTCCAAGGACGTAGACGGCAACCCGATCTACACAGACGGTATGTCGGATGACGAGAAGTATGCAGCAGCACTTGACGCAGCACTCGGATTCTTCGAGGCAGCTGGTTACACAGTAACAGACGGCAAGCTGACCGCAGCTCCGGCCGGTGCGAAGTTAAGCTATGAGGTAATGATCGGCGGAGGCGGAAAGGGAGATCATCCTTCCTTCGGTATCCTGACCGCAGCATCCGAGGCACTCAAGAGCATCGGATTTGATCTGACAATCAACGACCTGGCTGACGGAACCATCATGTGGGATGCTTTAAACAGTGAGACTGCAGAGATGTGGTGCGCAGCATGGCAGGCAACCTTAGACCCGGATATGTTCCAGATCTATCACAGCGAAGGCGGTAGCGCAAACTACTATGCAATCTACTCTGACGAGCTGGATGAGCTGGTAATGGAGGGAAGAACCAACACTGACCAGGCATACCGTAAGGCAGTTTATAAGGAAGCACTTGACTTTATCGTAGATTACGCTGTAGAGATTCCGGTATATCAGAGACAGAACGCTTCTGTATTCAGTACACAGCGTGTCAATGCGGATTCTATTCCGCAGGATCTGACAACCTTCTATAGCTATCTCAACGAGATTGAGAAGATCCAGATGAACTAAGGATCAGAGTAACTGGCTGATGGTGGAAGGAGAGGGGAGCAGGCTCCCCTCTTCTACAACCTGTGCCATGGTGCATAGGGATATAAAGGTATTTGCAAGAGGATGCGCGACGCCTTTTTGCAAAATACCTTTAGCATCAGAAGCAGCGAGGAAAGGAAAAAGAATCATGAAGAAATTTGTTGTTAAGAGAGTATTGCTCTCGATTGTCATACTGTTCTTCGTCTCCATGATTATCTACGCGATCATGCGTTGCATGCCATCGTCATTCGTGGAGCAGCAGGCACTGACATTGTCACAGAGACCGGGAGCAAAGAGTTATGACGAATGGGTGGCACAGTTAAATGCATCGTACGGTCTGGACACCGGTGTGATCCAGGGATATTTCCGCTGGGCAGCAAAAGCAGTCCGCGGACAGTTCGGTGATTCCTGGTATTTTAACCAGCCGGTACTGACCAAATTCGCAAGCGTTATCTGGTATTCGTTTGCACTGTCACTGGCATCCTTTATTCTGGAGATCATCATCGCAATTCCGGCAGGTATCGCCGCTGCGAGAAAACAGTATTCTGCAACCGATTATACGATCACCGTTATTGCGCTGGTCGGTATTTCTCTTCCGAGTTTTTTCGTTGCAACACTTTTAAAATGGGTCTTTTCCGTAAAGCTTGGCTGGTTCGACCTCTACGGTATTGTCGGACGTAACTTCCAGAGCCTTTCCTCCGGACGGCAGATTTCTGGATATGGCATGGCATCTGGTACTTCCGGTAATCACACTGACGATCGTAAGCATTGGTTCCCTGATGCGTTACACCAGAACCAATATGCTTGAAGTGCTGAATGCGGATTACATCCGCACAGCGCGTGCGAAGGGACTGCCGGAGAAGCGTGTCATTCATTACCACGCATTCCGCAATATCCTGATTCCGATTATCACACTGCTCGGCGGTACACTGCCGGGACTCTTCAGTGGAGCCATGGTAACAGAGACTCTGTTCCAGATCCCGGGTATCGGATATACCTCTTACCAGGCGGTATTACAGGGTGACATTCCGTTTGTTATGTTCTACATGCTGTTTTCCGCGGTACTGATCTTACTTGGCAACCTGATTGCCGATATTTTATACGCAGTTGTGGACCCGCGTGTCCGCGTGAACTAGAAAGGAGGAGAGAACATGGAGAACGAGAAGAATAATATGAAGCTTGATGACGCGCAGCGTGTCCGCGTACTTTCCCCCGGAATGATGGTTGCAAAGCGGTTTTTCCGCAACAGACTGGCAATTGTAGGACTGGTTATCATTATCTGTATGTTCCTGTTTGCCTTTGTCGGAGGTGCAGTCAATCCTTATTCCCAGAGTGAGGTCTTTTACCGCACGGAAGAGATGAAGAAGGATTATGCCGGCGCGGCAAAAATTGATGAGTTTCAGGTGTTTGCAGCGGACGGTGTGGAGCTTCCGAGCGATGTGTATTCCAAGATGATCCTGGCCGTGACGAAAAAATGCACTGGTGTTCGAGACCAGAGATGGACAGACACTGGCACTTGGCAGGATTGATGACGACACATATCACATCTACGCGGCAGAGCAGCAGATGAATCCGCTGGCATTAAAAGTCTGAGGAGCATGACGCTGCGGAGGCAGCCGGACAGAACCAGTTTACTTACAACGGCGTGGAGTATGTGTTCGATGCATCCGGTGTGAAAGAGACACTGTACACAACGACAGAGCTTGGTATCGCCTGTCGGAAGTCTGTGACAGCTTTTGATGAAGGCACAACATTTTCTTATGATTTTTACAGCAAGGTGCTGACTGCGATTGCAAACGGCGATAAGAACGTTGAGGCGGACGGCGTGAACTACACGGTTGAAAACGAGGGAAGCGCTGCCATGATTCATACGGCAGACGGTGCGGATTATGCTTATGTATCTGATATGAGCATGAATCCGGTTTCCAGTGGTATCGTGCTGACACCGGCGTTCAAGGAGGCAGCTGAGGCTGCAATGACTGCCGGGGAGAATTCCTTTGAGTATACGGACGAGCAGGGTGAGACCGACACCTATCTGATTAAGGATAAAAACGGTCAGTACACGATCCAGCGCTATCAGGAGACGCGTGTCATCGACAGTTATGCGGCACCGTCTGTAAAGCATTGGTGTGGAACGGACGGCAACGGAATGGATCTTCTGGGCGCGTCTGATGTACGGCGGACGAATTTCCTTATGATCGGATTTGTTGTAGTTATCATTGAGCTTATCATTGGTATCATTGTAGGTGGTATCGCAGGATTTTTCGGCGGATGGGTGGATACAATCCTGATGCGTGTGGTTGATGTTGTTTACTGTATCCCGGCGTTCCGCTGTATCTGTCCCTCGGTTCGATCATGGATTACTACAAGGCTTCGGCAAAGACACGTATCTACATGCTGTGTATTGTCATGAGTATCATCGGCTGGGTCAGCATTGCCCGTATTATCCGCGGACAGATCTTGTCCCTGCGAGAGCAGGAGTTCATGACGGCGGCAGAGGCAACCGGTATCCGCGTAAGCCGTAGGATTTTCAGACATCTGATCCCGAATGTTATCCCGCAGCTTGTTGTGTTCGCAAGTATGGGAATCGGTGATGTCATTCTTGCTGAGTCCACATTGAGTTTCCTGGGTCTTGGTATCAAGTATCCGGCAGCTTCCTGGGGGAAGTATCATCAATGCGGTCAACGACTCTTACGTTATGACGAACTATTTATTCGTGTGGGTTCCGGCAGGTGTCCTGACTCTGCTCACGGTACTTGCATATAACTTTATCGGTGATGGTCTGCGTGATGCATTCGATCCGAAGATGAAACGGTAGGTGACAGGAATGGCATTTAATAATAAGAAGAAAAACGCAAATTATATCTCCGCAAAAGAATCCCGCGCGATTGCGCGGGAGAACCGCAAGATTACGCAGGAGATCGAGAAAAAAAGAAACAGAAAGCATATTCCGGAGGAGGAATATGTGACAAAGATGAAGAATCCGGAGAACTGCGTTGAGTTCGACAACGTTCAGACTTATTTCTTCACGGACATCGGAACGGTCAAGTCTGTCGACGGTGTATCGTTTGATGTGCCGCAGGGCAAGACGGTCGGTATCGTAGGTGAGTCCGGCTGCGGAAAATCCGTGACAAGCCTTTCCCTGATGCAGCTGGTACAGCGCCCATCCGGTCAGACCGTGGGAGGAGAGATCCGCTTTAATACCGGCGATCATGTATACAATGTGGTCAACACGCCGACTTCTGTGATGCAGAAGCTGCGCGGCAACTACATGTCCATGATTTTCCAGGAGCCGATGACCTCCCTGAATCCGGTACTTCGTATCGGCGAGCAGGTGGATGAGGTCATTGCACTTCACAATCCGGACATGACAAAGGATGACGTCAAGACACGTACGATCCAGATGCTTGAGATGGTCGGCATTGCCAACAAGGAAGGCGTATACCGGATGTATCCGCACGAGCTTTCCGGCGGTATGCGCCAGCGAATCATGATCGCAATGGCGCTTGCATGTAATCCGCGTCTGATTATCGCCGATGAGCTACAACAGCGCTCGATGTGACGATCCAGGCACAGATCCTCGACCTGCTCCGCGGCTGAAGGATAAGATCAACAGCTCCATCATGCTGATTACACACGATCTGGGTGTGGTTGCAGAGATGGCAGATTACGTGGTCGTTATGTATGCGGGACGTGTCGTGGAAAAAGGAACGGCACGCGAGATTTTCAAAGATCCGAGACACCCGTACACCATCGGACTGATGAAGTCAAAGCCGGTGGTCGGTAAATATACGGAGAAGCTTTACAGCATTCCGGGAAGCGTTCCGAACCCAATTGATATGCCGAACTACTGCTACTTTAAGGATCGCTGCGAGATGTGCGTAGACGGCTGTGAGGGAGCATATCCGGGAATGTACCAGATTTCCCCGACTCATTTTGTAAGTTGCTACCGCTGTGTGGCGGAGGCAGTCGGCAAGGAAGGAGACACGAAGAATGAGCAATAACGAAGCGACAAAGACAACCAATCAGAGCGGCAATATTCTTGAAGTGTCTCATCTGAAAAAGTATTTCCCGATTAAGGGAGGGTTCTTCGGCGGTGCGACAGGCAGTGTGAAGGCGGTCGACGACGTGTCTTTTAACATTAAGCGCGGCACTACCATGGGACTTGTAGGAGAGTCCGGATGTGGAAAGTCCACGACCGGAAGAACGATCTTGCGTCTGATCGAGAAGACAGACGGAGAGATTCTCTTCAATGGCGAGGACATCAGCAAGTACGATAAGAAGCAGCTCCGCGATCTGCGCACAAAGATGCAGATCATTTTCCAGGATCCGTATTCATCCCTGTCTCCGCGTCTCCCGATCGGTGAGATCATCGGTGAGGCAGTGCGTGAGCATGGACTCGTGCCGAAGGAGCAGTTTGATGATTATATTACCAAGGTTATGAAGGACTGTGGATTACAGGAGTATCACAAGGATCGTTATCCGCACGAGTTTTCAGGCGGTCAGAGACAGAGAATCTGTATCGCGCGTGCGCTTGCACTGAATCCGGAATTCATCGTGTGCGATGAGCCGGTATCTGCCTGGACGTGTCGATTCAGGCACAGATCATTAACCTGCTTCGCGATCTGCAAAAGGAGAGAGGACTGACCTATCTGTTTATCTCTCACGATCTGTCTGTCGTAGAGCATATTTCTGATACCGTGGGCGTTATGTACCTTGGCGGTATGGTGGAGTCCGGCGAGACTTCCGATATTTTTGGCAACCCTCTGCATCCGTACACGAAAGCGCTGTTTTCCGCGATTCCGATGCCGGATCCGGATGTCAGAAAGGAACGTATCCTTTTGAAGGGCGATATTCCTTCCCCGGCCAATCCGCCTGCAGGATGTAAGTTCCACACCCGCTGCAGTGAGTGCATGGAGATCTGTAAGCACGAGGAGCCGCAGGTCAAGGATGTTGGCAACGGACATAAGGTAAAATGTCATCTCTATGATGAAAAATAGACGGGAGGCTGCCGCTTCAGGCGGACAGCTGGCGTCGAAAGAGATGTACTAGGATAAAAGATCACATCTTTCGATTTCGATGGAAGTGTAGATGGAACATTCGTTGAAAAAAATGCGTGCATTTCTTCCGGCTGAATGTTTGCATCAGATTCCGTGTCTCTTCCACGTTTGGACAATCCGACGGGTGCATGTCCGACACACCGGAGACAATGGGCGGACTTTCTGGTGTCCCTAATGGCACCTCTTCACAGACAATATAAAACCGCGCGAACCGAACTCGCCGGCATCTGCTATTGAAAATAGGGCAGATGCCGACTCAGACAGCGGCTTCGCGCGGTTATGTTTTGTTCAGAGGTGCCAATAAGGGACACACACAAAAGTCCTAAAATTGTCTGCTGGCTTGCGGACACAGTCCGTGGAGTGCTCCAAACTTGGAAAGACACGGATCATCACGGATGCCAGCTGCGGCATGGTTAGAAATACCGGATTTTGCGGTCAGAATTTGCCGCCGCATGTTTATCTGGAACTTTTAAGTATCTATTTCTTGTAATATTACTTATCACCCCAAAGAGGTCTATGCTTATTGCGGCAGTTCCAGATTCCGATAGCGTTCCATTTATTAAATCTACCTTTGATTTGCCGGTTCCATATTGACAGAGCGCCCTTTGATCTTGGTGTTCTTCATTCCCTCGAGGACTTCTCTGCCGTACTCTCTCGGCACCTCCACGAAGGTATATTTGTCATACATATCGATCGCGCCGACCAGCTTGCCCGGCATGCCGGACTCCCCGGCGATCGCCCCGAGAATGTCTCCCGGTTTGACGCGGTCTTTTTTACCGATGTTGATGAAGAGACGCACCATCCCTTCCTCCGCGCCGGTATTGTCAAAGTCGTAGTCATCCTCGCTGCCGTTGTCGAGATTGACCTGGCCGAGTGCCTGCTTCAAAAATGCCGCTGCAATATCCATTGCGGTGTAATCCGAAGCATTCACCTGGCGCTCGATCATGTCGATCATGTCCGACAGGTTCTCCTCGTCGATGATCCTGCCGATCTCCTCCATGACCTTCTCTGCCTTGATCTGTGCCACATCATCCGTTGACGGAATCGGCATCGCCACGATCTTGGTCTTGCAGTAGCGCATGATATCCTTCAGCTTGTAGACTTCTTTGCCCTTCACGAAGGTAAAAGCGCGTCCGGTCCGACCTGCACGTCCCGTTCTGCCGATCCGGTGCACATAGTATTCGTCATCCTGCGGAATGTCGTAGTTGAAAACGGCCTCCACATCATCGACGTCGATTCCGCGCGCCGCCACATCGGTCGCAATGAGGATCTCGGTCTTGCCGCTGCGGAATCCTTTCATCACGCGGTCACGCTGCGACTGCTTCATATCTCCGTGCAGTCCCTCTGCAAAATAGCCGCGTCCCTTTAATTCTTCCGCAAGTTCGTCCACCATCCGCTTGGTATTGCAGAATACCAGTGAAAGCTTTGGATTGTAGTAATCGAGAAGCCGCGTTAAGACTTCTACCTTGTCGCTGCGCTTGACATCGTAGTAATACTGCTCAATGCTCGGAACCGTCAGCTCTTTTTTTACCACCTTGATGTTGACCGCATCGTGCTGATATTTCCTGGTAATATCGAGAATCGGCTTCGGCATCGTCGCGGAGAAAAGGATCGTCTGACGTCCCTCCGCCGGAATATACTCAAGAATCGTCTCGATGTCATCGCGGAAGCCCATGTTCAGCATCTCGTCCGCCTCATCGAGTACCACCGTGTGGATCGCATCACAGCGGATCGTCTTGCGGCGCAGATGATCCATCACCACGCCCCGGCGTTCCGACGATAATCTGCGCACCGCCCTTTAACGCCTTGATCTGGCGTCCGATCTCCTGCCCACCATACACCGGAAGCACCTTGACCCCGTGCATATACTTGGCAAGTTTGCGGATCTCGTCCGCCACCTGGATGGCAAGCTCTCTGGTCGGAGAGAGAATGATTACCTGCGTCTTTCTGCTGTTCGGGTCTACCTTGTGAAGAACCGGAATACCAAAGGATGCCGTCTTACCGGTACCTGTCTGTGCCTGTCCGATCACATCCACGCCCGACATCACAACCGGAATCGCCTGGCTCTGAATCGGCGTTGCCTCCTCAAATCCCATATCCGCAATCGCTCTTAACACCTGAGGATATAAATCTAACTCATCAAATCTAACTGTTTCCATCTTTTTCCTTTCTGTCACGCCAGAGCCAATTCTCTGACGCATGCCCAGCACCGGCAGAAAGTGCCCACCTCTGCCGACTGCGCAGTATTTTGAATCATAGCACGGCATCTCTCTTTTGTCAAGAAATGCGCAAATCTCCGAACTTCTGTCTATGTAACCCAAATCCGCTCGCGGCTTTGGGCAATACTCCTATGAAAAGCAATCGACAGATGCGTACTTCACTTGATCTGTACTTTTTCATACTGCTGCGCTTCGGTAAAAGTAAAAGGCTCGATTGCGGATTTTCCGTTACAGTATATTCTATGCCGGAATCTATAAAAGTTTCCTCTCTTCTCCGTATCTCGCCTCTTTTGCATCCAGATGTCCGAGCGAAATATTGTTGCGGCTACGCTTTTTCACCTCGTAGAGCATCATATCCGCCGCATGCAGGAAATCCCAGCTTCGGCTTTCCTCCGGAGCCACGTCAAAACAGATTCCCTGCGAGATTGTGACAACCGGAAGCGCCTTCGAGCACACATGCTCGATCCGCCTGTCAAGAATACGCTCCCGCAGACTGTCCGCCATGGAAAAAACCTCGTCCTCCGTCTTGTACTCGTAAATAATGATAAACTCATCCCCGCCATACCGCGCACAGAAGGTATCGCGGCTCTGCATTTTCCGCAGCTCATCCGCAATCGCCATGATGCAGGCATCTCCCGCCTGATGGCCGTAGTTATCATTGTATTCCTTGAAGTAGTCGATGTCGAGAATCTCTACCGCAAATGCTCTATGGTCATCCCGCGCCCGCTCAAACGCCCGCTCCAGATAATCATTCAACCGGAACCGGTTCGCCAGCCGCGTCAGCGGATCCGTCTCGGACTTCTCCAGCAGACGCTCATTCGCTTTCTCCATCTCCCGCCGCTTCTCATTCGCATGTTCTAATGATCTGCGCACAGAGAGCATGTTGGCGATCATATAATGGTTCTCCCGATCCAGAGCCTCGGTCAGTTCATAGAACTGGCCCGCCTCCTCAAGATAAGCCGCCTCGTCCTGTTTCCTGCGATAGCAGAGGATTTTTAAGGAAACTATTTTCCGCTGCAAATTCGCAATATTGGCATTTTTCGTCAATTTTTCCAATACCGCCACGATGTCCCAGAAGACATCTTCCTGGTCAATCTCCAGCAACAGTCTGCACAGCCCGTACACATCATCAAAGATATCCATAACCGCCATGTCCATATCCACAAGTCCGCGGATCTGCTCAATACATTCCTCGCGGAGTGTGATTCTTCCCACGCGGTGATAATATTCCGCCTTAAAAATCAGCGCGGAGAGGCGCTCGATCTTCTGCATGTGCTCCCAGCAGACCTGATCCAGATAATCCAGCTGTGCTTGCACGCGCTCATTCTGTTCCCGCTGCATAAAGCACCGCCCCAGACAGACCGCCACGCAGCTCATCAGCCCGTAATAATTCGGTGTCTTCGGATATGCCTTGATATCGGAGGAGACTTTTTCAAAATATCTCTGCGCCTCATTCCACTGTTCGTTGCCCAGATAGAGGGTTCCGAGATTCAAGTTGATGACGTTTTCTTCGTTCGCCAGCTTATATTTTTTACAATAACCGAGTCCGGTCAGATAGTAATCCAGCGCAATCGGCGTATTTCCACGGTTCAAAAAGGCAATCGCAAGGATATTATAAGATCTGGCCACCATGTCCCACTGCTCCGCCTGATCCAGATAGGTGATAGCTCTGGTAATGGTCTTAAGAAGCTGCTCGCCCTCATTGAGCACATAGTAGGTCTCGCCCGCATAATAGTAGGCAAACCCCAGAAGCTTTGGATCCCCCGTCTGTTTTGCATATTGTTCGATATCTGCACAGTATTTCAATGTTTTCTCGGCATCGGCGCCGCGGTTCTGCATCACTCCGTCCACCCACGCCATCACAGCTTTACTGTATTCCTTGAATTCCATGTACCGATTCCTCCCTTATCTCTTGTTTCATTATAATGAAGAAATCCAACATATTCAAGAACCGGTGTCTTCCTTTTACAAACTAGCTCTGAAAAAATGCTACCGGATCGACAGGCTGTCCGTCTTTTTGCAGCGCAAAATACAGATTGCTGCCCTCCACCGAATAATATTTCGTCGGCTCTGCCACATAGCCCAGCACATGACCGGATTCCACATAATCACCCACCGCAAAGTTCGGCTCCTTTAACTGTCCGTAGATCGCGCGGTAGCCGTCTCCCAGTCGACCGTCATCGTACAGCCGGTCTCCTCGTTGTTGGAGAGACCGATGACTTTTCCCTTTGCGACGGAATATACCTTATTGTTGACCTCTCCCGCGATAATCACCGCCGGATTGTATTTGTACTGGTCCAGCGTCGCAAAATATATGGTAGAATCCATGCTGTAATTTAAGATCACATTTCCCTCCATCGGCCAGAGCATGCCGTCCTCCGGGGCAAAATGGAGCGCATTGGCCTCTGCGCCCGTCTCTGCTGTCTCATTCTCCGCTTCTTTTTCCACCTGCGCCACTTCCGTACTCTCTGTCGTCTCCGCTGCTTTCTGCTCCAGCTTTTCCGTCTCCGCGGTCTGCTCCGGCGGAATGACTGCGGATGCCTGTGCTGTCTGTTCCGTACTTTCCGTCGCAGCGACAAGTCCGGCTTCCTCCGGTGTGTTTTCCTGTGCCAGTTCTTCCTCCAGCTGTTCGCGCTGCTGTTGTTCATGATCGCTGTAAATTACCGTGGTCGCAACTGCTGCCGCAATCACAATCGCCCCCGCAATCACATATTGTTTACGCCCGAGGAATGCCCAAAATCTGCTTTTTCTCATTTTTTTC
>ENA-OQDU01000039-OQDU01000039.1-human-gut-metagenome-genome-assembly--contig:-NODE-39-length-13049-cov-1.215524_pt1 | contig 13049 bp, 9 predicted proteins | sample MGYA00242789_ERZ504623 | MGnify/ENA primary metagenome ERZ504623 (study PRJEB26092, sample SAMD00036335) | human gut metagenome | host: Homo sapiens | study: EMG produced TPA metagenomics assembly of the... | reverse complement strand
CCACCGACTATCTCGACAATTACCAGAAATTCTATGAAGAGCTTTTACAATAAGAGATACCTCTCCGCAGCGACGGCCCTCCTGTCGGCCTTCGTGCTGTCGGTACCTGCACCTCGGTGGACGATACGCTGGGAGCCGGTCTCATTCCCGGCGGAGGGGAGAAGCTTTCCATCCACATCGACACACTCGGACTTGGCGAAGGCGAACGGATAAGGGCGTTCCAGACCTATACGGATTCCATCGGGCTGCGGGCCTCGACCAAACACATGCGCGGTGCCATGAACGTCAACGTAGGTTATATCGGTTCGGCGGAGGAGAGTTTCTTCGGCAAGACCGTGGCGGCTTCCGTATTTTCGGGGCTGCCCGCCCAGGCGCTTACCCCGAACTTCTTCAAGAACCGCAAGTCACCGTTCGACTCGGTCAAGCTCATCGTCAACATGAAGTACGTATGCGGCGACCCTTCCGTACGGCAGACTTTCAACATCTACCGGCTCCGCGATTCGCTCGCCTATACGACGGACACGATATACTACCATTCGTTCCGCTACGAAGACCATATCGACAGTGAACCGCTGTTCAGCTTCGAATATTCGGGCGAACCGGATGAAATCGAAGAGATAAAGCTCGATATCCTTCCGCAGGGACAGCTGCTGCTCGACGAACTGGCGACCGCAGACACCACCCTCTTCTACTCCGACAAGGCTTACGAATTCCTGCGGAAATACAAGGGGTTCGTCATCGCTCAGGCTCCCGGAACTCCTGCCAATGCAGCGATATATGCCAACTACCTTCCGAACTGCAACATGAACTTCTACTTCCAGCGGGAGAGGGACCAGTGGAGATAGACCTCGACGACGACAACAAAGAAAAAGAGGTCACGGCCTACATGCAGTGGTACTTCTCCGACGCCGACGGACTCAAAACGATGTCGGTGGCGAGCATCCGCCACGACTACACGGGTACGCCGCTCGAAGGGGTACAGAACGGAGGGGAGGTAGCCGCCGACGAAACGGTCTACGTGCAGGGACTCGGCGGCGTGACAGCGACGCTGAAATTCCCGGACGGTTTCTTCGACGCCATGAACGCCCTCAAGCCATCGGAGGATTACGGACTGTACATCAACCAGGCACACATGTTCGTATGGCTGGAAGGAGAGACGACGGAAGCATACGACAAGGCGTTCCAAAAACTCGGCAGTTACTCCGATTACGGCAGCATGACCGTTATCCCGGATTACTATATATCGGACGCCTCCACGGGGAGCATCACGATACCCTACGACGGTACGCTGAACCGCAACCCCGGCAAGGGATACTACCGAATGGACATCACCTCGTTCCTGCAGCACGCCTTGCAGCACGACGACGAAGAGAGCAGGCAGTTGACGCTGGCCCCTACCTACACGCCCTACGAGCCCTTCGCCGACAATACGTCGGTCCTTCTGGCGGCAGACAGCGACAAACCGGTCAGAGTCAAGATAACATACACCCTCATCGAGCCGGACGGCGAATGAACGACAGAGTAACGAACCTAAAGGATGCCTTTAGGTTCTTGTTTTAATCAAATTCACACAAGCGCAGAAAGTTATGGCGCAGGAGAAACAACGCAATACTGACACGAAGAAGACACACGAAAACCTCGTCATCGTCGAGTCTCCGGCAAAGGCGAAAACCATCGAAAAATTCCTCGGCAAGGACTACACCGTCATGTCGAGCTACGGTCACATCCGCGACCTCTCGAAAAAGGAGCTCGGCATCGCCATAGACGACAACTTCAAACCCGATTACGAGATATCGCCCGACAAGAAGAAACTCGTCGAATCGCTCGCCAAGAGTGCGAAGGAGGCCGAACGGGTTTGGCTCGCATCCGATGAAGACCGCGAAGGGGAAGCCATCGCCTGGCACCTGACACAGGTGCTCGGCCTGCCGGTAGACCAGACGCGGCGCATCGTTTTCCACGAAATTACCAAGAGCGCCATCATGGCCGCCATCGAGAATCCGCGCACCATCGACATGAACCTCGTCAATGCACAGCAGGCACGGCGTGTACTCGACCGGCTGGTCGGATTCGAACTCTCGCCGGTACTCTGGAAGAAGGTCAAACCGTCGCTCTCGGCCGGAAGAGTCCAAAGCGTCGCAGTGCGCCTCATCGTCGAGCGCGAGCGCGAGATAATGAATTTCCGAAGCACCCCCTACTATCGGGTCACTGCCCGGTTCTACCGCACGGACGACCCTGCCAAAACCCTTTTCAAGGCGGAACTCGACCGGCGGTTCGATTCGGCCGAAGAGGCTGAAGGATTCCTCGGGACGTGCAGGGAGGCCGACTTCCGGGTACTCAGCAGCGAAAGCAAACCTGCCGACGCCACCCGGCGGCCGTTCACCACATCCACACTCCAGCAGGAGGCGGGACGCAAGCTCGGTATGTCGGTATCGCAGACGATGGCCGTCGCCCAGCGGCTTTACGAAAACGGTTACATCACCTACATGCGTACCGATTCCCAGAACCTCTCCTCGCAGGCCATCGCAGCCGCCCGGGAGGAGATAATCAAGATGTTCGGAGAGGAGTACAGCAGCGCCCGGAAATACAAGACCAAAAGCAAGGGAGCGCAGGAGGCCCACGAAGCCATTCGCCCCTCCTATCTCAACCGCCAGCAGATAGAGGGCTCGCCGGAGGAGAAGCGTCTCTACGACCTGATATGGAAACGTACGGTGGCTTCGCAGATGTCGCCGGCACGGATAGAGAAGACGGTGGTATCCATCGCAGCCGGAGAATCGCCCTACAAGTTCACCGCTACGGGCGAGGTCATCCTGTTCGACGGTTTCCTCAGGCTCTACTCCGAAACCGTAGAAGATGAAACGGAGGAGGGACAGGAGAATACGCTGCCCGAACTGAAAGCGGGCGACGGACTGAGCTATCAGGATATATCAGCCACGGAACGCTTCACCCAGCCCCCGTTCCGTTACAGCGAGGCATCGCTGGTGCGACGGCTCGAAGAGCTCGGCATCGGCCGGCGTCCACCTATGCGCCGACCATCTCCACCATCATCAACCGGGGATACGTCATCAAGCAGAACAAGCAGGGAACCAAACGCAGCTACCGGCTCATCCGGCTCGAAAAGGGCAAAATCAGCTCGAAAGAGCTTTCGGAAACCACCGGCCGGGAGAAGGCCAAGCTGACGCCTACCGACATCGGCATGATTGTCAATGATTATCTCGATAAACATTTCGAGGAGATAACTCGACTACAACTTCACGGCCAACGTGGAGAAGGAGTTCGACGAGATAGCGGAAGGAGGCAAGGAATGGACCAACATGATTCGGGAGTTCTACACCGCCTTCCATCCCACCGTGGAAAAGGCGCTCGAAGAGCTTCCCGACCGCAGCGGCCGGGAACGCATTCTGGGAACGGACCCCAAAAGCGGCAAACAGGTTTCGGCACGCATCGGCCGTTACGGTCCCATCGTACAGATAGGGAGCGCGGACGACGAGGAGAAACCGCGCTATGCCAGCATGAAGAAAGACCAACTGATTGCCACCATCACCCTCGACGAAGCGTTGGCCCTCTTCGAGCTTCCGCGCACGCTGGGCGAGCTGGACGGCAAAGAGGTGGTCGTATCAATCGGGAGGTACGGCCCCTACATCCGCTACGACGGCAAATTCACCTCGCTGCCCAGAAAGGACGACCCCTACTCCGTCACGCTGGAACGTGCCGTAGAGCTTATCCATGAAAAAGAGAGTGCCGCCAAGGCATCGAAAGAGCCCATCAAGGTCTTCGATGCCGAACCGGAGATAAAGGTACTGAACGGCCGTTACGGTCCCTACATCGCATCCGGCGGCAAAAACTACCGCATCCCGAAAGATACCGACCCGGCAACGCTCACGCTGGAACAGGTCAGGGACATCATGGCGAAATCCAAAAAATAAAGGTCCGAAACCGAAAGCGGACACGATACGACAGAGAGGCTGTACCTGAAGGTACAGCCTCTCGCATAAACGGTACGCCGCGGCTCCCGCCGCTGCCGATTAATGCCTGCTCAGGTAATCCGACACACCGGCCCCCGTCGCACTCATCGCATCCTTGCCTTTGGCCCAGTTGGCGGGACAAACTTCGCCGTACTCTTCGAAGTGCTGGAGTGCATCGACCATGCGGATGACTTCATCGACACTGCGCCCCAGCGGCAGGTCGTTGATGACCATATGCCTTACGATACCGCCCTTGTCGATAAGGAAAAGCCCGCGGTAGGCTACGGGAGCACCGCCCTCGAACAGGAGTTCATCCTCTTCACCCGACAGATACTCTCCACCGAGGACGCCGTAATTCTCGGAGATGGTTTTCGTCGTATCGGCGATTATCGGATACTTCACCCCTTCGATACCGCCTCTGTTTCTGGGCTGGCCGAGCCAGGCCAGGTGGGAATACTCCGAATCAACCGAACAGCCTACTACCTGTACGCCGCGGGCCTCGAATTCGCCCAGTTTCTCCTGGAACGCATGCAGCTCCGTCGGGCACACGAACGTAAAATCCATCGGGTAGAAAAACAATACCACATACTTTTTTCCCTCGTACTGGCCGAGGGTGAAGTCCTGTACAATCTCGTTTCCGTTCACTACCGCCGTCGCACGGATGGCAGGCGCCTTTTTTCCTATCAAAGATTTCATATCTCCTTATGTTTTAATGAATGATTCCGGTTTATCCGATACAAAGATACAGACTCTTACTATAAGAATAACAAACAAGAGTACAATCCACGATTGTTATTTCTTATATACTCATAAGCAAAAAACATACCTCGGAAAGGGGAAAAGCGAAAAGTCCCGCCGCCTCCCGAAAACGGTGTAAGGATGATTACCGACCGATGATGAAGATGGCAGGCCGCTTGTTGAGGTCGGGCCTCGGCCTGGAATGCCATACGGCTACCGGCAGGGTAAGAATGAATTCGGAGGATGCAGTGATGTCGGCTGCCACCGTCAGGCGCGTATGAGGCGAAAGCACTGCGAGCATCTCCTCCAGCAGTTTCGCATTGCGGTAGGGCGCTTCGATGAAGAGCTGCGACTGTCCCTCACCCAATGCCCTTTTTTCATACATCCGCAGGGCTTTTGCCCGCTCCGGCGGCTTGACGGGAAGATAGCCGTTGAAAGCAAACGACTGCCCGTTCTGCCCGGAGGCCATCAGCGCCAACAGGATGGAAGAGGGACCGACCAACGGCACCACCCGGATACCCGCCCGGTGGCACAGCGCTGCTATCTCCGCACCTGGGTCGGCTACGCCGGGAACTCCGGCTTCGGATATGAATCCGGCATCCCTGCCGCCGAAAAGCGGTTCCAGCATGGACGGAAGCTCCTCGGGACGGGTGTGTTCGTTGCACTCCACGAAGGTCAGCTCCTCTACCGTGCGCCCCATCCCTCCGCGCCCGAGGAAACGGCGGGCCGAACGTACATTCTCCACGATGAAATAGTCGAGCGCCTCCACTACCGGGCGGTTCGCCTCCGGAAGGACGTCGTAATCCGTCCCTATCGGGCACGGTATCATATAAAGTTTTCCGTAAGAGGCCATTCTCCGCTCCATTCGAACACCGGCACCCGGTCTCCCTATTCCCCGCCGCGGCACGCCGTGCGGAGAGGCCGGCAGGTTCCATTTTACTCTTTCAGATAGATACGCTTTACCCGTTCCGACACGGAGGTCATGATTTCATAGGGAATGGTACCCAGCAGAACAGCCATATCCGAAACGGTATTGCCCGGCGTGCTGCCGAATACGGTCACCTCATCACCCTCCGAAACGTTCATTCCCGTCACGTCCACCATGCAGCTGTCCATGCAGATGCGCCCCACAATCGGAGCCGGCCTGCCGTTCACGAGCACGCTCCAGTTTCCGCATCCGAGCCGGCGGTCAAGTCCGTCCGCATACCCTATCGGAATGGTTGCCAGCCGCGAATCGCGCGCGAGCTTTCCGCTGCGGCCATACCCCACCGTCTCCGACTGCGCCAGTTCCTTCACCTGCACGATGCGCGTCAGCAGCCGGCTCACCGGACGCAGCGCCTCCCCCTCCGTACAACTGACGCCATAGAGTCCGATACCGAGACGACACATGTCGAACCGCGCCTCCGGGAAACGCTCCATGCCGGCCGTATTCAGGATGTGCATCAGGGGACGGTAACCCAGACCGTCGGCAAGCGCCTGCACCGTCCGCCGGAAATAGTCTATCTGCGAACGGGTGAAGCCGTCCTCTTCGGGCATGTCGGCCGCCGCCAGATGGGAAAATACCGACCTTGCGGCTACGGCACCCGCTTCGCGCCGCAGAAGGGCGGCCAGCTCTGGCATATCCTCCATCCGGAATCCGAGGCGGTGCATCCCGGTGTCTATCTTGATGTGTACGGGCCAGGAGGTCTCCCCGGCATCCCGCACGGCCGCGATGAAACGCTCCAGCGACCGGAAGTTGTATATCTCCGGTTCGAGACGGTTGGCCACCATCAGCGCAAAACTGTCCGAATCGGCATTCAGCACCACTATCGGCATGGCGATACCCTTCTCACGCAGCGTCACTCCTTCGTCGGCGAAAGCCACCGCAAGGTAGTTCACCCCCTGTTTGTCGAGCATGTCCGCCACTTCGAAATTTCCGTTGCCGTAACACGACGCTTTCACCATGGCCATCATCTTCACCCCGTCGCCCACCAGCGCACGGTAGTGATTGAGGTTGTGCCTCATGGCGTCGAGGTCCACCTCCAGCACAGTCGTATGGCTGCGGCGGTCGAGTTGATGCAGGATGCGGATGACCCCCGTGTCAGAGTTGCCGCGCAGCAGGATGGCCCGGCCCGCTATGCTGTCCTGCGTACAGTGACGGATAAACTCCTCCGCCGTGCGGTAGAACTCACTCCCCGCACCGAACGCGTCGCGGCACGCCGAAATACGTTCGCCGACGCCGACGAACCGTCCGATACCGGCACTCCTGACCATGGCACCCACTTTGCCGTAAAGTTCCCAGTCGGGCATGGGGCTGAAGGGAATGTCCGACATAATAAGTACCTTCTCGCGGCTGCCGGCCACTCCGGTCAAATAGTCGAGCGCCATCGGCAGCGAATTGGCGTCGGTATTGTTCATGTCTGTCACGATGATGGAACCGGCGATTCCCTCCCGCATGCCGAGCCGCACGGCCACGGGCTGCAGCTCGGAAAGCTTCGGAACGACCGTCGCGGGCGGCACCCCCACCGCATCGTAAAAAGCGGTCACGAGCGCCTTGTTGCGGCGGGCCACCCCGTCTTCCCCCTCCTCGGGAAGCAGACATTCGTAAGGCAGGGCATCGCGCAGCTCCGCTTCGGGTGCTTTCGCCCGCAGTGCCTCCTCTATCAGCGGCTCGCCGCCGCAGTAGACGATGCTGCGGCATGTCGCGAAAAGCTGAGCCTTCTCCCGCATCTTCTGACGGTCGGACTGGAAATTCTCGCCGTGCTCCGGACCGAGATGGGTAAACACCCCTACGTCGGGCCGGATAATGGCCGCCAGCCGGTCCATCTCTCCCGGACGCGATATGCCCGCCTCGATGAGGGCGATGTCCTCGTTTCCGGTCATCATCAATATCGAAAGCGGCACGCCGAGCTGGGAATTGTAGCTGCGCGGACTGCGGAAAAGCGACACTCCCTCCGGGGCGGCCTGCGCTATCCACTCCTTCACGGTGGTCTTCCCGCTGGAACCGGTGATACCGACTACCGTTCCGCTGAACGACAGTCTGTAATGAGCCGCCAGGGCCTGCAGTCCGGCCAGCGACTTGTTCACACGCACGAATCCTGCACCCGGCCAGGCCGAAGCGTCCACCTCGCGCTCCACCATGAAACCGCGCACTCCCCGGCGGTACAGTTCGCCGATGTGGTCATGGCCGTCATGGTTGCGGCCCCGTATCGCCACGAAGAGCGCGGCTCCATCCCTGGCAACACTCCGACGGCTGTCGGCCATCACGCTGCGGACGGTGACATCCTCGCCGCAGAACGTGCCTCCGCATATCGCGGCTATCTCGCTTACAGAATACTCCATCACTTACATTATTCTTTTCTACTTCCCGGACCGAAACCGCTGCCAAAAATTTTTCCGTACAATTTTCGCACCGGAAAACCGCATCCGCCCCCGCCCCCGCCACATCCGCACGCACGGCGGCAACTGCCGACAGGGAGAAGGTGCGCCGCGACCCGTCTTGCGCGGATGCCGCTAAAATAGCACTTTTTGACGCGCCTTATCCCTGCTGCGCTATTTTATTTCGCCCGCACGGGGACTACTGCCGGAACCGCACCACCGTAATACCCGCGCCTCCGCGGTCGGCATGGTCGTCCGTAGCGGAAGCCACCTCGCTCACGCTGCGCAGATAACGCCGTATCTCCTCCTTGAGCGCCCCGGTACCCTTGCCGTGCAGGATGCTCACCTCCGCCACCCCCACCATCAGGGCATCGTCGATGAAATCCTCCACCCGTTCGAGCGCCTCGGCGGCACGCATACCCCGCACGTCGATGTTGTCCTTGAAATTGAGGCGGCGCGACGCGATATCCACACTGACCACCGTACGTGCCCGCTCCGGCCTCACCTGCCGCTTATACTCCGAATTGGAGATGGCCTCCAACCGGTCGAGCGCCACCGTAGTCAATAACTGTCCGAAAGCCACCGTCGCCTTTTTCCCCTTGATTTCCGTCACCTCGCCGGCACCCTCCTGGCCCTTGATGCGCACCTTCCCGCCCACTTTTACTTCGAGCGTCTCCGGTTCCGCAGCCGGCTCCCGGGTCACCTCACCCTGCCGGGCCTTGCGTTCGCGGCGCTGTTGCTGGCGACGTTCCACCTTCTCCATTTCGCGGTCTATGCGAGCCTGTTCCTCCGGTGTCACCGCACGTTCCTCGACCTCCCGCTCCCGGAACTCGTCGAGCTCACGGCGGGCGAAGCGCGTCATCTCCTTCTCCGCCTGGGATTCCCTTATCACACGGATAGTATTCTCAATCTGCTTGTTGGCCTCGGCAACGAGGGCACGGGCCTCCTCCCGGGCTTCATGCAGGATACGGTTCCGCTCCTGCTTGATATCGGCAAGCTGACGTGCATAGGTCTGTTCCAGTTCCTCCACCTTTCGGTCCGTGATGCGTATCCGGTCGCGTTTCTGTTCCCAGTAGCGCCGGTCGCGGGCAATGTCGCGCAACTGCTTTTCCAGATTGATGTGGTCGCTGCCGGCCTTTCGGGAAGCCGCATCGATTATCTGCGCCGGCAGCCCTATCTTGCGGGCTATCTCCACGGCGAACGAACTTCCCGGCTCTCCCATCTGCAGACGGAACAGCGGACGGATGTTCTGTACGTCGAACATCATCGCTCCGTTTTCCACCCCTTCATGGCTGCCGGCGAAATACTTGATATTGGAGTAGTGGGTGGTGATGACACCATAGGTTCCCGTCTCCACAAAACGTTCGAGAATCGCTTCGGCTATCGCCCCGCCTATCACCGGCTCCGTACCCGAACCGATTCGTCGATAAGGACGAGCGACCCGGAACCTGCCCCGGCCAGCATATGCTTCATGTTGAGCAGATGCGAAGAGTAGGTACTCAGGTCGTTGTCGATGGACTGTTCGTCACCGATGTCGATGAATATGCCGTCGAATACCGGAAATTCGGAATTTTCGAGTACAGGCACCGGAAAACCGCACTGGAACATGTATTGCAGCAACCCCACGGTCTTGAGACATACCGACTTGCCTCCGGCATTAGGACCCGAAATGACGAGCATGCGGCGTCCGCGGTCGAGCTTCAGGTCGAGGGGTACCACCTGTTTCCCCTCGCGCGCCAGCGTCTGCCGCAGCAGCGGATGGCGTGCCGAGCGCAGCCACAGCGTTCCCTCTTCTGAAAGAACCGGCTTCACGCATTCGTTCTCCGCAGCCCAGCGGGCCTTCGCACGTATCATGTCCATGCAGGCGAGGTACTCCCCGGCCCGGGCGATACCCGGCGCATCGGGCCGGATACGGTCGGTAAAAGCCGTCAGTATCCGCACCACTTCGCGGCGTTCGGCATACTCCAGCTCCTTCAGTTCGTTGTTAATCTCGACTATCTCTACCGGTTCGATATAAAAGGTCTTGCCCGTGGCCGATTCATCGTGTATGAAACCGTTGATTTTCCGTTTGTTGGCTGCCGACACAGGAATGACGGCCCGACCGTCGCGTATCGATACGGCGGCATCGGCATCGGCATAGCCGTCCTTTTGCGCCTTGGAAAGAATGGCCTGCAACCGCTTCGACACCTGCCCCTCCCGGTCACGGATGGTACGGCGGATGGTGTACAGTTCCGGCGAAGCGCTGTCCTTTATCTTGCCGTAACGGTCGAGGATGGTATCGATATGACCGGTTATCTCCGGAAAGCTTTCGACCCCCTGCGCAAGACCGCGCAGTACCGGATAGCGCCCCTCCTCTTTCGCCGCGAGGAATGCCGTTATTTCGTTCACCGCACCGAGTCCCGCCCGCAGGGCTATCATATCCTCGATATCCAGAAAGGTGCCTGCCACCTCTATTTTCCGGGCGACAGGACCTATGTCGGTGTACTCCTGCAGCGGAAACCCCGACTCCAGCATCAATATCTCCTGCAGTTCGCTGCAAAGCGACAGCCGGTGCGCTATCTCTCCGGCCGACGCCGAAAACCCTTCGCCGTCGAGCAGGGCACGACCGCCATCGGTCGTGCATTTGCCGCGCACCTGGGCCCTTATGCGGTCGAAACCGGTTTTGTTCTCGTAATCTGACGGATATACCATATTTATCATCCATTATCTTCTATCCACGGCCACCCGAACGACGACAGACCCGCAGTGCAGCGCCTCGCCGCAGACACGGTGTACACTCCCACCGCACCCCGTCCGGAAAGGAACAGGGAACGGCGCAGTTCCACGGCCCCGACAGGCGGCGCTATTTGTTCTTGCCGCCCCCGAACAGGGAGAAATGCACGTAACGTTTCGGATTGTTCTGAAGGTCTTCGAGCAGCGAGGAGAGGTTTGCGCTCGCCTCGGCGAGCGAATCGTACAGCGCCCGGTCGTTCATCAGCAGACCGATGCTGCCCTCCGTAGAATTGACCGCCGCCAGGGTAGCGGTCAATTCGTCTATCGCACCGTTCAGTTTGGCGACCGTCTGCGACAGGTCGGCTTCGGCAAGCGCTCCGCTGACGTTTTCGATATTGGCCATGGTATTGTCAATCCGTTCCGAATTGGCCGCCAACGCTCCCGTGACCTCGTTGATGTCGTCGATGATGCTCCTTATCTCCTCGCCCTTGGCGCCGAAAGCCTCTGCTCCCCTGCGCAGACCTTCGAGCGTACCCGCTATCGAACCGCTGTTATCGACGAGTATCGAGTTAAGGCTCGTCAGCGTAAGGTCGAGGGAACTGATGAGCTGGTCGAGCTTCTGTTTGAAGTAGTCGAGCTCGGAACCGGCCAGCTCCAGAAAGCTCGTTTCGCTCTCCGACCGTATGGTCGCACCGTCGGGAAGCGCATTGGGCGAATCGCCCAACTCGATTTCGAGGGCCTTTCCCCCCATGATACCGTTGGTAAAGAGGCGGACGACCGAATTGTCCGGTACGCGGTAAGCCGACTTCACGTCGAACTTCACCTCCACGGTATTGTTCAGGTCGGGACGGAATTTGATGCCCGTGACCGCACCGACACGAATGCCCTGCACGATGATGGGCGAGGACATCTGAATGCCGCTCACATTGTCGTAATAGGCGTAGTACGTCATGTTCCGGTTGAACAAATCCCTCCCCTTCAGAAAGTTTATCCCCCAATAGAGCAACGCGAGTATGGCTACCGTGAATATTCCTATCTTAACCTCTTTTCTCATCTTCATAACCGTAAACTTATTTAAACACACGCCCGGCGGGCGCCCTCTCCGTCACCTGAACGTACGGGGCGACATCCTATTGTCCCGTTTTACGCCGTGCGGTCTTTACATCTATCCGTTTATCGCCCTCATAGGCCACGACGAAAGCGTCGGGAAACTCCTTCCGGGCCTCGGACTGTATCTTCACGATGGCATCGTAATCCCGCACCCCGCCCACGAGGTAACGGTATCCGCGTCCGGGTTCTCGCTTCTCCGTCACCCGGTTACGGTACGATTTGAACACCTTGTCATTCAGCGGTTTTCTACTTCCAAGAAACCCTATCTGCACATAATAAAGTACACCGTCGTAAGGTTCCTGCCCGACGAGACGGGTGTCCGGTTCCTCCTTTTCCTGCAACTCCGGTGCCGGAGTCCTGCCGCTCCCTTTCCGGACGGGCTCCGTCTCGGCCTCGCGCAGCATGACGACATTGGCCCGGCCCTCCACCTTGCTCTTATATTGCTGAAGGCGTTGAACAACGCCCGCGCCGCCTCGCTCTGCCCCTTGCCGGAAGTGACATAGCTGCGGTCGGTCTGATTGGAAAGGAAACCCACCTCGGTCAGCACGCTGGGCATGGAGGTACGCCAGAGCACGAGGAAAGGCTCCTGGGTCGTCCCCCGGTCGGGCATGGGCAAGTCGGCCTTGAAATGTTTCTGGATGATTTCGGCGAACATCATGCTCTGGTCCTTGTAGGCGTACTGCATCAGGGAGAACATGATATAACTCGCCGGGTCGCCCGGATTGTACCCCTCGTACTTGGTCGTATAGTCGTCCTCGTAGATGATGATGTCGTTCTCGCGCATAGCCACCTCCAGGTTCTTGCCGTCCTTGTCCATACCCATGACATGGGTGGAGGTTCCCCGCGCATTCTGATTCGTCGCCGCATTGATATGGATGGAGATGAAGAGGTCGGCATTGGCCCGGTTGGCGATTTTTCCCCTCTCGGCAAGTTCCACATACTTATCGGTGGAACGCGTATAGATAACCTCCACGTCCGGATAGTTTTTCCGAATAAGCTCTCCCAGCTTCTTGGCTATGCCGAGGGTCACATCCTTCTCGTAATAGTTTCTGTACACGCATCCGGGGTCCTTCCCCCCATGCCCCGGGTCGAGCACCACCTTGCACACCTTTCCCCTCTCGGCGGGCTGCGCGTTTTGTGCACCCGATTCCCAACAGGTACACAACATTA
>ENA-OQDU01000038-OQDU01000038.1-human-gut-metagenome-genome-assembly--contig:-NODE-38-length-13105-cov-1.276776_pt1 | contig 13105 bp, 19 predicted proteins | sample MGYA00242789_ERZ504623 | MGnify/ENA primary metagenome ERZ504623 (study PRJEB26092, sample SAMD00036335) | human gut metagenome | host: Homo sapiens | study: EMG produced TPA metagenomics assembly of... | reverse complement strand
TTATTTATTAATTTATTGATAATCAATATATTATATCAATATTAATAAATGTAAAAACGGAGCATTTTCTTAAAAATAAAAGTACATTTTGTTTTGTATTACAAATATTATTCGTATCTTTGTGATACAGAAAAGGAGATAAAAGACCGGATCACCTACCACAAATCCCGCTTTTACTTCCTTCTTGGTTGAATGTTTAATTTAAAATATAAGATCATGGAAGTATTACTAAACTTACAAAACAAAAATGTAACGCTAAACGCCGTACATGTAGCCCCAGAGGGCACAAACTGTTGCAACCGTTTGAAGGTTCATTTTGATGTGTTTCAAGAAACAGCGAAAAAAGCCGCTATTATAAGACTATCAACGGCAAATAGTTTTGAACTGATTCACTATCAAGATAAACATATAGCGTTGTTAATTCCTTTTGATCGTATTCAAAAGATTTCATACTAATAAAAAGCCGGATCAGTGCGTTAACTTCTCCGGCCTCCCTTTAAACTTTGCGTTTATCGGATCACCTACCACAGTGATAACGCAAAGTTAAGGGAAAAACAAAGACAAACCAAGTTTCACCCTTTAAATTTTGCGTTATGAACACAGATTTATTAATTATCTATATTCGCAATTCTCGCGATATTTACGCGCTTACTGAATGGCTGCAAAATGCACTTTTGAAAAAAGTAAACCGCGGTTTAACTCCTTCCGTTGAATATCTTGCAAACTGTTCCACTATGAAAAAGATCGTCCGGATGGCTGCAAAAATGCTTTCCGATCAGGATCATAAGACCGCAACCAAGCAAGAAAAAGAACAAGCGGCAAGAGAACACGCGGCCTATATTATCGGATGCGTGGAATATCTTTCTAAATTCTAATAATAACTATTTTTCCGGGGCTGTCATGGCTCCGGGTTACTTCTTACTTTCATTATTCACCCTTTAAATTTTGTATTATGACAACTACAAATAGACTTTGTTACACAGTATCAAAAAGATATATTCAAGCCGGGACAACCTTTAAAATCAATGTTAAAATATTACTGGCTGATGATTGCAAAAATAATATATGCGATTGGAGTATAACGGCGGATATTTACGAACAACGCAAAAACGGGCGTTTCGTTTGGTGTGCTGGTGGTTGCTGCCATGAAGAAATACTAAAGCGTTTCCCACAGTTTAAAATGTTCGTTGATCTTCATTTGTCTAATCATTACGGCGCGCCAATGTACCCAGTTGAAAACGGTTTTTACCATATTACGAACAGCAGCAAAGAAACTGCAATTAACTATTTGCGTATCACGGAAACGGAATATAATTTGCTTCATCAGGCAGAAGATAAACAATACTTTAAATACCTCCTTTATATGCTCGGTATCGTTGAACGCTGGAAAAGAGAATCTAACGAGGCTTTAAAAAAGCTGGAAGAGTTAACCGGGCAAACATGGGAAAACCCATATAAGCCGGAAAATGAACGTTTTACTTTGAAATTAACGGATGAAGAACGTACAACTATAACTAACAGAATAAACGAGGGTTATTATCGTCCTGAAGCTGTACAAGCGCGAAAAGACGAAGAAAAGCGCAAAGCATACGAGAAAAAACGCGCTGAAATAATTAACGATTGCAAAAAGAAACAACAAAAGGCCGAAAATGAAAAGCGAGTTATGCTGGCCGTTCTTGATGCCGGGTTATCAGTTTGTAATGTGATATATTACGATCATAGTAACGAGCTTGTTTTTAATTGGAAAGACTACGAAACAAAAGTAACGGAGAACGATTTTAATAAATTCGTTTCCAGTGTTAACCGTTCTTTGTTGCCTGCTGGCATAACTTTTAAAATGAAATAGCCATGACAAAATACACGATAACCAATCAAAAAGAGTTACGCCGATCTTTTTGGGAGTTCTGCAAAGAGTTCGGAGGCGAATTTGAAAGAGAAGCCAACAAAAAGAAACATTCTTTTAAACTGGATTTTAATATAGCTTTCGGAGAATATAAAGACGGACTTTGTAAAGATGACATTATATCGCAAAGTTTATACGAACGTGCAACACTTTATTAATAATAAGCTATGTTTTGTTTAATGCTGCTTTTATTCGGTGCCGTGGTGTTTATCTCCGGCACCGATCCCAAAAAATTAAAAGACTTCATAAATAAAAACGATCAATCAGACAAATTTTAAATTTATGGAGAAAAAGATATTATATCATATTGGGTTATATGGATTTAGAAAACTTATAGTTATGTAATTAAGGATAACGGGGATAATACATCTATTGTTAGCCTTAACAAAGACGGTTCATTCCCTAAACACGTTTGGAACTGTAATTTGCATAACATAAACGAATAATACAAATATTCCACCGCGCCGGGCGGTTTCCCGGCATTCCTTTAAACTTTGATATTATGACTACCTATATAATAGAATCCCCAAACGGAGAAACGCACAAATTAGAAGTATTCCGCACCGCAACCGGGTTTAGTGTTTATGTTGATGGCTCAAATATGTGTGAGAGCATAACGGAGGAAGATTTTTTGCAAGAGCTTGAAAACCCTACTTTCTAACATGGTGGGCGTAATTATTTGGCTAATAGTAGTTTTATTAATCTGCTTTAGCGTGTTTGGCGGTCTTTGGCTGCTTCCTATTTACTTGCTTTTTTGCCTTGTTTTAGGCTTTTACTTTGGTGTAAAATATCTAACTATTTAATATTATGAATGAAAAAGAATTTAATGGCCTCATTTTGGCCGAATTGGTTAAAATAGCAAACGACGTTTTTACAAATGAAATAGAAATAGCTCCCGGCACCTATACCGCCGCGGAGCTTGCAAAACTGAAAGATGCCAACGGTAACGAGATAAATATAAAATATCTTTGCGTTGATGCCAAACTAAATATAACGGATTTTAGGACTGTACAAATAAACAGCTTTAAATGTTCCTTTCCAGTGGATCAGGTTTTTTAATCTTGTTTGGCAATTTGAAAAGCTGATAGGCACCAAACAAGCCAATAAAACAAGGTTTACCAAAATAGAAGAGCGCGAAAATATTGTTTGCTCCTTTGATATGTGGATTACAAAGGAACATCTAAATATCACTAAATTAGTAACAAAAGATCCTCTAAGACCGGTATTTAATTATATTTATCTTGATCCTTACAAATCGGCTTTAGTTGCTTCTGACGGGCGTACATTAAAAGAATACCCCGTAATTATTGAAACATCCGGGCTTTTGCCTGACGGCCTAAAATTATTTATCAATCCCAAACATTTAAAAGAAATGGTTGGCCGGTGTTCTGTTTGTGTTTGTAATCAGGAAGGCGGCAATATTACAGAAATAACCAACGATAAGAAACAAACCTTTGTTTGTGATTTTGCCGGATATTTCCCTAATTACCGGCTTGTGTACCCCAATCTTTCAAAAGACGGATTTATAAAGATTCAGAAAAGCGAATTAAAAGCGGTCGCCGGTTTTGTAAAAGAAATAGCCAAACGAAACAAAAAAAGCGGTTTTTCACTTCGTACTATTGCCGGAGATAATAAAGTTTATTTATCGTATAATGATGCAGACAGTAACGGACACAAAGAACTTTGTGCAACATTGGAAAAAGCCGCTTTAATTGATATAAAGCTAGGTTTCTTTGCATCAAACGTTATCCCCTTGCTTTCCGGCTGGACTGGTGGCGTGTGGCTGGTTGCACCTGATCGGGCGGCGGTCTTCGATGATAAGGCGGCGCGTATCGGTGTGGTTATGCCTGCCTTTATAAATGATTCTATTTGCCCGAACTTAAAATGTAATATAAAGGCTTTGGATCGTGCCAAAGTTCCTACTATCCCAGAAAAAGAATCGGTAAGAGAGCCGGAGAAACATTTACCGGCCTTATATGTGGATGTACAAACAAAAACACCGGCTTTTTGTCTTTGCTTTGGTAGCTCTGATAGATTTTATTTCCCGTTGGTTTTATCAGGATCAAATAAACAAAGCATTACAGAGGCTAACAATGCTAACCGAACTATCCGGCATTTCTTTGCCTGAACTATTAACCGAACCAGTAAACGAAGAAACAAACGCGAACGAACCCGAACCAATAACAGAGAATGAACCAGTACGCGCATACACACCCGAACTATTGTATATTGATCAGCCTTTGGTTTTCCCGGTGCTATCTTCATACATAAACATGAACGAACTATCAGCCCAACCGTTGTGCCCGAACTATTGAATCGTCAATGTATAACATTGCTGTTTGTTTCCATGATGTTGCCCGAACTATTACGGCGATATGTTTGGGGAGCAATCCGACCAAAGGCAAATGCAGATGAACTATTTTGGGGCGATTTCAGACGTTTTCACACCAAAGGTAGTCATCGAATCAGAGACGGAACAAAAGAGGCAAACAAGCCTAAATTACAGCCATTTCAAACGAATTATTACATATATCAATGAATTATTATGGAAGAGAATAAACAAGCCAAAAGAAGTTATCGCCGAAACAAACCGGTTACGAAAAGTAAGGTCTATGCTATTAGACTGGATATTGATTTGGTTGATTTTGTCAGAGAGCAACCGAACATGAGTAAATTTATTAATGAACTGATCCGAAAGGAGAAGGAAAATACCCAAAAGTATGAATCAAAAAGCAAAAGATTATATCAGACGTAACACTTTGGATTTGGAAAGTGACAACCGGATGGATTCTACCGGCTATGTGCAATATGCCATATCAGAAGCAAAAGCCTATGCAGCAATAGCGATAGCCGAAGAAGGAATGAGACAAAAAGCCATTGAAGCATTCAAATTTGCCGTTGATGGTTATTTTATAATTGGCGGTACCGATTATTCAGCCAGTAGATTAAATGAATTTATTAAAAAACTTGACTCTTAATATTTATTGAACCAAATATTTAATTGATATGAAAGCTATTATAATATATTCAGGCAAAGGCGGCGTAGGCAAAACCACAACAACCGCAAATATAGCAAGATTACTTGCAAAACAAGGGAATAAGGTGTTTATCATTGATGCAGATATAAATACCCCGTCAATGAACACCGAATTTGAAGGCGATCATCCGCATGAAATGATTTGGGTACACTCTTCTGGAAATATGTTTTCCAAGTTTATTTACTTGGAAAAATCAATGGTAAGGCAATATCTTGAACTGGCTAAAAAGAAAATACACTCTATCAACCCGGATTATGTTCTTATTGACACGCCTCCAAGTGTTACAAACGTGCATATAGAACTTCTTAGTAGGGTAAAAGTAAGTTATGTGCTGTTTGTCACCCAACCCACGAAATTAAGCAACCAAGATGTATTGCGTACAATGGACTTCTTTCATGAAAGATGTGGGAAGGTTAATTGTGGTATTGTGGAGAATATGTGCTATGGTACAGAACATAATGAATACCCGATAAGACTTGTTGCACAAATACCCATGCAGGACAACATGAATACCGAAAACCTGCTAACCAATGCCTATAATGAGTTTCAAAAGATAGTTGATGAAATCGTACAGAGTGATATTGTTGTTCTTGAAGAATATTCCACCGAAAACGGATATGATGAAAACTTTGATGTTACGGATATACACATTACCGGCTCACGAAAACATTACTTTACTCATGAACTTAAATATGATAATGGTGTAGAAAAAACTCTTACTCTACCTGCTATGAAATTTCTGTCTGTAAGAACATGGGATAAAGTAAGAGATTATATCCGGTTCCATGATGATTTGGGACATCTTTGGGACGAGAGAATGAGAAGATGTGATACAGAAAGGGTTGGCAGAGTAGTAAATCATTTCCAAAATGACGATAACGCCTATTTTATGGTTATAAATGCGCCAAACACGGAAGTTCATCTCATTACTGGAGAAATCGGAATCTGTTCTTTATTGACTGGGCAGAGAGGGCATTTTGAACTACCAAGAGTCAGTTATCAAACGAGTAAAGGAAACGTGGTGCTGTTCCCTGATGAAATCATGCCAGTAGATATAAACTTGCTACAACAAGAAATAAACGAAGGCTATATAATGTTAAGTGACGGGAGATACTTACCACCGAAAGAAGCGGTACAACAATGTTACAACGCTTTCGGCATAAGGGTTGGCTTAGGTGATAATTGGGAAGATATTTATGATGGTTGGAATAAAGAAATGAAATAAAAATGAAAGACTTACGTATAGCATTCTTGGCAAAATACCCCAAATATGAAATTATACTCAACATGTATAGTCGGGCAAATGATTGCCCGGCAACATGGGAGAATCTTTCAAAAGTCCGATTGCAGACTTTTGTTGATTATATGGAAGAACGGCTGGCACCAAACTCTGTTCGCCAATATGCCGCCAAATTAAAAGCTGTATTGAACTTGTATAATGAAGAGGTTGAGCTACCTAAAGACTATAATAAAATCCTTTCAGTAAAAAATGTGAGAAGCACTAATGTTTGGCTTACTGATGAAGAACTTGAACGAATTATCACCTATGCTCCCAAGAATACCAACGAACAATTGGTACGCACACAATTTTTAATAGGCGCCTTTACCGGTTGCCGTCATAGTGACTATACACGGTTGAACAACCGTAATATAGTGGGTGGAATGATCTCTTATGTCAGCCTAAAAACTAAAACTCATGCCACGGTGCCATTGAAGCCAATCGTGAAAGAGCTACTAACAAATTTACCTAAAGAAGAAGTTAGTGATCCGACATTCAACAATAATATCCGTAATATTTGCCGGAAAGCCGGAATCACAGAGGCGGTTAAAGTATTCAAGGCCGGAAAGGAAGTGGAAGGTGAAAAATGGGAATTTGTTTCAAGCCACACGGCACGCCGGAGTTTTGCAACCAATTTGTATTTACGCGGTGCCGATTTATACTCAATAAGCCAAATGATGGGACATGCAAGCGTGGAAATGACTCAAAATTATCTTTGCTGTGGTCTCCGTGAACAATCGGCACAAGTTATGGAGTATTTTAAATGAAACAAGCCACGCTAAATATCGGTAGAACTATTTTAGCGTGGCTTTCTTATACTATGACAAAATCCGTTCCAGCATCTCAAAGTCTTTTTCCACTTCGGCATTCAGAACTTTAGCATATTGTTGTGTGGTGCGTACATTTGTATGACCGAGCATTTTACTCACATTTTCCATTTTAACCCCATTGTTCAGGCACATTGTCGCAAATGTGTGCCTGCTCATGTGAACGGTCAAATTTCTATCAAGCCCTGCATAATCAGCAACTATTTTAAGCCGCAAATTGTATTGTTGATTACTGATAATCGGAAGCACATAATCATATTTTTTCAATATTTCCATTGCAGGAGACAGTAATACGATAAAATAGTTTTCTTCTGTCTTTAAACGAATATCCAATATAACATACTTATTGCCGCGTTTTTGTACGTCACGTTTGAAATTGAATTTAGCAAGATCAGCATAGGATATTCCAGTATATGCCTGAAAAATAAAAAGGTCACGGACTCTACAGATCGTTTCCGAGTCTATTTGAGCATCTTTCACTTTCTTCAATTCTTCGGCAGTCAAATATTTCCTGATGGCATGTTTGCCACGGGAAAAACGCTCACCCTTATACGGATCATTTTTTAGCAAATCAAACTTTATGGCCTCGTGAATATAACGTTTGTTACGTTTATGATAGTTATATATTGTCGGCTGTGAATAGCCCTTAGCATGTAACCAATCATCATACAATGTGATATTGGCTTTTGTCAGATCAGAAAAATATATTATTCTGTCAAATTCACGTAATGAGGCCGCAAATGTCCGATGGGAAGCTTTGGTACTTTCCGTTATATCTCCACGCTCTTCAATTCTTCTTTCTACAAAGTCAACAAAACTTTCTGATTTATTGGTATATCTCAAAAATCTATCCAGCTTATCAAAATCAAAAACTTCCTTTTTGCTGATAAGCTCATTAATCCAATTTTGGATAATCCGGAGTTGTTCATCAAGACACTGGTTCAATTGAATCATTTCAACTGAATTGATTATCTTCTTTCGATCATTCCATTGGTCGGAATAGACTTTAACGCCGGTTCCGATCCATTTTCTCTTACCTTCGCTCAAAACTTCAATTTGAACGAGTCCCTTGTGTGTCTTTGTCGCAACCTTTTTACGATCAAAGACGAATCTCATTGTCGGATATTTCATATTCTTTTGAGTTTTGGTATCTACTGATTATCGCTACAATAAAAAAATGGTATCAAAGGCGGTATCATTATAGGTGAAAATATCGGTAAAAATCGGGAAATACTGGTAAGTTTCCGGTAAATATACACCCAATTTTTACATGTTCTCCATCTACTTCCAATGCCTTAATTGTTTGATACACAACAAAAAAGGGAGTAACTAATGTTACTCCCTTTCGCGGTGCGTACGGAACTAACACATTTTACTATCATACTGATAATCAGTAAAATACTTGTTAAAAATATATTAATGGTATCATATTTATATCATCTCCGCTTATTTTCTTCTATAATTTTATGCAAAGCTTCTATTTGCATCATTGCACCCTCATAAGCCGCTTTATAATTGACATTCGCATCAATATCCGTCTCAATCATATTCCCTTTGCCAGTACAAAGCCACTTCACATTCAATTCCGGGAACTTATCCACAATACGAGCTATTATATCAGTTCCAATAGCCCCCTTCCCGTTCCTTATGGAGTTATAGATGTATCTATTTGACAATTCACAATAAGCCTCAAACGAGTTCTCACCTTTGACAACTCCCTTATCACGTGCATACCTTGCAAATTTTCGTAATCTGTCAATAGCCCTTTCTTCCATATCAAATAATCTTTTGACTTATTATGCGTAATGCTTGCCACATCCCCCTTATTTCTCTTCTCTCGACATCTAACTGGCCATGCTTGGGGTTATCAGCCTTTAAAGTCAGCACATTATCCAAGAAAAGACTGTTTTTCAATATCCGCTTGACTGAAAGCGTTTTCCCATACACAATACTCACAACTCCTGACGCGCTTTCCCACAAACCTTCTTCTATTTTGCGAGCAAGAATTTTTAGCTCCGTCCGGTATAGTTGGCTCCATGCTGTCACCACGTACTTGAAAGACCATATAAGAATCATCAAGCACTTCACCTTCTTCCGGCATGACACCATAAGAATCAATTTCATAAGCTGTGTTATATAAGCTTTCGACAAATGAAGCCGCAGCATCTATCGGAACATATTTTACTTTTACAAGAATATCTTGAAGATAAGGAGCTACTTTACTAATCGTAGAGTCTGATTGCATTCTCGCATTTTTCAGAGCATCCCTAATATCCTTCTCCGAGGTTCTATCTGTCCTGATGGAGTCTTTGCAAACAAACCTTCTCCAGTATATAGCCATGCTCTGCTCACATCATACTTCTCACAAAAAGCATCAATTGTTTTTTTACTTGGTAACTGAATCCCTTTTTTTATACTGGTAAGAGTTGATTCACTGGATATAATATTGTCTTTCTTCAATTTATACCCACTCAAACCACAATATGAAATTGCTTGCAAAAACCTTTTTGAGAGATCACTCAATTTTTTATCGTCAACTTCTTGCATATTTCGTAAATTAAGTAGTATATTTGCATCCGTAATAGTAGCAGTATTACCACATAAATTGATTAAACATCCTATTTGGAGTTTATATATAGAAATCCGTAAATAGCTGCTACCTATTTGCGGATTTTCTTTTTCTCCACATTGTGTAATCGGCGGTAGGCCGCATAGCGGAGAGACAGAGGGTTACACTCTTACAACTCAATACTGCGAAGGGCGTGCGATATTGAGAGGCAAACGAAACCGGGATGCCTGCACAGCTACAAGTAAGCGAAAAATCCGGGAAGTCGGGTAACTTGTTAATGCCCGGCCAGCTAAGAACGGCGTACTTATACGAACGAGACATTTCTTATGCTGCATATAGCAAAAACGGGAAACCGTCTAAGGGCTAACTATGCAGCAATCCAGCACCTTACCGAATGAGATCGTCTTTTACTTCTTCAATTATTACAATACTAATAGAACGACATTACTTTTTTTTCAGAAAGCTTTCTTTTTACGCAAGCCTCACTTGTATAACATTTTTATAAACCAGCAACTTATATTAAAACATGTTTTATAACATACGATATACTACAAATTTTATGAAGTATTTTATTGTACTTCTGAAAATATGAAGTATATTTGCAACGTCAAACAAACAAAGAGTGTAAGTTTGAACAACAAGAAAGCTGGCGACTTCAAAAGCCACTTACTACATATCTCATTGGCAAATGTAGTTGTTAGCTTTCTTTTATGCAAATTTTTTTGTGGAAATTTAAGTATAAAATAGAAAATAGTATGAGAGTAACAAAGAAAGATATTCTAAGTATTAAAGCTGGTTCTTCCAAAGTAATGCAGCTGGATTCTTACAAGGATTGCGTCAATGCAAGAAGCTACGCCTATCAATTAGCTTTTACTGATCCCCGTGAAGACGTTGAAAGATATTCAACATCCATCGACAAAGATAAAAATCAGATAACCATCGAAGCGATAAAGAAATGAACCGTTCAGATGCCAGAATGATTGCAGAAGAACTGCACAAGTTTATTCGCAATGATGTGAGAAAGGCTGTAACTGAAATGGCGACTGTTGAAACCGAAGAGTATTTGAATGCCAAACAAGCAGCTGTATTTCTTGGATGGAAGTTGCAAACCTTATACAATCGAATACATGATATTCCTCACACCAAAAATGGCAAGAGTCTCTTTTTACCAAATCAGCTTTGAGAAAATTCATGGAAAGAAAATAATCCCGGACGGATTTGGCCGTCTTTCCGGGAACTAACAAAACGTTCTTTGACATATTGTATAGTCTGAACAAATAAAGACTTAAAACAAGGTTTACTGCTTATCTAAAGGGCGAAATAGACCGACAAAGTAGCCAAAGCGGATTAGTGAAAAGAGTGTGAATACGGACTGCCAATAAGAAGATGCAGCACACGAATCACTAAGTTATCAAAAACAACTTATATTATGACAAAGTAAACGTAGGGCGTTTATAAATACATTCTTAACTGAATAGATACTTTAAATGATATATATACCCGTGCTCGCAAGAAGCGGTCACCGCTAAAAAGCTACGGCCAACAATCCATCGGAACGCGGACGGGAACACATTTTAAATGCTAAAAGTATGAAAGGATTTACAGAAATGACCGAGCAAGAGATTCTTGCGTTAACGGAGGAAGATGTACAGAAATTGATTAAACTCCGCATGATGGAGGAAGGTATCAAAATTATGGATAAGCCGGAGGTTCCCGAATTGTTTGAGATTGAACCTGCTGATTTGAAAGTGTTCACGATCCCATTCTTTGAAGGTTACGCTTTTACAGACATGGAAGAAGCGAATGCGGTAGCAGAAGCATTACGTAATGCGAAAACCCTTCGCAAAGTTGAATACGATTGGAACAAACTCGGAAGCGACTACAAATATCTCGTCAAGAAAGATAAATACAATTACTCTATCAAGCCAGACTTTGAGGTTAACTGTGGCTTTGTATATTCAAGTGAACTATACGAAAAGATTTCAAACTTTGCCGCACAGAACAAGGTTATGAAAGAACAAGCAGCGAAAGACCAAAAAGAATATGACGAAAAGATGCAAGAAGCGTCCGGTATTATCTCGGAAATAAGCGGACGGGTTAAAGAGGTCAAAGTTAAGTATGAGCGATTGAATAGGCTTACTTACAAATTCGCTACTGACTATTATCCCCTTTCCGATCACAATGAGGATATGGCAATGAAATTTATGGCTAAAGCCTATTCTTTTACAGATAAAGAAAAAGAATACATATTACAGAATTACAAAGAATTACTATCTACAAGTGATGAATAAGTTTTTTTAGTTAGTTATTGGCTCCTTGCTTGCGAAAGTAGGGAGTTTTTTGTAAAACTCCAAATTCATTATATGAGTAATATAGAAGATACAATTTACAATCTGCCAAATGAAGAATACCACCGTGGAGAAAGATTCAAAGATTTCCTAAGTAGTACGCAGATTAAAGATTATATGGTGTCCCCAAAGTTTGCCCGATACAAGGCATTGCACCCTGAAATGTTCGAGATCAGTATTGAAGCTTCTGAAAAAGGCTCGCTGTACCATGATGCAATGGAAAGTCTTGTTAATACTGGAACACTTGACAAATGGAGAAACAATCTTCTTGTATTTGAGCCACCTATAAATCCTAAAACTGGCTGTCCGTATGGACGAGACACCCAAAAATATCAGATTGCACTAATAGAGGCCAAAGAATCAAATCCCGGTAAAACATTGACAAGCACAACCGATATACAATTGGTTGAAACAATGGTTTATGAGCTTCTTAATAATTGCCGGGACACCTCCAAACAGATTAGGCAGATATTAAAATGGGGAAAAGCCGAAGTTAGCCATTTCGTTGAATACGAAGGATGCAAGTTCAAATATCGCCCTGATGTGGAAACGGCCAAAAAAATTGTTGACTGGAAAACATTGGCGGTTGATGATCTTCATGAAGAAACAGTTAACCGGACTATCGCCAAATTTCATTACGGTATTTCGGCAGCCTTCTACCAGTTTTTTGAACATGAACGTACTGGAGTATGGAAGGAGTTCTACTGGGTTATGCAACAAAAGACAGCTCCCTATGACGCAGTATTTGTCAGTGCAGCTAACTGGGCTTTCCATTTGGAAGACGGAATTGTGAAAATGGGGGCAAGCGCATTGGCATTCAAGAAATTGTTAGACCAGCATGTTTACTGTACACAAAACAATGATTTTGACGGTGCACAGATATTTATTCAGCCGGGATTCAAAGGACGAAGAATAATGATACCTGACACACCTGCATTTGAAAAGAACAAGATGTTTAACTTTTATAATAATCAAGAACAATGAGTAAAACAGAGAATCAATCCCCCAACAAGGGAACTTGGGAATGGAACAACACAATGCTCCTTCACCAACAAAAACAGAACCGGTCTCCCAACACCTCCACACCACAACCGCCCGTTCCTTCTGCCCACCAGCCTTTCCAGTACAACTGAAAGGCTTG
>ENA-OQDU01000037-OQDU01000037.1-human-gut-metagenome-genome-assembly--contig:-NODE-37-length-13290-cov-1.235357_pt1 | contig 13290 bp, 16 predicted proteins | sample MGYA00242789_ERZ504623 | MGnify/ENA primary metagenome ERZ504623 (study PRJEB26092, sample SAMD00036335) | human gut metagenome | host: Homo sapiens | study: EMG produced TPA metagenomics assembly of... | reverse complement strand
CGGGGATAACATTATCCATACAAGTATAAGCAAAATAAATTATCGAAAATATCCTATACTGATGATAGTTTTCTTATGGTTTATAAGCTGTCAGATGGGCTAAGTGTGCCCAGAAACAATTATCCACAATGGGGAAAAAGACTTTTTAGAGATAAGGATAGTTTTAATGAGATATTTATCAGAATCGTAACGGAACAATGGACTAACAGGCAAGTCACCGCATTGTATGCAGGCTGGTGATACAGGTTCGAATCCTGTTTGTTTCACACTGAAAAAAAATTCTTAAAACGTATAATTATGGGAAGAATTGCCAGAAAAGGCTTTGAGTACTACAGGGCCGAAACGGACCGGTTCCGTGACATCAAGATCCGCAAGCTGAGAAAGGAACACAGCTGTGCCGGTTATGCGATATACCAGTATGTCCTGAATGAGATCTACCGTGTGGAAGGCTGTTATATCCGTTTCACACAGGACGAGCTGTTCGATTGTGCGGAATACTGGAACATGAGGGAAGAGGAGGTTCTCCGGATCATCAACTATTGTACGGAAACGGGGCTGTTCAATGCCGGAATCTGGAAACAGTACGGCATTCTGACAGGGCACTCCATCCAGATCCGATATGTGTCCATGTGTCACGCGGCCAAGCGCAAGACAGTCATTCCGGAAGAAATAAATCTTCTTTCCGAAGAAAAATCCTCCTTCCCGGTTTCCCGGGCACAGCTCCCTGTGGAAGCGGCGTCCGTTCCGATCTGTGGATCTGTGGCAGTCACCTCTGTTCCCTTCACGGAACCTTCAGAAGCGCCCGTTCCTTTGAAAGAGGGAATTCTTCCGGAAAAAACCGGATTTATTCCGGAAGAATCCGTGAATATTCCGGAAGCTTACAATATAAAGGAAGGAAAAGAAAACATATCATCCTCAAGCTCCTTTACATCCGTTCAGGAAAAGACGGATGAGGAGGACAATTCCATCCGGACTTTAAAATCCGATCTGGAATACCTGAACCTGAAGGATGACCAGATCCGCTGGGCGTGCATTCTGAAAGCCCGTTATCCGGCCATGCCTCTGGAGTACGCCATAGCCGCCGTCAAGGACAGCATCCGTAACGGTGACTACCGTTACAGTGTGGGCGGCTGCCTCACTCCGCTGATAGAGAACTATATCCGCAAGTACAACGCTGAATGTTCAGGAGAAAAGAAGCAGGACGGTTTCCGTGCCGCCCTTGAGCGTCTAGGCATTTCTCCGGCACAGCAGCATGAGATTCTGCATCTGTCCGCAGACTCCCCCCGTGTGCTGGAAGCCGCCCTGAAGGAAATCGAGCGCAGCAACGGGCGCATCAGGAGCCCGCTATGTTTTCTCAGGAGCAGGCTGACGTCCGTCCGGACCGCATGATATTTTGACATTAGTTAGTATGTGAAAGAACATTCCATCCTGCCGTCCCGCTGTGAAGCCGGTGCGGCAGGAACTTAAAAAAAACGAAAGATTATGAAATCACAGGAAGCCAATGCGATCCCCTTGCGGGAGATACTGGAAAAATACGGTCATGAACCGGTCAGGTCCTACCACGGCTATCTCATGTACAGCTCCCCTTTCAGAAATGAGGAGACCCCCAGCTTCATGGTGAACCTGCACACGAACAAATGGAAGGATTTCGGTGAGGACAGCTCGGGAGGTGTGGCGGACCTGGTCATGCGTCTGGAACGGTGCGATTTTCACTCCGCCATGCGGCGGATTGAAAAAAGCGACCTGTCCGCCCCGTCCGACCCCCTCCTTGTTCCGACTTCCGCCGGGGATGCCGGCACCAGCCCCAGACTGACTGTCGACAATATCAATCCCCTGACCAACAGGATGCTTCTGGAATACATGGGCCGGCGTGGAATTGATGCGGACATTGCAAAGGCATATTGCAAGGAAGCATACTACCATTTCAGCGGAAGGAAGGACAGGCGCTGTTTCGCCGTAGCTTTCCCCAATGACAAGGGAGGCATGGAGCTCAGGAATCCGATATTCAAGGGATGTGCCGGAATAAAAGCCGTCACCTGTCTTGACAATGGAGGCGACCGTTGTGCCGTTTTCGAGGGATTCATGGATTTTCTCAGCTATCTCCAGTATGCCAGGGAACATCCCGGACTGCCGCCAATGAATTTCTGCATCCTGAACTCCACGGCCATGGCCGGCAGGTCCGGAGAGTTCCTTTCCCGGCACCGGCTGGTACATGCCTTTCTGGACAACGACAAGGCAGGCATGGACGCCCTGGACAAACTGGAGGGGAATCTTGGGAAGGATACGGTACTGGTCAATGAGTCCGTCCGGCTGTATCCCCCGGCATAACGATTTCAACGAGTTCCTGCAAGCCTGTAAAAAAAAAGCAATGACTGCAGGAAATGAGATGTAATACAGCAAACAATATGAAAGAAGTATCAGAAAAGATAACGGAAAGAATCCGCAAGCTTATCCGGCTCAAAGAATCCGCCACACAGATCGGATCTGAAGGTGAAGCCCATGCGGCGGCAGCGGCGGTACACCGCCTGCTTATGGAATACAACCTCTCCCTGCTTGATCTTGCCGGTGAGAATCCACAAAACCGGCTGACAGCCTGCGAATCTGACAGAATCAGCTACAAGGATGCGGCCGGCAATATCTGGAAACGGGACCTGATGAGGGTCTTATGTGAATACAATTACTGCAAGATGCTGCTCTACGCGGGCACAACCCATATGGTGGTAATCGGGACAGAGGAAAATGCGGCAACTGTCATTGCGCTCTTTGACTACCTGCGTAAAACCTTCAGACGTCTGTCCGAAGAGAAGTATTCCGGGTATGCACAAGGCAGACGCGGTTACTGGAGAACCGCCAAAGGTAAGAAGGACTATATCCGGTCTTATCTGGAAGGCTGCATACCCGGTTTACGCATGCAGCTGGAGAAGTCCGGGCAGACGCCGCAGGAAACCGGCCTCATGATCTGTCACCAAAAACTGATAGGCGACTATATGGGCAGGTTCAGGCTTGTCAGAAGAAAGCCTGTGGCGAACAGGCATCAGACGAACCACAAGGCTTATATGACCGGAGTTGATGACGGCCGCCATATAAGTCTGAGCAGGCAATTGAAGGATAATACTCTTTTTTAAAAGGATAAGAACATGGGCTTTGTCAACAGACTGATCACATGGATCATGGACCGGCTTTCCGTGGAGGTCGATCCGGATGCCGAATGGTTTTAGCAGATCGTGAAAAGGATGGTTGCGGTTCATCCCCGTTCACTTGATTAAAAACACATAAACGAAAAAAATATGGAGATAAAAGGAAAAGTACTTACCCTCTTTCCGGTCAAGGAAGGAGTCGGAAAGACATCGGGCACTCCGTGGAAGTCCCGTGAGTTTGTGATAGAAACGCAAGACCAGTATCCGAAGAGGATCTGCCTGCAAGTGATGAATGCCAACATGGACCGTTTTCCCATGGAGGAGGGTATGGAGGTCAGTGTCAAATTTGACATTTCCGCCCGTGAACGGGACGCCGTTACTTCAACACGCTGACGGCATGGGACATCACCGTGCTGAATTCCCGGCCGTCCAACTCAGGAAGGAGAAAACAGATGAGAAAGAAATTCTTTTTTCTGGGGATATTGTTGGGCGTCTGCCTGGCATCCCCGGCCCAGTTCTATTCCGCACGTACCAACCTGATAGGGCTGGCAACGGGCAACATCAACCTGGAGGGGTCCATGACGCTGAACCGCCGATGGTCGCTTCATCTACCGGTCCAGTACAATCCCTTCGTCTTTAAGGATAACCGCCAGTTCCGCAACCTGACTGTCATGCCGGGCGTGCGCTACTGGTTCGTGGAGTCCTACTCCAATTTTTTTTGTCGGGATGAACACCCTGGCAAGCGGCTATTCGATCGGCAGGATATGGAACAAGAAACGCTATGAGGGAGAAGGCTACGGCATCGGCTCTCCATCGGCAAGGCCTACCCCCTGTCAAAAACATGGAACATAGAATGGGAACTCGGCGGCGCCGCGGTCTGGGCGAGGTACAACGAATACCGTTGCCGGGAATGCGGCGCCTTCCTGGGCAGAAAACACGGATGGTATCTGATACCTTCACGTGTGGCGTTGAACATGATATATCTTTTCTAAATGTACGGTCCTATGAAAAAAAGGAACATACCTGTAATCCTTTTACTTCCACTGCTGTCCTTATCCTGTTCCCTGTCCCACAAGATGGAAAGGAGCATCAGCAAGGTCGGTCTCTCACAGGCCGGCAAGCGGCCTGCACCGGACACGACATGCTATTCCGTTCCCGAAAAAATCACCTGGAAGGACAGTTCGGGAGTGGAACATATTGTCACCATGGCCGAACGTGACAGCGTTACGGGTGAAGAGATGACCGTGTTGCAGCTGGACGAGGTGACCATTGTCGCGCGTAACAGGAACATCCCCGAGCGTGCCGGGAAAGTGAATCTGGATTTTGTCGTGACCGTTCCGGGCAGGCTGATAGATGACAAATGGCAGGTACAGCTGACCCCTGTGGCCTACAAGCGTGGCAGACGCATAGAACTGGAGAGGATCTTCCTGTCCGGCGCCGACTTCGTCAAGCGGCAGAAAAAAGGATACGCGCAGTACCAGGCCTTCATAAACAGCATCATCCCGGATTCCGCCTATCTGAAAGAGATGTTCGACATGAAAGGCTACCGCCGTGCCATGGCCGAGCTGGAGGAGGAGTTCTACCAGGCATGGAAGCATGACTATATCGCCCGCGAGGAATGGATTGACTGGACTGAGAGATGGAACCGCCGTTACCAGCACTTCAACGCGAAGATGGAACGGAACCGCATGGCCATCGCCGGCCACAACACCATCCTGTCCGTACTTCCCGCTTACTGGCTCCGCCGTGATCTGGACACCACGCTGATTCCGTCCCGCTACCGCATGTTCTCGGAAGGCACCCCTCTGAAGGTACGCAGGGTGACGCCGGAAGATTCGGCGCGTATAGCGGAGAGATACTTCGATTACAAGCGCATTGCGGAGAACGAACGCAAACGTGACGCGGTGTCACGCAAATATGAGGAGCTGGTTCGTTTCCCTTACCAGGCCGCCCGTCTGGATACGGTCATCAGGAACAGGAACAATACCTTCAGCTATTATTACCGGCAGGAGATGGATGTTACCGATAACACGAAACGTATTGATCTGACAGTAGACGGAAGGATACTTGCCGTCAATGGCAGTTCCGCCAATTTACCGTCCTCGGATACCATTACCTATTATATAAGCAGTATGGTGCAGTTCCTGGACCATGCGCCCCGGTACAGGAAGGAGAAGATATACCGCAAGGCCACGGCCAATACGACCGCCTATATCAATTATCCGGCAGGCAGATACCTGTTTGACGAGGAATACGGGAACAACCGTTCCGAAATAGACAAAGTCCTGGAAGCGATCAACAAGCTGACCTATACCGGTGAGTTGGTGATGGACAGCATTGACATGACCGCCACCGCATCCCCGGAAGGCAGCGCGGCCGCGAACCGTATCCTGTCCAGGCAGCGTGCCGTTGCCTTGAAGGAGTACCTGTCCGGAAGGACGGATGACAGGACCGGCATCGACACCCTGATCCGTCCCCGGTGGATTGGCGAGGATTGGCAGCTTCTTGTCCGCAAGGTACAACAGGATACGGAAATGGATGACAGGTCAGCCGTTCTGGATATCATGTCCTCCGTCAAGGATCCGGACGCAAGGGAGGCCGGGATCCGGAAACGTTTTCCGGATGCCTACAAGCATATCAGGGAGAACTATTATCCTCTGGCACGTGCGGTGAACTTCGCATTCTACCTGCACCGCCGGGATATGATAGAGGAATTCAAATACACCACCGTCCTTGACTCGGCCTACATGCACGGTCTCAACCTGATGGAGGACAGGCAGTACAAGGACGCGCTGGTGATACTGTCGGACTATAACGACTACAACACGGCCATCTGCCTGATGTCACTGGGCTATGATGCACGGGCTGCCGGAATATTGGAATCCCTGCCGGAAAGTTCCAATGTGTGCTACCTGCTGTCCATCCTGTACAGCCGTCTGAAAGACGACGGCAAAGCCGTGTCCTCCTTCATGCGCTCACTGGAACTGGACGGTTCCAAAGCCTATCGCGGTCGTCTTGATCCGGAAATCAACCGGCTGATAACAACGTATAATTTAAACCTGTCGCAATATGAATAAAATAGTAAGAATTCTGCCCGGCATATTCCTGTCCCTGCTGTCACTTTCCTCTTGTGACGGCCTGTTCACCGAGGATTGTATCTACAAAGGATACCTGCACGCCCGTAACGGGTTCCGTCACCCTTCCGATATGGGCACACCGGAACAGGCGGAGATGAACCTGATGGTTTTTCCGCTGACCGGTAACGGCGTGGCGGAATATGACAATCTTTCCATTCCTTTTAATGGAAGCGGTGATGCGTATGGGACCTTGCATATCGGGAGTTACGAGTTTCTCGCCTGCAACAAGGATGTCAACATCCTGGAGGATGCGGGCTCCGCCGCCACCGTCCGCTTGCGTGTTCCGACGGAACAGGGGAAAGATCACGGCGGAGCAGGGATACGCGTATTCCTCTTCCGTGACCGGTACGGTCATGACTGACGACACCCTGCACGTCACCTGCGAGAGCAAACTGATGGTGCAGCGGATTGTCTTCAACATCACGGTGACGAATACGGGAATCCTGGAATATACCGGGATCACCGCCGAACTTGACGGCGTGACCACAAGCCGGTATGTACGTACAAGGGAAAAGGGAAGCGGTTTCGCCACCCTGCCTTTCACCGTCTCCCCTGAAAAGGAGAATTTCTTCCGGAAGGAAGTGCTGGTGTTCGGCATCAATACCGGGGTGGGCAATGTCATCCGTCTTCATCTGGACGGGGACATGCCCGTGGATGCGGATCTTGACCTGAGTGATGTGTTCAAGGACTTCACCGCTGACGGTATCAGTGTGGACATCACCGTCCGCGTATCCCCGTCCCTACATACCGCATCCGCTTCCATCGAGGACTGGCAGAATGTGGAATGGGGCCAGGGAATAATTACTTATTAATACTGTTTTTTTATCATCAATTTAAAATTTTACAAAATGAAGAAAATGTTTTTGTTCGCAGCGTGTCTTGCCGTATTGGCATGCAGCTGTTCCGAGAATGAAGAAGGAACCGTCAAGGATGTCCGTGCCTCCTTGAAAATCAACGCCAACATCGGTGCTCCCGCTGTTTCCCGTGCGGAAAAGACCGCCTGGGAAGCCGGTGACAAGCTGGGTCTTTATGTCTGCAACGGTACTTTGGGCACTCCGTACAACCAGAATGCCGTCTATACCAACACCCCTTTCACCTATTCAGCTGCCGGATGGACTTCGGAAGAGATCCTGCTGGATGAGAACGAGGCGACGGTGTTCGCTTATTATCCGTATGATGCCACGCTGACCACCCCCTCCGCCCTTCCGGTGGACATCACCACCCAGACGGACCATCTGTACGGACAGGGCGACACCAAGGCGAGCATCCTGAACCGTAATGTGAACATCACGATGAAACATGCCCTTTCACAGGTCGTATTCCGCATGAAGAAAACGGAAGGATACAGACAGGAAGGCATCCTTACCGGAATCACACTGAAGAATGTCGGTTCCGCCACTCCGTTGTATACCCGTGCCACTATGGATATTTCAACAGGTTCCCTGACAAAAACGACGGCAGGCAATGTGGAATTCAGCGCCGGCGCCACTCTGACAGACAAGGCCGTATCCTTTTCATCCATTGTCGTTCCGGTTGATGCGACAGCGGGCAAGGATATGCAGGCCGTGTTCACCATTGACGGAAAGCAGCTGCAATTCACCTTCCCGGCCGGAACGAAATGGGAACGCTCTTACCGTAATATCTACGACATCGTACTGGGGAATAACGGTCTGGTCATCGGCGGTGCCGATGGCAGCGGTGTGACCATCGAACCCTGGACAGACGATGTGAAAGGTGAAATCCAGCTTGTACCTGTAATCTGACTTTAAGGGGCGGGAAGCCTTTTCTTCCCGCCCTGTTACAAACCATATCGGGGCTGCCAATCCCCCATAATCAGACAAAACGATGAAAATGAAGAATATTTTAAACAGCCTTTTCCCCTGGCTGGCCGTAACAACCCTCCTGTCCCTGCAGGGCTGTGAGAATGAGGAAGGCACCGCAATCCACAGCCGTGATACCGTGTCCTTTGAAATTGACGCAGGGGGAGCACGGGCAACCGAGACAACGTTTGAGACCGGGGATGCCATCGGCGTCTATGCGGCAGTACGCATGTCATCAGCGCCTGCAACCTTGAAAACGTCCGGAAACTATGCGGACAACAAGCGGTTCGTCTGGAACGGCTCGCAGTTCGTGGCGGACGGGGACGCCAACGAAATAGCCGCCGGCTATGAAACGGATTATTATGCCTATTACCCCTACAGGGAAGACATGGGCAATCCGTTGGATTATGATTTCAGCATACAGGGGGACCAGCGGGAAGGCATCACGCTTTCCGACTTCATGTATGCGGCCAACAGGAGCGGAACAACCGATAAGGTCATAACGCTCGCCTTCTCCCACCGGCTGTCCCGGCTGCAGGTCACTTATACGCCGGAAGCGGGAGAGGCACTTTCCGGCGTGACCATCCAAAGGGCCAAGGCTACAGCCAATATCAACCTGGGAACCGGCACCGCCAATACCCTTGGAGCCACCTCGGATATACGGATGTATAATGACGGCGGCACATTCACTGCGGTCATTCCGGCGCAGGACCGGGATGCCGACGGTACATTCCTTACCCTTTTATTTGCCGACGGCACAAAAAAAGGACTACACCCTTACGGCAAAGAAAGAATTCCTTGCGGGGCATACTACTGTAATTCCGTTCATGGGCAAAGAGCTGCAGTATACCTTTACCGTCAGTCCGGAAACCATCGGCAGCGGCTATTCCGGCGGCATCTATAACTACGAAACGGTTTCAAACAAATATTATTCAATAAACGGGAAGCCATTGCCCGGCACTGAGAGTCCATTGGATTACACGGTTTCAACGACAGACGTCTGGATAACCCCGGACAAGGCGGGCAAAACAATAAAGGTGGCGGAAAACCTGAATACCGCTCCCCGAAACGGCAAGGTCCTGTTTACCCAGGCAGAATCCGGAAGGACTTACATCCTGCCGGTACAACAGTCCTCCGCTACCACGCGGCAGACCTTGCAAATCAGCACAACTGCGGGAAACATACCCGCTGCCGGAGGAAACAAGGCTGTCACAGCCGTTCTCAGCACTTATTATAACGACCACCGGGATCCTGATAAAAAAGAAAATGTAACGGTTTCCCTCAGTGGAACCGGGACGGGATTCAGCCTGTCCGGGAATCAGGTCCTGGCTGTCAACAATACTACGACAAATGCCAGAAGTATTACCGTAAAAGGCAGTTACAACGGCATAACATCGGATAACAGCCTGACCATAACACAGGATGCCGGTGCAAAACAATACGCATCCTGGAGCGACTGGAGTGTAACCGTATCGGCCAATCCGGAAACGGTTGCAAACACGGGAGGTACATCCGTCATCACGGCCGATGCAGCCCGTACCCGTGCGTGGACGTGGAACGGTGTCGGCGGTTCAGGAGGTACGGAAACAGACAGGGCCACACCGTCATTGTCGGCAGCCGGCAGCGGATTCAGCCTGTCCGGAACAACACTGACAGCAGGCAACAACACAACAACATCTGAAAGATCCTGTACAGTCACGGCAACCCATGCCGGCAAATCAGCGACCTGTACAGTCAAGCAGCCGGCCGGAACAACCGGTTACGGAGATTGGAAAGTAAACATATCCGCCAGTCCGACCACTATCGCGGCCGCCGGAGGAACGTCAACGCTGACCTGCTCGGCTGCGCGTGACGTATATACCAATGGGGTAAAGACCGGTACGGAAACCGCCACACCTGTCATCTCGGGCAGTGCAGCCGGATTCAGCCTGTCCGGAAAAACAGTCAGCGCCGGCAACAACACCTCAACAAGCACGCGAAGTATAACATATACGGCAACCCATGCCGGTAAATCAGCCAGCTGTACGATCACCCAGTCTGCAGGAAACAGGCAATATGCGTCATGGAGTGCCTGGAACGTGACAGTGTCAGCCAATCCGGCCACGATAGCCGCAAGCGGAGGCACATCCTCCATCAGCGCGGCGGCAACCCGTACCCGCACATGGACGTGGAACGGTGTCAGCGGTTCCGGCGGTACGGAAACAGACAGGGCCACACCGTCATTGTCGGCAGCCGGCAGCGGATTCAGCCTGTCCGGAACAACACTGACAGCAGGCAACAACACAACAGCGTCTGAAAGGTCCTGCACAGTCACGGCCACTTCAAACGGCAGGTCGGCCGCCTGTACGGTCAGACAGTCCGCCGGCAGTCAGACAACGGAGTACGGCAACTGGACCACGGGCTCATTGTCAGTGTCCGCCAGCCCGTCCGGTATCGGCTCATCCGGAGGCACAAGCCGCCTGAGTGCGACAGCATCACAAAGCCGTCCGAAATACACGAAGTGGAACGGCATAACAACAGGCACCACCACAGAATACCGGAGTGTGGATGTGAGCTCATCCGCCTCATGGTCAGGAAGCGCGTCGGGCTTCAGCCGGAGCGGCACGACTGTCACAGTGGCGGCCAATGGCAGCACTTCATCCCGCAATTGTACCTATACGGCAAGTTACGGAGGAAAATCAGGCCATGTGACAATCCATCAGGATGGAAAGCCCGCCGATGTAATCACCTACGGGTACATATTCACGCTCGGAGCCGTCAGCGGTGATGACGTCGTCTCCACCGGGGGAACCGTCACCTACAGTGTCACCTCACAGAAGATCACATACACCAACGGCAGCGAAACCTCCCGCAGCAATATCGGCTGGTCGGCTTCCGCCAACGTGTCCTGGATCAGTGCCGGCACAAACTCGGCAACCGTCAGTGAAAACCCGACAACTTCCGACCGTAGCGGCACGATTACGCTGACCCAGAACGAAAGCGGAAGGAAACTGTCAATCACTGTATACCAGGACAGAAAGGTATCGGTGGACATAAACTAAAAACTATAAATATGGATAAACCATTCAATCATCTCATTATTTGTCTGACGTTTGTAATGCCGGTTGCAGCCCTCAGCGGCTGCTCCGGCCCTAACGACAGTCCGGAGCAGGACGCCGTCATGTCCATCAGCTCCTGCACGGCACGTGGTGATGACGGGCAGGAAATGTCCGTCAGCGAGTTCGGCATGTTTGTAACGGATACGGCGGGAAACCTGTATCCGGACAACATCCGAGTCCTCAACCGGTCCGGGAAATGGACATTCGCGGAGATTTCCCTGTCGGACGGGGATAAAGGCATATATGCGTATTATCCTTACAACCCGTCCTTCAGCGGCGGAAAGATGGGCCTGGACGCAAGGAGCCAGACAGACTATCTGTATTCGGAAAGGACCATGGTGTCCGGGAACGCACCCTCCGCCTCCATCACCCTGTATCATCTTCTTTCGAGGTGACTTTCAGAATGCCCGCCGCCGTCACCGCGGTCAGAGTGGCGGATTACAGCTACTCCGCTTCGTACAGTCTTCTGACGGGCTCACTGGAGATAAAACCGGAAAAAGGCACAATATCCTCCGGGACAGGAAGCCTGCTGCTCTATCCCGGTGACAGTCCGGCCATGCACGTGGCGCTGGTGGCCGGCGGACATCCATACGACTTCGTCATGCCGGCGGCGGCATTCCGATCCGGAAAGGAATATGTCTACACTTTGAAAACCGCCGGAAACGGGGTGGAGATAGAGGACATCACCATCACCGGCTGGCAGCCCGGAGGCAATTATGAAGGAACAATAACTGAAAAAGAACAAGAAAGGCAATGAAAAAGAAAATTTATACTTTATCCGTCCTGCTGGCGGCGGTTCTTCCGGCAGGGGCACAATCCATCAAAAGTGACATCAACACCGTCCTGAACGACATCGCACTGCCGGTTTTCCTCGGTGTGATGGTCATGGCGCTTGCCGTAGGCATAGGAAAGAACTGGAGACTCATCAATGACGAGAACAGCGAGGGCAACAAGAAACAGGGATGGATGAACGTCGCTACATGGTCGGCTATGTCCTTATCGCCGTGACCGTCATCAGCTTCTGCGTGGGCAAGATAGCCGGTGTCAGCTTCTCAATCTGACCGCCATGGAGTACAAGGTGCGCAAAGGGATCGAGAACCCGTGCAAGATACACGGGCTGCTGGTACGCGACTTCTATCTGTTGCTCGGTTACGGCGGATTCGCCGTGGCCGTGCTCCTGCTGAACGTCAAGAGCTGGCTGGAGGACGGTACGACAGGCGGTGAAATGCTTTTCATATTCGTATTGCTTGTCGGATGTGGTCTGTTGTTGGCAAGGAAGTTCTATAAGAATGCCTCAAGGAAGAAGTACAGGCCGCCGCATTGGGAGAAGACGGTTACAAACCGTGATGTGAGAAATGCTTTAATGAAAAAACAGATAAACTATTGACAGTATGGAAAGTGTTAGAAACTGGCTGGAACAAACAATCGGAATGCCAATTGATTATATATGCATCATTATCATGGGGATGCTGACACTGAATGTTTTGATAAGAATTGCCATACATGGGAACATGGAGTTCTTAAAAAAGTATGGCAAGAGTGGCAATGATACCGAAAAAAAAATCAATGATCCCTCTAAAGAAAGGAACGAACTCATCGTCTGCATGATTCAACTTTTTTTAAGGAGCTGCCAACAGTGTTTGCCCCCCAATGTAATCTTACCCAAACAAATCTTTGCAAACAGGAGAAGAATACTAAAGTAGGCAACACTTGAATATAGCACAAGAAACCTTGTCCAATAACAGGCCAAAGAAATCTGTATTCCTTTACTTTCGATCAGATAAAGGTAAATCAACTCCCCAAAAGCGAGAACAGGAATCGGAACGAATACAGCATATGGAGGTGGTTGTACCGGACAGGAAACAAGAGTGGTTAAACTGAGATATGCTCCGGCAGTTCCCGTAGCCAACATCAGTTGTACGACAAAAGTATAGCTACTGAAAGATGATATATACATAAACAAAAACGGATACACAATAATAGTGCAGGCGGCAAGGGAAACAATAGTATACCGTATGCCCCTTTCCATTTTTTGGTAGATATCTCCCAATTCATTTAACATATCATAAGACAGATCAAGTTAGACAATAATAGTGTT
>ENA-OQDU01000036-OQDU01000036.1-human-gut-metagenome-genome-assembly--contig:-NODE-36-length-13512-cov-0.952783_pt1 | contig 13512 bp, 20 predicted proteins | sample MGYA00242789_ERZ504623 | MGnify/ENA primary metagenome ERZ504623 (study PRJEB26092, sample SAMD00036335) | human gut metagenome | host: Homo sapiens | study: EMG produced TPA metagenomics assembly of... | reverse complement strand
AGAGATATTTTTATGTCCTCAAACTGCTGGATGCACGTGCCTGTCGCTCTGCATAACTATCCATGATAATGGCGGCCTGCTCCTCTGCCGATTTCGGTGCCGGGTTATTGCTTTCTGTTAACCGGGCAAGTTCGTCGCGGCTCTGTACCAACGCGCGGGCGGCATTGCTGTTCTCCATGCCGAAGAGCTTCGAGAACAGGGCGGCGTCATTCATCACGGGCGCAAGCATGTCAAGCCGCTCTTTCAGCGTGAGGCTCGTGTCAGCAAGTCTGATAACATCGATGCCAGCCGCTTCAAGTGCCTCCAGCGTATCTTTGGGCATGAAACGGCCTTGTCCTAATATAGTCAGCGTATTGCGTAACGCAACGCCGGCCTCCGAACCCTTTTTGCCCGCCTTGTCGGAGTACCTGAATGGCCGCGTTGGTCTCCTCGAAACTTACGTTTGCAGCTTTCGCAGCCATACCGCACTGCTCCAACGCTACTTTAATGGCGGGAAGTTCCGCCGAGCCCTCCTGACCGGCTGCAGCCATGACATTCATCATACGCGCCATCTCCTCGCTGGCCTTTATCGGGTCGTCGAGGCTCACGCCGTACTGGTTCATCGCTGTGGTCAGAACCTCCGCCGCGGCCACGCCGTCGCCGCCCATCAGTTTGCTGGTGGTAGCGATACTGTTCCCCATAGCCTGCAACGCATCTGGGTACTTGCCCAGTTCGGGAGACAACTGCGAAAGCAGAAGTTTGTAACCCTCCACGGCCTGCGAAGCATCGATGCCGAAAGCCTTGGCGCTGTCGCGGGCATATCCTTCTATCTTGTCGAGGGTTTTGCCGGTAACTCCTGCAATGGCACTGAGGTCGTGCATTTGGCTGTCGAGGTCGATGCCGGACTGCACAAGACTTGACATGGCATTGCTCGCATTCTCTATATATTCGCTTATCAACCCGAATGCAGCAAAACGTTGCTCCCATGCGCTTAACCCGGCACGAGCCGTTTCCACATTTGCATTGAAACGCCCGGTGCTTTCCGTCATGTCGTCTATGACTGTGGTAAAATTGCCGCCTACGTTAAATTGATAGTCGAATACATTTGCCATTGGAATGTTATTTGTTACCTTTGTGTCATATACAGCGGTTATATGGATATTATCTTAACCATACTCGGCTATGTGGCCATCGTTTTACAATGGGGCGCTCTTTATATAGGGTTGCCTATTGTACTACTGTACTTTGTTTACAGGGGAATCGTCAAGCCGATCGTTTCTTTGGTCAGGAAAAGTAATCGCTCATCATTTCCCTACGAACATGGCCGCTAACATCTCTGTCCTGTTTTTCAGTCGCCACTTCTCCAGCCACAACGCTTGTGCGTAGTGCGCTGCCCAGTCTTCGTAACTCCCAGCCGTCGGGTCAATGCCGAGGTTGAAGCGTATCAAGGCACACCCCTTCAGAAAACCGTCCTTATCGTCGTCCCTCAGAAAGGAGGTGTGCCTCTACAAGTTTTTTAAACTACCGAGGCACGAGTTGAACAACTGTCCGAGCTGCGCCGTCGCCGCCATGAACAGCAGCGCATCTTCGCGTATTTCGGGGTCGCCGCCCAGAAAACAGTTGTCGTAAAGTACCGTGGCACCTTTCACCTCGTCGGTCTTTGTTACTTTCGTGACCGCCGACATGGTTTCCAACGACGGGCGTTTGAAATAAGCCACATGCAGGTCGTCACCGTCCGTCACGTTGATACGGACAACGCGCTTGTGCGCAGCTTTCCATTTATTGATTTGTTCCTCGGTTACACCGCCGTCGTAGGTCTTTCCCTGCGGCTGTTTCGGTTCGTTATTTTCCATATGCTTTTATTGTTAAAATCCGCTACTATTTTGCCCATTCGATATGCGACGGAACGAGTTCGAGTTCCACCTCTTGTCCCGTGTCGCCCTCTTTCCATTTGCGGCTGTTTCCCGAAAACTGCACGTTGCGGATTTTGTCCGTCTTGATGATGCCGCTGTCGGGCAAATAGGTGACCGTAATATCGAAAGGAGCAAGGTCTTGTATGCGACCGTTCGGGGACTGCGACTGTATAGTTTCCACTTCCTCCTGATACAGGATGATTTTTGCCGTCGGAGTGATTCGTCCCTTTGCTCGGCCTACAGGGTGACGGCCTGCGCCATACTTGTTTACCACGTCCTGACTGTCACCGTATTCGATACCCGTAATACCCGTAAGGGTACGCCGTTGATGGTTGCCACGATGTCCGCCCACGAGTAAAGCATTCCGTTGATCAGGGGGATGCCGTTGTTGATTGTACTTGCCATTGTTATACTGTTTTAGCGAAACCGATTTTTACCTTGATTTTACGCATGACGCCCACGGCTACCTGTCGGATAACGATTTCCACCTCGCCGGTACTTAACACGTCCTGTTCGGGGTCGATTTCCACCCCTGTAGCCCGACAGTTCGCCCGCCTTTTCCATATCCTCGAGGGCTTTGTTAGCCGTCGTTTCCAGATGGCTGACGCTGTACGCCTGCATCTTGCCCGTGTCTGTATCGATATAGATATTACCGCCCAGTTCGGGGATAAGGTAGGTGCGGATGCCGCGAACGGCCTTATCCATCGTGCGCACACTCTCGATCATGGCGTAGTCGCTCGTGGCACTGTCCATCGTATGGCTGTCGTTCACGTAGCTGCCGGCCTGCCCGATATGAGTGACGAAGAACAGGTAACGCCCGCTATCCAGCTGCTCAACGAGTGCCTTGTCGAGGTCGCGGTACAGCGTCCCGTCGCCAAAGGCTGGCACGCTTACGCCCGTCGGGAAGTTCTTTACCCAGCTGATGGACTGATGCACCGCGGCGGCGGAGAGCAGCCCCAGCACCACACCGATAGCCGACACGGAGGCTTTCGCCTCGCCGTTGGCCTCGTCAGCATAGAGTTCTGCACCCGTTCCGCTACCTGCCTGTGCAATTACCACGCTGACGCGACACTGGTTCGCACCGGCCACGTCCGCAGGCATGCTCTGCACGGCATGACACTTTCGGAGCATACAGCACCGAAAGCGGCGCGTTCTCTTCATCCAGTGCATCGGCCACGCCTGAATGGCCGTCACATCATCGCTGGAAAATTCCTTGTCGCCGCACCAGATGGCCAGCTGCCGGATGCGACCGCTGGCGAAGTTTCTGTACCGTCTTGATTTCTGTGAACTTGTAACTTTCAGGTTTCGGAAATACGCCAACGTACAGCGAGATACTCGGATTGACGCGGAAAATCTCCGAAAGCTGGTAGTGCAGCACCCGCACACCCCAGCTCTCGGCATCGTCCTTGATGCCCAACGCCTCGGCAGCGTTGATGGTGGAAACGGCCTGTACATGGTCGGTCTTGAAGCCCTCGGGGATTTCGGCCTCGGCCAGATAAGCGATGAAGCCGGATACATGGTCTTCGCCGACCACGCTCTTGGGCACGTTGCCGTTCTGTCGTTCGATTTTTAAACTGTTCATTTTCTGGTGACTTTTACGATGTCCTTATTTGCCAGAGCTGCGGCATGATTCTGTGCGTCCGAACGCAGGCGGAACGCCAGACCGTCCGACGTGACAAATACTTCTGCGAAGCCGTGTCGCGCGATGGCCGCCCTGCCCGCACTCTCCAGAACACTTGCGGAGGACTTTGCCGCAGGTCTCTGCTTTTTATCCTCCTTGTCTTTGTCTGCCGACACGGATGATTCCGTTTCAGCGGGGACAGGAGTGGACTCTGGAACATTGACGACAGGGGTGGCCTGTGCAGCCGGTTCCTGTGCTTCGGGTTTCGGAACCTGTGCGGTCGCCGTTTCTTCTTGCTTGTTTTTAGATGACATATCGTTAGCGTTTAATTCGTTTGTAAAATATCCATATCGCAAAGACGGCCACGGCCAGAAATAACACACCGACACTCAGCCGCAGGATATTTATACCACCGCTCGGCTTCTTCTCCTCGACCTGTTCGGTCTGGCTGACTTCCGTTGTGCGGTCTGCCGTTTCCGACTCCATCTGCACATCGGTTTCCGCCTGTACCGTCGCTTTTTCTTGGCTTTGCCGGGTCTGTTTCGTCTGGGTGCGCAAGACTGCTTTCACGGGTGGCAGTCCCGTACTGTCCACGGGCGGCTTGTCCGTGTCGAACACTACTAAGTCCGTTACGGTTTCGCCATCCATGACGGCCAGACGTTCCAACTGTAAAGCGAATTGCGCTTGCATCAGACTGTCGAAATGCGCCTGCGCGTCTGTGTGTACTTCGGTCTGTACAATGCCGGCAGTATGTTTCGTAGTAGCACATGAAAGCAGCAATACGAGGCTAAACAGCGGTACTATCCTTTTCATTGTCCTTATCAAGGGTGTCGTAAATTTCATATTCACGCGGAGGCCGGCGACGCTTGCAGCCGTTTACATCGCAGCGTGTAAATCTCAACCGTTCGATTACGATGTCCTTTTTGGCGATGATACTGTCTCGCTCGATCAGTTGGTTATACATCTGTTGCCGCTCGGTATAGAGTGCGTCGATTTTCCTGTCCTTTTCGCGGCTGTCCTCATCGCTCTTTTCGTAGAGTTTCTTCCATTCGTCGGACTGCTTGGCCTCCACCTCGGCCTCTTTCATTCGTCGGGTCTGCTTGTAGTAGATGATACCGCCTCCTCCCAACGCTCCCACATTGAACAGAAGCACTCGCGATGATGGTCAAATAGTCCATTCAGCTTCATACTATGCCTTGATCCCTATCTCCTGCAGCCACTGCGGCACATCGAACGAGGGACAGGCTTTCGCCGCCAGTTGGTTGTGGCCGACAATACGCACATCGGGATGCTTCGCGTGAAAGTCGAGCACATACTTTTTCAGTGCCTCTTTCTGCGCCTCGGTACGGGTATCCTTGGGCCGCATACTTGCATCACAGCCTCCCGCATAGACGATATGACGGCTCACGCTGTTGTAGCCTGCTGCGCCGTTGGTGATTTCCCACGGATCGACGTTCCCGTCCTCGTTATTGTCCACGAGACGCTCCACACTGCCGTCCAGATGGAACAAGTCCGTATAACCGACCTGCCTCCAGCCGCGCCCTGTGGGGATGGGCGAGGTGTGCCACCGCCTGATGTCGGCAGCACTGACCTCGCGCCCCTCTGGGGTGGCCGTACAGTGGATTACGAGATACTGCAACTTTGCCATTCAGCCGTCGGTTACTTGGTTACTTTCTCGCTGATGATGGCCACCGTGCAGTTTTTGTCTGAAAGAGGCAGGCAGATGCCCCACTTGCGGAAGTTCACGAGGTTGCGGTGGTACAGCGGGTCTTTCGACGCTTCGCTGTAGTAGAACTGAACCGAACCGTTGGCTTTCATCATGCGACCGACATAGAACGCCACGGATGCCTGCATGTCGGTGTCGGCAGTGGCCGCGCCCCAAGCGAGTTTCTTCTTCGTGGTAGCGTTATAATGCGGCGTACCGTCGTACTCATAGATGTCGAAGCCGTACAAGCGGCAGATTTTGCCCTCGGTCTGATTAATGTTGTAGTGCTCTTTGAACTTCTGCTCAGTCTCCAACAGGTCGTTGATGTGGTCGCTGCACATAACCAATACGCGGTCTTTTTTGGGAACACGCATCTTGTCGAAAGACTTTTTCAGCGCGAGCAAATCGGCGGCGATAAACTTTTTGCGTGTACCGTCATCGGCGCCCGTCGTCAGCAATACGGGTGATTCCGTCTTGTTTTCGGCAGGAGCAATCGCGTGAATGGCTTTTTGTCGCACCTTTTCTTTCAATGCCTCGCGGTGGCGCTCTTGTACGCTCGCCATCTTGTCATAGCTGCAAGCGTGCAGCTCGTCGTCGGTAACGGGCGTGGCCGTAGTATCGAAATGATCCAGCGAAATAGGCTTATCAGCATCCGTGAGTGTTTCAATATCCAGCGGATAGGTAGTGTTATTTACCAACACTTCGGGATCGCCGCCCAATTCGGTGAAGTGGATAACATCGTTATCGACATACTGGTCGTAACTCTTGATACGGTCGTACCATCCGAGGCTTTCAGCCGCAGTGCGGAATGCCTTAACCATTTCGCCCGTCCACACTTCGGTGAATACCGTCGCGCACGCACATCCTTTCGGCAATGCACCGAGCAGAAAACCTGCTACGTTTCCGCCGATTATGCCTACTGCGGGCGAAAAACCCGCCACGCTGGCGAGAGCCGCACCTGCCGCGCTATTGAACGCGACGGACGCTACAAAGGCCGCAATGGCCAAAAACACAGATTTGAAAAGTTTCATTGTCTTGTTGTTAGTGATTACTTGTTCGGGATTTCAGTGCCGTATTCGGCTTTGTACAGGCGGGCGTACTCCTGCGGCTGTTCGTCGCGCAGCTTCTCCATCTGCTCGGCGGGAACATCGGACAGTTTAGCGTAGGTTTTCGGCTCGTCGTCACGCAACGTATCTGTCTGGTGGATTACCTCCGTCGGCTTTCTGGCTGGGCGCATCAATGAAAGGGTTTCGCGCAACGCATCGATACCTGCCATCTTGCCGATATTCACGAAATGCTCCTTTTTGTCACCCGTGATGCGTTTCTCGGCAATTGCGCTGTCCACAACCGCGGTGATGCTGGCCAGTGTCAGGCTTTCCGCTTTGTCGCCCTTGTCTTTCAGTAGGCGGAGTGCACCTATTGCCTCCTGCTCGGTAGCCGTATCAGGCAGACCAAGCAACTGTAAAAATTCTCTGTTCATCCTTTGAGTTGATTTGTTGTTTTGATTATCTGCGTCGCCGTCGGGGGCAGTTCCCGCGGGAGCGGTTTTCCTATTCAGCGCAAGCAGGGGCAGCACATCGTTGTCCTCCCCCGCGGAAAGTTTCAGAACCTTGCCGCTGGTATCGTACAGTTGCAGGGCGTCGTTATTTCCCCCGATATCCACGATGCTGACTTCTTCCAGCCGACAGCGTGTGATGGTGCGCCGCGTCTGACCTTGCAGCAAATATTCAGGCGCATCGCTGGTTTCAATAATTTCAATACCAGCCGATGCCATACGCAGGAAACCGTTCTCCCACTTGCTCTCTATCTTCTTTGCGAACTCGTCGTTCTGGTCGAAAACTGGAGTACCGATAAGTCGGTCGCCATCGATGCGCAGGTTGTCGATACGACCGATGGGCATTGCGTCACGGTCGAAACTGCGGCGGTGCATCCACAGCAGTATCGGGTTTTTCAGAAACTGCGTCAGGTCGATGCCCGATGTCAGCACACGACCGCCGTAACAATTCAAGCCGCTCGTACTTATAATTACTTCTTTTGCCATTGGCCTTAAAAATGGCGGGCAGGGGTCGGCGTACCCTATACCTGCCCGCAGCTGAAAACAATCGTCTAACCTAAAACCTTTGTAGCGGGGGCGGGACTCGAACCCGCGACCTCAAGGGAATGAACCTTGCGAGCTGACCGTTGCTCTACCCCGCGATGTTTGACATGGCAAAATTGCGTCTATCTTGACACGTCCGCAAAAAGAGTGTAAAACTTTGCATATCTTTTTCTTACAGCTCTATTATTACAGCACTTTTGTACCATGGAAATACCACAGAGTGGGTAATGTGTAACATAAATCGAATGGCAACAAAAGAAAAGAATTCGAAGAAAAGAGAGAGTATGCACGCCTGCTTTTCATGCAGGGTGAAACGCAAAAGGTGATTGCTGAAAAGGTCGGCGTTTCCGCCGTGACGATCAATAAATGGGTGGCCGAAAACGGCTGGCAGGAACAGCGTGCGGCGGCGAACATCACACGCCCAGAACTGGTGAACAAACTGCTGCATACTATTGACAAACTCATCGAACAGGTGAATGAAAGCGACGACCCCGAAGCGATGGCGGGGTTGGGCGACAAGCTGGCAAAGCTATCGACCACCATCGAACGCCTCGACAAAAAAGCCTCTATCGTGGACGTGATAGAGGTGTTCATGGCTTTCAGCAAGTGGATGCAGTTCCGCATGTCGTTCGACGACGAGATTACGCCAGAACTGCTTAAGACCATCAACAAGTATCACGACCTGTATATTAATGAATTGTTGCAAAACAAATTCAACCAGTAGCTTATGGCATCGAAAGCGGAATTAAAGGAAGCGGTAGAAAGATGGCAGAAACACTGCGAGACAGTGCAGCAGGCCACGGTTGTGAACACTGCGGAAACGGCACGCGAAAGGCTTGCGCGCATCAAGCGTGTGCGTGCCGATTATGCCGCTTTCGTAGAGTATTATTTCCCGCACTACACCGTCAACGAAACGGGAAAGCAAACGCCCTGCGCGCCGTTCCACAATCAAGGCAGCGAACAAGGTGCTGAACGAACGCAACCTGAAAGCGGCGTTCAAGTGGCATCGTGGTGCGGCCAAGTCCACCCATCTGGATATTTTCATACCGCTGTGGCTCAAATGTCAGGAAATACGACAGATTAACGTCATGGTTCTGGTCGGAAAGAGTGAGGAAAACGCCTGCACCCTGCTGGCCGACATACAGGCCGAACTGCAATACAACCAGCGGTACATCCACGACTTCGGCCAACAGTATAACAACGGTTCATGGGAGGAGGGCGAGTTCGTGACAAAGGATGGCGTGGCATTCTTTGCCCGTGGCCGCGGGCAGTCGCCACGCGGTCTGCGCTACCGCTCGCACCGCCCAGACTATATCGTAATCGACGACCTCGACGATGACGAACTCTGCGAAAGTCCCGCACGCGTCACACGTCTTACGAATTGGGTGAAAGAGGCTCTGTTCGGCGCATTGGACGGCGGACGCGGACGATTTATCATGGTGGGCAACCTCATTTCAAAGAACAGCGTGCTGGCGAACTTCTGCGCTATCGACGGGGTGCATGTGTCGCAGGTGAACATCTGGGACAAGAACGGCAATGTATCATGGGCGGCCAAGTGGACGGCGGACGAGGTAAAAGCTATTGAGAGATTCCAAGGCTACCGCTCGTTCCAGAAAGAGTACATGAACAACCCCATCACCGAGGGCGCGGTGTTCCGTCTGGAATGGATTAAATGGGCGACACGTCCCAAATGGAAAGAATTTGAGGAATTTATCCTGTATATCGACCCCGCGTGGAAAAGCAGCGTAAAAAACGACTACAAGGCGGCAAAACTGTGGGGAAAACGCAAAACGCAGCTGTGGCAGCTGCGCGCGTTCGTCAGACAAGCCACCATCCCCGAAATGGTGCGATGGTGTTATGATCTGTTCGAGTGGGGACAGGAAACAGGTATCGCGATAAAGTTCTACATGGAGGCCAATTTCATGCAGGAGGAAATTCTAAAAGATTTCAAGACGGAGGGTGATTTGCGGGGCTACCAGCTGCCCATTCTGGGAGACAAGCGGAAGAAGCCCGACAAGTTCCTGCGTATCGAAAGCAGCGCGGCAAACTGGGAACGCGGCTTTGTCTATTATGACGAAAGCCAGAAACAAGACCCCGACATGCTCGCGGGACTGGAACAGACCCTCGCATTCCAGAAAGGGATGCGAGGACATGACGATGCGCCCGACGCCGACGAGGGCGCAATATCACTGCTTCAAAAGCATTCACGGATCAGTAGTTTTACTCCGTCGTTCGGCAGGCGGAACAATGCAAAAAATGTATCATGGTAAGAAAGTATTTCCAAGCCCTCGTGTTCGACCGACGGTTGAAACGCGCCAAGAAAAAAGCGCAGCATGACGCTACGCTGTACGGTAAAAAGTTCCTCGTGCTGGTGTTCGGCGGAAAGCCCGTCGTGGTTTCCATGCAGGGCATTAAAAAGCTGATACGGCAGCACCGTTTCGCAAAGGGGTTTACAGCCGAAAAGGCCGAAAAATGTGCACTGTACGTCGCCATTCCCGACAACTCAAAAAACAGATGCCATGTTCCTGACAATCGACGACTACAAAAGCGTATGCGACAGCTTCGAGTTCGAGCAGGTATGCGCTGCTGAGGCCGAACGCCTCACGGCGGAACGGGCGGCAATGGAACAGATATGCAGCTACACCCGACACCGGTACGACATGCAGCAGGCTTTCGCTGCGGAGGGAGAGGCACGCAATGCCATGCTCGTGCAGTGCATGGTGAACATCACGCTGTGGCTGATGATTCACCGCCTACCACAGAACATGGGACACGAACGTCGAGAATGCCTCTACAACGATTCAGTGAAATGGCTGCGCGACGTGCAGAATTCCAAAGCATCGCCCGACCTGCCGACTTATACGGACGGCGACGGGGAAACGGATGCTCACAACCCCGTCCGTTACGGCTCGATGCCGCCTAACAGATACGATTATTAAACGGTATTCAAACAGCAGTTAAATGGATTTTATCAACAACTTAAAGCAGACTTTCGCCCGCCGCAGCTATACCGATGCGGAAGTGGACAGGCTCGTGCGCTTTGCCAAAAGCAGGCAGGGACTTAAACTTACCGCACAGCTCATGCAGCAGACCGACAGCCTGACAAAGAAAGATATTGCGACATGGCGGCAGGCATGGCAGCGCCTCATCATAGCAACCCCCAACCGTGCACGCCTGTACGACATCTATACCGACTGCCTCGTAGATTTGCACCTGACGGGTTGTATCGGTCAACGAAAAGGAAAGACACTGCAAAAGGATTTCCGGCTGGTGGGCAAAGACGGCAAAGAGAATCCGGAGGGTACCAAATTGCTGCAAAAAGAGTGGTTCAATAACTTCTGCGACCTTGTGCTGGACAGTCGCTTCTGGGGGCACAGCCTCATACAGCTGGGCGACATTGTGTCGGATGAAAACGGAATGCGTTTCGAGGGCATGGAACTCGTACCGCGCAAGCATGTATGCCCTGAATACGGCGTTATCACGCCCGAACCTGCCGCGGACTGGCGCACGGGAATACCGTATCGCGAGGGCGATTTCGCCCTGTGGTGTATCGAAGTGGGTACGCCCAAAGACTTGGGGCTACTACTAAAATGCGCGCCGTCCTGCATAAGCAAGAAAAACATGCTCGCGTTTTGGGACATGTTCGGAGAGATATTCGGCGCGCCCATGCGCGTGGCGCGTACCAATACAACCGATGAAGCTGAACGCCGACGCATAGAAGGGTCGCTCGATAAGATGGGCGCGGCGTTCTGGGCATTATTCCCCGAAGGAACGGACATCGAAATCAAGGAAAGCAGTCGCGGCGATGCTTACAACGTCTACGACAGGCGCGTGGACAGATGCAACAGCGAACTGTCGAAAGGCGTACTGATGCAGACAATGACCATTGACAGCGGGTCGTCCCTTTCGCAGTCGGAAACGCACCTCGAAATTTTCGAGGATGTCATCAAGGCCGATGCAAAGATGGTGGCGAATGTCGTAAACGATAAGCTGCTGCCACTCATGGCGCGGCACGGTTTCCCCGTGCAGGGGCTTTCATTTCAATGGGATGATGCGGCATCGTTCAGCCCTGCTGAACGACGCGAGGAAGAACGCCTGCTGTTGGAATACTACGAGATAGACCCGCAGTATTTCATCGATAACTACAATATCCCCATAACGGGCGTGCGCCAACCTAAAACACAGCCTGACGCTTTTTTCGAGTAAGCCCCACCGAGAAAGTGGGGCTGCGAAGTGACTACAAGGCATTCAACAACGCATTGTGCTCGCTATACGGGCATGACCTGCTGACGCTGGCGAAAGACGAGACGCAGTTCGCGTTCAATGATACGAGAATGGAGGATGCGGCAAAAACTCATCTATGAAAACGGAGGCTTCGACCTCGCGCAGCTGACAACCCCCGAAGCGCAGGCTATCATCGAAGAAACTGTGCGTGTGCTTGAAACGGCCATCGGCAACGGCCTGCCGCATGAAGTACCCGAAACACTCCGCTACGCTCTCGAAAACAACGCCTTTGTCTTTTCTGGCTTCAAGACGTTCCGACGCCTTGCGCGAAGTGGGGCTGTCGATGCTGACGGAAAAGGGCGACATTAAGCCGTTCAACGACTTCCTGACGGACGTAAAGAAGATAAACGCGCAGTACAACCACAACTACCTGTACGCGGAATACAACCATGCCGTCGGGGCGGCGCAGATGGCGGCAAAATGGCAACGACTTCGAGCAGGACGGCGACCGTTATTATCTGCAGTACCGCACCGCCGGCGACGATAAGGTACGCGAGGAACACGCCGCGCTCAACGGTACGACACTGCCGCCGTCCGATCCGTTCTGGGAATTGTTTTTGCCGCCGAACGGCTGGAACTGCCGCTGTACGGCGGTACAGGTGCGCAAAAATAAATACACGCCGTCCGACCCCGAACTGGCTATGCAGCGCGGAAATGAATGCACCGAGGGAGCAAAACGGGCGATTTTCCGATATAATGCGGGCAAATCGCTGCAACTATTCCCCCCGAAGCACCCTTATTACAAGGCCAGCAAGGAGGCAAAGCAGGTCATCGAACAGGTGACTCAGGAAGCTATCAGGGAGAAACGCATCGGAACATTGCGGGAGCAGTTGCCTGATACCCTCACAGACATGGAAAAAGATGCTATCGCCGCAAACAATTACGTGTTGGAGCAGGCTTTGGGCATCACGGTTGGAAAGCCCATGACAATAGAGGAAGCCGACAAACAAAGCGCGAATCCAGACTATGTACCTAAATACCTTCTTGATGAAACAGGCATATATAGGGACAAATATGCACGTTACAAACTCAATCCCGCATACGATAGGAAAAGGATGAGCCTAACGGCATAAACTGTCAGACATGCGCACCTGCCTATGCGTTGCGTTTGATGGGATTCAATGTAACAGCAAAACCTAACACACACGGCTCAAAATTGGAATACCTGAGTCGCGGTATGCAATGTTGGGAAGTATGGAAAAATACAGACGGAACGCCCGCGCAACATACCAGCCTGAACGGATGGCTGGCGGAGAAAGGCTACCAGAACGTAACGCCCAAACGGTATTTGCAGTTCTTTGATGAAGTATGCAAGGAAGTCGGCGTATATGAATTGTCAATCGGATGGAAAGGCGGCGGCGGACACGCTACCATATTACAACGATTTGCCGATGGCACATTGCGGTACATCGAACCGCAGGCGGACAATTCCGAGGGGTCAGGTTATGAATGGAAGAACCTCGAATATCTTGCAAACGAGGGGGCAACTAAAAATCATATGTGCCGTGGGATAATGCGAATTGACAACAAGTTATTCAACGTCGGATTCATCGACATCTTTAACAAATAAGTCGATAATATACAATGCAGGACTTTCTGTTACTATGTCAACTTTCCCGTCTTTTACAAGATAAACAAACGGATAACCGGTGCAACTGTCTTCTGGAAAATGGTACATATAAGCATCCGCCCCCTCGTACTTGCCGAGGTAGTCGATTGTATCGCCGTACATGATGATCAAATCATGAGCAGCATCTTTGACTATTTGCGGAACATTCTTCATATTGGCAAATATACGCATTATTTTTCGCTTAACTATAAAACAGAACATACAATGATGGACGGCGAACAACTAAAAACGCAATATTCTGAAAGATATGCGCACGGAGCTGGCCGACGAGTTCGATAAGAA
>ENA-OQDU01000035-OQDU01000035.1-human-gut-metagenome-genome-assembly--contig:-NODE-35-length-13745-cov-0.897562_pt1 | contig 13745 bp, 12 predicted proteins | sample MGYA00242789_ERZ504623 | MGnify/ENA primary metagenome ERZ504623 (study PRJEB26092, sample SAMD00036335) | human gut metagenome | host: Homo sapiens | study: EMG produced TPA metagenomics assembly of... | reverse complement strand
TGCAAATGAGGAATAGAAACAGACTTGCGGGTAAATAGTAAGAAAGAGGGCAAAGCGTATGGCAGAGGAAAAGGAATGCTGCTGTTCCCATAAGACAAAGGAACGGTCAGAGAAAGAATACAAGGATATGATTCACCGCTTAAACCGCATCGAGGGACAGATTCGCGGAATTAAGGGAATGGTGGAGCGGGATGCTTACTGTACGGATATTCTGGTACAGGTGGCGGCTGTGAATGCGGCGCTCAACAGTTTTAACAAGGTGCTTCTCGCCAATCATATCAAGACCTGCGTGACGAATGATATCCGCGAGGGCAGGGAGGAGACCGTCGACGAACTGGTGACGGTGCTCCAGAAATTGATGAAATAGACGGGAGAGTGAGGAAGATGAAGCAATATACAGTGACGGGAATGAGCTGTGCGGCGTGCAGCGCGCGCGTGGAAAAGCAGTGTCGAAGGTGCCGGGTGTGACATCCTGCTCGGTGAGTCTTCTGACGAATTCCATGGGTGTCGAGGGAACCGCGGCGCCGCAGGAGATCATCCGGGCGGTTGAGAACGCCGGATACGGCGCTGCCGAGAAGAAGCGGGGCGGCGCGGGAACCGCGGGAGCGGCGGAGGTGATGCCGCAGGAAGATATGTTAAAGGACCGGGAGACGCCTCTTTTAAAAAAGAGACTGGTGACTTCGGTAGGCTTTCTGGCAGTGCTGATGTATTTTTCCATGGGACATATGATGTGGGGATGGCCGCTGCCGGCGTTCTTTGAAGGAAACCATGTGGCGATGGGGCTGGTACAGCTCTTGCTGACGGTGGTGATCATGGTCATCAACCAGAAGTTCTTTATCAGCGGATTCAAGAGTCTCTGGCACCGGGCGCCGAATATGGACACACTGGTAGCGCTGGGGGCAACGGCAGCGTTCGGCTACAGTACCTACGCACTCTTTGCAATGACCGATGCACAGGTGCGCGGCGATATGGACGGGGTCATGAGCTACATGCACGAGTTCTACTTTGAATCGGCGGCGATGATTTTGACGCTGATCACGGTCGGAAAAATGCTGGAGGCGCGTTCAAAAGGCAAGACGACCGATGCACTCAAGAGCCTGATGAGCCTGGCACCGAAGACTGCCACCATCGTGCGTGACGGTGTGGAACAGGAGGTTCCGGTCGCGCAGGTCAAAAAGGGAGACGTCTTCGTGGTGCGCCCGGGGGAGAACATACCCGTGGACGGTATCATCCTCGAGGGCAGCAGTGCCGTGAATGAGGCGGCGCTGACCGGCGAGAGCATACCGGTGGACAAGGCGCCAGGAGATGAAGTCTCCGCGGCGACCGTGAACCAGTCCGGCTTTTTAAAATGCGAGGCGGCGCGAGTCGGCGAGGATACAACCTTATCCCAGATCATCCAGATGGTCAGCGATGCCGCGGCGACCAAGGCGCCGATTGCCAAGATTGCCGATAAGGTATCGGGCGTATTTGTGCCGACGGTCATTGGAATTGCGATCGTGACACTGATTGTGTGGCTGGTTGTCGGAAAGCCGGTCGGCTTTGCGCTGGCGAGAGCGATCTCTGTTCTGGTCATCAGCTGCCCGTGTGCGCTCGGACTTGCCACTCCGGTAGCCATCATGGTCGGAAACGGCATGGGTGCTAAGAACGGTATTATGTTCAAGACGGCAGTCTCTCTGGAGGAGACCGGAAAAATGCAGATTGTAGCGCTCGATAAGACCGGAACCATCACGAGCGGAGAGCCGCGAGTTACGGATGTCCTTCCGGCGGAAGGCGTTCCGGCGGAGGAGCTGCTGCATGCGGCAGGGATTCTAGAGCAGAAGAGCGAGCATCCGCTTGCAAAGGCCGTTCTTGCCTACGTGAAGGAGCAGGCCGGGGCAAAGGCGCAGTCCGGCGGGAAGAGGGCGACTGCGGCAGACGGAGCATCTGGCGGAGCGGACGGCTTAGAAGATATGCTGACCGATTTCATGGCGCTTCCGGGCAACGGTCTGACCGGTGTGTGGGATGGAAGACGGCTTTACGGCGGCAATCTCATCTTTATCGAGCAGCACGTGAAGGTGTCCGATGCCATGAAGCGGCAGGCGGAACAGCTCGCCATGCAGGGCAAGACGCCGCTGTTTTTTGCAAAGGATGAGAAGCTGCTCGGCGTAATCGCCGTGGCGGATGTCATCAAGGAGGACAGCCCGCGTGCAGTGGCAGAACTGCAGAACATGGGAATCTATGTGGTGATGCTGACCGGCGACAATGAGCGGACGGCGCAGACGATCGGAAAAGAGGCAGGCGTGGACGAGGTGATCGCCGGCGTGCTTCCGGACGGCAAGGAGCAGGTGGTAAGAGAACTGCAGAAAAAGGGCAAAGTGGTCATGGTCGGCGATGGAATCAATGACGCGCCGGCGCTTACAAGGGCGGATATCGGAATGGCGATCGGCGCCGGAACGGATATTGCCATTGATGCCGCGGATGTCGTGCTGATGAAGAGCCGCCTGTCGGATGTGCCTGCGGCAATCCGCTTGAGCCGCGCAACCCTGCGCAATATTCATGAAAATCTGTTCTGGGCATTTTTCTACAATATTATCGGCATTCCTCTTGCGGCAGGCGTGTGGATTCCGCTGTTCGGCTGGCAGTTAAACCCGATGTTCGGTGCGGCAGCCATGAGCTTATCCAGCTTCTGTGTTGTGACCAACGCGCTGCGCCTGAATCTGTTCCGGATGTATGACGCCGGAAAAGACCGCAGGATCAAAAATGCGGTGACAGGGCAGACCGCCGCAGCTGCGGCGAAGGAGCCGGATGACGCTTTGGAGAAGAAATCAGAAACAAATCAAAAAAAGGAGAATGAGACAATGAAAAAGACAATGAAGATTAACGGTATGATGTGTGGACACTGTGAGGCGAGAGTCAAGAAGGCACTCGAAGCGGTAGAAGGCGTGCAGGAGGCTGTAGTCAGCCACGAGGCAGGAAACGCGGTTGTGACGCTTAGCAGCGACGTGGCGGATGAGGTCTTAAAGAAGGCGGTTGAGGATCAGGATTACGAGGTGGTTTCTGTCGAATCCTAGAAAATAAGGTCAAAAGTTTCATTGACTTTATGAGGTCGGCTTGGTACAGTAAAAGGTAGGAGGAATGTTATGCGTTATGTACCACTCAGGGAGGCAGAACCGGGCATGGTTCTTGCAGCCGACCTTTATGATTCCGTCGGAAGAACGCTGATTGGCTGCCATTGCGAATTGACGGAGAGCTATCTGGAAAAACTGGAAGCTTACGGATTCGACGGTGTATATATAGAAGATAAACTTTCAGAGGGCATCACGATTGAGAGTGTGATTACGCCGCAGTTAAGGCAGGAGGGACAGGAGCGCATCCGTGCCTGCGACATTGACGGATGTAAGCTGATTGCCAGACGCATGGTGGAGGAGATTTTATCCTGCGGAAATGTGTCTCTTGATCTTACGGACTTAAGAAGCTACGACGATTACACTTACGCACATTCTGTGAACGTGGCGGTATACTGCGGCGTCATTGGAATGGGTATGGGGATGAGTGAAGTGGAGCTGGGGCATCTTGTGACTGCGGCATTGCTTCATGACCTCGGAAAGCTGCAGATCCCGGATGAGATCTTAAACAAGCCGGGACGTCTGACACAGGAAGAATATCTGATTATGAAATCCCACGCAACACTGTCGTACCAGATTATCAGTGAGCGGTGGGATATTTCTGCGCATATCAAGGAGGCCGTGCTGCATCACCATGAAAATGTGGATGGAAGCGGATACCCGGACGGGCTGGAAGGCGCGCAGCAGACGATGTTTACCAGGATTCTGCACGTGGCGGATGTCTATGATGCACTTACGTCCAGGCGCCCGTACAAGGAGCCATACGCACCGTACGAGGCGACAGAGTATCTGATGGGCGGCTGTGGCATCATGTTTGACCGCGAGGTAGTGGAGACACTTCTAAAGTATGTGCCGCTCTATCCGAAGGGAACGATGGTTACGCTTTCCGATGGAAGAGAAGCCATCATCTATGAGAATTTTGGCGTACATAATTTAAGACCCGTAGTGCGTCTGATGGACGGGGAACTGTTGGATCTGTCCAACGAAGCGAACTACCATATTACATTGCGTATGAAGACGGAATCCGGCTTCTCCACGGAAGAGGCAGAAAAGGAGCGCAACGAGATGATACGGCCGCCGGTACGCTGCCGGATCATGGTTGTGGACGATATGAAGACGAATCTGCAGATGCTGCGTGGCATTTTAGAGCCGTTATATGATGTCATCCTGATGAAATCCGGTCACCAGGCATTGCTGTATCTGAAAAAACATCCGGCGCCGATCTGGTGCTGATGGATATCGATATGCCGGAGATGGACGGTATCGAGACGGCCAAACGCATTATGGAGATGACGGATCACACGGTGCCGATCCTGTTCGTCACGGCGCTCTGCGACAGACAGACGGTCACGCTGTGCCGGAATCTGGACGCGGCAGGTTACATTGTAAGACCGTACAAGCCGGTCTTTGTCAAGACAGAGATCAAGAGGATTCTGATGGGGCGGAGTGAGATTGAATGATATTATTGGTTCAGATAATATGTCTTTGTTATACGCTGTATGTACTGCAGGAATATGCCACTTCCGGTGCATATTCCAGACAGCACAGGCTGCTGCCGCTGCTGGTCGGACTGATCGGTGTATATAATTTTCTATCAGGTTGTCCTTACGCTCACCGGACAGACAGAACTGTTCGGGCGTTTGAAGGACATGCTCTTAATTCAGGTGCTTTATCTGATTCTTATCTATATCATATTTTCTGAAAATCCAATAATCCTACGGGGCGCAGTGGATTATGTTTTGTGTGCTGCTCGCGCTGAATGTGATTGTTTTTATGCGCTACCTGGCAGCCGGAAATCTATCACATTTATTTCAGAATTTACTTAATCGGATGTACGGCGGCGATCGTTGCAATGGGAACCTACACCTATCTGCGCCGTTCCCTGACCATGCATGAGCATCAGATTGCCAATCTGCTCTATATTGTGCTGCTCGTGAATGCAGCAGCGATGTGCGCGGAAAAGTTTTTTACTATTCCGGGCAATCTTCTGATGCTGTCAGCTACAACCGGTGTCTGCGGTGCGGTTCATTATCTGATCCAGACAGATCAGCTGATGGATACGGGCGAGCTTCTGCGCGAGCGGTTGTACGATGACTCGGATACGGCAGTGGTACTGCTAGATACCAATTTTTACTGCGTTGATGCGAACCGCAGCGGCAGAAGTCTGTTTGCGGGTCCGATGCAGTTGTATGAGAGAGACAGCCGCAGGCACCGCGGATACATGCAGGAGGCGGAGGAGCTGGCGAAGTCCATACAGGAGGGAAAAAAGAGCCGGGAGATCGAGAAGAACGGACAGTATTATCAGTGTCAGTGTACGCCGGTGTACTATTCAGGGAGGCTTCGTGGATATATTCTCGGTGCCTGGGATATTACCAGCCCGAAAAAAAGAGACGCAGCTGATGCAGGCATTAAAGGGAAAAGCAGAGATGCAGACGGCGCGGAAAAGTGATTTCCTCGCGCAGATGAGCCATGACCTGAAAAGCCCGCTGCACGCCATCATCGGAATCACGGATATTTTAAGCAGCCGCAAGGAACTCACGGCAAGTGACCGTGCACTCCTGCTTCACATCAAGGGAGCTGGGAACAGCCTTGTGGAACAGGTGAATGCGATTCTTGACTATTCCAGAATTGAGGCAGGAAAGTTCGAGCTGATGGCGGAGTGCTACCGGCTGGATCAGGTGCTCGAGGAGGTGGCACACATGTGTGTCATCAATCTGCAGTCGAAGAGGGTGTGGTTTGAGGCCTGTATACAGGGAGAATTCCCGGAGAAAATGTATGGGGATGCCATGCGCGTCCGGGAAATTTTGCAGAATCTGCTCGCAAATGCGGTCAAGTTCACAGAGGAGGGCGAGATCCGCTGTGTGATTACCTGTGAGGCAATCCGGGATTCCTCGGATGTGATGGTCCGCTGCAGGGTGTCGGACACCGGCACCGGAATGACAAGCGAACAGCTGCGGCAGGGATTTGATTCGTATGTGAGCTATGCGGCAGAGAGCGGACAGTCGGGAAACGGACTGGGACTTAGCATTGTAAAGGAACTTGCAAACCGTATGGGAGGCAGTGTCCGCGCCGAGAGCAACGGCACCAGGGGAACCACGATTACCGTGGAAATCCGGCAGAAGGTGTGCGGAAGCACCCTGCATGATGCGGTGTGCTATACGACGGACAGTCTGCTGCGCGAGTCAGTGGTCTATACGGAGCGGATCCAGCCGACATGGATCTATCCGGGGGCACATGTTCTGCTCGCGGATGATATGCGGATCAATCAGGAGATTTTCCAGGAACTCGCAGCGCCGTGGCGGTTTACACTGGATGTTGTGCGCAACGGAAAGGAGGCTGTGGAGGCGGCAGCGCGGAAGGAGTATCAGCTGATTTTTCTGGATCAGAGGATGCCGGAAAAAATGGCGATGAAGCGGCGAAGGAGATCCGCCAGTTTTGCGATATCCCAATGGTACTTATGACTGCTGATATTACCGCGGAGTTAAAGCATCGGAATCGCAGACCGGAATTTACGGCGTATCTGGACAAGCCGATCGATGTGTCAGAGCTAAAGAAAGTGATTGAGACTTATCTGCCTGTCGCAGAGCGCAGGGATTTCCTGCTTCACGCGCAGATGAACCATGGGGCATACCGCCGTCTCTTGCAGACGTTTTTGCAGGAGACGGGATCGCTTGCAGCAGAACTGCCGGGCTATGTGCCGGAGCAGCTGGAGCTTTTCGGAACGAAAGTGCACGGAATCAAGGGCGCCAGCCAGCAGATCGGCAGACAGGCGTTAAGCGAGAGCGCAGAAATCATGGAAATGGCGGCAAAGACAGAAAATATCCGGTACCTGGAAAAGCATATGACAGAGTTTTTGGAGACGATCCGGCACACGTTAGAGAGTGTCGAGGATGAATTAAAGAATCTGCGCAGGAGATACAGGGGGAAGGCGCAGCCACGGCAGAGGACATACCGGAGGAAAAGCAGCAGATTCTGGCGCAGCTTAGGGAAGCTTTTGATGCGTGTGATTTAAACGGGATTGAGCAGGGACTTTCCCGGTTTGCGCGTGCCCATCTGACAGCGGAGGAACGGGAACTGTTGACAGAACTGCATGCGGCATATGAGAACCTGGATTACGAAGAGGGAAGCGAACTGCTTTCCGGCCGGATGCTGTGATAGAAGTGAAAGAAAAAAATGATTGTTTTGTACAGGTTACGCGATTGATAGTGTGAGAAAAATTCCCCTCGCAGAGATATACTGTGCGTAGAATAGAAATCCGGAGTTCCCGGAGCAGCTGACAGGAGATCTGCAGCAAATTTGTACAGGGGGAAAACTATGAATCTGGCAGAAATTACACATCGGGCGTATTTTTTAGACTGCTATCCGCTTGATGAGAGACATTTAAAAATAAGTATTCAGACAGGAAAAGATGTGGACGAGGTGATCCTCTGGGCGGGCGACCCGTATTCCGCCGGGATTGCCGAGAACGAGCAGAACTGGCAGGGCGAGCGGGTGCCGATGGAACTGGAGCGGGAACTGGCGCACAGAAATGTGTACAGTGCCGTCCTCACACCGGCGTACCGCAGAGTCAAGTACCATTTTGAGATCACCGGCGGCGGGGAGAGCGTCTGCCTGTATGAGGATGGATTTGTGAAAGCGGCAGAGCGCTTTCCAGCGGACCGGATGATCCAGCGTTTTATCTATCCGTGGATGAACCGGGCGGACATTATGAAGGTGCCGGAATGGGCGGAGAATATCGTGTGGTATCAGATTTTCCCGGATCGTTTCTGCAGAAAAAATCCAGGAGAAAAGCGTCATTCCTGCCGCGAGTGGCATGCCAGGAGGATCCGACCTGGAAGGAGTTTTACGGGGGGGGATCTGGCGGGAATCCGCAGCCGCCTTGCCTATATTGCAGACCTCGGCGTCGGAGGTATTTACTTAAATCCGATTCTGTGGTCGGATTCCAACCACCGGTACGACACGATCGACTACCACAGCGTGGAGCCGGATCTCGGCACGGAGGAAGAACTGAAGACGTTGATTGCGGAGGCGCATGCGCTCGGACTTCGTGTGATGATCGATGCGGTATTTAATCATTGCGGAGCGAAGTGCGCGCTTTGGCAGGACGTGCTGGAAAAGGGACCGCAGTCCAGCTACTACCACTGGTTCTGCGTGAACCGCTGGCCGATCGATGCGCAGACCCACGCGACGAAGCAGGGGGATTATTTCTCGTTTGCGTTTGTCGACAATATGCCAAAATTTGATACCAGCGAGCCGGATGTGATGGAGTATCTGACCGGCATTGCAAAGCACTGGGTATGTGACTGGAAGGTTGACGGAATCCGTTTCGATGTCGGCAACGAGATTTCACATGCATTTTTAAAACATCTGCGTCTGGAAGTGAAAAAGTGCAATCCAAAGCTTTTCCTGCTCGGAGAGATCTGGCATGATGCTTTCCCATGGCTGCTCGGCGACGAGTATGATTCGACGATGAACTACCCGTTTCTGGCGTGCGTGAATAACTTCTGGGCAGATAAGACACAGAGTGGTACGGATTTTATGCATGGCATCAACCAGTGCTACAGCATGTACTACGAGCAGGTGAACCGCGTGCTGTTTAATCTGTTAGATTCCCATGATACGGACCGTCTGATGGAGAGATGCCACGGAAATGAGGATACGTTTCTGGCACAGCTTACGGTTCTGTTTACCATGCAGGGCGCACCGGGCATCTACTACGGCACCGAGATCGGTATGGACGGAGGCGGCACGAAGGCGAACCGGAAGTGCATGCCGTGGGAGGAGATCGATGCGGGCAGCTTTGCGGAACTGACCGGACAGGTAAAGCAGCTGATTGCGATGCGCAGGCAGTATCCGCAGACAAGGAGCGGAAAAGTGGTATGGGATGTCAGAGAGGATTCCAGATTGTTACATTATTATAAGAAAAAAGAAGGACAAAAAACGCTGGAGGTCTGCATTAACGCCGGGGAGGAACCGGTGCGGACAGGGGAGCGGGGACTGCCGGAGCCGGAGGACTGCCTGTTCGCGAACGGATTGGAGCACGGAAGCTTAAGACCGCAGGGCGTTTTCATAAGATTAGTGTGAACATGACACTGCCGTATCGGATCCCGTCTGATGCGGCGGTGTCAGCAGCTCCACTGCAATCCGGAGGCAGAGTGTCTGCATGGATTCCATATCAAACTGACTGCAGAGGGAAGTCTCCAGCTGGGTGTGCGCAAAGCTTTCCAGAAGCTGGATACCTAAATAGATGCGTTCCCTGAGCGCCGGAAGTCCTGCGTATGCGGGGGGACATTTCTGCACGAGGGTATCGACTGCATCGAGCAGAATCCGGTGATAGGCATCCCGGACAGCCAAAATCTTCTGTGTTTTTTGTTCGCAGGTGTGATAAAATGAATTTAACAATGTTTTTTTACAGGAAAATGTATTGAGGGGAATTTCATATGTTAAAGGTTTTTTTAGCGGAAGATGAGATCGTTATGCGGGAGGGCATAAAGAACAACATCGACTGGCAGGGGGGAAGGCTTTTGAATTTGTCGGTGACGCGGGCGACGGGGGAGCTCGCCTATCCGATCATCCAGAAGACGAGACCGGACATTCTGATCACGGACATTAAGATGCCGTTCATGGATGGACTGGAGCTGAGCCGTCTCGTGAAGCACGAGCTGCCGGAGACCAAGATCATACTCCTGAGCGGGTATGACGAGTTCCAGTATGCAAAAGAGGCAATCGACATTCGGAATCACGGATTATCTGGTGAAGCCGGTCACGGGTGCACAGCTGATCGGGACACTCAAGAAGATCGGTCAGAAGATCGAGGAGGAGCGCGGGAAGCAGAAGCAGCAGGCGCCGGAGGAGGCGAGATCTGCCGGCAGGCAGCGGCTGTTCCGGCACATGGTCTCCGGAAAGCATACCTATGCGTCGGTGTTCCAGGAGGCGAAGGAGCTGGGACTTGAGCTGATTGCGGAGCAGTACAATATCATGCTGCTCCAGCTGTTCTCCGAGGAGAAGGAGGATGTCCTGCCGGAGAAGATAAAAGCCTTCGAGCAGGAGCTGGAGAAGTACATGGAGCAGTCCGGCAATCTGATTGTCGCAAAGCAGAGCCGGGCGGAGTACGATTTTGTGCTGAAGGGTACAGGGCAGCAGTCTCTCGCGGAGACGACAGAGCAGGTAAAAAGCCTGCTGGCAGAGTATTTCCGGAGAGAGACGGCGGTGGAGTATGTCGCGGCGCTCGGGACACCGGTGGAGCGTTTCAGCGAGCTGCAGCAGTGCTACCGGCAGACCAACCTGTGCTTTTCCAGACGCTATTCGGTAGAGCGCAACCAGATCCTTGAGGAGGAGACGCCGGGGGGAGACTGCGGCGGAGATTCTGGAGGATGTAAAGCTCGGGGAGCTGAATATCTCCAGCCTGAGCCAGCGGCAGGCAGAGGCTTTTCTGTACACTGGCACTAGGGAGGAGGTGTCCGGCTTCGTGGAGGATTACTTTGCACAGCTCGGGGACGGCAATGTAAAGTCTATCTTCCTGCGCCAGTACGTGGTGATGGATCTGTATGTGACGGCGGTTTCCGTTCTGGAGAAGAGCGGTTACAAGAGCAGGGATCTCGTGGAGCGGTGCGGCGATGCGAAGGAGATGGTAGCCTACCTGACCACGGTTGAGCAGACCAGGGAATATATTAAGAAGCTTTTTTCGGCGGTGCTGGATTTGCGCAGTGAGGCGGTGGACGGAAAATACGACGGCATCATGCAGAAGGCAAAGACCTACATCAACGATCATTTTGAGAAGGACGGGATTTCCCTGAATATGGTCGCAGCGGAGGTAAATCTGAGTCCGAGCCATTTCAGCACGGTATTCGGTCAGGAAATGGGAGAGACGTTTGTAGAATATCTTACAAGAATCCGCATGGAAAAAGCGAAGGAGCTGCTCAGGACGACGGGAAAGAAGGTAACGGAGATTGCCTTTGAGGTGGGCTACCGGGATGCGCATTATTTCAGCAATCTGTTCAAGAAGACGCAGGGCTGCACACCGGGTGAGTACCGCAGCAGAGGGTAAAAGGGGAGATGGATATTGAAGAGAGGGTTTTCACTAAAGAGCAGGCTCTATATGCTGCTGCTGATCTGTGTGGTGCCGCTGACCATACTTCTGGCGTATCTTCTGATTATGACGAACAAGATTTCCTCCGAGTATGACGGGATTGTCAGGAGAATCACAAAGGCAAACGCGTACAACATCAATTTCAAGGAGGACATGGACTACGTGATGTATATTATCGTAGTCAATTCGGAGCGTGCCGAGGAGCTGGTGGACACGGAGCAGCCGCACCGGATGATACAGGCCGCGCGGGAGGTGTTCGGCGAGCTCTATGAGGAGGCAGATTCCGAGTACGCCGCGAACCGGCTGTCAAGCATACTAAAGAGTCTTGACACGCTGGAGGATCGTGTGGAGGAGATCGAGAAGGATGCGCTCGTGACCGGGCTTTATGAGACGAACATGGAGCGTCTGGATCTGAATATCCGCGTCCTGACGGAGCTGATACAGGAGCAGATCCAGTATTATATTTACTATGAGACAACGAACATGGAGGAGCTGCGGATGGGAATTCGCGCGGATGTGGAGAGTGCCATCACGGCGATCACAGTGATTCTCGTCCTGATACTGCTCGGGGCATGGATGGTCAGCAGGAGGATTGTGCGGGGCATCACGGAGCCTATCCAGCGGCTGTGTGAGGCTGCGCAGGCAGCGGGAAGCGGGGATTTTGCGATCCGGGCGCAGGACGAGGAGCTGGATGAGCTCTCGGTTCTGAACAGCAGCTTTAACCAGATGGTGGAGGAGATCGGGCATCTCGTGGAGGATATACGCGTGGAGGAGCTGAACCTGCGCGCGGCGGAGCTGCGCGTGCTGCAGGAGCAGATCAACCCGCATTTTCTGTACAATACACTGGACAACATCATCTGGCTCGCGGAGTCGAAGGACACGGAGCAGGTCGTGAGGATGGTGTCGTCCCTGTCAAGCTTTTTTCGGACAACCTTAAGCAAGGGGCGGGAGTTCATCACGGTAAAGGAGGAGGAGCAGCACATCCGCAGCTACTTAGAGATCCAGCAGTTCCGCTACAGGGATATACTGGAATATGAGATTGCGATTCCGGAGGAGCTCTATGAATATGAGATCATCAAGCTGACGCTCCAGCCGCTTGTGGAGAATGCGCTCTACCACGGCATCAAGAACAAGCGCGGCGGCGGACATATCTGGGTGTCCGGTGCACTCTGCCAGGATGTCATGATTTTCAAGGTGCAGGATGACGGAATCGGAATGGACGGTGCGCGGCTTGCGCAGGTGTGCGCCATGCTCCGCGACGGGGAGCAGGAGCCGGAGCCGGAGGAGACGGGCGGCTTCGGACTGTTCAATGTCAACCAGCGTATCCAGCTCAATTATGGCAGGGAGTATGGACTGAAGATACAGAGCACCTACGGGCAGGGCACCGAGATCTGGGTGCGGATTCCGTGCCGGGCAGAGAAAATCAAAAGAAAACGCAACATTTCCAAAAAAAATTACACCTTTTGAGGAAAATACGGCAAAATTGTGAATGAGCTGTTCATAATTTAGTAAAAATTATACTTATTTCAAAAGCCAGTCGGTATTTTTTAAACCGTCCGAAAGCTATAATAGGTACATGGTTAAGGACTTAACCAAATCTAATAAAAACTTTGGGAGGTTTTTAAAATGAAAAAAAAGTTAGTGAGTGTACTGATGTGCATGGCAATGGGCGCAACCTTACTGGCAGGCTGCGGAAGCGAGGAGGCTGCTGACAGCAGCAACACAACGGCAGCAGATGCAGCAGACGCAGATACGGCAGCGGACAGCGAAGCAGCGGATGCTTCTGACGCAGCAGATGCGGCAGACGCAGCTGACGGGGATGTAATCACAATCGGCTTTGCACAGGTTGGCCATGAGTCTGACTGGCGTACCGCATCCACGAATTCCGCACAGTCCATCTTCTCGGCAGAGAACGGATATGATCTCCAGTTCGTTGACTGCGACCAGGATTCGGCAGTCCAGCTGGAGGCAGTACGTGGCTTCATCGAGCAGGATGTGGATTACATCATCATCGACCCGATCGTATCGAACAGGCTGGGACACGGTACTGACAGAGTGCGAGGAGGCAGGTATTCCGGTTATCGTCATTGACCGTACGATTGATGATTCGGACAAATATATTTCATGGGTAGGCTCCAACTTCAAGAATGAGGGTCTTGCAGCAGGTGAGTGGTTAAAGGCTTACACGGATGCAAAGGGCATCAGCGACGTGAACGTGCTCGTTATCGAGGGAACAACCGGTGCTTCCGCACAGATCGGACGTACGGACGGCTTCAAGGAGATCGCAGATGCAAACGGCTGGAACATTCTGGATTCCCAGACCGGTGATTTCACACAGGCTGGCGGACAGGAGGTTATGGAGTCTTACATCAAGAGCTACGAGGGACAGTTCAATGTAGTGGTATGCCAGAACGATAACGAGGCATTTGGTGCGATGGATGCCATGAAGGCAGCAGGTATCTCCTATGGTGTGGACGGAGACGTGATCCTGATTTCCTTCGATGCCTGCACCGCAGGTCTTGAGTATGTAATGTCCGGCGACATCAATGCAG
>ENA-OQDU01000034-OQDU01000034.1-human-gut-metagenome-genome-assembly--contig:-NODE-34-length-13802-cov-1.237879_pt1 | contig 13802 bp, 10 predicted proteins | sample MGYA00242789_ERZ504623 | MGnify/ENA primary metagenome ERZ504623 (study PRJEB26092, sample SAMD00036335) | human gut metagenome | host: Homo sapiens | study: EMG produced TPA metagenomics assembly of... | reverse complement strand
CGATGCGCGGTTTTCGCCGCCAGGGCACGCGCAATGTCGCTCCGCAGCCCGAACTTTCCGGACAGCTCCCCCTCCGATGCGGCATACACCGCAGAGGCACTGCCCGCCAGGGAGAGCAGGTGTGCCGCTCCCCGGACACCGAGTCCCTTTTGAAGCGTAAGCGCTATGTCGTCCACCGTCATGCCGCCGCGGTTTTTACCGTAAAGGTAATAAAAAACCCGTACTGTCTCTCCCGTATCTTCTCCTCCTTCCGTTCTCCACCGCCTGTGTCCTTTTCCACCGCCCGCACCGGCGGCCCACAGCGGAGACGGTTCCGTCGGATGCCGGCCGCTCCGGTCGAATGCGGCCGTCGGAAATGCCCCGGCACCAAATTTACCGCACCCGCATCGCCTATTTTTTGGAGAATGAAGATTATTGGCTATATTTGCACACCGTTTCGTACCCCGAAACGGGACAGCGAAACATTACGGTGCGATGGCCGAGCGGTTAGGCAAAGGTCTGCAAAACCTTCTACAGCGGTTCGATTCCGCTTCGCACCTCGAAGATACCCCGCCATACGACGTATGGCGGGGTATCTCTTTCACGGACCTTCCCGAGACAGAAAAGAGAAACCGACAGCAACGACAGAGACGAAGAGGTCGGGCAAGACGCGGAACGCGGACTCCCGCCTATCGGGACACAGATACGTCCGTCATTCCGGCCCGACACGGCGAAAATTCCGAAACAGGAAGGAGAAGAGCCGACAGAATCCGGAAGACCTTCCGGGATATGGCCGGTGCGGCAAGATAGCGGCCATGCATCCGTTCCGGCTCCTCCGAACTATGACGGTCGCTTCGCAGCCGCAGCCTGTCCACTGCACAAGGCTGCAAGCCGCTCCTCGACCTGTACCATGGAAGCATCCTTCAATATCACGCACCGTTCGCCGTCGAGCAGGTAGAGCGTCGGCAGAGCCCGCAGGTCATAAACCGTCCGGCAGGAGGAGGACATCCCTCCGTCGAACCCCGTCAATTCCCCCCATCGGACATCCGGAACGCTCCCAATCGTCCCGCTCTCCGACGCATACGGCCAGGAGGGCAAGCCTTCCCCTACGGAGCGACTCGCCCACAATCGGCGAAGCCTCCAGCGCGGCCTTCATCCGGCGGCACTCCCCGCAGCCGGGATAGTGGAAAAACAGCAGAATATGCGGTGCCTCGATATCCGACAGGCGATGCCGGCTCCCGCCGCGGTCGACATAGATGAAATCGGCGGCCGGAGTACCCGGCCGGTTCATCGACAGCCTCTCCAGCGCCTGCCGGGCCCGAACCTTGTCTATCTCCGCGATGCAGGGACTCTCCGTAAATGCCGCAGCGCGGCCGCATACAGCTCATCGCTGCGCATCGGCGACCAAGGTTCGTAAAGATACCTGTCGCACAGCTCCATCAGACGGTACAACCCGTCGGAACCAGCCGCGCGCCCGAAAAGCGCACCGAATGCACCGTCCGCCGAGGCGATACGGGACAGCAGTCCGAGGAAATCCACGAATGCCTGCTCGGCCCCCGGAGCAGCGATATCCGCGCCGGCGAAATCGAAACCGTCCCAGTAATGGAGCGCAAGATACTCGGCCCGTGCGGCTCCCCGAAGGGTGTCGGGAATATCCGGCAGCCGGAACCCGACCCCGTCGGACAGCTCCGTTTCACCCCCCGCACGAAGCGGAGAGCCGGCGATAGACGCACAGCCGGCGACGGCCAGGCAGGCCGCACACACCGACACGACAGAGAGAAAACCCATACGTCTGATTCTTCCGATACCGCACGGCTCCGAACCTTCGGCAGGTTCGGAGCCGTGCGGCGGTCCAAGCGTGCGGTACGGGCAGGGCTGCACGGCGCAGCGATACCGCAGCCTCGATACCGCATGTCGTCAATTGCCCTCCTCCAGTCTCATTTCGATGGCCGTATCGTCGAAGAGGTCGGCCAGGCTGGTCACGTCCGCATGCCATGTATTCCCCTCTCCGTCCCGATAATATACCCCTATCGGGTCGGTGTACCAGTTGAAGGCATACTCCTTGCGCAGGCGCAGTTCGTACTCTCCGTCGGCCGTAATCGTCATGGAGCCTATCCGCGTGCCGTTGCTGACGCGTTCAAAGGAGACGAAGGCATTCCGCGGCACGTCGCGCATCACCCCGTTGTCATTATACCGAATGATACCCCGGATGGACTCGTTCGTGACACGGAAGGTCTTCCGGAAGAATACGACCATCTCCTCGTCGGAGCTGACGGTGATGTCGCCGGCACTCACCACTTCACCGGTAAGGAAAGGCAGCCGCTTCCGTTCACCCGCCTGGTCTACGGAGCCGCCGTTGTCGAGGAGCGTTCCGTCCTTTTTCAGCGCACTGCCCGTGCCGAAGGTACGCTCCGTACTTCTCTGCGCATCCACCGTATAGATGAATCTTCCCGGAACCGACGGGTCAGCCTTCAGCTTCCCGTCCGTCAGGTTGCACTCGGCCAGCCTCGATTCGTCTATCTCGAGCATCGGAGCGTCGATATATATCTCGAACGGCTCCCCGAAGGGGTCTACGGACTTGCCGTCGGAACCGGCGAAGCTCGTCACATCCAGCTCGATATCCACCTGCTGCTGCGGACGATACGTCCACGACAGCGGCGTCACGGTCTCCTCCTCCGCTCCCGAGGTATCGGTTCCCTCTCCGTTCACCCGGGCCGCGAAGCGGAACGGATTGTAGTTGGCCAGCTCGAACGTCACCGACCGATAGGCATTTCCCTCGTAGGGCGCTCCTCCGTTACCGGGGTACCCAGAAGACGACCCGGGCTGGTTGGAGGCGATACGTACCACTTCGGCGCTCTGCGCGCGGTTGGTGTACATGTAGATGGCATACCTGCCCGTTTCGGACGCAGGTTTCTGGGGCCTCTTCGGCATGAACATATGCACGCGGCCCCCGCTTCCCCAGGACTCCTCATCTATCGGATAAAACGTACAGTCAAATTCGGCAACACCCGCCTTGTCCGTCTCGTCGTCGAGGTAATAGTTCAGATTCTGGGAATAGAGCAGGAATTCGTCCCTGTCCCCGGCATTGACAGGCTGTGCAGGCTGCTCGCCGTTGTTCATCATCTGCATATCGAACTGCACGTTGGCCCCCTTCTTCTGCGGTACCAGACGGTAGAGTATCACGTCGTCCTCCGCATAATCGCCGCCGGGCAGGTTGTTGTATTCATTCAGTCCGGAGACCGTGATGGAGAATTGGTGGTCGGCGAATACGACCTGTTTGGTCAACTCGTCGAAGAAATTCGCTTCCAGCATCACATCGCCGACATGTCCTTCCCCCTGCAGGAGGACGTTCTCGAAATAGACGCGCTGCACACCGGTCTGCCGGGCCGTGTAAACATATTTATAGCCCCACTCGTTGTCCAGCTCGCCATAGCCCTCTTCGCCCTTGAAAACGAGCGGCAGGTCCATTCCGGATTCATGACGCACGTCGAGGTCGTTGGTGGAAATCAGTACGCGCAGCGGAAGCAGCTCCTGCGGACAGCTCTCCGGAATCGTGAACATCAGCGTCACGTGCTCGCCGATATTGTGGCCGTAAACCTGCGTTCCCACCCATGCAGGTTCGAACTTTTGCGTCTTGACCGTTATCACCTTGATTTTCCGCTGCAGACGCCCCTTCTTCACGAGCAGCGTACCCTCCAGTTTGTCATTCTCCCCCATCCGGAGCAGATTCACGGTTATCTCGCCGTAGCCGACCGTATTGTTTTCGATGCGGGCGAAACGGTTTCCCACGTTCATGCCCCCCACCTTGTTACCGTCCAGCCACGTCACCGAGGGGAGGTCGGCTTCGGTTATCCGCGTACCGTTCTTGCCAGTCACGGTATAATAGAGCGTATAGGAATCGCCCGTCTCCTCCTCACCGAGCACATAGCTCGTCTTCGCCACGGCCAGGATGTAGTTCTGGTCCTCCACCTCATTCACCTCGTCGGATATGGAGACCCAGACGTTGTTCGTGGCGGGCGCCTCCAGCGCGCTGGCGAAGTCGGGCTGTCCGTAGGAAAGCGTGCCGGCTATGTTCAGCCGGTAATGGCAGTTACGGCGTATCAACACCTGTTCTCCCTCGTCGTCGATGAGCATGACACGGTAATAGAGGTCGGTATCCTCACCGGGCAGATGCCCACGAAGGATGACGCTCACGGGGTTGTCCGAAGCATTCTCGCTCTCGAAGACATACTGGTCGGAAGCGGTGCGCACGTCCATGATGTCGCTCACCACCGCCCTGTTCTGCGGAAGCGTTATGAAAGGCTCGGTACCGGGCCATACGAACCCCTCCTGAGGATGCCAGGGGGCCACGGTCCCGTAGGCATTCGTATTGCAGACCACGAAACCGGTGACTTCGAGGAAACCGTTGCCCGTAGGATTCAGCACCGACACCCTCGCCTGGTTGCGTACGAGGACGATGGTACTGCCCTGCATCTGCTCGTCGATTTTCCGGTTGTCTCCTGCCGCACATGCGAAACGGGCCCAATATATCATCTTGCCCGCGGAACCCTCCAGTACGGCCATGACTTCCGCCTCGGACTTGTTGCGGAAACTGTCCTCCGCAAAATCCTGCATATTCTGGTTCCCGATGAAATGTATCGTCCGCGTATTCTCCGGTACACGGGCGGTAAGCGAACCCTGCATATCGCCCTGCCTGTCCAGTTCCGCATCGGCGGTCGATATGAAGAGCCCGTACGAATCGAAACAGAACAGCGTCATGGTCTGCACATCCAGTCCGTCGGGGTCCACCGGACCTCGTCACCACCTCGGGCATGGAGGGTATCTCGACCCCCGCACGCAGGGTCACATAACCGTCCGACGCCGACATTCCCCCGTCCGCCGGCCACTCCTCCCGCTGGCAGGCGGCGGCCAGAAACAGCGCACCAAGCAGGGCCGCATAGCGTATTCTCCTTGTCATATCTCTCGATTTTAATTGCCTTTCACAATTCATTTCCCGCCGTCGTAAGCATCCCGGATGCAGCGGATTGCCGCAGAACCCGCCTGAGTGGCCTTCGGATTCTCGACGATGCCGTTCGCGCTCCAGTACTCCGGGCCGGCGAGCACCTCGTCCATCGCCGCATTCGGTCGGTACTGGAACTCGATGATGACCCCTATCTCCGCCCTGGTGGGAAGACGCCAGTCGTCCAGATGGACGACCTCGTTCGTTTCGGGGTCGCGGTACACCTCCACATACTCCTTGCAGTGGCTCGCCGCACTCTCCTGCGTGGGAGAGAAGGTCGCCCCCAACTGCGACGCGACCATGAAGGACGGGGACACCATCACCTCGTTGTCGGTACCCGGGTCGGTCACGCCGTCGCTCATGCGCGGCCTCCCCACGGTATAGTCGCCGGACGAGGCGGTAATCCGTACATGGTACATGCGGGCGTTGCCGGGTGTAAACAAACCGGTGGTAGCTATCTCGTAGCTGTACTCATAACGAGGCCTCCACCAAGACCCGACATTCTCCTCCGACTCGTCCCAAGAGTAATAGTAAATGTTGGACTTGCCCCGATTGTTCCCGGAAGTAATCTGTTCGGCCACCTTGGAGGTGAAGAAATAGGACGAATTCGACCCGCCCCGTTGATAATAGTTCCTCCAACTGCCCGTCCCGTTGTTCCATCCTCCGACGGCCACGATGCGGTCATCGTTTCCGTTGAGGCGGTTATCGGAATCGTAGGATTATCGACCGGCTCTCCGTTTATCAGCTCGTAGGTCGTACCGCCGAAATCGGAGCGGTAGGAGTACCATCCCTGGATATTGGTGATGTACTCCAGCGGATACTGCTCGACGATGACGGTACGCGGCGTAGCCCCGTCGGTATTGGTCACCTCCAGCTCGATGTAACGCACGGCATTGTTGAGCGGCAGCGGACTGTACACGTCGATATTGCCGGTAAGCCCCTCGGCGGGGGTCGCCCGGATGGCATCGAAGATATCCCGGTCCACCGCTTCCTCCTGTCCGAACTTGTTGATGAAATAGGCACGAAGTACCTCCACCCCGACCTGCGACGAGGAGGCGAAACGAAGCGTGGCGGTATCCGCCTCGATGTTATACATCTCCATCTCGTCGGTATTCACGGTCAGATATATCGGATGTTCCGTCCCGCCTCCCACGTCTATCGTCTCTTCGTCCCATTCGCTCACCGAATATTCGATGGGACCGAGTTCGAGCGCCTCCGAAGGGTCGGTCGCACCCGCCGCATTCACCGTAACGGCCACTTGATAGCAATGGTTGCGCAGCAGGTTCTTGGATTTGCTGACGGGTATCTGGTAATAGCTCCTCGGCTGGAACTCGCCGCGATTGCCCTCTTTGTCCAGCGGATAGAGCGGCACGTTCACGATAAGGCGCGTCTCCTTCTCCAGCGCACTCTGGTTCGCCCAGTCATGGCTGTATGCGTAAGCGGTCACGGTCACGACATCGGCCGTCCAGTGAAAATAGGAGGAGGCGTTGCGTCCCGGCGTCCACAGCTCGGCATCGGCATCGACGCCGGAGATGACCGACGTGGTATAGGGCATGTTGCGCAGGTAATATCCGGCTTCACCTGCGCCGGACTCGTTGCTGAACTCCACCTTCTCTCCTTTCCGTATCCTCACCACTATCTTTGCCGCCGCACGCTTCAGCGTGGCCTTCAATTCGGTATCGGCCGACGCATCGCCGTCGTTGAGTACCACTGCGGCATGCGATGCCGGTTCGCTGTCGCCCGTATAGGCAATCCCGTCCATCAGGAAGGTCTGCGGCATGTCGGGCAGGCTGGCGATACCGGTCATGTGTATGTTGGGGTCCCGTTGCTGCATGGCCTTCAGTCCGTTCAGGTTGGTCAGTGCATCGAAGGCCTCCGATTCTTCGGTGCTGTTGGCGACGAGATATACCCAATATCCGACATTTTCGGCAAAACTGCTGCGCTTTGCCGAAAGGATTATCTTTCCGCCGGCGGCAGCCGCTCCCGTCACGCGTTCATGGACCACCTTGGTCTCGTCGCCGGCGAAGATGAGCACGTCGATATGGCTGACGGCGACTTCGGCGCCCGACGCCTCCGCACGGCTGACGGCCCCCGCCGACGACACATCGAGAACGATGTTGTCGCCCGACCCGCAGCCGGGAAGAAGGTCACCCGTTTTGCTGCAGGCCGCCAGCATAACGGCAGCCGCACAGCAGGCAATACGATACAATACTGTCTTCATCGTTTCATTCGGTTAATCGTTCGGATTGGGAATCTGCTCTATCTCAATATACTCCGGCATATTGCCGCTGTCGGGCCACGCAATGGCGTCCGTCAGTCCGTTTATCAGCAACAGGGTGGTCTCGCCCGGAGCCAGCCAGGTCGGCGTGATGGCGATGCCGAGCCGCACCGTCTGCCCCACCATATCGGGATTCAGTGCCCGTACGGTAATCGTGTACCACTCCTCCGAGGCCGTAGGATTCGTTACCTCCTCGCCGCCCTGATAAACCCTGACCTCGAAATCGGCCGGCGAAGCATCCATCAGGGTGGCTTTCCACTCCTGCTGGGCCGGCGCCGTCATGCGGAACCTCACGGAGAAGTCGCCGGCCTCCGGATTGGTATCGTTAAGGGAACAATAGACCGTCGGATTCTTCATATCCGCCACGCTGCCCGACAAGGGCATGAGCGGATTGTCATAGGTCGGATAGGCGAACTCCATATCGTCCCATGCGGGTGCGTCGTCCCAGTCGGCCACGAGATACTCCACGGCAATCTTTCCGTCGTTCCGCATCAGGCAGCACACCGCATAGTAGTGGTTCCGGAGCATCGGCGGCAGATAAACCGTCCCCGAACGTACCTCTCCGCCGAACGTATAGTCTATCCGAAGCACGTTGCCCCGGCCCTCAGCGTCGGGCAGGCTCCAGTCGCCGCTTCCGAACGGATTCTCGAAAGGATAGAAGGGAACGGCCAGCACGGGGGTATAGTTCTCCGGATTCTTGCGTTCGGCATCGGAAATGCCCTCCGCAAGCGCCGCCGTCACCTCGCCGTTCGCCGCCGAAAGGAGGATATCCTCCGACATGGTCCCGATGCTCCCGAGTACGGTTTCGTTCTGCGGCATCAGGTAGTTGTACATCCGGGTACCCTCCTTCAGCAAGGTCAGTCCCGTGACGGTCAGAGCGGCGGATTCGCCGGCCTCCTTGGCCGCAAAGACACCGAGTTTGGCGACGGGGCGCCGCAGCGGGAAATCGAGCTCCTGCTTCAGCAGCGTATGCCCTGCATGTCCGGGCAGGGTCTGCGGGTTATCGTCGGCATCGGTCGCCACATCTATCTCCACCCGGTCCCGGTAAAACATCGGGAGACCGTTCGCCGATATCGAGCGCGGTAAAGGTATAGGAATCGAGCACACTCCTGGGGGTATCCTCCGTCAGGTTTTCCGACGAACCGGGCTTCACCATGGCGGCCTCGTTGGCAATCACATAGAAGTCGACGGTCTGCATCGAGAGCGAACGCACGGCCATCTCCATAAGGAACGAATCGGCTACCTCCGCGTCATTGAAATAGTATCCGACCAGCTCGTCGCCGATGAAGGCGTAGACGCGGAGCGAGTGCAGCTCCGCCTCCGCGGCAGTCGGCGTACCGTCCGTACTCTCCACCGCACGGGCATCCACGTTCACCTGTACCGCCACGTTGATTTCCTCGCCGGACACCGGCCCCTCGCCCTTCGCACATCCGGCCAGGGCGGCGCAGCAGGCACCGGCCAACAGGGAAACAAACAAGATAAATCCTATTCTTCGCATAATTATCGTTCCTTAAAATTCGGGTTTCACATCCTCTATGTACCATTCCGGAACGGTCACGACCACCTTCCCCGATACGAATTCCATGCGTATGGGGATAAGCACTTCGTTGCGGGAGCAGTCGATGACCGGGTTTTCGGCCAGGAACTCGGCCAGATTGACCTCCGCCAGCAGCGTCCTGCCGTCGGGGGAACGCAGACAGACGCCCACCTGCGAATGGTCCGTATGGCGCATTATATTGGTGCGTGCGGTCAGCAGATTGCTGCCGCCGTCGTATTCGGTTTCGAGCAGATAATCCGTCGCCTCTCCGCAAGCGCGGTTCTCAAAGTCGGTGCAGGGCGATACACCGCAAATCTCAAGTGTCGGCATCGAAGCGGCCGCAGCATTCATTCCTGCATCGGGAATACCGGCTACCTCGACCGATACGTCGTAGTGCGAGCTGGCGAACTCGACGAGCCGTGTCTTGTTGTCGTCCTCCCTGCCGGTGAAAGGTTCCACCGTGAAGGGCGTGGTCGCATAATAGAGCGAATCGTTGCCGGAAACGGTCTCCCCGGCGAAATAGCCGCCGTCGGCAAAGGTAATCCGGCTGAAATCGCACGAAGCGACGTTGCCCACCTGCGTATGGTGGGTATTGCCCAGACAGACGATACGGTAGTCTCCGGGCTTCAGCTGCGGCAGTTTCGCCGCCCGTGCCTCCACTTCGTTCGGGGGAAGCACGCCGTTGGCAACGCAACGGTTCTCCGCATCGAAAACATACATTTCGACCCGACAAATCTTGTCGCCGAAAATCTCGGTCTCTCCATCGCCCTTATAGCTCAGCAGCAGCGTATTGGTGCTGAAGCAGTCGCTCAAGTCCTCGCGTATGCAGGAGGTGGAGAGCCCTCCGAGCAGCAACAGGCAGAAAACAGTATTCCCCAATTTCATATAAGTCCTTGTATGTTTACGTAATGGAAAAAACGGAAGCGGGAGGCGGAACGTTCCCGCTTCCGTGATAAATCGGATGAATTAGAACTCAGGCGTAATCGCCTCCACCGTCCACGGCTCGACGGTCACATTCACGGTAACGCACTTCTCCGGAGTCAGCGGGTCGTTCCACTTGAACGAGAAGTTCACATTATAGATGTAACCTGCCTTGAAGGTGTTGTCGCTCAGACCGCTGAATCCTTCCGTTGCCAGATAGTAGGGAACGGGACTGCCCGCATCGGTCGTATCGTTGAGCTGTACGAGGAGCTGAGGCGTCACACCGGGGAAGATGTCGTAACAGAAATTCGCGTCATCGGCCAACGCATGCGTGTTGCTGCCACCTTCCACGTCGCTGTTGTCCAGATGGATGGTCGCCTCATCGTGACTCCACGCAGGCCTGTCGGCATCGGCGAAGAAATCGAACACGTTACCGGTGATGGGCGTATTGTTCAGGCCGCCCGGCGTACCGCCGAGGGTGCAGGTCGTATAGTAGTTGTTCAGAGCCACCTGCTCGATGCCGTAGGCCGTGATGCCTTCCGTATCGGTGAAGTCGCAGGTGAAGGCACCTATCTGGATACGTGCTACCAGCGGCTTGATGTTCACGGCTGCCGTATAATAATCCTCATGGCCCTTGTCATCGGCGGTACCCGCATCTACCAGCGATTCGCATACGCCGTAGAGCACAAGGTCGGCATTGTCGTTGGGATTGACGCTCTGCTGTGCTGCGGCAGCCACGACAACGCTTTCGATTTCATTGATACCGGTCGCCGCATCGGCTGCGGTCTTAATCTCATCGGTCGGGTTGGCGATTACATACACCTTTTTCACGCTGTTGTCGAGCAGGTGGAAAGTCATATCGCCCGCTGCGGCCGCATTGGCGAAATAGATGGGTGCATCCGTGGTAAGGTCCGCACTCTTTCCCTTGTAGATTTTACCGGCATCGTCGGTAAACAGTACGTAAAAATCCTCGTACAGGGCGGTCTTGTCTTTATCCACCTTGTCGCCGACCGAACGGGTGACATTGGCGAACGATACGGTCACCGCTTTCGGATTGCCGGCTACTGTGACGCCTTCCTCTTTCTGGCTGCAGGAAGCCAACGCCACGGTCAGGGCTGCACCTGCCAGCACAATGTTTCCAAGTTTCATACTCTTTTGTTTTAAAGGTTAATTAAAATGAATTTTCAGTCCGTGTATCGGGAGAATCAAAGTTGGTCTATCACACCGCGCACCTGCTGCAGGTTATGGGCCGCATCCCTGCAGCCCGCTTCCGAGGCGCGCAGGAAAGCGCTTTCGGCCTTGTACGGTTCGCCGGCACCGGCGTATGCGACACCGAGCGTGTTGAGCAGCACGGGTTCATCGGCGGAAGCCACCCCTTCGAGCAGTTCCACGGCTTCGGCATAGTGTCCCGCCGCCATGGCATCCAATGCCCGGTCGTTCAGCACCGCCGGTTCATAGGGGAAACAGCGGGCGGCAGCGGCCATCACCTCCTCGTATCCGGGGGTACCCTTTCCGTAGGAGGCGGCCACCTTGTACATTTCGGTAAGGCTCAGCAGGTCGGGCCGTTCGCGCACCATCCGGCGGGCCTCCTCGATATTGAAGTTGCGGACATTGTATTCGATACGGTATTCGTTGCGGCGCAGGGCCGGGTAGACCTCGTTCAGCAGCCGCTGGTATATCTCCGCAGGCTGAAGTCTCTGGAACTGGAGGTCGCAGTAATCGCGGTTGTCGGGATACCGTTCGATAAGTTCCAGAATCCGGTCGCGTCCGAGCAGTTCCGGATAGTTGCCGAGCTCGCGCACGAGCCCTTCCCAGTCCTCGCCCATCCACGCGACATGGAGCATGTCGGCCTCTATCGCATCGTGACGGCGGATGTAATCGGCCAACGCTTTGGCTCGGTTCTCCGACAGGGTGAGGTTATGCGCCTCGCTGCCTTCGGGCGAGGCATAACCGGTGATGAAGATGCCCGTTATCTTCACGTCGTCGTTCTCCCTCACCAGACGGATGGAGTTGGATACGGTATCCAGCTCGGCCCGGTTGTTCTTGTAGTCGGGTCTTATCCGGTAACTGTCTTGACGGAACTGAAGGCGTGCGGTACGCGTCTCTGCACGCACCTTCACCGGTTCCGGCTCCGGCGCGATGGTATCGAGACGATACTCCGGTATGAACTCCGGCAGCACGCGGGGCATCAGCAGCGCTTCCGCCTCGCCTTCGCCGCAATTCACGCAGCCGTACACCTGTTCGCGCATTTCGATACGCCCTTCGAGCATCCAGCGCTGGTAGGGCAACGAGGCGGCGTAATCGTAAATCTGCTCCCTGCCGTTGCGGCGCCGGATGATTACCTGCGCTTCACCGTCGTGATAGGGCGGCAGCTCCACGCTTTCGAGGCGCCGGGCACGCAGATACACATTGTTTCGCGCCTTACCGTCCACCACAATCGGCGGAAAGGCGGCCTCCCGGCTGCCGTCGCGCGACACGAGCACGGGTGTCAGCGCCATCGTGTGCTGCGTTCGGAGCCGCATTTCGCTCAGGTCCACCGTCATCGTCAGGCGTACCTCGCGGGCCTCTTTCTCGACCGCCCCGTCGCGGATTTCGACGGCAGGAAGATAGGTAATCTCCTTTCCGCTCTTTTGGGCATGCGCCGCCGCAGAGCAGCACGCCAACATCAGCAGAAGTGTGCAGTATCTGTATTTCATCGCTTTATCGTATTATTATTTAATTATGTAGACGAACGAAATGCCTATCTTCGTCGGGCCGAAGTAGTGTTTGGTATTGGTACCGCGAAAGGTTCCGCAGGTCACGCAGTCGTATTTGTCGTAGTCGGTATAGACATATCCCACACCCACCGTCGCCTCCAGGTTCCACCGGCGGCCTATAATCCATGAATATCCGTAGGAGATGCCCACGCCTGTCCCCCACCCCTGGTAACGGTGGTCTTTCGACGAGGCCGGCCGGAACGGGATACGCACGTTGCTGATGTTATATTCGGTGTAACCGGCATGCAGACCGAAGAAATGCCCGTTGAAACGTTCGCAAAGCCACCAACGGACCTCCGGCATCACCACGAAATGCTTAATCTTACGGTTAGCCTCCCGGTTAAGCGTCCAGAAATTGTATCCGCCGCTTATATCGAGCGTCGTCCGCGCACCCAGCCCGAATTCGAATCCCAAATTGGGAGTGGTCGTTGCCCAATAGGGAATATTCGTTTTTACCGCCACCTTCTGTGCGACCGCGCTCCCGCCCCCAGCATCGTTCCGAGAAGAAGCAACAAGACAAATTTTCTCATACATCCATTTTTTATCAGTTCAGAACCGTCCGCCCACCCGCCTCCCTGCCGCCCTCCTGTCCGGCAATTACGGGTACAACCGAACGCTCCATCGCTTAATCGAAATATAAATCGCTCATTAACAAGACATTAAACGAAAAATATCACGATTTTAAACGTTGGATAAAAAAGGTATGTCGAAAAAAGCTCTCTATAAACTTGAATAGAGAGGGCAAACAGGCCCCTTATGTTTTTGGTTGAAAGAATGTTAGTCTTTTTCTATGTATAAATAGTTTTTCATGTTTATCTTTGCATGTGAAAATCAACGTTTTATCCAACGTTTTATCCAACGTTTAATAGCGAATGCGGGAGAGCTGCAAATAGGGTGGTTTTACCGTACGGACCGGTATCGTACCAAGCGCTGCACAGTACAGGGGCCGTTCGGAAAGACATTCCGAAGCGGTCGGCCGAGTTTGCCGTCCCTCCCATCCGGTTACGGCATACGGTCAAGCCGTTAAAACATCGTCCTCTTCTTTCGGGCCGAGCCCCGCATGGACGGCACCGCTTCGCAGCATGCTCCCCGCAAAACACCCCTGCAACATCCTTGTCCCTGCCGACAGTCGGTTCGCCGACATCACTCACAATTCATAATTACGATTGAGTGTTTTCCATATATGCTTCGGAATTTTCGGACACCGTCCCCGTCCGACGCTATCGACGCCACGCCTCTTTCTCCTGCGGAGAAGCGGGAAAAATGCCCGGAAAAGGCGCCGGCCCCCCTGACGGGAGGAGTACAGGATGTACGGAGCATTCCGCAGCGGCC
>ENA-OQDU01000033-OQDU01000033.1-human-gut-metagenome-genome-assembly--contig:-NODE-33-length-14060-cov-1.000431_pt1 | contig 14060 bp, 14 predicted proteins | sample MGYA00242789_ERZ504623 | MGnify/ENA primary metagenome ERZ504623 (study PRJEB26092, sample SAMD00036335) | human gut metagenome | host: Homo sapiens | study: EMG produced TPA metagenomics assembly of... | reverse complement strand
AGAAAGGAATAAGCGACCGGCGGAATCGCCGGCGACGCGACGCTCGGCAGCGACTGCTACGTCGGTGCATTCGCCGTCGTCGAGGCCGGTGCACGCATCGGCGACAACGTCTGCATCTACCCGAACGTCTACATCGGCGACGGGGTGACGGTAGGCGACAATACCACGATATATGCCGGAGTCAAGATATACGAAGGGTGCCGCATCGGCAGCAACGTCATCATCCACGCGGGAGCGGTCATCGGGGCCGACGGTTTCGGCTTCGCTCCGGACGAGAAGGGCGAATACGCCAAGATACCCCAGATAGGAAACGTCGTGGTGGAGGACAACGTGGAGATAGGAGCCAATACCTGCATCGACCGCGCCACGATGGGTTCGACCGTCATCCGTCGCGGCGTGAAGCTCGACAACCTCATACAGGTAGGCCACAACGTGGTCGTGGGCGAACATACCGTATGCGCCTCGCAGGTCGGCATAGCGGGTACGAGCAAGATAGGCCGCCACTGTATGCTGGGCGGACAGGTGGGCATCGCCGGCCACCTGACCATCGGCGACAACGTGCAGCTCGGTTCCAAATCGGGCATCTCGAACAACATCCCGGAAGGGACGGTCTATTTCGGCTACCCTGCCCTACCCATCTCGCGGTACCACCGCGCCAACGCCGTATTCCGCAACCTGCCCGAACTGAGCAAGACGGTTTACCGCATGGAGAAACAGCTCAACGAACTGACCGGCAAAACCGGAGAGTAAACCCTTACGTAGTCACCGACAACCGCACGACCTAAACGCAACCGTGAACATGACCTCAGACAAGCCTCTGCGCATCATGGGGATAGACCCCGGGACGAACCGTATGGGCTACGGTGTGCTCGAAGTGAAGGGCAGCAGCGTGTCATGCATCGCCATGGGGGATATCGAACTGGGGCGCCTGCCGATGCCTATGCAAAGCTGCATCATATTTTCGAACGGGTATCGGGCCTTATCGAAGCGTATGCTCCGGACGAGGTGGCCCTTGAATCGCCCTTCTTCGGAGAGAACGTACAGAGCATGCTGAAACTCGGCCGCGCACAGGGTGTAGCGATGGCCGCCGCGCTTCACCGGGAGGTACCCGTATTCGAATACGCCCCTCGGCGAATCAAACAGTCCGTTACGGGTGTAGGCGGAGCGGCGAAGGAACAGGTGGCTTCTATGCTCAAAAGTATGCTCGGAGTGGAATATAATCCGAAAAGACTGGATGCGACGGACGGTTTGGCAGTAGCTTTGTGTCACTATTTTGTCACCACCTCTCCCCTGCAGGCAGAAGGAACGCATCCAAAGAGCGGACGGCGCGGCAGTTCGGGCAGTTGGGAAGAGTTCGTCGCCCGCAACCCGGAGAGGGAAATAAAAGCAAGAAGAAAGAAATGAACACGTTATAATCCAAAAAAGTATGAAAAAAATCCTATTGATTGCAGCCATGGCGGTTATGCTGTGCAGCTGCGGAAAGAAGAACAGCTACACCATCACGGGTAACGTAACGGGACTCGAAGGAACCGTGACGCTGATGAACGATGCGGGCGACGACATCGCCGAAGCACCCGTCACCGACGGCCAGTTCACCCTTCAGGGTACCGCCGACGAACCGTCGCTCGCCCTGCTCAGCAACAACGACCAGCCTCTGGCAATGATTTTCCTTGAACCAGGCAAAATAACCGTCGCAGGAGAGAAAAACGAAGCGCTGAAAATTACCGGAACCAAGGCAAACGACAGCAACACGGCCCTCAACGACCGCCAGTATGAAATCATGGAACGCTTCTACACGGCCGGTTCGGAAGAGGAACGCCAGGCGATAGCCGACGAGATGAAAGGCACCATCGCAGAAGCCATGGACGCCAACCTCGACAACTATTTCGGACTCTATCTCCTGACAAGCCTGATGAACGAATGGAACGGCGACGCCATCATCGCCAAACTCGACCAGTTCTCACCGGCCGTCCGGGAGACCAAGCTCGCGGGTGAAATCCGGGAACACGCCGAAGCCAAGAAGAACACCGACGTGGGCAGCAAATACGTAGATATCATCCTGCCCGATGCCGAAGGCAACGAAATAGCGCTCTCTTCGGTGGTAGGCGAAGGCAAATACGTCCTGCTCGATTTCTGGGCATCGTGGTGCGGTCCCTGCATGATGGAGCTCCCCTTCCTCGTGAAGTCCTACGAGATGTTCCATGACAAAGGCTTCGAAATATACGGCGTCTCGCTCGACAGCGAAGCGGACGCATGGAAAGAAGCCATGGCCGACAACAAAATGACATGGATAAACGTGGCAGCCATGAATGACGAAGAGCAAAAGGCTACGAAGGCATACGCCATCCAGAGCATCCCCTCCAACTTCCTCATCGGCCCCGACGGAACCATCGTAGCCAAGAACCTGCGCGGCGACGACGTAAAGGCCAAACTCGCCGAGCTCATCGACAAATAGAACACGGAAAAGAGGCCAAACATCGAGCAATCCGGGAACTGTCTGTTCCCGGATTGCTTATTCAATATCAATTCCTTCCACTCTTCATCTCTCCCCGCCGACCGACGGAAGACATAAAGTACCGAAAGGAAACCTGCAAAGTACACGAAAAAAATTTGCATTGTTTTCAAAAATCACTATCTTTGCACTCGCAATCAGGAAATATGGCTCCGTAGCTCAACTGAATAGAGTACCTGACTACGGATCAGGCGGTTACAGGTTTGAATCCTGTCGGAGTCACTGAGGGTAAGAGGCTTGCAGCAATGTAAGTCTCTTTTTTGTGTCGTTTGCGATGGATTTTCCGGTTGTGTCGAGCCGCAAAACGTTCAATACGCTGTCGGTTGAACCAATACCTTCCATAGCGAACTCAAACAGGCGGCAAGACTCCGCCGATACCCCGGCTCCTGCAAGACCGGTTCACTTCTCTCCGCCGGCTTCCCGGATACCACGGCAGCGACCTGTTATCGGAAATACAGGCTTCTGCTACGACCGAGTGCAATCCGATACGTGGATTTCATCCGAAACGGTTCATGCCGTTCATTTACGAACAATCAGCCACTGGACGAAAGCTCCGATAATCATCGGGACGAATCGGTTCAGTATCACAGCCATCCCGATGCCGGGCAGTACGGCGAGCAACACCGTCGCCGCAACGCCGCAGGTGACGGCGAAAACGCTACGCTCCGGATTAACCGGTATTCATGCCCAGGCTGACCGCCAGACAAAACCCCACCGGAACGAGCAGTCCGTAGTGTATCCATACCGCATAGGGATAGTCGTCCGGCAGCCACCCGCCCCATACATGGTCGAAGACCACGACCGCTCCCATGAGCAGCGTGGCGAAGATATATTTCAAACGCGTAGAAAACTTCATCGTATCCGTCAACTGCCGTTCCTCACTCGGACAGCAGAAAATCCGCTGCAAAAATATTCATTCCTGCTCACGGTTCAAAACTTTCCGGTTCCCTTTTCCCCGACCGGCAGTTCCATGCGGTCCGACCTCGTCCCGTGCACGGAAACGGCAGGCAGGCCGTTGTCTTTCCCAGCGGAAAACCGTATCTTCGCAGAAAAAGAGGGATTTGCCATGAACTGGACGGAAATCGTCGTCGGGGCCATCGTTTCGGGCCTCATCGCAACAGGAATTACATTCGCCGTCAGCCGCATCGCCAAAAAGAGACACGCGTTGCGTATCCGGTACGAAACCATGATGCGACGATTCTTTCACAGCGAAGAGACTGTCAGCGAACTCATCTTCTCCTTCGACGATACGAAAATCCGCAACGACGAATTCATCCGTTACCGGGATGTAATTGACGGCAACCTCTATCCCGGCACCGATATCCGCATGACCGTACACCGGAACAAAGAGCAACGGACCTTTACGCTGCCCTACGAAGAGGTGGTCGATTTTACTCTCCGGCCGCATACCGGTATCCGCACCAACGGAGATATCCCGGTACGCTATCCGGACGACGGCATCACGGAATGTACCCGCCCCGGCCTCGACGCCTACCTGAAAAGGAATCCCGCCACCTACAATGACCGTATCCTGTGCATGAGGTATCTGGAGAGGACGGAGGAGGACGGTTACCGCTGCGGGCTCACCCAATCCGACTTTCTGGATGTGGTACGCACGAATCTGACACTCGATTATCCGCTGAAGGGAAGTTTCCGGGAGACGCTGCGCCAGACGGACAGTGCGCAGAGACCGGGAACGCTGCCGTCCCTGGCCGCCTCCCGCATGATGAATTTCATCGGTGTATCGGCCGTCTGGTGCATGGACTGCGGCAGCGGCTCTTTCGAAACCCGCTACCGTTATTACCTGAAATGCCGGCAGACGGGCATGAGCGTCTATTCCGATATGCTCGGCACGACGAGCGGTTACGCCAACCCACCGAAATTCGCCTCCGCCGAAACCGCTCCCACATGCAAAGAAACCGACAGCTCTGCCGGCATCCCGAATGCCGACACGCGTCAGGGACTCGCCTCCGGCGACCTGTTGGCATACCTGTGCGAAGAGATGAAAAGGGAATTTTTCGAAGAGACCGGCTACGACCGATACGCCGCCCACAAGGGCCTCTCCCTCTCCGACGAACGCATTCTGAAGGTCATTCCGCTGGCCTTCACACGGGAACTCGCCCGGGGAGGTACCCCGCAGTTCTTTTTCCTCATTCTCACACCGTACATCACCGACAAGGAGTTCGTCAAATATTTCCGACAGTCCGTGGACGGCCGCAACGAGTTCCGCGACAATACGCTTTCCAACCTCCGGAACCATCCCCTGTCACCGGAGACCCTCGCCAACCTGCTCTACGCTTACAAATACATACGGAAGATGCCATCCGACCGCATCCTTCTCTGACCGCATCCGTGCCGACACCGCGGAGCCACCGTCCGTTACGGCAGCAGCTCTTCCGGCTCAAAAACTACCGGACGCGAAAGTGCGTCGAGCATCCCGTCGTACCGTTTCCGCAGCAGAGCGTATGCCGAAGCCGGATAGCGGCTCTCCGAAAGGCTGAATTCGGCCTCGATAACCACCTCATTCTCTCCTGCGACGGCCTCATACGTGAACCGGGAGATTCCGTCTTCGACTTTCATGCCGGACGGCAGGCTTTTCACCCGGTACCCCTGTGGAATTGCGATACGCACCCGATAGACATCCACGGGTCTGAAAACGATATCGACCGGAAAGTGCCGGACGGTCGTCTGTCCGAACGGATTGTCCCCTGGGAAGACCGCCCCGAAGGGGGCAAGGCGCAGTGTCCCGTCCTCTTCCCGCTCCACCTCCTCCGTACAAACATACCGTACCACGAGCGGCTTCCCGGGTTCGTCGCACGCCTCCGTCCGGGCGGCGGATGCCCCCTCCTCCCCTGCCACCATCCGGGCAAGCGCATCGACAGACCCGCCGCAGCCGCTCCTCAGATTCATCGCGGCCGCCCCGTCGAAAGTGCGCACTACCGAAACATCCGCGATACCGGCGGTATCGACAACGATACCGACCTCACGGCCATCGAAGGCGACCTGCTCCTGCGACAGCATTACCCACTCCTCCGTATCGGGTTCAGCGACCAATCCCTCCATGTCGGCACACCGCGCCGGCAGCTCGCCGAAGCCGGCAAAACGTTCCGACGCATCGAGAAAATGTACGCCCTCCTCATCCGTAACACGAATGACAACATCATTGAAGGCATCTTTCGAAGGGGCCTCCCGCTCCACGCTGCCGCTGCCGCGCACCCGCAGCAATACGGGTACGGCATCCGTCCCCGCAGCACGCAGCAGCCCCGCCAGGAACAGGTTGAGGTCGGCACTGCTGCCCTCCCTGCTCCGAACGAGTCTGCGACACGGCCCGAAGCACACGCCACCTGCACGCCGTTCCAGGCATAATTGTCCCGCACGTAAGCATACAACTGCCGGGCGACGCTCCCGCCGGCCTCTCCCGAAACGGCTTCCCTCACCTTTCTGTACTCTTTGGCGGCCGCCTGTACGTACCTGCCGAAATCGCGTTCTTTCGACAGTTCCGTATTCACCTGCCGCCCAAGTGCGCGTATAGGAGGTTCGTGCGCCGGTACGCGGCGACAGCGAAAACTCCGGACGGAATACGAGTCTGACCACGGCATCGACGGCGTTGCCGGCATACTCCTCCTGTGGAAATGCGGGCAGATTCTTCATTCCATACCGGAGAACCAGATAATCCGGTTCATACTCATAAGCAGCCCGCTGCCGTCCCTTCACCACCCTCTTCTCCGTATAATCGTAACGCCGGGCCCCCTTCAGTACGGGCGAATACCCGAGATAGGGACAGGTGGTATAGACGAGTTCGCTGACCAATACGGGAATTCCGCGCTGGAAGCGCCATTCGGGCATCCGCGTATGCCTGGAGCGCTGTACGCACCGCAGTTCCACGACGGAACCGTCACGCACATCGGGAAAAACGATACGCCTCACCCGTTCTCCGGCACCGGCATCCGCATCCGACATATCGGAAAGCTTCAACGGCACGGAGACGATTCGACCGGAGTCGTCCATATTATGCGTAAAACCCTCTATATCGAAGATACCGTCGGGCCAGCTGAACTCCTCGTACGGGAACTCGAACATACCGTAACGCACCCTTCGGGAGAGAGTATCTTAATACGCGTTTCAAGCCCCGCACTGAAGACCGGAAAAGGCTCCTTCCCCTCCATGAACCAATCATCGTGCAGGAATGCATAATCTCCGAGACTGTACAGCACCACAGCCTCGGCGCCCGTTTCCCGAAGCCGTTCGCTCTCCATGAACTCCCGTACCGTCATGCGGCCGAATTCATGCGTTCGCGGCTCCTGCGCCCAGACACTCCCGCAAACCCACACAAGACATGTTGCGTACAGATACAAAAATCTTCCCATCGTCCCGTAACTTTTATGGACCGGCCAACGTCGGCCGGTGGTGAAAGATAATACCAAAATCGGGAAAACGCACCGTCTCGCAACCGGAAAATGCGCTCCCGGAGGAAAATGCCGTTTACCGGACATTATACTTTTACATTATTGCAGATAAACGTATATTTGTCGAACGTAATACAATGTATTCACCGGGCCGTCCGTCCGGCGGCACCTAACCAAACGAAACAACATGAAAAGAATCCTGCTTGCAGCAATCTGCGCAACGGTCCTGACCTCCTGCTACAATACACGGGTGATAGTGGGCAACGTAGAAAAGAGCGAACCGCTCATCGAGGTCAGCCGGGAGTGGAACCACCAACTGATTTACGGTCTCGTACCGCTCAACAACGCGACCATGAAGGCAACGGAGTATGTGGGTGACCAGGAAAACTACGTGGTCAGAACCTATTCGAGTTTTCTGAACGGTCTGGTAGGCTCGCTGACCTTCGGCATCTATACGCCGACCTCCACGGTCTATTACGTCCCTCTGAAAGACATCGCGCCGACCCACTCCGTCGATGTGCGAAACAACGAGATAATCGACCTGATAGAGGAGTAGGCAGGCGCCCTGTCCCTGTTTCCGCCACCGTCCCTCCGCATGATGATACGGAGGGACGGTTCGCATCAGGCAACCGCAAGACAAGGAGAAAATGCACCCGGATGTCGGTCGCCATTGTTACAATTCCGCACTATTCCGGGTTTTATCATGATAATTTTTACGCAAAATCATTGCGAGAGCAAAATATTGATATATCTTTGCCGTTACAGCTCGGCCGCGGATGCGGCCGGGCTGTAATAACGACAGATACAACCATAAAATATCACATCATGGAAATGGACATACGTTCTAACACCATGCAGGCCCTCATCGGAAAACCGGCTGCGGAATTTACGCTCGCCGACATCACCGCGTTCGTCAAGGACAACGGCATCGGCATGGTCAACTTCATGTATCCGGCCGCAGACGGCAGGCTGAAAACGCTGAACTTCGTCATCACGAACGAAGAGTACCTCCACTCCATCCTCACCTCCGGAGAGCGTGTGGACGGCTCCAGTCTCTTCCCCTTCATCGAGGCGGGCAGCAGCGACCTGTACGTCATACCGCGCCTGCGCACGGCCTTCATCGACCCGTTCGCCGAACTGCCCACGCTGTGTTTCCTCTGCTCTTTCTTCGACAAAGACGGCCAGCGCCTCGAAAGTTCGCCGGAATATACGCTGTACAAGGCCAAGAAAGCCTTCACCGAAGCCACCGGCATGACGTACGAGGCGATGGGCGAGCTCGAATACTATGTGTCGGCTCCCGAAAACGAACAGACGCAAATGTATCCTGCCGTAGACCAGAAAGGCTACCATGAATCGGCACCGTTCGCAAAATTCAACAGTTTCCGCACCCAGTGCATGTACTACATCGCACTCATCGGCGGCAAAATCAAATACGGCCACTCGGAAGTGGGCAATTTCCGCCTCGACGGCCGCATCTACGAGCAGAACGAAATCGAGTTCCTCCCCACCGACGTGGAAGACGCGGCCGACCAGCTGGTGCTGGCCAAATGGGTGATTCGCAACCTCGCCTACGAATACGGCCTCGATACCAGCTTCGCTCCGAAAATCACCGAAGGCAAGGCAGGTTCGGGACTCCATATCCACATGCGCATCATGAAGGACGGCAAGAACATGATGCTCGATGCCGACGGCAAACTGTCGGAAACCGCACGCCGGGCCATCGCCGGCATGATGACGCCTCGCACCGTCGATTACCGCGTTCGGCAACGCCAACCCGACCTCTTACTTCCGCCTCGTTCCTCATCAGGAGGCTCCGACGAACATCTGCTGGGGCGACCGCAACCGTTCGGTACTCGTACGCGTACCGCTGGGATGGACTACCAAACGCGACATGTTCTCGCAGGTGAATCCGCAGGACAAGGAGATGCACGTGGATGCCTCCTCGAAACAGACCGTCGAAATACGTTCGGCCGACTGCTCCGCCGACATCTATCAGTTGCTATCGGCCCTCTGTGTCGCCTGCCGCTACGGACTCGAACTTCCCAACGGGCTCGAAATAGCCGACAAGACCTATGTGGATGTCAATATCCACAAGGAGGAGAACAAGGCGCGTGTCGCATCACTCGACCAGCTTCCCGACTCGTGCGCCGCATCCGCCGACAAACTGGCCGAACAGCGTGCCGCATACGAAGCCAAAGGCATCTTCAGCCCGGCAATGATAGACAGCATCATCAAGACGCTGCGGTCGTACAACGACGCCGACATACGTCGTGAAGTAAAACAGCACCCGGAACTGATGTCCGAAATGGTCAGCAAATACTACTACTGCGGTTGATACCGACGGCAACGAAAGAAACGAACGGCGGCCTGTCTCAAGACAGGCCGCCGTTCGTTTCACAGAATAACCGGACATTCACACGGCAACCACCTCGGCACGCTTCTGACTGCGCAGCTTCCCGGGGGTCATTCCGAACCTCTTTTTACAAAAATCATTGAAATGCTGTACGGAACCGAACCGGAATTCTTCGCTTATCTCCCTCAGCGATTCGCTGCCATACACCAGTTTGTGGTATATCTGCTCGCTCTTGCGCGACATCATCCACTGATAAGGCGACGTGCCGAATACCTCCTTGAACTTCACCCCAAAGCGGGAAGTGCTCAATCCCGCTATCGCCGCAAGTTCCGCCTTGCTCCTCACCCGGCTCCAATTGTCCATCACGATACGGGTGAAATCCATGTCCTCGTCCAACAGCGGAGAGAAAAAGGCCGCGAGCTCATCCCGCGCATAATAAAACTGCAACAGATGCATGAACTCGAATGCTTTCATCCGCATGAACCGCGGACTCGAAATACCGTCGAAAAGATACTCCGACACCGTCAGGGCATATTCCCAAAGGCGTTCGTTCATCTCCAGCACGGAGAGCCGTCCGACGATTCCCCCTCCGACGGCACCTCCCCCGGAAAGCGGTTCGCCTTCCCACATCTCCAACAGCTCTTCGACGGCATATGCCAACAAATGCGCCTCCTCGCGGGCCGTCAATACGTAATAACAGTCGGCCGGCAGCAACACGACCGTCCCTGCCCCGGCCGGTACGCGCTCTGCACCATTGACGGATATATCGACCCGGCCATACAGTACGAGCAATACGACAGGCAGACTATCCGCCCCCATACGTACCTCCCAAGGAGCAAGCCTGACATTCTCTATCACCGTATGTCTGCCGTAACGTTTCTCGGAACCGGAAGTAACTGCGGCAAAAAGAGAACTTCCATCCGTGTAAACACTCTCCATGAACACGATAATTTAAATGACGACATCTATCCGTATCTGCCGGACACGAAACGCACGCCAAACGGATACGGCGCGCATGAAACCACATTTCTACCTACTAATATATACAAAATATATAAAATCAGAAAACGCCGACACATCTTTCAGCACCTGATTCACCGCCCTTCGGCCGGCAGCAGGCACAAACAGTCTATCAAACAATACATTACAAAAACAATCATTTTAAACATTCCGTGTATACACTTTCTTTTCCAAACCGGCCGCGAATTGCACAGAAATTGTTTACGGAAAACAGGTAAAACCATAACAAGACAATCCGGATGAATCACACGATTACCGCCGCATGGACGGCAACCCTTCTCGCCTGCTGCCTCGGCACTCCGCCGGACGCCACGGCACAGCAAACCCCTCCGGTCAGGATAACATGCAATACCGACGGAACGTCGGCACCGAACGGAGTAGAGATAGTCAAGGAACTCTCCTATACGCAACACACCCTCGGCGACACCTACCCCTACAAGGACACCGAAAGGCGCTTCCAATGGGACAAGATAGGTGAATGGCTTTCGGCTCTCGAAGCGGCCCAGCAGGATTCCGTCACATGGGTAACGCTCCAGAACTACAAGGACAGGAACGGCATAGCCCCCGAAGTACAAGACCCGGAGATAAACGAATACCGCAGCGCCACGGACCGTTACGGCGTCAGCCGCTACCAGTCCATCCCCCTGTACGGCAGCCAGACGGGGAAACCGGCCCGTTACAGCCGCGACGGGGCGCTTTTCCTGCTGCTGAAGGACAGCGCCGACTACGTCAAGGTCTGTTCAATGCTTTACGACGGCGCATGGTACGTCCCGAAGGATTATGTACGGACACTCCCCGTACACCGCTTTTCAAAAGTGATTTTCGTCGACCGTACCGACCAGAACATAGCGACGCTGGAGAAGATGGGCACCGTCTGGTACGTACGGAGCATGAATCCGGCGACCACCGGCCTGCACAATCCGCCCTACCAGCAGGAGACACCGCTAGGCGTCTATGTGATACAGGAACACAAGCCGAAGATGTACTACCTCCGCGACGGGAGCTCCGAAATTGCAGGTTTCGCGCCGTGGGCCAGCCGCTTCACCCGCGGCGGATACATTCACGGCGTTCCGCTCAACAATCCGAAAGCGACTGAAAAGAACTACATCGAATTCAGTCCGACACTGGGAACGACGCCCCGTTCGCACATGTGCGTGCGCAACGCCACCTCCCACGCCAAATACATCTACGACTGGGCGACACCCCTCGAATCACTGGTCATAGTGATTGATTGACAGGGGCGGCCGGCCCGCCGCAGTCAGTCGTGATAGACGATGGCACGTACGACGCGGGCGAGCTGCGGCAGACGGTTCTCCATTACGAGCACAGGAACCTCCCCCGTGCTCTTCCCGATGCACCACCAGCACATCGCCCGCCGACACCCGGTGTTCGGTACCGTCGGGCAGAACAAGGAGAATACCGTCCGCCAGCAGATAAAACACCTCGCTGACGCCCCTCCACGCCTCCACTACCGGCATGAGCTCCACCTCCCGACGGGAGGAGGCCCCGAGTTCGAGAAGCTGTACGCGTCCCTCCCCCGCTGTGGTCATCAGATTGAAATCGGTCACCCGTCCGCGGCTCCGCGTCGTCCACGAACCGCTGAAGTTATCCTGTGCGAACTGCACGAGCTCCGTCTCGTAACGGCCTTCGTGTTCGAGATGCAGCGTACCGTCCAGAACCATCAGGCAGCGTGCGACTCCCGGAAGTGACGTGAACTCCGACTCCTGGGTCTCCACCCGGGCGGAACTGACGCGCCACACGAAATTGCGTTCGGCATACACAGCCCCTTCGGGCCAAATGGCAAGCTGCGTGGTCGTCCCCCCGCTCCAGCGGGATACCGGCAGCTCCCCTTTCCGGATTATTCTGTACATATCGTTCTTTATCTTATTCTTTCGTCACTTTCCGGAGAGTATCACAATAGAGCCGGCCGCAATCAGGCAACCGCCGAGCAACACCCTCCAACTGACCGGTTCCCGGAGCACCAGATAGGAGAGCACTATCGTAAATACGACGCTCAACTTGTCTATCGGCGCCACTTTCGAAGCATCGCCCAATTGCAGGGCCTTGAAATAGAAGAGCCACGACAATCCGGTAGCCACTCCCGACAGAATGAGGAATATCCAATTCCGGCCGCCTATGGCACCCATTCCGCCGACTTTACCGCCGAAAAGGACGATGCCCCAGGTAATGCACAGGATGACCACCGTCCGTATGGCGGTAGCCAGGTCGGAATCCATGTCCTTCACCCCTACCTTGGCAAAATAGCCGTCAACGCCGCGAATACCGCCGACAGGATAGCATAATACTGCCACATTCCACTCTTCGCTTTCACTTTTCCACCTTGTCCTTACCGCGGCCGTTCTGCATCCGGCGGACATCCGTCCGCGACAACCGCACTGCCGCCCAACAGCATCTTCAAAAGTACGAAGAATTGTCGTTCCTTCGTCGGGAAACACCCGTATCTTCCCCAAAAGGCAACAATTTTTACACCGGCCCCCGGCAGAGCATTCCGGTGCCGACCACTCCGGTTTTCCGACCGGTCGTCGGAACCATGCACCGTCCCCGACGTACGGCGGCGACACGGAACGGCGGATGAAAAAGAGTTCCGGAAAGTCCGCAAATATCCCGACGAAACACTATCTTTACGCTGCACATCAATACGACGCATCATGAAGATACTCGTCATTACAGGCAGTCCGCACCGCAGGGGTACCTCGATGCTGCTGGCCGATGAATTCTCCGCCGGAGCGGAAGCCGCCGGCCACAAGGTCATCCGTTTCGACGCAGCCTCCAGCAGAATAGAACCGTGCCGTGCCTGCGACTACTGCCGCAGCCATGATACGGAGTGCATTCAGAAGGACGACATGGTCTACCTTCGGGACGACCTCCTCGAAGCGGATGCGATAGCATTCGTCACCCCGCTCTACTATTTCGGTATGTCGGCCCAACTGAAACGGGTTATCGACCGTTTCTATGCGTTGAACGACGCCCTCCGAACACCGAAACGAGCCCTCCTCCTCGCCACCTGCGGCGATACGGAGACATGGGTAGCCGATGCGCTGCAAGCCCATTACGAAGCCCTCTGCCGCTACCTGCGCTGGCAGGACTGCGGCCGTATAATCGCCATAGGCGCCTATACGCGCAGCGACATCGAAACGAGCGACTACCCCGGCCGGGCCCGCCGCCTCGGCGAATCGCTGGCCTGAAAACCGGAGGAATCGCAACGGCTGACATCTGCGGATGCTCTTCCGACGCCATCCGCCCGCTGCCGGGCAGATACGGGTTCCGCCAACCGTCATGCGACGGGAAAAAGGAGACGCATGCATCTTCTTTTCCGCCTGTATTTTGTCTTCTATTGCGATATCGTATGAAAGTTCAGTGTCGTACACTTTTCATTCAAGCCGATTTACGGATGGAACCGAAAAATGACGGTCTCAAATATACTCCGTACCGTGTATCCTCCTTCAACTCTTCCTGCTGTAAACAAAGGGTGACCCGCATACCGTCCTCTGACCAAGTAACCTTATCGAAGGGCAAACATTCGACAGTCGGGTCATCCGTACCGGTACCGTTGAATCCCCAGGAAGAAAACATCGGCTCGGAAAACGTGATGACGATTTCTTCGAAACCGGAGATGTCCGAACCGACCGCTGGATATACGTCGTGATATAGGGCCGCCTGTTCTCGTACTCGGCCAATACCAAATCGAAATTATCGGCTATGTAATTGATAAAGGCGACCAATTGCGGCATGAAGTCCCCCACATGCG
>ENA-OQDU01000032-OQDU01000032.1-human-gut-metagenome-genome-assembly--contig:-NODE-32-length-14110-cov-1.159551_pt1 | contig 14110 bp, 14 predicted proteins | sample MGYA00242789_ERZ504623 | MGnify/ENA primary metagenome ERZ504623 (study PRJEB26092, sample SAMD00036335) | human gut metagenome | host: Homo sapiens | study: EMG produced TPA metagenomics assembly of... | reverse complement strand
GGTCGGCTTCGTCCACTTGATTAAGGAATGTACGGTGTTCTCGCCCTCGTCGTCCCGGTCAATGAGGATATAAAAGTAATTGCCGTTTTTGGTCGTTACGGTGATAAGCTGCTTGTTGCCGCCGAAATCGTCTACAAGGGTCGCGTTCCCGTCCGGGGTAAGGGGTTCTTCCTTTTGGGGTTCCTCGTAGACAACGCCGCTGTCGTTGGTGTCGTCCTCTCCCTCCGGGGTCTGTGCAAAAGCGGTGACGGAAAAGCCGCCCATAAGTACAAGGGCGGCGCAAAGTGCGGTCAAGGTTCTAAGGATTTTCTTATTCATTCTCGGTGTCCTCCATTTCTTCGGTGTCATGGTCTGCGGGTTCTGCGGGGTAGCCCGGCGCGGCTTCCATGCCCGGAATACCGCCCCCGGAAAGCATAGCGGAAAGCTCATGCGGGGAAAGGCGCATGGAGCGCACAAGCTGTACGATTTGCAGGTTTTCCGCTTCGGTTTTCTGCGCTTCAAGCCCCCTTAATTTGTTCTGGTACTCGGTGATTTTCTCGCGGGTCTTTGCAATCTCCCTGTCGATACGTTCAATTTTGTTCATAGCCATAAATAAATTTCTCCTTTCTTTGCTCAAAAATATGTTAATTCCAGTTCATCAGCCCATAGCCTTTGATACAGGAGTAATTGACGGGGTAGCTCTTTATCTTGCAGGCGTCGCCGGAATTGCCCTCGACGGTATAGACGCGCTCCCCGTCCGTTCCGATAACAAGCCCCACATGGTCTGCGCTCCCGTCCCCGTCCCAGTCGAAAAAGATAGCGTCGCCGGGGGCGATATTCTCATAGCCCCTCGCGCCCCATTGCCCGCGTGACTGGAACCAGGGTACGCCCTGTGACTGGCACCCGGCAAAGCGCGGCTCGCTCTTTCCGGCTTGATTGTAGCACCATGAAACGAAACAGGCGCACCATTCCACGCGGCTGTTAAATCCGTACCAGCTCCAAAAGGGTCGCCCGCCCACGTTGCCGACTTGCCGCTTTGCAAGGTCTACAACGGCGGTGTTGCCGGGGCGTGTGCCGTTTACAAGCTGTACGCCGCTTAAATCCTCGGACGCGCCCATATCGGGGGAGCCGCCGCCGAAAATCAGCGGTTTGTTTCCGCTTGTTTCCAGATAGACGCGGTACATTTCAAGCTGCTGTGGCGTTAGAAGTTCCTCCGCAATCTCGGAAATGGGCTTGTTCGTCAGCTTCACATTAAGGATATGGTACTCGTAGGGTACTTCCTCGGTGGTCGTTTCCCCTGTTTCCGGGTCGGTGCTTGTTTCTGTGCGGTAGCGGATTTCCGTTTCTTCCGTCAGCGTCAAGGTGTACTGCATGGCAAAGACGCGGTTTAGTTCTGCCTGTGCGCTCTGCGGGGTGTAGGTCTGTAAAAGGGCGGTGAGGTAGGACGCTAACTCATGGGGGTTATGCCCGATACTGTCAAGGTCATAGCGGTATTCGTCATAGCCGGGGTGGGTGCTTTCGATATTGTCAATCTGCTGCTGAAGCTCGTTTTCCTTTGCGGCGTAATTGTTCTCCGTCGCCACAAGGTCGCTGTCCTCCGACGTGTAGGAAGTCCCAAGTATGCCGTTCATCAAGCCGGAGAACATGGAGCCGCAAGAGGAAAGCCCCGCCGATACCATGATGAATAAGAGCAGCGCGGCAACGGCGATACATACGCCCGCCGGGTGCCGCCCTACAAAAGCGATTGCCCGTTTGGTTTCCTCGGCGGTTTTCTTTGCCGCTTTCCTTGTATTCTCCGCTGCCTTTTTTGCTGTGGCTGCGCCCCCTTTTTTCGCTGCCTTTGCATACTGCCGCTTGATTTGCTGCTTCTGCATGAAGCGGGAAAGGGGATTGCTCGCAATCTGCGGATTGTCATGTAAGGCTTTGTGGTACTGGAAATCCACATTTGCCTTGAACGCCGCTTTCTCTGCCTTTGCCGCCGCCCGGTAGGGTTTCAGCTTGTGGCTGCGGTAGCCCTCCTTGACTTTCCTCGCCCCGTACTTTGCGCCGCGCTCTGCCAGTTCTTCGGATTTGTGCGCCCCCTCAACGCCGGAATTGTCCTTTTCAACGGAATGTATCTTGTTGTGGACGAAAATACCCGCTTCCTGTGCGGGGCGGGATAGCGGGTTATTGTGGGGCTTATTCTTTCCTATGGGCTTTTCCCGTTCCTCAAAGCGTAGGCGGGTCTTGCCTTTCCCGGTAGCTTCGTCAAAGGTGCGCTCCCGTACAAGTTTCTTTTCTTTGGGGATAGCCGCCTTTGCCGCGTCCAGACGGTCGGCTGCTTTGTCCGATTTTCGGATATACTTTTCAAGCTCCGGCGTTGCCCGTTCCTCGTCGGTAAACTGCAAGCGGGAAGATTTTTCTTTTGCTGTGGCTTCTGCCTGTGCTTTCCTCGCCGCCTTTTTGCTCGCCTTTCTGGTACGCGCCCCGTCGATACGCTCCAAGACGCGCTCGGCTGCGGCGGTGTCCTGTTCCCGTTCTGCCCCCGGCGCATGGGGAAGTGGCGGCGTGTCGGTTAAGGGCGGGGAAGTTGCGCCGCCCGGTAGGGGCTGCGCTGCCTGTTCCGGCGGCTGCGGTGCTTCGGTCTTTGCAAAGTCCGCGTCCCTTATCCGCTTGCTGATACGTTTCTTTTTCCCGGTGGCGGCGTTTACCTCGACAGCCCCCTCGCGGGTCATTTTCTGCGTGACTTTTTCACGCGCTCTATACTGTTTTATTTTTCTGTCCCTCCAATCCGCGCCTGCAAGGGCGCAATACTCGGCGTTTATCTCAATGCCTATATAATGCCTGTGAAGCTGCCTTGCGGCTGCCCCCGTCGTGCCGCTGCCGAAAAAGGGGTCAAGCACAACGCCGCCTTTCGGACAGCCCGCCTTGATACAGGTTTCGGCAAGTTTTGGCGGGAACGCGGCGAAATGCCCGCCCTTGTAGGGTACGGTATTGATAAGCCACACGTCCCGCCTGTTCCGCATGGTCGGCATGAGGCTTCGTCGTAGTAGCTGCCGCTTCTCGCCCGGTTAAGCCCTGTACTTTCCCCTGTCCGGGTACTTCGTCCGCATATTTCTGTCCCGCGCTGCGCCCGGTGCGGTACCGCGCCGCCGTTGTGGGGGCTAACGGCTCGGCTATGGCGGCTGCGTCATAGAAATATTTCTTTGACTTCGTAAGCAGAAAGATATGTTCATAGCAGCGGGTAGGGCGGTCTTTCACGCTCTCCGGCATGGGGTTTTCTTTCTGCCAGATAATGTCGCTCCGTAAATACCACCCGTCAGCGCGTAGGGCAAAAGCTAAAAGCCAAGGGATACCGATTAAGTCCTTTTGTTTGCAGCCGGAAACGCGGTTGTTTTTTGCAATCTGCTGTCCGTTTCTGCCTTTCGGGTTCTTCGGGTCTGCATGGTAGCCCTTGTTCCCTGTGCCGCAGTAGGTGTCCGCGATATTCAGCCAGAGCGTACCGTCAGAACGCAGTACCCGGCGCAGCTCGCGGAAAACCTCGGTCAGCCTGTCAATGTACTGCTCCGGCGTGTCCTCCCGCCCAATCTGCATATCAAGCCCATAATCCCTAAGCGCATAGTAGGGCGGGCTTGTGACGCAACAGTGTACGCTTTCCTCTGGAAGCTCCCGCAAGGCATAGAGCGCGTCCCGGTTGATGATGGTGTCAGTTTTCAGCCCGTTCATGCTTCGCCCACTTCCTCCGGCTTCGTCGTCATTACCCGGTAAAGCTCGGTGTCTTTCGGGAAGCGGTCTACAAAGGGCAGCACCACGTTCCCGTAGAAGATAAGCCCCTCGCCCGCTTCGGTGTGGGTGACATATTTCATCTGCTGCGGGGAGATGTTGAGCTGCTTCGCAAGGATAGCCCGGTCGCCCGCCGCCTGATTGAGCATGAGGACAAAATCAGAGTTTTCAAAGATATTCTCCACTTCGCGGGAAGCAAGCAAATCCTTGACATTCTGCGTAATGGCTGTGGGTATGCCGCCCCATTTTCTGAAACGCTTCCAGATTTCAACGGAATAGGCGGCGGTCTGTTCCTCTTTCAAGAGAAGATGAAATTCGTCCATAAAATACCGGGTGGATTTCCTTTCTGCCCGGTTGACGGTGACGCGGTTCCATACCTGGTCCTGCACAATGAGCATACCTAACTTTTTGAGCTGCTTCCCAAGCTGCTTGATGTCAAAGCAGACAAGGCGGTTGTTCAGCTCCACGTTGGTACGGTGGTTGAATACGTTAAGGCTCCCGGAAACATACAGCTCCAACGCCGCCGCAATACGCGCCGCTTCCGGCTCCGGCTGCTTCAAAAGCTCGTTGTAGAGGTCGCCCAAGATAGGCATTTTCTCCGGGTCGGGGTCTGCAAGGAAAGGGCGGTACACGTTCCTAACAGCGCGGTCAATGACGGTCTTATCGACGGGCTGCAAGCCCTCCTTGCCGCCTATGACAAGCTCGCAGAGGGAGAGGATAAAGTCGGATTTCAGCGCAAGGGGGCTGTCGTCCTCGCTGTAATTGAGGTTAATATCCATAGGGTTCACATACTGGGGCTTCCCGTCAATGCCCTTGCCCGTAGGCGACAAGCGTATCACTTGCCCGTCAAGCCGCTGCACAAGGGAAAAATACTCTGCTTCCGGGTCGCAGATAATTATGTCGTCGTCGGTAATGAGGAAAGCGTTTGTCATTTCCCGTTTGGCGGCAAAGGATTTCCCGCTTCCCGGCGTACCCAAGATTAAGCCGTTGGGGTTCTTTAGCTGCTTGCGGTCGCAGAGTATCATGTTGTTAGACAGGGCGTTCAAGCCGTAGTACAAAGCCGCGCCCGTCTGGAAAAGCTCCTGTGTGATAAAGGGGATAAAGATAGCGGTGCTTGACGTGGTAAGCCCTCTTTGAATGGGGATAAGGTTCTCCCCAAGCGGTACAGAGGACATAAGCCCCGCTTCCTGTTGGTAGTCAAGGCGGGTTAAGGCGCAGTTGTTCTTCTGTGCTATGCCCGCCGCCGCGAATACGTCATTTTCCAGTTTCCGCTTCGTGTCCGCCATGTTCACCACAAGGAACGTCAAGAGGAACATTCTTTCATTCCGGCTCTGCAAGTCCTGTAAGAGGTTCTTCGCTTCGCTGCCGAAAGTGGCAAGGTCGGACGGGATTATATCCATGTCGTAGCCGCTGCGTACCGCTTTTTTCTGTTCCTCGATTTTCATTTTGTCAAGGTCGGTGATTTTCCGCTTGATTGTCTTTATGGCTTCGGTCTGGTCGATACTGTGGATATGCAGATTGACGATAACGCCCGTTTCCAAGTCCAGAATGTCAGATAAGATACGGTCGTTTAATTCCGGCGCAAGGATTTCAAGGAATGAAACCGCGCCGATTTTGCGCCCCATGCGGAAATACCGCCCCTCGCCAAAACGGAAAGAGGACGGGGCGATAAAGTCCTTTGTGGAAAGCCCGGACGGGGCAAGCCATGAAAAATCAAAGGCAAACTGCCCGCCTCCGGGTGGAAAATGCCATGCAGCATTTTAAGGCGTTCATAGCCTGTCATGGGGCGGGCAGACACGCCCAAGAGCTTAAAGTTGTTGAGTACGTCCGTTTCGATACGGGCAAGGCGGGATTTCGCCGCGCCCAGACTGTCGGCTTCAATGGCAAAGGTGATATACTTCGCCTTGACAAGCCCGTTGTTGCCCTTTGCAAGCTGGTTTTCAGCATATCCCGGTATTCTGTGCGGATAGAATTGAAAGCGTCCTCCTGTGCCGGGATATTGACCGCCTTTTCCGCTCGCCGCGCTGCGTCCCCTGATTGATGAAAGAGAGCTGCACCGAAACGGAAGCGTCAAAGTAGTTTAGGAAGTCGCACCAGTTCTCAAAAATGGCAGTCTTGTCGTCTGCCTGTGCAAGCTGATAGTTAATATCTTCAAAGGCGACGGTCTTTGAGTATTTCCGTCCCGTAACCTTGCAGATACCGTCCGGGTACATCTGGATATAGGGGATTGTCTGCTGCGCGGTGTGCGCTTTCCCGTCGCCCTTTGCCTGTCTGATGATTTCCGCAATCTGCTTTTTCTCGGCGCGGGTGAGCTTGCGGGGCGGGTTAGGCTTTGCGCTTCCCGCCGCGCTGTTTCTTCGTGTTTCCTTTTGCAATCGCTGATACCTCCTTTTCAAGTTTTCTCTGCCGTTCTAAGACGGAATAAAAGTTGTCTGTCCTGTATGGTCGTTCTTTGGGGGCTATGAATTTCGTCTGAATGATGTTCTTCACCACTACTTCAAGGGGCTGTCCATGCTTTTCATACATGGCGAACAGGAAACAGGGCAGCATGACAGCAATCATAGCCATAGACGCAAGGCTTGTGCCTGTGCTGTCTTTGAGCAGAAAGAAAAGCGGCAAGCCGAACAGGAGAGCCGCCGCAAAACATACAATCTGCCGTTTGGTAAGGTTGAACGCCACTTTTGTCTTGACTTTGGATAAGTCTTTGGGTACGGGTACATATGCCAAGTGAAAACCTCCTTTCTCTGGGTTTGGTGTTGCTGTAACTTCCCATAAGGGTAATCAAGGCAAAGGTCAATCTATGCCCTTTGCCCGCCCGTATTATATGGGGGTTATCCGCGTCAAGGTCGGGTAGTATTTTCGCCGCTTCGCTCTGAAAATCTCCACCCTGCCCTTGACACGCCGCTAATGCGCGGAGAATATCGACTTCGCCAGTGCGCCGGATTTGAACAGGGAGAAACAGAGGATAACGGTATAGGCTGCAAGGGAGAATATCGCGCTGTGCAGATTGTCCGCTATTACCATGTTGTTCACCAGTACGGCGTAAATGCCGACGCATATCATTATGAGGAAGCCTTGAAAACCGATAGCGAACAGGGATTTGAGGTAGTTGTTTCCTATCTGCCCCCATTCCCGGTTCGTCATAGTTGCAAACGGGATAGGCGATACCGAACAGTAAAGGTAAATCTCTATCATGCGCCCGTAGAGGATAACGGTTATCAGTACGGACATGATTTTCATGCACAAGCTCACAAGGCTTGTTTCCATGACAAGTAAGAGCAGTTCGGGGATTTCCATAGCGTCAAGCCCGCTCTGCATGGAAGCAAGGGCGGCGGCAACATCAATCTCTGTGCTGCCGCCGATTACCCCCGCCGCGCCGGAAACAACGTGCTGCGCCATATCGAACACCGCCATAGTGATGTCAAAGGTGTGCGTCACAAGGTAGACTGCCACAAACGCCTTGAACACCCACTTGAAGAACATGGAAGTGTCAACGTCGTGCATATTGTTCTTTTCCGTTACCATGCTGATAAGCTCATAGCATAGGACGTAGGTAATGACAAGCCCCGCAATGGGTACGATTACATTCTCACTAAGGGTCTGTATCATGGAGAATATATTTGCGTTCCACCCTTGCGGGGTCTGCCCTACCTCTGCGGCGATAGTGCCGACTTTTTCGTTTACGTCCCCGAACATAGTTGACAGATTACCGTTTATGGCTCCTATGAGGATTTCCTTTATCCATTCGTTAATCGCGTCAAGTATGCTCTGCATAAGCCTTTACCCGCGCTTCTTAACCGAACAAGCCGGAAAGCAGCGGTACAAGGGTCATGCCGATAAGGGCAACGCCGCCGCCCGCCATAAGCTGTTTTATCCCCAATTAGGTGTAAAACTCTGCTCGATGGCGGGCGGCGGCGTACAAAAATCTATATGGTGTTTTTTAAGAGAACCGTCCCGGCGGGACAGGTCAGGCAGTGACCTGTTCCACCTCCGGGATGGGTTTGAGATTAAAATGAATTTCGATAGAAATGTGTCTTGTTTTATCTTCGTCAATGCGCTCATGCACGACGATTTCTTTGATTAAGCGGTTGAGGGTGGCTGCGTCCAGCTCTGTGATGTTGGCGTATTCCTGAATGGCTTCCACCCATTGTTTTGCGTCATTGGCAAGCTGGACTTCATCGGACAGCCGCTTTCTGCCCTCGGACACTTTTGCTTTAAGCTCCGTCTGCTCGGTCTGTGTCTTTTCCAGCATGGTGTTGAAATTCTGCTCACTGATACGCCCTGCAATCATATCCTCATAAAGCCGCATGACCATTTTGTCCAGAACCTCAATCCGTTCCTCGTCCCTTGTAAGGGAGCGTTCCATTGCTTCCCGCTGTTCCCGCTGCTCGGCTTCACAGGTATTGGTCAGGCGGTCAGCAACCGCTTCCCCGTCCATCAGGGCAGCTCTGGCACATTCCCGGATTTTCCGCAGCACATGGCTGTAAAGGGTGTCATAGTCAATCCGGTGCTGGGTGCAGTGGTTCTTTCCAAAGGCATTGTAGGTCTTGCAGGAATAAATCTGCTGGGGATGTTTTGCGTTTGTGTAGCGTATCGTCAGCGACTTCCCACACTCGCCGCATTTTATCAGTCCGGCAAACAGGCTGATTTCATTGGTCTGCCCCGGACGCTGGCGGGATTTCAGCTTATTCTGCACAATGTCAAAGCTCATGCGGTCAATCAGCGGTTCATGCTGCCCCTCCACCACAATCCAGTCCTCCGGCTTCTTTTCCCCAATCGTGCCGATTTTGAAACGGTAGTCCTTTTTCTGGGAAGCAATCGCCCCGGTGTAGACGGGATTCATCAAAAGGTCTTTGATAACGGAGAAGTCCCACATATACCGCCCGTTTTCCGGGTCTTTCTTTTCCCATTTGGTGCGGGTATTGCGAAGCCCCCGTTCCCGGTTCCACCATGTGGGGCAGGGGATTTTTTCTTCCTCCAGCCGTCTGCGGATATAGTTCGGACCATGACCGTTCAGGGCATATCCGAAAATCAGCCGCACAATCGGGGCGGTTTCCTCGTCAATGAGCAGATGGTTTTTGTCCTCCGGGTCTTTCCGATACCCAAACGGGGCAAGACACCCGGTAAACTGTCCTTTCTGCGCTTTCAGAAGATAAGAGGAATGGACTTTCTTGGAAATATCCTTGCTGTACATCTCGTTCAGGATATTCTTGAACGGGGCAATATCGTTGTTATCCCGCAGGGTGTCGATACCGTCATTCATGGCGATATAGCGGACACCGTTTCTTGGGAAAAAGTCCTCAATCAAATGCCCGGTTTGCAGATAGTTCCGCCCCAGTCGGCTGAGGTCTTTCGTGATGACAAGGTTGATTTGCCTGCGCTCAATGGCTCTCAACATTCTCTGTAAATCAGGACGCTCCATATTAAGACCTGTGAAACCATCGTCCTGATAGACTGCCACAACCTCCCATCCCTGCTTTTCGCAGTATTTTTCCAGCATATCACGCTGGTTTGCGATACTGGCACTTTCGCCTTGCAGGTCATCGTCCTTTGACAGCCTGCAATAGACCGCCGCACGATAGCCCCCGGCAAGTGCTGAACCGATTGTTCTGTATTCCATTTCGTTCATCATAGCCATTTACCCACACAATCCAGACGGTATCTGGCTCTTTTGAACCTCATCTTCATTATAGCCTATATCTTTCTTTTTAGCAAGATATTTCTTTTGTATTTGTCTTTCCGTATTTCTGGGAAATCAGGCTGACGAATACATCGGTTGCGTCCAGTTCCCCGTCAAACACAGTAATCACATGAATCTCTGTTTTGTTTTTTGCCATAGGCAGTTATCCTCCATACATGAAAATAGCCAGACAGAGGGTGTCGGCAACGAAGTCCGGCAACGGGCTTCAAAAGACCTTGCAAACAATCTCAATCTGGCGATGGTTACTATTTATACTTTTCTTTTATTTTTCTGTTGTTTTGGTTGTTATAAGGGAGAAAAGCCCGGAAATAAGGGGTTTTCCCCGGCAACCGGCTCGGCAACGGGATAGCAACAGGGGGTGCAACGGGCTGTCATTTTCAGAATGGAAGCTCCATCTGTTCTGTGACCTCCACAAAACCGTCCATCGTTTTTTCAGACGGGTTGCCGGAGTCCGTTGCCGGGTTTTCACGCTCCCAGCCCTTTTGTCTGCCATATTCAGAAAACATTCTTGGGTTCGGGAAGTACCGCCAACCGGAAATGCACTGGTTCATAATCTCGTTGATTTCCCGGATTTCCCATTGCTTCGGCTCGTCAAAAGCATGGTTCAAGGCTTCCTTGTAGAGCTGCTTGGAGCAGACCATGCTCCCGGTGTACTTATCAAGATACGCCTGTATCATCCCGGCTTTGGTGTCCTCTGGCATAAAATCCCGCTGGTGTTCTTTGAGATACCGCTGCATGGCGGGGCTGAAAGCCAGCTTGAACCTGCCGCTTTTATAAATCTCCATCGCTTCCGCCCACATCTGCTCGATATAGGCTCTGGAAGCGGCTTCATCCTCCAAAATGTGAACCTCGGCTTGCTCTGGGTACACCATGACCGGGATAAAGCGGCGGTTGCCGGAACGGTCAAGGGGCAGGAAGTCAAGGGCATTGGAAGTGCCGCCAAACACGCACTGACGGGGGCGGTCTGCCGGGTGGGTTTCATAGGGTATCTTGTAAACCTCTTTCTGCCGGCTTAAAAATGACTTGATTTCCTCAATGCTCTTGGCGTTGGCGGTTGCCATCATTTCCGACATTTCGATAATCCAGTGACCTTGCAGCTTGCGGTACACATTGTCATCGTCCAACTTCCGCAAATCATCGGAGAACCACTCGTCCCGGACTGCCAGCAGACGGAAGAAGGTGGACTTGCCAGCCCCCTGACCGCCTACCAGACAGAGCATGATTTCAAATTTGCACCCCGGCTGAAAGGCTCGTGAGATTGCACCCAGCAGGAACAGCTTCAACGCTTCATAGGTGTAATCGTCTGCATCAGTCCCCAGAAAGTGCCGCAGGCAGAAACGGATTCGTTCTGTCCCGTCCCAAACAAGGTCACTTAAATAGTCCCGGATGGGATGGTACTTGTTTTCATTCGCCACAATCCCGATGGCGTTATCAATCTTCTTCTCATTGGTAAGACCGTAGGTTTCTTCCAGATAGAGAAGCAGATACTTCATGTCCGTATCGTTCAGGGCGGTGCCTTCTCTGTGAAAACCAATGGGCTTTATGATGTCCTTGCGGTCGGTCAGGATGTTGTAGGCGATTGCCCGCAGCACAGGGTCACGCTGGAATACGGTCAGGCAGTTCCGTATGCTCTGACGGACACCGCCTTTCTCGGTAGTTTCCAGCCCCGCCTTGATTTCCTCAACGCTCTGGGGCGGCTGCATGGCGTTCATGGTGTTTTTTAGTTCTTGCTGCGTTTGCGGCGGCAAGCTCTGCCATTCGCTGTTCAAGCTGTATCACATCCTTTCCGTAGTCCGTAATCAAAGCCGTTTTTTCCTCTGTTTCCCCGAACAGAAGCACATCCAGCAGATATTCCACTTGATCTTGCTTCTGTAAGGCTTCTATAAACCGGGGATGAAAGACTTCCTCCGGGGAGTGCGGGGCATATTCCTTTCTCCATGCCCGAAGCAGATGGAGATAATCGGCAAGGATACGGAAGCAGCGGTTCTTTGCTTCCTGAAACTGTTCCTCCGGGGATTTCTGCCGGGGCTTGGGCTTTTTTACCTTCCCCGGCGGTTTCCAGTCCTCATAGGAAAGCCCGAAGTCCTGTGCCAGCTGTACGGCGGCTTCTTTCTTTCCCAGCCCATACAGGGCGGCGGCAAAATCAATCACATCCCCATCCGCACCGCAGCCGAAGCAGTGGTAACGCCGATCCAGCTTCATGCTTGGGGTTTTATCATGATGGAACGGGCAGCAAGCCATCCCGTTCCGACCTATACGGATTCCATAATGCTCCGCTGCCTGTCTTGTTGTGACAGACTGCTTCACAGCTTCAAATACATTCAAATCTATCCCTCCTTGAAAAAAGAAAAAACACCTGACATTCTCTGATTGAAAATGGCAAGTGCCTGTTAAAGTTCCATATCCTGTTGTCTGTGTTTCGCCTGTGCCGGGGCGGTTCTTTGAGCCTTTTTCTCGTCTGCCTTATCCTGCAAGACTTCCTTGATGGGCTGCTTCTTAGGCGGCTCTTTACTTTCCTCTGTGCCGGGTGTGGCTTTCCGTACCCAGTAGCGGATGTCCCGCAGCTTCTTCAAATCCTCCTGTACCTCGGTCAGCGGTACTTTCAGCTCTGCGATTTCGCTGAGAAGGGTTTCCTGCTCCTCTTGCAGCTCCTTTTGGGTGCTGTCCTTATCGTCCGGGTGTTTGGCAAGGTAGGCGGTGGCTTTCTCATACCGGGCAACCTCCGGGTGTTCCTGTTTGAATTTCTCCTTTGTTTTCTTGAAAAATATCTTCTGGTATTTCTCATAAACGGGCTTACATTCCTTACAGTCCGTCCGGGCGGCAAGGATAGCGTCAATCACGTTGCTGCGGTTTCCTTTGGCTTCATCTGCTTTCGGTAGTCGGCGGCAGATTTCCCGGACGTTTCTATAAAGTTTTCCAAATCCTCCACGGTGGAAAGTCCCTTTCTCTGAAGATAGGACAGGGCTTCGCTGACTGCCTTTAAGTCCTGTGAAGTCCCCCGGTTCTGTCCAGCCCTTGTCCAGTCCTTCCGTTCTTCCTTTCGTATCTCCATATACTTCATCAGCAGATTGGGAAGAAGTGTTGCTTCCTCCGCCGCCTTTTGTGCAAGCAGCTCTTTCCGTTTTTCGCCCAGCTCGGTAATCCAGCCTTTGAGGTTTTGGATAAGCTGCCGGATGGACTTCATCAGATTGTTGGCAGCTCTGATTTCCCGGTTCAGGTTTCCGATATTCGTCTGGATACCCCGCTTTTCCATCTGCCGGACAGCAGCTCCCTCATGGACAGTAGGGACTATATCAAGCCCCTGTCTGGCATAGGAACGCAAGTCCACACGCTCCGGGCGGTCATTGGCTTCCAGATAGCGGTTCTGGATGACCTCCCATTCATGCCGCCAGATTTCACAATACTTCTGGTCGTTCCAGTCAACCGTATCCTCCTTGTGGCTTTTCCATCTGCCGGACGGAAGTTTGATCCGTTCCCCATTCTCGTCAAGGTCATAAACCTTGCGGCTCTTGGGAAGCCATTTCCCATGTTCGTCCATTGCCCTCATAGTGAGCAGGACATGGGCGTGGGGATTGTGTCCCGGCGGATGGGGGTCATGGATTGCAAAATCAGCAATCATGCCTTTGGAAACAAACTGCTGCTCACAAAACTCCCGTACAAGGACAGCGTACTGGTCAGGCGGTATCTCTCTGGGGATGGTAAGCACCCACCGCCTTGCAAGCTGGGAGTTCCATTGTTTCTCCACCGCTTCGGCGGCGTTCCATAGGGTATTGCGGTCTGCATATTTCTGTGGGGCATTTGCCGGGAGCAGGATTTCATTGTGGACGATACCACGCTTTTCCGGGTAGTGCTTCACTTGCTGGTCGTATTCACAGAACAGCTTTTCGCCGCTCTGGTAAGCAGCGGCGGCAATCGCAGACTGCTGTTGGCTGCGCTGCACAATAGAAATTTCGTTGTGCGGACAGGGCATTTCGTGTCACTCCTTTCTGTGATTGGCGGATGGGGTGGCGTTTTACCACCTCATTTTGGGCAGAAAAGCAGGAGACCTTTTTCAGATTTCCTGCTCGGTGTGCCGCTGTGTGGGCGGCGGGTATTTAGTTGTAAAAGTTCGGGGCAAGTTGACCCGATGTGAAGCTGACAAACTGAAAGTTAGTCTGCAAGTTGCTCTTTCACAAGTTGAAGAATAAACTCGCCAAAATCTTCGGCAATCGTTTCTTCTATCTGATACCCCACATCATTAAATCTGGCAACAATAACACAAGGCTCTCCAACATCATTTAACGATGAATAATCCAAGTATGCCATAATTCCATTTTTTCACTTTCCGGCAATCCAAGGTAAAAGCGGGGATAATAATAGCTGGTATCCGGCACTAATGGAAGCCCAAGCTGGAACGCCATTCTTTTCAGAAATCTCCAGTCCGTTTCCTGATACTGTATCAGTATTCCCAGCTACTGTAAACACTGCCGGAAACTAGGCGGCTCGTCTCCTGCCCCAGCGCATTGTACCTCCATCGCATCTTCCCACGGTCGTTCCTTATCCATGTACGCTCATAACTTGTGCTGCCTGTCCCATTTCATTTCGGCGGGTAAGAAATGCTCGCACCAAAACTGCTCGTTGTCTCAATTCTTTCTCCCATTTCGTCATACCGGCTGGAAATCCAATGCG
>ENA-OQDU01000031-OQDU01000031.1-human-gut-metagenome-genome-assembly--contig:-NODE-31-length-14135-cov-0.990148_pt1 | contig 14135 bp, 18 predicted proteins | sample MGYA00242789_ERZ504623 | MGnify/ENA primary metagenome ERZ504623 (study PRJEB26092, sample SAMD00036335) | human gut metagenome | host: Homo sapiens | study: EMG produced TPA metagenomics assembly of... | reverse complement strand
TTCCTGCTCCTCTATGTGACGTCCAACATCTGGTGCTATCAGATTTATTTTTTCCCTGCAGCAGGCGGAAGTGGCGTTTGCAATGCTGCTGTTGATTGAGGCGGCATTCCTGATGAGCGGGATCGGCGCCGGAACCGTAACAAATCTGCTCCGGGCTTTTGCGGCGGGTGTTCTGTTATTTATCGGTCTGGGATCGTATCAGGCGCTGGCGGTTTACTACATCGCAGTGTGCCTCGTTTTCTTCCTGGCGGAGCTGACTGCGGAGCGGGAGCAGGGCGGATATCTCCGGCAGATTCTCTGGATGATCGTACATTTCGGTGTGGTGTATCTGTGCTATCACTGGTATATGAGCACGTTTCTGGTGTCTCGGATTATATGGACAGCCAGATGGGCTGGGGAGACTGCCTGCGCTCGCATGTATCAAGAATGTGCTGCGCACGCTGAAAAATCTGCTGCTCGGCCATGGCCCCAGAAATTTTTCGCTCTACGGATGCGGCGTGGTGCTTCTGCTTGTGCTGGCGGGAAGTGTGCTTGCCTGCCGGAAAAAACAGGAACTTCCGTGGGAGAAGAAGAAAATCCGGTATTCATTGCTTGGACTGGCGGGACTGGTGCTTGCGCCGCTGCTTCTGACGGCATACATGGGAGAGATGATCGTGACGAGATCACAGTTTGCGCTTCCGGTGGCGGGAGCGTTCCTGGGAATGTATGTGACGGAGCGGCTTGCGGAACTCTGGAACGGCAGAGACCGCGGTACGGGTTACTGGCTGCTGCTCGCCTGCAGATTGTGCATCTGCCTTGTGATTGCGGTCCAGACCGGCTATGATCTGCGCCTTGCCGTGACCGATGAGATACGATGCAGGGAAGATGAGCAGAAGACACAGTTATTGTTAGAGCGCCTTGCTCAGACGGACGGAGACGGACTTCCGCAGCTTCCGGTGGTGTTTGTGGGGTACCAGGAGACAGAACTGCCAGAGTGGTGCAGACGGACCGAGATGTATGGCTGGTCGTTCTATGGCTGGGATTACAGCATGGAGAACCCAACCGGAGCGACACATCGTATTTGCGGTTTTGTACAGGCTTATACCGGGAACGTGCTGCGGGAGGATGCAACGGAAGAACAGAAAAAGACCGCGGTGGAATTGGCGGCACAGATGAAGAATTTTCCGGAAGAGGGATCGGTTCTTGTGACGGAGGATTGTGTTGTGGTACGGCTGTCGGAGGTTAAGGAGCAGATGCCGACAGACTGGTGGTAGAGGTGAAACGGCGGTCTGTGTATACAAGCTTGTGTTGGAACGGAATCTATGATAAAATGAAGAGACTTATGGCAACAAAGTTGTACTGAATTGAGATAGAAAGCATTGGAGATAATGGAGGTTAATATGAGAACTTATTTGGTAACAGGGGGAGCCGGTTTTATCGGTTCCAATTACATTCACTACATGTTCCGCAAATACGGAGATACGATCCGCATCATCAATGTGGATGTCCTCACGTATGCGGGAAACCTTGAGAACCTGAAGGACATTTGAGAACAATCCAAATTATACGTTTATTCGGGCGGACATTACGGATAAGGAAGCCATTGCGAAGATTTTCGCGGAGAACGACATTGACCGTGTGGTTCACTTCGCTGCAGAGAGCCATGTAGACCGCAGTATCAAGAATCCGGAGGTCTTCGTGAAGACGAACGTGCTCGGAACGGCAGTGATGTTAAACTGCGCCAAGGCGGCATGGGAACTTCCGGACGGAACATTTAAGGCGGACAAGAAGTTTTTACACGTATCGACGGATGAGGTATACGGCTCCCTGGAGGATGACGGATCTTATTTTTATGAGACGACTCCGTACGCACCACACAGCCCGTATTCAGCCAGCAAGGCATCCTCCGACATGCTGGTAAAGGCATACATTGATACTTACAAGTTCCCGGCGAACATCACAAACTGCTCCAACAATTACGGACCGTACCAGTTCCCGGAGAAGCTGATCCCGCTGATCATCAACAATGCACTGCAGGGCAAGAAGCTTCCGGTGTACGGCGACGGTAAGAATGTGCGTGACTGGCTGTATGTCGACGATCATGCGAAGGGCATCGATATGGTGCAGGAAAAGGGACGCCTCGGTGAGACTTACAACATTGGCGGACACAACGAAAAACAGAATATCCAGATTATTGAGATTATTATTGATACCTTACAGGAGATGCTTCCGGCGGACGATCCGAGAAGAAAGCTGGTAAGCAAAGATCTGATCACTTACGTGGCAGATCGCAAGGGACATGACAGACGCTATGCAATTGCACCGGACAAGATCAAGGCAGAGGTAGGCTGGGAGCCGGAGACAAAGTTCGAGGACGGCATCCGCAAGACGATCGCGTGGTTTTTCGAGCACGAGGACTGGATGAAGAATGTCACCAGCGGTGATTATCAGAAATATTATGAGGATATGTATCAGAACAGATAGTTGATGCAGGCAGCAGTACCGCCTTTTGGGCGATACTGCTTGTTTGCGTTTTAAATTAAGAAAAAATTAAGCTGTGTCCGTTACAAATGTTAATGGACGTGGCGTATATTGGATAAAATGGGAGGATTTTCAGATGAAAGGAATAATACTTGCCGGAGGCTCCGGTACCAGACTTTATCCGCTGACTAAAGCGATTTCAAAACAGATCATGCCGGTGTATGACAAGCCGATGATCTACTATCCATTATCAACGTTGATGCTTGCGGGAATCCGCGAGGTGTTAATCATCTCCACACCGCGGGATCTGCCGGTGTTTGAGGAGCTTTTCGGGGACGGAAGCCAGCTCGGCATGAGTTTTTCCTATGCAGTACAGGAGCAGCCGAGAGGTCTCGCGGACGCATTTATCATCGGTGAAAAATTTATCGGAAATGATGCGGTGGCACTGGTGCTCGGCGATAATATTTTCTACGGACAGAGCTTTTCCAAAGTGTTAAAGAGCGCAGCGGAGCGCACGGAAAAGGAGCAGGGTGCGACGATTTTCGGCTACTATGTCAGAGATCCGAGAGAGTACGGCGTCGTGGAATTCGATGAGAATGGCAAGGCGCTGTCCATCGAGGAAAAGCCGGAGCACCCGAAGTCCAATTATGCAGTGCCGGGACTTTACTTTTACGATAACAATGTGGTGGAGATTGCGAAAAACGTCAAGCCGTCCGCACGCGGGGAGATCGAGATCACCTCGGTCAACAACGCTTATCTGGAGCGTGGAACATTGAGCGTGGAGACGCTTGGAAGAGGATTCGCATGGCTGGATACGGGAAATCACGACATGCTGCTTGCCGCGGCAGATTTTGTGTCTGCATTCCAGAAACGTCAGGGCTTATACATCTCCTGCATTGAGGAGATCGCGTATAAGCGTGGTTTTATCGACAGAGACCAGCTCATCAAGCTGGCACAGCCGCTCTTAAAGACGGATTACGGCAAATATCTGATGGAAATCGCGGAGGGATTATAGAACATGGGTAAGATCAAGGTAACAGAGAATTGCAACGGCATTGAGGGACTGAAGGTCATCGACCGGCAGTATTCGGCGATGCGCGCGGATATTTTTATGGAGACTTACAATTATAACGATTTTGCGGAGGCGGGGATTGACTGCCAGTTCGTGCAGGACAACCAGTCAGCATCGAAAAAGGGCGTGCTCCGCGGGCTTCATTTTCAGATCAATTATCCGCAGGACAAGCTGGTCCGTGTGGTAAACGGCGAGGTGTTTGACGTTGCGGTGGATTTAAGGGAGGGATCGAAGACGTTCGGCAAATGGTACGGCGTGCTGCTTTCCGCGGAGAACAAGAAGCAGTTTTTCGTGCCGAAGAATTTTGCGCACGGATTTATCGTGCTGTCGGAGGAGGCAGAGTTCTGCTACAAGGTAACGGACTTCTACCATCCGAACGATGAGGCGGTATTCTGTGGAATGATGCCGAGGTCGGCGTGGAATGGCCGATGCCGGAAGGAATGACAGCGGCGGATCTGATCTTATCCGACAAGGATAAAGTGCAGAAAAGCTTCGCAGATATAAGGCGGCGCACGGCATAAAGTAAGGAAAAACATGCGCCTGCAGAGGGATAGAAAGAGATTAGGAGAACATAGATGGCAGGAAAGAAGAAGGATACATCACTGCTTCATCATCTGATCGGAAGTAGAAGCCTGGTATGGAATCTGGCAAAAAATGACATCAAGAAGAAGTTTGCAGGCTCCTACTTTGGTGTGGTCTGGGCGTTCGTCCAGCCGGTAATCACGGTGCTTTTGTACTGGTTCGTGTTTGAGAAGGGACTGAATTCCAAGGCGACGGATCTTAGGACCGGAATTGAGATTCCATTCGTGCTGTGGCTGACAGCGGGACTTGTGCCGTGGTTCTATTTTCAGGAAGCGCTAAACGGCGGCACCGGTGTTCTGGTGGAGTACAGCTATCTGGTAAAAAAAGTTGTGTTCCAGATCGATATGCTCCCAGTGGTAAAAATGATATCGGCGCTGTTTACGCATCTGTTTTTTGTGGCGTTTACGATTGTGCTTTTCATCTGTATGGGATATATGCCGGACTGGTATGCGCTGCAGGTCATATATTATTCTTTCTGTATGATTCTGTTTGCGACAGGGCTTGTGTATGCGACGAGTGCGGTGACGGTATTTTTTCCGCGACATGAAAGAAGTGGTGGGAATCCTGTTGCAGATTGGCATGTGGGTGACGCCGATTATGTGGAACTTTGAGACGATGGTGCAGATACCGGGATGGGCGATTGCCGTGTTAAAGCTCAATCCGATGTACTATATTGTTTCGGGATACCGGAACGCGCTGATCAATCATATCGGATTCTGGGAGGATATGGGGCTTACCGTATATTTCTGGGTTGTGACGGCAGTGCTACTGTTTCTCGGAACGACTGTGTTCAAGAAGCTGCGACCGCATTTTGCGGATGTATTATAGAGAGGAATTTGTAACTGAATGGATGAGTTAGCAATCAGGGTAGAAGATGTCAGCAAGGTATACCGGCTATACAACAGACCCTCGGAGCGGCTGTTTGACGCACTGGGGCTTGCGGGAAAAGGCAGATTCAAAGAACATCGGGCACTCGACCATGTCACGTTCGATGTGAAAAAAGGTGAGACGGTCGGAATCATCGGAACGAACGGCTCCGGCAAATCCACCATCTTAAAAATTATCACAGGCGTGCTCTCACCCACAAGCGGTGAGGTCGAGATCGACGGAAGAATCTCGGCGCTGCTGGAACTTGGCGCAGGCTTTAACATGGAATACACCGGCATCGAAAACGTATATCTCAACGGCATGATGATGGGATTCTCCAGGGAGGAGATGGATGCAAGGCTGGACGATATTCTGAAATTTGCGGATATCGGCGAATTTGTAAACCAGCCGTGCAAGACGTATTCCAGCGGTATGTTTGTGCGTCTGGCGTTTGCGGTGGCGATCAACATTGATCCGGAGATCCTCATTGTCGATGAGGCGCTGTCGGTCGGAGACGTGTTTTTCCAGGCAAAATGTTATAAAAAGTTCGAGGATTTCAAGGCGGAGGGCAAGACGATCATCTTTGTCAGCCATGACATCAGCAGTGTGGCAAAATACTGTGACCGCGTGATCCTCCTAAACAAGGGCGTCAAGCTGTCGGAGGGAAATCCCAAGGACACGATCAATCTGTACAAGAAAGTGCTGTTAAATCAGTCGCAGAATATTGCGAGCGGACAGGTGCTTGCGGACGCGAAAGAAGACGGGACAAAGAAACTGTGGAAGTCCAACTACGAGCTGAACCCGCAGGTGAATGAATACGGGACCGGGGAAGCGGAAATCATTGATTTTGCGGTGATTGACGAGTATGGAAGCTATACGGGCTGTATCCAGAAGGGGACATCTTTTATCATCCGCTCAAAGGTGCAGTTCCACACCGATATTCAGGACCCGATTTTTACCTATACGTTTAAGACCGTGCAGGGAACCGCTGTCACGGGAACGAACACCATGTACGAGAAAGTCGGCGTCGGACTGGCACGGGCGGGAGAGATCTACGTGGCCTCCTTCAAACAGAATATGGATCTGCAGGGAGGCGAGTATCTGCTGTCCATCAGCTGTACCGGCTACGTGGGAGGCGAGTTCCGGGCGTACCACCGGCTGTATGATGTGGTGGGCGTTACGGTCATATCGGACAAGAATACGGTTGGTTTCTATGATATGAATTCGGAGACGACCGTGGAGCGTGTGGAGGAATAAAAGAGCAGGGAACACCGACGGCATGTCAGACAGCAGAGGGATGCGGAGGAACAGTATGGAGGATGCAGAAGTTCTGAAGGAACTGTATGAGACCATAAAACAGAATAGTAAGGCAGATTATGCGGGCATCATCGAACAGCGGGCATCTTACCCGTATCTGTATCATTTGTCGCAGATCCGGGAGAATCTGGTGAGCTTTTTGCCGTTTGATAAGGATATGCGGGTTCTGGAATGTAATCCGGAGTGCGGGGCACTGACCGGAAAGCTGCTCGCAATGACGGGCGGCGTGACGGTGCTTGCGGAGAGTGAACTGCAGGAGAAGATTTTAAGAGAGCGCTTTATGGAACCGCAGGAGAGGGAGAAGCTTGACATAAGAAGACTGCTTCCGGAGCACGGGCGGTTCGATGCGATCCTGATCGCCGGTCATTTTTACCGCTGGGAAAAACAGCTTCCGGCGTTAAGAGAGCTGCTTGCGCCGGGAGGAAAGCTTTACGTGGCGGACGCCAACCGGATCGGGCTGAAATATCTTGCGGGATGTCAGGAAGAATACTGTGGCGGATATTTTACCGGAATTGACGGTTATCCGGATGCGGCGGCGGTCGGACGCTCTGGCAGAAGCTACAGCCGGGCAGAGTACACCGGGCTGCTGCAGGCTGCGGGATTTGGGGGACTGACGTTTTACTATCCCTATCCCGACCACAAGTTTCCGTCCGTGATCTACTCGGACGAGTGGCTGCCGCAGAAAGGCGAACTCGCCGAGGGGCGCAGCAATTATGACCGTGACAGGGTGGCATGCTTCAACGAGCGTGTGATGTTTGATTCCCTGTTGGAGGAGGGCGTATTTCAGACGTTCTCCAATTCCTTTTTGATCGAAGCCGTGCAGGAGGGATAGCGCGTTTGGAACGAACGATTTATTCAAAATATTCCAATGAGCGGGCGGAACGGTTCCGTATCCGGACGGATATAGTAACCGATGAAGCCGGAGAGAAAAAAGTATATAAGTACGCCTGTACCATACAGGCGGGAGACCATATTCGCAGGCAGGAAGAACTCGGAAAGCAGCTGGACGCGGCATACGCGGGCAGCCGCATCACCTTCTGCCCCTGTACGACAGAGGATGTGCCGGGGGGATGCAGAAGCGTGTCGCCGTTTGTGCAGGGGGACAATCTGCAGCATCTCATGGAACAGGCGGTGGCAGCCGGCGACTGGGAGACCGTGGAACAGATGGTCGCGGCGTATGCAGACCGTGTGTCCGGCAGCGGAGGAGAGATCCCCTTTGACAGGACGCCGGAGTTTGCGGAGGTATTCGGGGAGGGAAAGCTCCCGGAGGGAATACCCTGCGCCACAGTCAGCGATGTGGATATGATATTTTCCAATATTTTCGTGGAGAGCGGGAAAGCCGCCGCGGACAGCGCGTGGATCGTCATCGATTACGAGTGGACGTTCCCATTTCCGGTGCCGAAGAAATATCTGATCTACCGTGCAGTCTATTATGCCTATTACCAGATTTTTAAGGCAGAGGGAAAAAGTCTTGCGGACTGGCTGAAGTCTGCCGGTCTCACGGAGGAAGAGACAGAATGCTTTGCGCGGATGGAAGAACATTTTCAGGAGTATTTAAGAGCCGGGGCGTTTCCGGTGCGCAGCATGCAGCGGCGGATGGGAACCAGAATCATTCCGTTTGCGGCGCTGCTTGAGGGAGCGGGAGCCGGGGACGGCAGCGAGATTGTGAGAGAGTCGGCGTATCTGCGCGTGAGAAAGCTGCTCTACCATATCGACCGGGCGGAGAGCCAGGACGGCAGCAGAGTCTGTTCCGGATGGGCGTTTGCAAAGACCTGGGACGGGAGATGCCTTCCAGTCAATATCCGGGTGGCGGCACCGGGCGGAGAGCAGTTTGCGGCGGAGATTACAAGAAGAGCACGGGCGGATGTGGCAGAGATGTTTAAGCTCCGCCGGGTGGAAAATCCAGAGTTCGGTTTTGACTGTGTGTGGCAGGCGGCGCCGGAGCAGCGCTTTTGCATATACTTTTCCCTGGGCAACCGGGAAAGCATCTATGAGGGATAAAAGAGAGGGTTTATTATGTACCAATCAAAAGAAAAGATTCAGACAGTCGTGCTGCTTCTGGCGGATCTGATCTGCTTTGTCATCAGTTATTTCGGCGGGGGCTATCTGTGGCTGGTTCTATACCGGAACGTGTCCGTACAGAACATGAAGTCCGAGCTGATGGACAGCTTTGGCATTGTGCTTGTGATCTACATGCTGATCCTGCTGTTCTCGGATCTGGAGAAGAATTTTATCCGGCGCAACCTTGCCAGGGATTTCTGGGCGGCGCTTGAGGCGAGCGTCATCATGATTTTTGTGACAGCGCTGACGATCTTTTTGCAGCATAACAATGCGGATGCCTCCCGAGGCGTATATTTCTGTATCGCAGGGATGAACCTGGTGCTGTTCTTCGTGGCGCACGCGGCGATCAAGTATTATCTGCTGCACATCTACCGCAACAAGCGGGGGACGAACCAGCTGTTTCTTGTCACCACGACGGACCGCGTGAAGGATACGCTTGCAGAGATCGAGAATGCAAAAGACTGGGAGCACCGTCTGACCGGCATTGCGATCATCGACGACAACCAGATCGGAACCTGGTATGAGGGAATTCCGGTCGTGGCGACCTACGACACCATGTTCCAGTATGCGAAGGAACAGATTGTGGACGAAGTGTTCTTAAACGTTCCGTACGATACCGGGGAATCCCTGGCAAAAGTGGTGGAAGCGTTCGAGGATATGGGAGCGACCGTGCATATCACAATCGAGCTGTTGAAACGGTTTGACGATTATCACAAGAATTTCAATATGATGGGAAATGTTCCGGTTGTGACGTTTTCCAATCAGTATTATGACTGGAAGATGCTGTTTGTGAAGCGGCTGATGGATATCGCGGGAGCGATCGTCGGTCTGGCGATCACTGCGGTTGTTACGGTATTTTTAGCGCCGCCGCTTCTGATCGAATCGCCGGGACCGCTGTTTTTCGCACAGAAGCGTGTGGGAAAGAACGGCCGTTTCTTCAAGATCTATAAGTTCCGCTCCATGTACAAGGATGCGGAGGAGCGCAAGAAGGAGCTGGAGAGCCAGAACGAGATGAACGGCTTCATGTTCAAGATGAAAGACGATCCGCGCATCACAAAGGTGGGCAAATTTATCCGCAAGACCAGCATCGATGAACTTCCGCAGTTCTACAATGTGTTAAAGGGGGATATGAGCCTCGTTGGAACAAGACCGCCGACAGTGGATGAGTTCCGGCAGTATGAATCCCATCAGAAGCGCCGTTTAAGCGCGAAGCCGGGTATTACAGGACTCTGGCAGGTGAGCGGAAGAAATGAAATCAAGGACTTTGAGGATGTGGTAAAGCTGGATGTACAGTATATTGATAACTGGAGCATCGGTCTTGACATAAAAATTATCTTAAAAACGATCAAGGTTGTTTTTGAGAAGGGCGGAGAATAAGGAAGGAGAATCATATGAATCAGGAATATCGCTTAGACAGGGAATACAGTATTGCGGAAATCATCCAGTGCAATCTGCGCAAATGGTGGCTGGCGCTGATCTGTGCCGCAGTGTGCGCAGCGGTGCTTGGCGGCTACAAGTACAAATCTCTGGAGCCTTTTATCGAGCAGAGTGTGTATGAAAATGTAAAACAGGTGACAGCCACACTGTATGTGGCAGACTACAGCACCAGTGCCTCCACGGAGCGCGCGAACAATGTCATCAAGATGGCGCAGAGCTACCGCGCGTATGAACGCGTGCAGCAGAAGACGGGATGCGATCTGGACTATAAGACGTATCAGGGAATCTTCGACGTGCTGCAGGGCGAAGCGGGAGATATGGTTACGATCTACCTGCAGTATCCGATTGATACCGGAACGTTCAGCATCGCCGATGAGGACGGCGCCATTGCATTTACACAGGAGATCATTGATGCGACACTTCAGGTGGGCAGTGAGCTCACGGGCGGGGAGACCTGCTTTACCGTGCTGGACGCACCGTATCCGAACAGCGAGACCAGAAAAGCGGAGAATTACTTTATCTCTGAGGACGATTTCAAGGGCGGCGTGAAAAAAGGAATCGCGGCAGGTGCACTGCTTGGAATCATTGCGGAGGTAGCGCTGTATACTTTCTGGCTGATTCTCTACCGGAAGCCGAAGAGCGCAGAGGAAGTGCGTGCATGTCTGGATATCCCGGTCATCGATGACGTGAAGACCAGAAAAGCGAATGAAGAGGAAGTATATAAGAAAATTAGCGCTGTTTTTAAAAGAAAAACAGGGCGGAGTGGATCACAAGGGCGTGAGTGTGAACTGTATGCCGGTCGGTTATTTCAAAAAGGATGCCGGATTAAAGCTTGCCATGAGCTTTGCAAATGAGAAAAAGAAGACCCTGCTCATCGATCTGGTCAAGGAGCCGGAGGGCAAGGAAGCAGGCAATTCCATCAGCCGTTATGTTCTGGGTGACGAGAGCCGCCCGGTACCGACGACGCAGAACAGCTATCTGGACGTACTGTGCAGAGATGTGGCTGAGGAGAAGAATTTTGACGTGGTCATGAACGAGCGTTTTGCTTCCTATGTGAAAGAAATGCAGGATACTTATGAATACATTGTCATCAACAGCCCGAATGTTACAGAGAGCGCAGATGCTTTTGCGGCAGGAAAGCTCTGTGACAAGAACTTTGTTGTGTGTGCAAGAGGCGGAGTGAATAACGAGACACTGTATCGTCTTAAGAATGAGGCGGCAGTACAGGGAATCGTGTTTGAAGGAGTTCTGGTGTATGAGCTGTAAGAGCCTGCTCTATATGGTTGGGATGTTCGTGTTCGTGCCGGCCTGGATCGGCCTTCTGTGGACGGACTTTTTGAAAATAAGAGAGCGCGCGAGTCAGCTTCTGCACGCCTGGGTGCTCGGCTTTGCGACAATGCTCGCCACGGCACAGCTTGTGCTGGTGCCGTTTGTGATGATGCAGAAAACACTGACGCAGGCACTTCTGCTGTGGCGTATCATTCTGCAGTTTCTTGCGGTGCTGTCGTTTGTCATCTGGCTGGTACGCCGGGCGGAGGCCGCGGAGACGGTCGCGGACACAGCTGTGCGGACGGCGGACGGCACAGGCATGCGAAAAAAAGTGCTGGGAAAGCCGGAACGTGGACGATTGTCTTTGGGATTCTTGCGGCGGTTCTGATTCTGCTGCAGGCATATATCCCCGCGCGTTACGAGCACAGCGACGATGACGACTCACGCTTTGTGGCGGAGGAAGTATCGGCGGTCGTACATGACACCATGTACCGGGAGGACCCGATCACGGCAGACTACATGTACTGGGATACCGGGGAGGTACGCAAAGATCTGACCTCGCCGTGGGCGATGTTTGTCGCAATGCATGCCAAAGAGGGAAATATGGCACCGGCGGCGTTGTCGCATGCGTATCTGCCGTTTTTCCTGATTCTGATCTGCTATGCCCTGTATCTGCTGATCGGGCAGGTGCTGTTTGGCGGAGACTGGGAGAAGACATTTCTTTTCGGAATCGTGCTCTCCGTGCTTCACCTTGCGGGCTACACGTCGACGCACACGCTGGCGTCCATGCTTCTGCTGCGCATCTGGCAGGGAAAGGCAGTCTGCGCAAGCTTCGCGCTTCCGCTGTTTTTCTATCTGTTTTACCAGATCATGAAGAAAGAGGCGTGGAAACGCTGGATTCCGCTTCTCTATGTGGCGGGGGTGGGCACGTGCATGCTTTCCGGAATTGGTATCGTGACAGCGTCGGTTCTGCTTGCCGTCTATGGCGTGCTGGATTTTTGCTATTACAGGAACTGGAGAAAGACGCTTGCCATCTGGCTGGCAGCCGTTCCGTGTGTGGTCTTTTTAGGATATTACCTGATGTAGGAGTAAAAGAATGGGCTATGTACTGGCTTTGTGGGGAGAATTTGTAAAATTTATCGGCGGACGTGCCGGGCTCGTCCATCTGCTGTTGTTTGCGGCGGCGCTGGTCTGCTGCTTCTTCCTGGGGAAGGAGGAGCGGCACAGATTGTTCTGGCCGTCGGTGCTGGTGGGAATTTTCTTTATCAACCCGGTGTTCTACAAATATGTAGGAACCCGCTTCTTAAGCGGTGTGTACTGGCGGCTGCTGTGGATGCTTCCGTGGACGTTCGTGATCGCCTATGCGGTGGTAAGGATGGCGTACCGGCTTGGAAAGCAGGCACTGCGCATTGTTGTGGTGGCGGTGGCATGTGTCTGTATCTTCGTGACCGGGAAGCCGGTTTTATCGGCGGAGACTTACGGGGAGCGGTCGAATGTGTACGAACTGCCGCAGGCAGCAGTTGAGATTGCGGATCTGGTGCAGAGCCGGCTGGTTGACTGGCAGGAGACGCTTATCGTGCCGAACGAGCTTTTATGCAGTGTCAGACAATATTCTGCATCCGCATGTCTGCTGTACGGAAGAAATGCGGAGGGCTTTATCTCCGGCATCGGGGAGGAAGAACAGCAGGTCTACGAGGAAATGAGCAGCGAGCATCCGGATGTGGCGCGTGTCACGGAGATTGCGAAAAATAAGAACTGCAGATATATAGTGTTTAATACTTCTTTTCACCAGATCCCCGAGGATCTGACGGAATACGGATATGAAAAGATTGCTGTGATCGAAGACGTATATGCGGTGTATTCCAGAATCGGATCATAGCGCGGTAGCAGGAAGGCAAAAAGGACGGTATGGATAGAATCAAGACATTTTTTCGGACAAGTGATTGGGAGAGCGTGGGAGTCGCGGCGTTTTACGGGTATTTTGCGATCAATATCCTGATGAAAGCGCTGGCGTACGATCACGGCGATAATATAATACAAATTTTTCTTTATCTTTGCCATGAGCTTCTGGGCGATCAAGATTGTGACCACACGCTACACGCTCCGTGAGATTGCGTGGATTGCGGTGCTGCTGGCTCTTGGACTCGGGCTCTCCGTGATTACGAAGCAGAATACGTGGCTGCTGCTTTTCATGACGATCATTGCCATGAAGAACTGCAGGTTCGAGCTGATGATTCAGATGGCGGTGTACATCCGGGTCTTCTGTCTGGCTATGCTGGTAATCGGGTCAACGTTCGGGGTCTTTGATATTGGTTACAAAACGACGCCGGACAGCAGCTACGTGGAGATTCCGGTGTACAGCTTTGCCATGAATGAGCCGAACACGGCGTTTCTTGCGGTCTTTTTGATATTGCTGCTTCTGCTATATTATAATTATAAAAAACTGAATGTCTGGTGGTTCGCCGGAACATCGGCAACCGCGCTTTTGTTCTACAAATTTACCTACTGCAGAACAGGAATCGCAGTCTTTTTCTTTGTCTGGGCACTGACTATTTTTGAAAAGATTGCAAAGGACCGGTGGAAGGTGGTTCTCGCGCTGTCAGTTCCGGTCGGTGCAGTATTCAGTCTGTGCACGATGCTGTTCTACGATGGCGGCAATTCCGTGATGCGTCTTTTGAACCATCTGGTATCGGGAAGAATCTATATCATGAGCAGCTATTATAAGACACAGGGAGTCTCACTGATCCCGCGGGCGCAGGAGCTGTTTTACGGACAGTATTACGGGCTGATTGACAACACGTACATGTTTGTGTTCCTGTACTGTGGTGCGATTGTGGCGCTGTTTTTTCTGTGGTGTGTGACGAAAACGCTGTTTCGGCTTTACCGCGGCGGCTATTACAAAGAACTGGTCATGATCGCGGCGTTTGCACTTTACGGTGTGCTGGAACAGTTCATCATGAATGGTTTTATGAATCCGTTTGTGCTGCTGTGCGGAATTCTGCTCTATCCGGATCTGCTGGAGAAGAAGCGGGATGATGTATGTGCGGCGGAATGAGGAAGTCTATGAAGA
>ENA-OQDU01000029-OQDU01000029.1-human-gut-metagenome-genome-assembly--contig:-NODE-29-length-14622-cov-1.237116_pt1 | contig 14622 bp, 14 predicted proteins | sample MGYA00242789_ERZ504623 | MGnify/ENA primary metagenome ERZ504623 (study PRJEB26092, sample SAMD00036335) | human gut metagenome | host: Homo sapiens | study: EMG produced TPA metagenomics assembly of... | reverse complement strand
TGCTTTTACATCTACGGGAAATAATAAATTACAAGAAATAGATGGACTGTCTAACTTGTCGATTGTTAAAGGCACATTGACAATATCTAAATTCCAAGTCTTGAAAAAAATTGCCGGATTGGAGTAAATTAGAACAACTCGGAGGACTGACCTTGCTGCGTTTATTGGAGTGTTCTGATCGAATTTTAGATTTGAGCAAAGTAAATTTTTGTACCTTTTGAGGATAACGAACCTTTAATTTCTATTACAGACGGGACTATATTCTCAAAAATTATCACAAAAGAGGATATGTCGCAAGTTAGCATGTTTCTAGCTCCGAGCGGTATTACCGGTTCAAGTGTTGGAATAGATCCAGAATTGAATTTTAAGAGTATTAAGAATTTTAAGTATTCTAGCAATATGACAACAGATCCTGTATTCCAATTTGAACGAGTTACGGGAATATGGAAATTATAAGAGGTTCAAAAAAAGGCGTTTCAGCCCCTAACTTGGTAAGTGTAGATGGATATTTAAGCATCGAAACTACAATGGCAAACAATATCTCGTTCCCGAAATTGGAAATTGTCGGAGGTCAGTTATGTATTATCGGTAATCTGAACGCTGTTTCTAACTATGATTATGATTTTACGAATTTAAAGTCAGTCGGTTGTTCAAGCAATCCTCAATATATCAAAGAAGGGGTGATTAATAATATTTTATATGGTTCTTTAGATTTTATGGCATCAAATAAAGATTTTACATTTCCGTCATTGGAACATGTCGGGGGTGTTGGTATGACTGTTCGTGCCGTAAAAACTATTTCATGCCCCAAATTGCAGGCCATTGATGGAACACTTTGTGCTGCAAATGCAGCATCGCTTACGACTTTCAATATGCCAACTTTAACAAAACTCTCAGGAGTTCGATTTATCCGGTTGACACGGTTTGTTGATTATACGTTCTTCAAATCTTTTGTAGAAGAAGAGCAAATCAAGAAAGAAGACTGGCTTGTAACCAATTGCGGTTATAACCCCACCTACGAGGATATGCAAGCCGGTCGCTATACCCAGCAGTAACACCCATTATTTTACAAGGGAACAGGGTACTGGCCGAAAGACCGGTACTCTTTCCCGTTTATAACAAGCCAATGAAACATCTGATACGACATATCATTCTTCTATGCGGGTTGCCGCTGTTGCTGGCGGGCTGCATGGAGTGGGACTACGGAGATGCGGTGGAAGATTTCAACGCTACCGGAGCCGGGTTGTTCATCACCAACGAGGGCAACTTCCAGTACGGCAATGCCACGTTGTCGTACTACGACCCCGAAACCCAACAGGTGCAGAATGAAGTGTTCTTCCGTGCCAACGGCATGAAGCTGGGCGACGTGGCGCAATCGATGTGCATCCACGACAATAAGGGCTGGGTCGTGGTGAACAATTCCCACGTGATTTTCGCCATCGACCTCAATACGTTCAAAGAGGTGGGCCGTATCACGAACCTGACTTCGCCGCGCTATATCCATTTCCTCAGCGACGAGAAAGCCTATGTCACCCAATTGTGGGACAACCGCATCTTCATCATCAACCCCAAGAAATATGAAATCACCGGTTACATCCAGGTGCCGGACATGACGATGGAAAGCGGCTCCACGGAGCAGATGGTGCAGTATGGCAAATATGTCTATTGCAACTGCTGGTCGTACCAAAACCGCATCATCAAGATCGATACCGAAACGGATCAGGTGGTAGAAGAACTGAAAGTCGGCATCCAGCCCACCTCGCTGGTAATGGACAAGAACCACAAGATGTGGACGATCACCGACGGTGGGTACGAGGGTTCGCCCTACGGCTACGAAGCCCCGTCTCTCTACCGCATCGATGCCGAGACGTTCACCGTAGAGAAGCAGTTCAAGTTCAAGATGGGCGACTGGCCTTCGGAGGTGCAGCTCAACGGTACGGGCGACAAGCTCTACTGGATCAACAAGGACATATGGTCGATGGACGTGGATGCGGAACGTGTTCCCGTGCGCCCGTTCCTCGAATACAGCGGTACGATTTATTACGGCCTGACCGTCGACCCCGTGCGTGGCGATGTCTACGTGGCCGATGCCATCGACTACCAGCAGCAGGGCATTGTCTACCGCTACTCGTCCGAAGGTGAACTGATCGATGAATTCTATGTCGGGATAATCCCCGGCGCATTTTGTTGGAAGTGATGGGCAGGATACGACACCTATACCATCTCATCTTCGTTACCAAAGGACGCAAGATGACGATTCCGACAACGGGAAAAGGATTGATGCTCGAGCGGATGACACGGATTTTTACAGGGAAAGGTTGCCGCGTACATGCCGCCAATGCCTTTCTCAACCACGTGCATGTACTTGTCGAGATTCCGAATTCCGGGGATTTCAGCAAGATCGTGAACAAGGTGAAAGGCGCCACGGGAACGGTATACCAGAAAACCCCGGAATATGCCGACTTCTCCGGTTGGGCTGCCGGATTCGACTCGTTCAGCGTGTCGTTCAGCGACCTTCACCGGCTCAGACGGCACATCGAGGAGCAGCATACAATCCATCAGGAGATCTCGTTCGAGGAAGAATACGGACAACTGCTTGAAGAGAATGGGTTCGACCCGCATCAAACGTCCGTGCCGGCATCCTCCACGGTACATTTTTCCGCGAATACCCACCCTAAAAAACGGAATCAAATGATTTATACGAAATACATACTTTTCTCGCTACTGCTCGTCTGTCCGTCCGTATTGTCCGCGCAGGGAATCACACGACGCATCCACCAGATAGACGAGGTCACGGTGTGGGGCAAACGCCCGATGAAAGAAATCGGCGTGCAGAAGACGAAGTTCGACTCGCTCGCACTGAAAGAGAACATTGCCTTATCGATGGCCGACATTCTGACGTTCAATTCGTCCGTGTTCGTCAAGAGTTACGGACGCGCCACGCTCTCCACCGTTGCTTTCCGCGGCACGTCGCCCAGCCACACGCAGGTGACGTGGAACGGCATGCGCATCAACAATCCCATGCTGGGTATGACCGACTTTTCCACCATACCGTCCTACTTCATAGATCAGGCCTCGCTGCTTCATGGCACGTCGTCGGTGAATGAAACGGGCGGCGGACTCGGCGGACTTGTCAAACTCGGTACTACGCCGCAGGTCGGCGAGGGCTTCCATGCCCAATACGTGCAGGGCATCGGGTCGTTCCGCACGTTCGACGAGTTCGCCCGCTTCACCTACGGCAGCGACCGATGGCAGGTCTCGACCCGCGCGGTCTATTCGTCGTCGCCCAACGATTACAAGTACACCAACCACGACAAGAAGATAAATATCTACGACGAGGAGAAGAACATCATCGGACAGTATCATCCCAAGGAACGCAACCGATCGGGTTCGTTCAAGGACCTGCACCTGTTGCAGGAGGTATATTACAACACCCTGAAAGGCGACCGTTTCGGGTTGAACGCATGGTATATCAACTCCAACCGGGAACTGCCGATGCTCACGACCGATTACGGCGATGAGACCGCCTTCGAGAACCGCCAGCGGGAGCAGACGTTTCGTGGTGTCCTGTCATGGGACCATATCAAAGAGAAATGGAAAGTCGGCGTGAAAGGCGGTTATATCCATACGTGGATGGCCTACGACTACCGTCGTGAGGTGGCGCCGGACAACTGGGCCTCCATGACCCGTTCGCGGAGCAAGATAAACACGTTCTACGGACAGGCGGAAGCGGAATACTCGCCCGGCAGGAAATGGTTCTTCACCTCGAACGTATCCGTGTACCAGCATCTCGTGCGCAGCGAAGACAAGAACATCATCCTTCAGGATGGCAACAAAGCCGTCGTCGGATATGACAAGGGGCGTGTCGAGCTCTCCGGTTCTGTATCGGCCAAATGGCAGCCTGTCGAGCCGTTGGGCTTGTCGCTGGTCTTGCGCGAGGAGATGTCGGGCGACAAATGGGCTCCGCTCATCCCGGCATTCTTCATCGACGGACTGATTTCGCGCAAAGGGAACGTGATGGTGAAAGCCTCCGTATCGCGCAACTATCGTTTTCCGACTTTGAACGACCTCTACTTTCTGCCGGGCGGCAACCCCGACCTTAAAAACGAACACGGCTTCAGCTATGACGCCGGAGTGAGTTCGATGTCGGCAAAAAGGGGGTATATAAACTGGGCGGCAGCGCAAGCTGGTTCGACTCCTACATCGACGACTGGATCATCTGGCTGCCGACGACCAAGGGGTTCTTCTCGCCGCGCAACGTGAAGAAAGTCCATGCCTACGGTGTCGAAGTGAAGGCCAACCTTGCCGTGCAGCCGGCAAAGGACTGGCTGATAGACCTGAACGGTTCCTATTCGTGGACCCCCTCCATCAACGAGGGCGAAAAGATGTCGCCCGCCGACCAGTCGGTGGGAAAACAACTGCCTTACGTGCCGGAGCACTCCGCCTCGCTGACAGGACGGCTGTCATGGCGGACGTGGGCGTTCCTCTACAAGTGGGCTTACTACTCGGAACGTTTCACCATGTCGAGCAACGATTACACGCTGACAGGCCACCTGCCCCGGTATTTCATGAGCAATATCTCACTGGAGAAAATGCTGTCGTTCAAACCGCTGGATGTACAGTTGAAACTTGCCGTCAATAACCTGTTCAACGAGGACTATCTCTCGGTGCTGTCGCGTCCTATGCCCGGCATCAACTTCGAGTTCTTCATCGGCATCACCCCGAAATTCGGGAAAAGCAGAAAATAATGTAAACGTAAATAAGGTAATGATATGAAAGTATTAAAGAATTTGAGCCTGATGGTGCTGCTTGCGCTGGCATTTGCAGGCTGTCGTGGCAAGAGTTCCCAACTTGCCGATTTCAACAAACAGCTTTACGCTCCCGAATATGCCTCGGGATTCAAGATTGAAAGAGCAGACGGCAGACAGAGCGTGCTGGTTTCCGTCATGAATCCGTGGCAGGGCGCGGATAGCGTCACCACCCGGTTGTTCATCTCCCGTAACGGGGAACCCGTTCCCGAGGGTTTCGACGGGCAGGTCCTCGAAGGGGATGCGCAGCGCATCGTGGCGATGTCCTCGACCCATATCGCCATGCTCGACGCCATCGGCGAGACGGCACGTGTGGTCGGCGTTTCGGGACTCGACTATATCTCCAATCCCGACATTCAGGCACGCCGCGACAGCATCGGCGACGTGGGTTACGAGGGAAATATCAATTATGAACTTCTGTTGTCGCTCGACCCTGACCTTGTGCTGCTTTTCGGCGTGAACGGGGCCAGTGCGATGGAGAGCAAACTCAAGGAGCTCGGCATCCCGTTCATGTATGTCGGCGATTATCTCGAAGAATCTCCGCTGGGCAAAGCCGAATGGCTGGTGGCGCTTTCGGAGGTCGTCGGGAAACGCGCGAAGGGCGAAAAGGTATTCGCGGATATTCCGATCCGATACAATGCGCTGAAACAGAAAGTGTCCGGTGCCGTTCTCGATGCCCCGTCGGTCATGCTCAATACGCCCTACGGCGATTCGTGGTTCATGCCCTCGACGGAAAACTATGCCGTGCGGCTGATTACCGACGCCGGAGGCGACTACATCTACAAGAAGAACACGGGCAACTCTTCGACGCCTATCGACTTGGAGGAGGCATACCTGCTCGCTTCGGAGGCCGATATGTGGCTGAACGTCGGCATGGCGAACACACTCGACGAACTGAAAGCCGCCTGCCCGAAGTTCGCCGATACCCGCTGCGTCCGAAACGGCTATGTCTATAACAACAACGCCCGCACCAATGCCGCCGGAGGCAACGACTACTACGAATCGGCCATCGTGAATCCCGACCTTCTTCTGCGCGACCTCGTGAAGATATTCCACCCCGAGTTGGTCGAAGAAGATTTCGTATACTACAAACAACTGAAATAGATGCGTTCACGCCCCGTCATCCTGTTCACCGCGTTGTCCGTGCTTACGGTCGGCCTCTTCCTGTTGGATTTGGCTGTGGGCGCGGTTCGCATTCCCGTCGGCGACGTATGGGCGGCCCTGACGGGCGGCGACTGCCCGCGGACTACGGCGAAAATCGTACTGAACATACGGCTGATAAAGGCGGTTGTGGCTCTGCTGGCCGGGGCGGCGCTATCGGTCAGCGGCTTGCAGATGCAGACATTGTTCCGCAATCCGCTGGCCGGCCCCTACGTGCTGGGCATCAGCTCGGGTGCAAGCCTCGGCGTGGCGCTCGTGGTGCTGGCAGGCGTCGGCTCGTCGATAGGCATCGCCGGAGCGGCTGGCTGGGTGCGGCCGTCGTGCTGCTCGTAATCGCTGCCGTCGGACACCGCATAAAGGACATTATGGTGATATTGATTTTGGGTATGATGTTCTCGTCAGGCGTGAGCGCTGTCGTGCAGATATTGCAATATCTGAGCAAAGAGGAGGCGTTAAAGGCGTTCGTCATCTGGACGATGGGTCGCTCGGCGACGTGACGGTGCCGCAGCTCGCCATCCTCCTTCCGTCGGTCATCGTCGGGTTGCTGCTGGCCGTATGGACGATCAAACCGCTCAACCTCCTGCTCTTCGGCGAGGAATATGCCGTAACGATGGGACTGAATATCCGCCGTTCGCGCGGTCTGCTGTTTCTCTCGACGACGCTGCTGGCCGGCACGGTAACGGCTTTCTGCGGCCCGATCGGCTTCATCGGTCTTGCCATGCCTCACGTCGCGCGGATGCTCTTCCGCGAGGCCGACCACCGCGTGCTCCTGCCGGGAACCCTTCTCTCGGGGGCGGCGGTATTGCTTCTTTGCGATATCGTTTCCAAAATGTTCACTTTGCCCGTAAATGCCATTACCGCACTGCTGGGAATCCCGATAGTCGTATGGGTGGTTTTACGCAATAAATCGATGACGGTATGATAGAACTGTGCGATTTTTCCATAGGCTACGCAGAGAAGAGGCTTCTCGATAAGGTCGATGCCTCTTTCAAAAGAGGACAGCTGACTGCCCTTATTGGCAGGAACGGCACGGGGAAATCTACACTTCTCCGTGCCATAGCCGGACTGAATCATAATTATTGCGGTAAAATCCTGCTCGACGGACATTGTATCGCAAACATGAGAACTCCGGAGAAGGCAAGGCAACTGGCATTTGTCACGACCGAGCGCACACGCATCGCCAACCTGCGGTGCGAGGATGTCGTGGCTATCGGCCGCGCCCCTTACACCAACTGGATCGGCCGCATGCAGCCTCAAGATAGGGAAATCGTCATGCGGTCGCTCTCTTCGGTCGGAATGGAGGCGTATGCCGGCCGCACGATGGATAAGATGTCGGACGGTGAATGCCAGCGCATTATGATAGCCCGTGCTCTGGCTCAGGAAACGCCCGTCATCCTGTTGGACGAGCCGACCTCGTTTCTTGACATGCCCAACCGTTACGAATTGTGTTCCCTGCTCGCACGGTTAGCGCATGCTGAGGGCAAATGCATTCTGTTCTCCACTCACGAACTGGATATAGCCCTCTCGCTGAGTGACAGAATAGCCCTTATCGATACGCCCGTCCTTCACTGTCTGCCGACCTCCGAAATGATCCGCAGCGGGCATATCGAGCGGCTGTTCAACAATGCCGCCGTACAATTCGACCCCGTGAGCGGGATCGTGAAATCCATGCCAAGAGACTGACTTTCCTGTCGGGAAACACGTCAGACGCAATGAGGGTGTCCCAAAAAGTATTTGGCACCCTCGTATTCGTTGTAAGACATGTCGTTTATTTCGATACCTCGCACATCAGCACGCCTTTCCCCGTCACATCGGCTTTCGAGACCGTGATGGATTTTCCCGTGTAGGTCTTCACGACGGAAGTCCCGGCAGAGTTCCACAGTTTCCATGTATAGGTATAAGCTGTCCCGCCCGTGTCGATTTCCTCACCGCCCCTGTATAACACGGCTTTGGCATCCACGTCATTGCCGTTGTTCTTGATGGTGAACCCCTTCTGGCTGACCAGATCAACCGTGATGGGGTCGGACATATCCGTGAAGGAGATGATGTCGCAGACGACCTTGTTCGCCGAGGCGTTGCCCGCCGAGGTGTCGTATCCTTGATGGCGCACTTGAAGGTCTCGAAGTTGAGAACGGCATCTGCCGTAATCGTGATTTCGTTTGTCGTCCAGCCTGCCGTCACGCCCCGAGGATTGGTCGAGGTAAGGCATGCCCAGCCGGCACCCAGCATGGAGTTGTAGTAGGGACACGAAACGGCGGCTCCCGATGCGGCTGCGGCACTCAGTGCGGAGGTCAGCGTCACGACCTTCGTGGAGGCGTTGACTGCCGAAATGGTGTACTGTGCCGATCCTATGGTTATCCTGCCTCCCGCCTCCATGTTCATTACCGAAGCGACCGTTATGGTCGTGGCTCCGGCTGCCGCGGCAGCTGTCAGTGTCGTGCCCGCGAATACCGCCGAATCCTTGATGCCCCACGCGTAGGTGACGTTCGTCGTGTCGATAGAGGCTCCGCGCCACAGGTCGCAATGCGCCCTGAGCGTCGCCACCTCGTCGTTCTTGAATACGATGCCGTCGGGTGCATACGCCACGGCGGCGATCATCGCTCCGGCGTTCAGGTGCTGGGTGAACTGTACCTCCGCACGGAAAGGAATCTCCAGCCCGTTGGCATCGATGTAGATTGCCTCGAAAGTATACCGTACCTGCGGGGCGGAAACGGTCATGTGGTTGGCCTTGACGGTCAGGGCGTATTTGGCGGAAGCGGCGCCGATCGTACAGCTGTCCTGTCCGGAAGTTATGACCGTGCCGTCCTTGTACCATTTGGCGGAACCGCTCTTGACACCGGCTGTCAATGTCGCCGCGTTGCCGACGGATGAGATCTGGTCTACGGCCGCCTTGCCGCTGACAAACAGAGAAGGGGTCAATATCAGGTACGGGGATGCCGCCCACGAGGGGGCATACGCGCCGGTATCCTTGTTGAACACCTGGGTCAGCGGTTGCGAGGAACCGATAAACGCCTGTAAGGAGACAGCATCATTCTGGTCGATGATGGTGACTTGTCCGCGTGCTAACTTTAATTGCCATATGCTTATTGTAATGTTGTTGATATATTCACTTCACAGTCGAAAACAGCTTTGCGCCACACGTCCCCGCCGGTTATCTCTATCTCCCTGCCGTAACGCGGTGCGGCGTTCCATATCCTGTCGTTCTCCGTATCGCGGCTCGTCCGTATCCAGCGGAAATTGCCGTCGGGAATGAGCGGCGTGATTTCTTCGCCTCCCCTGTATACCCTGGCACGGAGTACCGTCGAGACGATTCCGTTGCGGAATGTCGTGCCGTTTTCAGACTCCACATAAACAGTATAGGAGGGCAATCCGTCGTAAAGTTTGAAAAAGGTATGAGCCGCACTGATTTTTTCATTACGGTATGTTGCCGTGTAGCGGAGGGTCAGCACGTCGCGTCCTTCCCAGCCATGAAACAAGGGTGTCATTTCAAACACGGCGGCATTGCATCCGGCATCTTTCCATATGCCGTCAACGGCAAGGTATTCCCACTGCCGACTTTCCGGCTCGAAATTGTATTCGGTCGCCACAAGCGGGATATTCTCCGGCTCGCATGCGCCTGAAAGCTCGTCCTTGAAATGGAACGCCGTGCCGCCTGTCAGGGAGACGGAACGGGGCTTGAGCAGTTCCTGCGCCTCCTCATCGAGGTCTTCCCAACGGATGGTCACACCGCGCAGTTCGATGGTATCCTTGCCCCACTTGAACCGTCCCGAGGCGAAATGGCCCGTCCCGTCCGGATTGATGACGAAAGAACCGTCCCGTGAAGCGATCGAGCCGTCTTCGTTCAGCCGCAACAGGGGATTCTGTATGGTACCCCCGATACCTCCCTTGTTGAACCAGGCACCGTAATCGTCCGTGTAGGACAAGGCTTCATCGGTCGCCTGATAGGGGGTCACGTTCTTTCCGGCCTCCAATTGAGGGGCGGACAACGACAGGGGGACGGAAGCGGCAATGCGAGATACATGACGGGGGAATCTGACCCGCGTATGAGGAACGGGACATTATAACGGACCCATCCTTTACCGGCAGCCACCGTCCGATCACCGACAAGGTGCTCATCTTGATAGAACCGGATGGCTGCCGTATCTTCCGCTTTTATCCAGACTGAGAAACAATAACAGACTCCTGTATGAGCCTCCCGCCAGGCGGCACTTTGCGCACCAAGAAGACTGTCTCCGGCTATCCGTACACACCGCCCGAGTCCGGCGGGAGATGTTTCATCCAGCTCTTCCGAATGGCTGAACCGGCAGGACAGGCTGTCGGGTATGACATTCTTGTGGATTTTGCCCACATAAAACGTGCTTGAAAAACCGTTCTCGTCTCCCGCGGTAAGCGTGCCGGCTATATTGACATTGCGTGTGGCATAGAGATTCTGGAAATAGGCCCCGTAACCATCCAACATGCCGAAGACCGGATCGATGATGCCGCTGACCTTTCCCACACGGGCCTTGCTCGCCTCGCTGAAAGCGGATACGGAGGCAAGACGGACAATGTTCAGGTCGGCGGCCTCGCACCAGTCCCCCTCGGAGGCCAGGCTTGATGTCAGCTCAAGAAACAGGCTCCGGCTGTACTGTGCCGGGTAATCCACGGTGATGACCCATAACTTGTACTTCCATTCCCGGCCGATGGAGATTTCATCTTCCGCATCCGTCTTTTCACGGTTCGTATAGCCGAACCGGATCGGTACGGAACCTGATGTTTTGGAAGACCTGACCTTGAACGATACCAGCAGGCGCTCCGGGTATCCGACCGGTTCTTCCAATGTCAGCATCAGCCCGAAGGAAGCGTTTCCTGCCGGTTCCGCATTGCGGATGATGCGGACAACGCGTGTCGCTTCCGAATCGGCATCCAGGTATTCCGTTTGCAGCATGCTGCCATAAACGGCGTATCTGGACTTGTCCGGCACTCCCGCCATGCCTCCGTCCATGACGGGATAGCACAGGGAGCGTTCGGTCGCCATGCCGTCGATGACATCCATATAGGGTGAATCGCTGTCAGAAGCCGTCAGGTACAAGGCTCCGCTGCGTGCCGTATCGAACAGGTTGGTAATCCGCACGAAGTCCAGCAGTTCACCGCCCTGCGGTTCGTCCCCGTCCAGCAATGCCCCGATGAAATAAGGAGCGTCCTTGTCTCCGACAAGCTCCGTTCCGGTTTCTGTCACGCACATCAGCGAATAGACGGTACGCTCCCGTTCGGCATATTGCCTGCGGATGATATCCCCGGCTTGCAGTCCCTGTGTCTTCTGCGAGTCGGGGGCGATACGGATCTTGTATGTCGGATAACGGAATACGGACATGGATTATGACAGTTTTTCCACGGTGTCTCCCGAACAGCTGTCGCTGATCCAGAAGGAACCGTTGGTTACCGAAGTCTTTTTGACCTCGAACTCATAGGCGCGGAACTTACGGCGGGCCACCACCTCGTCGAATGTGGCGGAGACGCCTCCTGTCGTCCGGTTCCGGCGGACAGCCCATCCGCTTCCGGAAAGGCCCGGGGAAAAGAACTCCGAAGAGAGCGCCCCGGTAAAGACGCTGTTTCCGTAATGCCGGATACCGTCCTCCACCGCTTGCAGGCGTAACGCCTCTGTCAAGTATAGGGTTCTGTCAGTAATCCGGGTGGGCGACGCATGGATTCCGATATGCCCGGCTGCTTCCAACGGAACGCCGACCGTAAGGAAATCGGCATCGGTGCAGATATGGAATGATTCGCTGTGACGGTTCTGCGGGGCATAACAGCTCACGGACGGACGGTGTGAAAAATCCGTGCTGTGAGGGATAGCCGTCCTTTTGCCTTCTTCCTCGTAGATTACCTCGGAAGAAAGCGATACGCGCTCCCTGTCGCCTGTGAGCATGAATCCCTCTGCCGTGCCCATTCGCAGGCGCTTGTGGATAACGATACCTTCATCGGAAGTGTCTACCCGGTATGAGGAGAGCAGGTCGGCGCCGTAGTTGTGGCGGACAGTCAGCGAGCCCGGAAAACACGCCTTTCCGTAAGGGGAAAGCATCAGGCACTCGCCGTCCACGTCCGATATGCCGGAGAACAGGCGTATCTTCGGGGTATGGTCGCCGCCTAAAAGAAGGTCACCGCCGATACTCCCGAACTGTATCTTGTCCTTGTCGGTACGGAGTAGTACGGGAACATCTCTGATCCGGATGCCGAACCCGTCCAGGAACGAGAGGAATCCGCCGAGCGCGACATCCTCTTCCGAAAACGAAAGCAGACATTTCCCTTTGTCGCCCAGTTCCACGCCTTGCAAGCTTTCAGTCCGCCGTCCATGACCGTACTCCCTCGCACCGTCAGATTCCGTCTCACCATGCCGTCCCGCATCGTCCAATCCGCCGTGTCCGTATTGGCGTTGCCACGATGGTAGACATCCTGCCCGCCCACGGCCAGCCGTGTCGGGGAGATGAATATTCCTGTATCCTCGTCCCCGATAATCCATGCCCCTTTGGAATGTACCGTCGCATCCAGAAAGTCTATATGGGAGGCATTGATTGTAGCGGTGGCCTTGTCCGCGTCGTAACGGAGCAACTGCCTGCCGCCGATATGCAGGCTGTCACCCCCGACTTTCAGGTTGCCGGTAATCCTGATACCGTACTCGACGGCAGTTACCACACCTTCCGGATCGGTAATGTCCTGCGAATAGGTTTCCATGATACGGGTGTTTCCAATGCCGGCTTCGAAACCGTAATTGGCACTGAGCCTGCCGGTCATGTCACCGCCCGATTTCTTCAGGTAATCCAACAGCAAAACCGCCACTTCCCGGAACCGCCCTCTCCCGCAACGGCTCCGGCAATGGCGGATGCAAACCGTAAGCGGTATTTCTTCAGTCTCAGACTGGTCTCGTCGCCTTCCTCGATGCCGTAAGGATGCTCGTCGTCCTTTTTCTGCTGGGCATTGAAAAAGTTATGGTACAGCTGTGCATAGATGGAATAGCACAGGCTCTCCTTGTCGAGGGTTTCTATATCGGGATGCAGTTGTACGCTCATTTGGTGTAGCTGGTCTTGGAAAGAAAATTCTGGATACGTGATGTCAGCGAGATGAAGTTCGGCATATTGATCGGCGACATCGTGCCCATCAGTGTGGGGGTCATGATTTTCGAACATTCTGTCAGGAAGTCGAGCATCAGCCGGGCAAGCTCATTACCTAGAACCAGCGGCTCGGTGGCATTTTCGTCACCGAGCGTCACCTTGTTGTCGGCAACGGCAACGGTCGTGGAATTGACCTTTTGTACCACTTTATCTGCTGTCTGTCTGACTTCAGACTTGTCCACCGTATGCGTGATGCTTTCCGCATCGATAACGGTTGTCGCTTCCTTGTCCTTGTCATTCCTGACGGTTGTTGTGACGGCAGTCGGCGTATAGCGGGTGGAGGTCTCGTTACCGGTGGTTTCCAGTTCGTCGTAGTCCGGGGAGGAGTCGTTTTCCGGATCCAGCTCCTCCATTTCGGTCACGCCGATGACGGTTTCCGTGCGGGCATTGAGCCGCAGGATATCCACATGGGAGAAGTTAACCACATAGGCATAGCGGGTGGCGGCATCCATGAAGATGGTCACGTCGGAAAAGAGTGCAGGTACGATCAGGAAGCCGCCTTCGCTGTTGGTGGCGGCCGAGAGCAGCACGCCTTTATGGATGACTGGTTCGGCGGAGGCCGTCTCGTCCGGGTACTCGCCGACATCAATGGTACCGCCGTAGTCGGAAAACTCCTCGTCCGAGGGGTTATCGTGTATCTTAGCGACATAGCCGTGTATCATGCGGGCCGTCCCGATACCGGACATGCCTCCGGGAGCCAGATTGATACGCTCCATACTCCGCCCCAAGGCTATCTTGCGGATAGCCTCACGGATAAGCAACTGATTCGACTTATCTGAAGACATTGATTTTTTTATAGAAGAATAGGTCGTTGGAATATATTCAGGTTTGCATTTTCCTTCTTCAAAAATTAAACATGAAATTAGAATTTTCTATCTTTGTAAAAAAACACTTGATTAGTAGTATGGCAGGTTTCCAATCACCAATAACGATAGCGCAGGCTATAGAACGTATCCACCGGAATGAATACCTATTGCCGGCTTTTCAGAGAGATTTTGTATGGTCGGCAGAACAGATAGAAAAGTTGTTTGATTCTCTGATGAAAGGCTATCCAATCAGTTCCATGTTGTTTTGGAAGGTAAAAGGAGGCACAAAAACAGATTTCCGGTTTTATAAGTTTCTATCAGCTTTCATACAGTATCATCGGATATGCAACGATCCGATTCCTACGGACAATATCAACGATTTTTATGCAATATTGGACGGACAACAGAGATTGACATCATTATATATCGGTCTGTGCGGCAGCTATGCGTACAAAGATTATAGGAAACGTTGGGATTATTCTGAATCTAATTTTCCTACCCGGCATCTATATCTCAATATATCCCGTAAATACACACAGGAGGAAAGTGACAGGGAGTTCATCTTTTCCTTTGTTGACAAGAACATATCCAAAGAAAAAGATTTATTTATTGACAAGTCTAGTGAAAAATGGTTCCGTGTAGGCAAGATTTTGGCTTTGCATCAGGATTACAATTATGGCATCGATGAATTTGCCGAGG
>ENA-OQDU01000028-OQDU01000028.1-human-gut-metagenome-genome-assembly--contig:-NODE-28-length-14757-cov-0.986261_pt1 | contig 14757 bp, 9 predicted proteins | sample MGYA00242789_ERZ504623 | MGnify/ENA primary metagenome ERZ504623 (study PRJEB26092, sample SAMD00036335) | human gut metagenome | host: Homo sapiens | study: EMG produced TPA metagenomics assembly of the... | reverse complement strand
CGCCGCGCGGAAACTTCTCCCTGACAGCCAGCCTCCGGCGGACGACGGCATTCGGAGCGGAACTGTCGCTGCATGCGGATGCGGGTACGGTAACCGTCAGCGGACACGGCGGCATGCACGGAGAGGCGGGAACGGATTTCGATGCACACGTCACGGTAAACGGCGTGGATGCCGGAAGAGTGACGGGGAACGACCTGCTGGGGAAGGTCATCGCGGATATGAAGGCACAGGGACATGCCGGCAAGGAGGGACTCTCGGTGAACGGCAGCCTTTTCGTGCCGATGGCCGAATTCAACGGCTACACCTATAGCCAACTGATGGCTTCGGGCAGCTACGCCGGCAAACAGGCCATGCTGAACGTCATGTCGGGAGACCCGAAACTGCTCTTCACGGTGAACGGTTCGGCCGATTTCCGCAATGCCGTTCCCGCCTACAATGCCGAAATAAACCTGCGCCGCGCCGACCTGCACAGCCTCAACGTCAATCGGAAAGACAGCATCGCCATTCTCAGCGGCCGTGTACGGGCGAAGGGCAGCGGTACCAATCTGGATAACATCAACGGCGAGATACTGCTCTCGAACCTCCGCTACACCTCCTCGACGGACGACGTACAGGCTGATACCATCCTCTTCACCGGCCGCAACAGCGACGAAAGCAAATACCTCGCCATGAGTTCCTCTTTCGCCGACGTGGAATTCAAGAGCGGAATAAGCTATAAAGAAATATTCAACTATCTGAACCACATTCTCTACGACTATCTGCCCGCACTCGATGCGACGGGCGGGACGCAAGCAGCGCACCGCCCTGGCGACCGGATGTCTTCCGGCGGCGCACCGACTGCCGCAGGTCCCCTGTCAGTACGGCCCGCCACCGGAACATCTGCGCCTCCCCGGATACGCACCGACCGGCAGGGACACACGATACCCGTCACCCTCAAGCGTTCCGACAGCCGGTCGGAACTGCACCTCGACATCAAGGCAGCCAACAACATCGCCGCTATCTTTCTGCCGGGCTTCAGCATCGCCGAAGGCACGAAGGTGGATGCCGAATTCAATCCGATGACCGAACGATTCTCCGTGACGGCCAACAGCGACTACATCGAATACGCCGACTTCTTCGTAACGAAACTCGGCTTCACGGCCGACAACACATCGGACCCCGGAGCAATCGCCCTGCGGTTCACCACCGAAGACCTCTACCTGCCGGGGTTTTCCATGCCGTCCAACGACATCGCCGCCCGTGTGGCAGACGACAGAATAGAGGTCAATGCCAACATCAGCAACAGTACGTCGGACCTGAATGCCGTATTCGACGTACAGTCGCTCCTCTCCCGAACGGAAGAGGACAAGGAACTGCGCATCGGCCTTCTCTTCAAGTCCTCGTCCCATATCATGACGGGCAAACAGCGCTGGAACATCTCCTCGAACCTGATAGAATATACGCCGAAACGGATAACGATAGACGACTTTCTGATAACAAGCGGCGCACAGAAGCTGCATGTGGACGGCACGCTCGCCGGCGGCAAGGACGACACGCTGCGGCTGGCGCTCGACGAGTTCAGCATCAGGCCGCTCAACAGCATAGCCGGACTGCCCGAAGGTACCGTACGGGGTTCGCTCGACGGTTCGGCCACGCTCATTTCCGGCATGAAAGACCCGATACTCATCGCCGACATCATGATGGACAGCCTGAGCATGAACGGTTATACGGCACCGAGGCTGCGCCTGAACAGCGCATGGGACTTCGCTACCGAACGGGCGGGCCTGTCGCTCGTCAATACGGCCGACGGCAAAACTCTCGTGCGCGGCTTCTACCGCCCCGACACCAACAGCTACGCCGCTACGGTGGACATCGACGGCATTCCGCTCGCAGCGGCGAACCCGTTCCTGCCCGCCGACGTCATCCATTCGGTGGAAGGCACCACGGCCCTCTACCTCGAACTCCGCGGAAGCAAGGGCATGCCGAAGATGAACGGCACACTGTCGGTAAGCGACTTCTCGACGACCATCGGCATCACCGACGTCACATACAGTACACCGACGCTCGACATCGACATCGACGGCGGAACCGTGCGCCTGCCCCTCACGACGCTCACCGACGGCGAAGGGAACAAAGCCACGCTCGAAGCACAGGCCGACATCAGCAACACCTCGAACATCGCATACTCCGCACGTCTGATTCCCTCCAACATCATGGCCATCGACACGAAAGCCAGGGCCAACGACCAATTCTACGGCAAGGTCTACATCTCCGGAGCCGTCAATGTGAAGGGCAACCGCAACGGAATCAACGTGGATGTGGCGGTCACCACGCAACCGGGGTCGGCTTTCTATCTGCCGCTGTCCAACAAATCCAACATGTCGGAAGCCGACTGGATTGTATTCGAAAGCCGCCAGCCGGAGAACGCTGCACCGGAGAACGTGCTGGAGCTGAAAAAACAACTGTACGAACGCTCCATGACGGAACGGACCAAGCGCAAGGAGAAGGTCAACCTGAACCTCAACGTATCGCTGAACGTCAACCCCGGACTGCTGCTCTCCATCATCATCGACCCGGCCACCAACATGACGGTCAATGCACGCGGTACGGCCGCACTCAACGTCCTGCTCAACCCGGGAACCGGCGAACTTTCCATATTCGGCACCTACGAGATAGCGGAAGGGGACTTCCTGTTCAGCATGCAACCGATAATCTCCAACAAGAAGTTCATCCTGCAACAGGGAGGAACCATCCAGTTCAGCGGCGACCCGATGGATGCCATGCTCAACATAGAGGCCGTATACAGGGTGCGGGCTTCGCTCCAGCAGCTCGCCTCGTCGCTCCAGGGAACCGGCATCAACACCGGGACGCGCGTCCCGGTGGACTGCATCGTGCGCATCAGCGAAAGCCTCCGCAAACCAAACCTCACGTTCGACATCCGCATTCCCTCGGCCGACGCCGACATACAGAACGTGCTGAGCGGCGCCCTCGCCTCCAACGAGGACAGGGCCCTCAATTTCCTGTGGCTCGTGGGATTCGGTTCATTCGCTCCGAACGGCAGTACGGCTTCCGACACCGATGCCACATCGGCCGGAGCAACGCTGGGCCTCAACTTCCTCTCCAACCAATTGAGCAACCTCATCTCCACCAACGACCTGAACATCATGCTGAACTACCGACCGCAGGACCAGACCTCCTCGGAGGAGGTGGATTTCGGCTTCTCCTACAACATCGGAGGCAACGACCGGCTCATCCTTGAAGTGGAAGGCAACTACAACGCCGACAATAACATGCGTAACAATGCCAACATTACGGGAGACGCCTCCCTGACCTGGATAATCACCCCGGCGGGCAACGTATCGCTCAAAGCCTTCACGCGCACCATCAACCGCTACGACGAAAACCAGGGTCTCCAGGAGAACGGCATCGGTATCTATTACAAGGAGGACTTCAATGTCTTTTCCGACATCGTCCGCCAGTCGCGTGCACGCAAGGAGGCCCGCCGTCGCAAACGCGCGGAGAAAGAGGCGGCGAAGGCCGGCAGTGCGGAACAGCCCGCCGCACCGACAACCGGAACCGCCCCCCTCGATGCCGCGCCCAACGACGGGAACAGCCGACCGGCCGAAACACAGCAACCCGCCAAAAGCCGTATAGAACAGCGGCGGGAGGAGAGCGAGGAGCGGCGACGACGCATGCGCGAGGAGATGCAGCGCCGCCGCGAAGAGGAGGCACGTACGACAGCAGCCGAAGAACCGGCTGCTCCGGCGGAACGGGAATCCGGCCAGTAACGTCTCCGGCGGAACGGCAGTCACCGTCCGACCGTAATACGGCACGGGATACGACAAATCCGCAGCGGTCGCAACATCCGTCCCTACCGAAGGGACGACATCGCCTTCACAGGCTGAAAGCAGGGGTACGGTTCATGAAATTGAAATATGTTTCTTAAATTTGCGGAGCCTTATGCGGTTTCGGACCGCACGGCATACGAAACACAGCAAAAGAAAACCCGATAACAACTTAACAGGCTTACACTATGACGATATTTTTGCAGGCAGCGGGCGCTGCCGTTGCCGAACAGCCCAAAACGATGGGGTTCGGGGAACTGTTCCTTGCCGGAGGCTGGCTGATGTGGGTACTGCTGGTGCTGGGGGCACTGGCCATATACATCTTCGTGGAACGCTTCATCGCCATCCGCAAGGCATCGAAGATAGACCAGAACTTCATCAACAAGATACGCGACTTCATCTACGAAGGAAGAATGGAGGCGGCGGTAGACCTCTGCAAATCGACCGATACCCCCATCGCCAGGATGATAGACAAGGGCATCGAACGCATCGGGCGTCCCATGACCGACGTGCAAAACGCCATCGAGAATGTCGCCAACCTCGAAGTCTCCAAACTGAAAACGGTCTGCCGGCTCTGGCCACCATCTCGGGAGGCGCCCCGATGATTGGTTTTCTCGGAACGGTGATAGGGCTCGTACAGGCCTTCATGAACATGTCCATGGCGGGAGGCGTAGTGGATATGAGCATCCTATCCAGCGGCATGTACGTGGCCATGATTACCACCGTGGGCGCCTTATCGTCGGTATTCCCGCCTACTTCGGCTACAACTACCTTATCGCGCGTATCGAAAAGCTCATCTTCCAGATGGAGGCCAACTCCATCGCTTTCATGGATATCCTCAACCAACCGGTAGATAAGAAGAAATAAGGCCATGGCTATCAGAAGAGGCTCAAAGGTCAATTCGGCGTTCAGCTCGGCCTCGATGACCGACCTGATGTTCCTGCTGCTGGTGTTCATGCTCATAGCCACCACGCTCATCAACCCCAACGCGCTGAAACTGACTCTTCCCACGAGCAACAACCAGATAAAGGAGAAACCCTATACCACGGTCTCCATCACCTCCGACCTGCAATATTACGTAGAGACGGTTCCCGTCCGGTTCGACGACCTGGAGACCATCCTGCGCGGAAAACTCGAAGGTGCGGAACAGCCTACCCTGTCGCTGCACGCGGACAAGAGCGTTCCCATCGACAACGTGGTGAAAGTGATGAACATCGCCAAGGACAACAAGTGGACGCTCATCCTGGCCACGAGTCCCAATTGACAGGCACATGTACTATTACGCTCCCGATAATAACCGGACAGGCAGGCGCGCGGGCCTCATCGCCGCGGCGTGTTACCTCGCCACATTCCTTGCGGTGAGCCTGTTCGTGTCGTTCCGGACGGAGTACGAACGTCCCGCCGAAGGCATCCTCATCGACTTCGGCGACGACAGCGACGGGAGCGGTACACAGAACGTGGCACTGTCCGAAACCGAAGAGGCGGCCAGCCGGCCGGACACCTCGCAGGAAGAGTATCTTACGCAGGAGACGGAACCGGCACCGGTCATTACGACGGGCAGCCAGCGCCAGCAGCAGACGGAGCATACCCCTGCCGAACAGGAACGGCAGGTGAACCGCCGCGCCCTTTTCCCGGGCAGGAGCACCTCCTCGAATGCCTCTTCGCAGGGCTCCGGCGCACAGACGGCCGGAAATCGCGGGCACGAATCGGGCGGTGACGGCAGCAGTACCGGTACGGGAACGGGAAACGAAGGCATCTCCTTCGACCTGAAAGGGCGCCGGGCGATAGGCAGCCTGCCGAAACCGGCCTACGAATCCAACGACGCACAGGGTATCGTCATCATCGAAATCACCGTGGACGCACAGGGGCGCGTACAGAACACGGCCTTCCATCCGCAGGGCTCCACGACCCAAGATGCCAGACTGCTCGATGCGGCTCTGCAAGCGGCACGGCAGGCACGGTTCTCGCCGAGCGAAGCCAACGCGGTACAAACGGGTACGATAACCTACGTCTTCCGCCTCCAATAAGAAAGGTCCCGAGAAGACGGTCCTCCGTCCTTGTACGGGTTCCCGACCTACGCTGCCCGCAAGACAAGAAATATCACATTCCGGACGAACGGGTCTGCGCCCGTTTCCTTCTCAGGAAACCGCAGCGCTCCGGATGCCCGGTCAAAACAGCAAACGGAGATGTACGCAATCCTCACGGCCGCAGTTGCGGCACTGATACTCGGCACAACCGGCGGCATGAACGCAGCTACGGCGGTGCCTGCCGCCGTGCACGCATCCGGCACGGAACAGAAACAGGAGCCGGCGCCCGAACTCTCTTTCGACCGCATGGAGCACGATTTCGGAACGCTCCGTTTCAAAGGCGAGCCGCAAACCGCGGTTTCGTCTTTACGAACACCGGTTCGGCCCGCTCGTCATCACCCGCACCGAACAGAGCTGCACCTGCCTCTCGGTAAAGTATCCGCGCAAACCCCTCATGCCGGGCGAGTCGAGCACTTTTGAAATAACCTACAACCCGAAAAACGAAACGGGGCCCTTCAACAACAACGTGAAGATATACTCCAATACGGGAAACAGCCGACCGGTAGCGGTATTCGTCCGCGGCGAAGTGGTGAAATAAAAAGACCGACAGGTTGAAACGACCGAAACCTATAATCCGGAATCCTCATCCCTGTTGCTGATATGCCTTTCGGCTTCGTTATAGACCCGGCCCCGGCCGAAGTTATAACTCACTCCCAGCATCACCCGATTGTACGAATCCCTCTGACTGCCCGTGCTCTTGCGCCAAACGGCGCTTCCGTCTATGGTATGCGACCGGGACTCCGGACGAATCAGGAAATTGGCGCAGGATAGGGAGAAGGCGAAATTCCGATACTTGTAGATTATTCCGATTCCGGAACCCAGGTCGCTGTACACTATCATCGGCGGTACCATGTTTCCGGTAACGATGTTGCCTGATAAAATGCCGAAAGGTTCTTCCAGGCGAATTGTATATAGTATCTTAAAGGAATTCGCAGATAACCTACCCTTCCCAAGACACCGGAATTCAGATTCGTGTAATAAACGCCGCCCTGCAGTTTAATCGTCAGGATGTCGTTTTCAAACGGGGTGAGCTGCAAAGCGTAATTGATTCCGCAGGTCTCGCTGGACTTGTCATTGACCGGCATGTACTCATACCGGGCCCCATCCTGCCGATAGTAATAATTAATGGGGTTCTTCGCATATCCGTAGAGGCAGGTGACGTTGATATTCAGCCACTTGTTGGTATATCCCGTACCGACGAACGCCGAGTTCCGGAATCCGTTCTTCAGGGAGGGATTGCCGCGTGAAACGATATTTTGGGTTATCATGCAGTCCGGTCGTCGAGCATGCCGAGGCTCGGCGAAGTATTGGCCTGGCTGAATCCCGCCTTGACGATGAAGGAAGACGATATCTGATAGCCGGCGATGACATTCGGAGCGAAGACCCACTGCCACGAATCGTTGCCGACCGTTACGGTACGGCTGGCAATAACCCCAAAAGAGAAACGGTACGAGAACCTGGTCTTTATCTTACCCGACACTTCGGCCGCAAGGTAGTTGTTCATCCGTGTCGTCCGCTCCTGCCGGTCGCCCGACAGCCAGCTGGCCGTATGCGCGATGTTGGACTCGTACGCAAAGCGTTCGACCTACCGAAAACCGCGAACCTTCTCGAAATTCTTGATGTAAAGCGCCTGTCCGATGGCCGAATATTTCCGGCCGTCGACAGTCAGGAAATCCTCGAATACGGGACGGTCGTCCGCCGAATCGTACTCGCTCGAACGGGTATCCAGCCCCGAATCGAAATAGTTTCCCGTGATAGCCATGATGAGCTCCTGTTTCCGGCCCAACTGCCTCCAGAAGTAGAGGTCGAGCGTCGGATTGAATATTTTGGACTCCGTCCTGTAATTGCCGTACCGCTGCATCCCGGCCGCACCCTCCAAAAACTCTATCTGCGAATCGTAATGGTTTTCATTATTCCGCAGACTGGGATAGAAGGTCGCCTGAAAGACGTACTTGTCCTGAAGCTGGTTGGTGTATTTGAGATTGAAATCGTTATAGAAACTCCTGTAACCGCCCGAAGTATGGAGATATTGGGCATAATCCGTCCCGTTCAGCGCATACCGGTACTCATCGTCCACAAACTGTGCGTCCGACTTGTGCCAGCTCGCATAATAGCGGAAGGTCAGCTGGCTGCGGCCGCGGTTGTAACGCAGGTAAAAACTGTCGTTGAGCCATCGGACCGGAACGGCATGTTTCAAATCGATGCCTCCGTAGAAGCCGTCCCTGACCTCTTGGGTAACGATGTTCAGCACCGCATTCCCGCCGCCGTACCGTATGGGCGGCAGGTCGTAATACTCTATCTGACCGACCTCCTCCGGACTAATCGTCTTCAGCTCCTGTGCCGAAGCCGCGATGCCGTTTACGAGAATCGTGACGGCCCCGTCGCTCGACGAGACGGTCTCGTTGATACGGTCGAGCGTAACCTGCGGCACCTTGTTGGTCAGGTCGAGGCCCGTGACGGCCGTCCTGCGGTCGGCATTGGTCACCCGGTAAACGGTACGGTCGAGATAGTGGGTCACGTTCGTCCCCACGACCACCACATCGTCTATCGCCGTCGCCTCCTCTTCGAGGAGATAATCCTTGCGCATCTCATACGTATTGCCCAAAGACGACCTTCTGATATGCACGGTATCGTTCAGTGTGCGAAACCCCAGAGACTGTATCGTGAGCAGGTATTTGCCCTCGCGATGTTTCCCGAAAGCGTAATTCCCCTGCATGTCCGTTACCGCCGTTTCGACCAGCCGCGTGGTGTCCCTCATCCCCCGCAGGCTGACGGCAGCGAAAGCGACCGGTTCCTCCTCCCGGGTCGTGACCTTCCCTTTCAATACAATCTGGGCGTCCACCGCGGCGATATTCGCCGCAATTACGAACAGGACGAACAATATACAGAACTTCGATTTTTTCATGGAGTCCAAATCAATTTTACCTGCCTCTTTTCCGGTACGTGTTCGACAAGCCGTGCGGGACGCCGGCAACGGCCTGCGAAAGAGAAAATGCCCGATACATCAAGCTGTCTCTTCCGTTTTGCATACCGCAGCCTTTCCGAAGAACTAACCGCATCCTGCACGCCCCGACCACGGACGGAATCTCTAAATATCCCAGGAAGGATTCTCCATCAACGGTTCCGTAATAGCCAACGCGTCATTGCCTGGAATATTTATCCTGAAATCGAGAACGCCGGCATAATACGGCGAATCCGTATCGCTCAGGTCGTAATAGTCTATGCTGACAATATCCTTAGCGGTCACAAGCTCGCACAGCTCCTCATATGAACTGCTGTACATGACATATCCATTGAATAGGATACGTACATTCGCTCCGTTTGCGTCGGTAAAGAAACCGTCCTCATAAATGACTCCGGGAATATGTCCATACACATCCTCTATGGTAACGGCATCGGGGGCAATCTCTGCCGGAACGTACATGGCCACCGGCATCAACATCCCTGCGTCCGGCGTGCGTTCCAGCGCGATATTATAGGTGCGGTTCAACCGAACAGTCGCATCATATCGGGGCTTTATCTTTTTCGTCACCGTTTCGCAGCCCGGTGCAGTAACCTTCAGAAGATAGACCCGGTCCATCTCGACATTGCCGAAGTCGTACCAACCATTGACAGAGGTGAACGCCGCATACTCCGGTTCTCCCGTCTGCGGGTCCAGCAGCCAGACCGAAGCGAATGGCATGGCTTGCATCGTACCGCGGATAAACACATGCCCCGTTACCCACTGCTCGCGCGCCCCGGCAAACACGGCGCCGCCTAAAAACAAGAAAAGCAACAAGAGTTTTCGCATAATCCCATCAATCTTTTTCGAGGTATCGCACTTGAAAGATAATAATAAAATATTAATTCATTCGCTTAATCGTCAAAATATTACCCTTCCGTTCCGTCACCCCGGCCGGCAACAAGGCACTCCCGATACCCGGTACATCGACAAACAGCATCCGATGAAGAGGGCCGCCCGTCCGGTCATCTCATTCACTCCACGGGCATTTACCACTCTCCAATCGCAACACGCCCATAAACCGGAGGAACACCCGACAGACGCAGAAAGGATCCATTGAATACATCTAACCATATCCGTTCAACCGAATCGCTCCTGCGACCGCAGGCCGGGATGCTGCCCGACAGCCGCTTTCGGTTTTCATCGAATATATTTTGTTATATTTGCGCCGCCTTAACAAAACTAACCCTGACAAACATCCGTTATCGTGAAACACACCATCGATTTCCAACCCAAACTTTCACGGCGACTGAAAAACTACGACCGCCGGAAATTCACCGCCGACCTGATGGCCGGCATCATCGTCGGCATCGTCGCCCTCCCCCTCGCCATCGCATTCGGCATAGCCAGCGGCGTTTCGCCCGAAAAGGGACTCATCACCGCCATCATCGGCGGCTTCATCGTCTCGTTCCTCGGCGGCAGCAACGTCCAGATAGGCGGCCCCACGGGAGCCTCATCGTCATCGTCGCCGGCATCATCAGCCAGTACGGCATCGAAGGACTCGCCATCGCCACCGTCATGGCCGGCATCATCCTTGTCCTGCTCGGACTCTTCAAACTCGGCGTCGTCATCAAATTCATCCCCTATCCCATCATCGTGGGCTTCACGGCTGGTATTGCTCTGACGATATTCTCCACCCAGATAAAAGACCTCTTCGGTCTACGTATCGACGGAGCCGTCCCGGAAGACTTCATCGGCAAATGGGCGGTCTACTTCCAGCACTTCGACACCACCAACCTCTGGGCCCTCGGCATCGGCCTGGTGAGCATCCTCATCATTCTGCTGACGCCCAAGGTATCGCGCAAGATACCGGGGTCGCTCGCGGCCATCATCCTCGTTACCGTCGCCTCCTACCTGCTCAAAAGGTACTGCGGCATCGATACGATAGAGACCATCGGCGACCGTTACAGCATCAACCCCGCCATACCGGCCCCCGCCGGGTTCTCCTTCAATCTGGAGACCATCCGCGGCCTGCTGCCACCGGCCTTCACCATCGCCATGCTCGGCGCCATCGAATCGCTGCTTTCGGCCACGGTGGCCGACGGCGTCACGGGCGACCGCCACAATTCCAATACGGAACTCATCGCACAGGGCGCCGCCAACATCGTCGTGCCGTTCTTCGGCGGTATCCCCGTGACGGGCGCCATCGCCCGCACGATGACCAACATCAACAACGGCGGCCGTACCCCGGTGGCCGGTATCATTCACGCCGTCGTCCTGCTGCTCATCCTGCTCTTCCTCTCGCCGCTCACCCGCCACATCCCGATGGCCTGTCTGGCAGGCGTGCTCGTCATCGTCTCCTACAACATGAGCGAATGGCGCACCATCCGCGGCATGATGAAAAATCCCAAAGCGGACATCGCGGTACTCTTCACCACCCTGCTGCTCACGGTCGTCTTCGACCTGACCATCGCCATAGCCGCCGGGCTGCTGATGGCCGTCGTCCTGTTCATGCGGCGCATCATGGAGAGCACCAACATCTCGGTCATCCACGACCAGATAGACATGACGGCCGATGCCGAGAGCAACCACCGCGACGACAAGGTGGAGGTCGCCGAAGGCGTCGAAGTCTACGAGATAGACGGCCCCTTCTTCTTCGGTATCGCCAGCAAGTTCGACGACGTGATGCACACCATGGGCGAGAAGTCGAAAGTCCGCATCATCCGCATGCGCAAAGTTCCCTTCATCGACTCTACCGGACTGCATAACCTCTCCAACCTTATCCGGGCCTCCCGAAAAGAGGGCATCGAGGTCATCCTCTCCGGCGTGAACCCGTCGGTCAGGGAGACGCTTCTCAAAGCGGGCATCGACCGGCTCGTCGGCGAAGAAAACATCTGCGCGAACATCCACATCGCGGCCGAAAGGGCCAACCGCCTCGTAGCCGGAAAGACAACGTAAACGCGGCAGCCATACACGAGGAGGAGGAACGGAAGCTCATGCCGTTCCTCCTCTTATTTTTACTCCGGACACGCCGCCCGCACACGGACAAAGTCCGGAAAGGCGGAGCGTTTACCGAACTTTTCGCACTATCTTTGTCGGGCAGGAGGGCCGGCATCCCGGTTCTCCTGTCCAAGACGGAAACAACGATACAGACCATGCAATACCTGCTCCTCGCCATAGCGGCCATGTCGCTCATCATGCTGGCGCTGAAATTCTTCAACGTCAAAAAGATTTATATTCCGCAGGCCATCATGACGAATTACGCCTTCGCCCTCATCATCGCCCTCTTCTCCGGCGGACGGTATCTCGCGGCAGCGGACGCGGGCGGTTTCGGCGGAAACGGCTGGTGGTACCTGGCCCTGATAACAGGAGCGCTCTACTTCGGCTCGATGGACCCCATGGCCGCCCTCTACCCGACGGGTAGGCGTATCCATCACCACCATGGCCTCACGCACATCGGTGATACTGCCGATTGTCTGGGCCGCCCTTTTCCTCGGCGAACGCATCACAGGCTGGGAACTTCTCGGCACGGCCCTCGTAATGCTCGCCTTCGTATTCATCATCTACCGTCCGCACGACAAGGGGCCGGATACGGCAACGGGCAGAAACGAACGGCTCAAGACCGTTCTGCTGCCGGTCGGCGTATTCCTCTCCGTGGGCTTCATTGCGGTATGCATGAAAACATCTCAACACCTCATCAAGACCGAAGGGTGCTACGAAACGGATTATCCCGTATTCGAAATCATGCTCTTCTCCGCCGCCTTTTTAGGGGCCGTCGCCTACTATGCCGCGAAAGAGGGACGCGAGGCATTCCGATTCCGCTGGAAAAGCATAGCCGGCGGTCTCTGCCTGGGTACCTTCAACTATTTCGTGACATTCGGTCTGATGCACGGACTCAAATATTTCTCATCCAGCACATTCTACGGAATCTACAACATCAGCGTAGTCCTGCTGACCACGCTCGTCGGCATCGCGGCTTTCGGTGAGAAACTCGACGGACGGAAAACCGTCGGCATGCTCTTCGCCGTCGCCTCTATCTTCGTACTCGGTTTTCTCGGCGGCAGCTTGTAATACGCCGAATCCGGGTCATCCCTTCGGCCCTCGAAGCCGTTCCCTACAAAGAACGGCGGGCAGCACTCACATGCCGCACGCCGCACCAATGCACGAAGCCGCCGCCCGTCATCTGCGTCCGATGGAACAGTATGCAAATCCCTTGGCAGCAAGCTCTTCGCCGTTGTATATATTACGCCCGTCGAATACCACGGGCGTCCTCATGGCTTTCCGCACGGCACACCAGTCGGGCATGCGAAACTCCTGCCACTCGGTAACCAGCATCAGGGCATCGGCCCCCTCCGCTGCTTCGTACTTATCCCGGCAATAGCAGACACCGTCACCGAGGATGCGGCGTGCCTCCTCCGATGCAACCGGGTCGTAGGCACAAACCTCGCATCCGGCACGAAGCAGGTGTTCAATGATGACCACCGAAGGCGCTTCGCGCATGTCGTCGGTCTCCGGTTTGAACGAAAGGCCCCATACGGCCACCCGCCGACCGGCGATGTCGCCGCGGAAATAGGCTCTGAACTTCTCGAAAAGCAACCTTTTCTGCGCCCCGTTAACCTCTTCGACCGCCCGCAGCACCTTCATGTCGTACCCGTTGCTGCGCGCCGTATTCACCAGCGCCTTCACATCCTTCGGGAAACAGCTTCCGCCGTAACCGATGCCCGGGTAGAGGAACTTCGGCCCGATACGCGGGTCGGCTCCCATCCCCTGACGCACCATATCGACATCCGCACCAAGCCTCTCGCACAGATTGGCGATGTCGTTCATGAAGGAGATACGCGTGGCAAGCATGGCGTTCGAAGCGTATTTTATCATTCGGCCGAAGGAATATCGGTGAAAAGCAGCAAACGCCCGTTCTCGATAAAAGGCTTGTACAACCGCTCCATAATCGTGCGGGCCCGGCCGCTGTCGACGCCGACCACCACCCGGTCGGGTTCCATGAAGTCCTTGATGGCCGCCCCCTCTTTGAGGAATTCGGGATTGGAAGCGACGTCGAACTCCACATTCATCCCCCGTTGGTCAAGCTCTCTGCGGATGGCCGCCCGCACCAGTTCGCCCGTTCCGACCGGAACGGTACTTTTGGTTACGAAAAGCGTATATCCGCCGATATGACGCCCAACCGTGCGGGCCACTTCGAGCACGTACTGCAAATCCGCACTGCCGTCTTCGCCGGGAGGGGTACCCACCGCACACACGATGACGTCGTAATCGTCTATCCCTGCGAAAGGTCGGTTCCGAAACGGAGCCGCCCCGCCTGTACCGTTGCGCAACACCATCTCCTCCAGGCCCGGTTCGTATATCGGAATCACCCCGCGGCGCAGTTCCTCTATCTTCCGTTCGTTGATGTCGATGCAGGTGACGTTCACCCCCATGTCGGCGAAACAGGTTCCCGACACGAGCCCGACATACCCGGTTCCCACTATGGCTAAATTCATGTCTGTTCTGTATTTTCGGTTAATCTGCTTGCACACAAAAAGAAAAGGACCCGTCCCGAAAGGGGTGTCCCCCAGAGGCCTACTCCGACATCAATAAAAAAGCCTACATTAAAATATTTATACCTAAACAATTAAATACATTAAAGCAGGAGAATGTCGAACAAAATGCTGTTTCAGCAATTTTTTATTGTGGCTTGTAATCAGTCCAAATCCTTCCATATCATGTTTCGCGAACAAAGATACACATTTCCCGAACGGCGTCACATTTTCGTCGGATATTTTCACCGCACGCTCCCGACACTCTTGCACCACGACACAATACCCCGTATAAAGATAATAAAATTGAGTCACAATATTAATTTTTTTGGAATACTATGGAACTCTGTATTTACTTTGAAATTAAATAACAG
>ENA-OQDU01000027-OQDU01000027.1-human-gut-metagenome-genome-assembly--contig:-NODE-27-length-14769-cov-0.992078_pt1 | contig 14769 bp, 13 predicted proteins | sample MGYA00242789_ERZ504623 | MGnify/ENA primary metagenome ERZ504623 (study PRJEB26092, sample SAMD00036335) | human gut metagenome | host: Homo sapiens | study: EMG produced TPA metagenomics assembly of... | reverse complement strand
CGTGGCCGGGGAGGCCTTCACCTCGATGACCAGCGGCTGATTCCCTTCGCCCAGGAACGAGCACGACACCTGGCTCAGGTTGACGTACTGAAGAGTCTCTTCCGTTCCGGTAGTACAGCCTGTCAGTACGGCTGCCGCACAGAATGCGAGGATACCTCCTAAAAATAGATTCTTTTTCATGTTTTTACAGTTTACAGGTTCTTGTGAACAATTAACAAATAAAGGTTGCTTCCCAATTTAAGCTCCCAAAAATAATGATTAAATCCATATTAGATATACCCGTGTTGAAAAATACGCATATTCATCTTTTATGAATTTTTATAAAACATTAAGCGCTGTTTTTATCTCCCTTTCCCGGCAGCGGAACGATACATTTGGAACACATCCGGATTTTTTGATGCAAACCCGAAAGCAATACCACAAAAGCGCGGCGATTTAACACCCGTTTCCCGGCAGCCACAGCAGCCGGCACTTCCCTTCCGCAAAATATCCGGAAAGCCCTCACGTTTATAAAACGAAGATTGGTCATATCTTTGTATGCAATATCGTCTTTTTTATTATGGCCGACCACGAACAGCACACGTTATCCGTAAAGGAACAGGTTGCCCTGCTCCCCTCTACTCCCGGCGTCTATCAATTCCTCAACCGTGCCGGAGAGATAATTTATGTCGGCAAGGCCAAGAATCTGAAGAAGCGCGTTTCGTCCTACTTCATGGAGTCGCGCGAACACGCTCCGAAAATCCGGATGATGGTACGGCAGATAGCCGCCCTGCGGCACATCGACGTTCCCACGGAACAGGATGCGCTGCTGCTCGAAAACTCGCTTATCAAGACCCTGCAGCCGCGCTACAACACGATGCTCAAGGACGACAAGACCTATCCCTGGATAGTGGTGCGCAACGAGCCCTTCCCCCGTGTGATGTCCACCCGGAGGCTGGTGCGGGACGGTTCGCAGTATTTCGGTCCTTACTCTTCGGTGATGGTGCAGAAAAACATGCTCGACCTCATTCACGGCATCTACCAGCTCCGCACCTGTTCCCTGAACCTCTCGCCCGAAGCGATAGCCCGGGGCAAATACGGCGTATGCCTGGAGTACCACATCGGCAACTGCAAGGGGCCGTGCGCCGGCCGGCAGAGCGCCGAGGATTACGCCGCAGGCATCGAACGGATAAAGAAGACGCTGCGGGGCGACCTGCGCTCCACACGCGAGTTCCTGCACCGGCAGATGACGGAGGCCGCGGCGGAGCTGAACTTCGAGGCGGCGGCACACTTCAAAAACCGCCTGATGCTGCTGGAGAACTATGAAAGCAAATCGGTCATCGTAAGCACCACCCTGCGGCGGGTGGACGTCTTCTCGCTCCTGATGGACGAGACGGACAGCACGGCCTACTGCAACTACGTGAAGGTCGCGGACGGCACGGTGGTGAACAGCTTCACGGTACAGCTCTCCGTCGGAGCGGGAGCCGACGAAAAAGAGGTGCTCTCGCGGGCCATATCGGACATCAGCGAAAAGCTCTCCGGCCGGCTCGCCCGCGAAGTCATCGTCCCTCTGCTGCCGGAAGAGGGGCTCTTCGAGGAGGTAAAGTTCACGGTGCCCACCCGGGGCGACCGGCTCAAGCTGCTGGAGTTCTCGCAGCGAAGCGCACGCCTCTACCGCCTCGAAAAGCTGAAGAACCTTGAAATCAAGAACCCGGAAAAACATACCGACCGGCTGATGGAGTCCATGCGCAAGGCGCTGCACATGGAGGTACAGCCGCGCCATATTGAGTGCTTCGACAACTCCAACCTTCAGGGCACCTATCCCGTAGCCTCGTGCGTGGTCTTCCGCGACGGCAAACCCTCGCGCAGGGAGTACCGCCACTTCAACGTCAAGACCGTCGTCGGCCCGGACGACTTCGCCTCCATGCGCGAGATAGTGGGCAGGCGCTACGGCCGCCTGCTCGCCGAGGGAGCCGAGCTGCCCGACCTGATTGTCGTGGACGGCGGCAAAGGACAGCTCAGTGCCGCTTACGGCGTCCTTTGCGAACTGGGACTGGAGAACCGCATCGCCATCATCGGTCTGGCCAAACGCATCGAAGAGGTCTTTTTCCCGAACGACCCGATGCCCTACTACCTCGACCGGACGGGCGAACCGCTGAAAGTCATCATGCACCTGCGCGACGAGGCGCACCGTTTCGGCATCACGTTCCACCGCAACAAACGCTCGGCAGGTTTCGTCCGTACCCAGCTCGAAGAGATAGAGGGGATAGGAACCAAGACAGCCGACCTGCTGCTGCGCCGGTCCGCAGCGTGGCCCGGATACGCAGGGCTTCGGAAGAGGAGCTCGCCGATGCGGTCGGAACGGCGAAAGCCGCAGGGTCTACGCCTATTTCCACGACGGCACCCCCGCTCCGGACAGGCCCGGCGAGGACGACGGAGCGGGAGAATCTCCGACGGCAAACGGCGCTTCCGATGCCTGAGACACAAATCGGAACGGCCCCCGCAATACGTAGGCTTATCGCACCATAACAACTAATTATAACCGTTTTGGATTTATTAAAGGCAGATTGCCTATCTTTGCGAGACAGATAAACCGACAATTATGAGCGTAGAAAGAGTAAAATGCCTCATCATGGGCAGCGGCCCCGCAGGATATACGGCCGCAATATACACGGGACGCGCGAACCTCAGCCCCGTCCTCTACGAGGGAATGCTGTCCGGCGGACAGCTCACCACGACGACCGAAATCGAGAACTTTCCCGGATACCCGGAAGGCGTCATGGTACGCAGCTCATGGAGGACCTCCGCAAACAGGCCGAACGCTTCGGCGTGGAAATACGCCGGGGCATCGTCACCGATGTCAATCTGGAGGCTTATCCCTTCATCCTGACCGTGGACGGCGACCGCACCGTCGAAGCCGAGTCGCTCATCGTAGCCACCGGCGCATCGGCCAAATACCTCGGACTGCCCTCCGAAAACAAATTCAAGGGAATGGGCGTGAGCGCATGCGCCACCTGCGACGGTTTCTTCTACCGCGGACAGGACGTAGCCGTGGTGGGCGGCGGCGACACGGCGGCCGAAGAGGCGAGCTACCTGGCCAACATCTGCAACAAGGTCTACATGATTGTGCGCCGCAACGAACTCCGGGCATGCCACGTCATGCAGAAACGGGTAAAGGAAAACCCGAAAATCGAAATCCTGTTCGAACACCAGACCAAGGAAGTGCTCGGCGACGACAACGGCGTGAACGGCGTCATCGTTGTGAACACGAAAGGGGAAGAACGACGCCTGGACATCACCGGATTCTTCCTCGCCATCGGTCACAAGCCCAATACCGACCTCTTCCGCGGCAAGCTCGACCTCAACCCCGAGGGCTATATCGTAACCCGCAGCAACACGAGCCACACGAGCGTGAACGGCGTATTCGCTGCGGGCGACGTGCGCGACCCGCGCTACCGTCAGGCAATCGTCGCCGCCGGAAGCGGCTGCATGGCGGCAATGGACTGCGAGAAGTACCTCATGCTGGGCGGCGATATCTGATGTACCGGCCGGGAGAGCACGGGATTCCGCTGCAATCGCCCGGAAACGGCTTTTCGGAAAGGGCTGTGTCAAATTGAACGAATGCAGTTCAAAAGGGCGCAGCCTTTTTCGAATGTATGAGGAGCGACAGGAGGCAATATGCCGAAATCCCGGTAGAACATGACGGCAGGCACCGATGCCGATTAAAAACGCGGCAATTCACAGCGATTCAGACCGAGATTCGTGTCCGATATAGACCACGGGATAGCGCACCTATCCTCTTTGCTTCTGAAAATATCCCCTCCATAAATTTATAAGATGAACGACATCATCGACGCACGCTGCGGCTGGGCCGGGAGCGACGAACTGTACATCAAATACCACGACGAAGAGTGGGGACGGCCCGTTACCGACGACCGGACCCTGTTCGAATTTCTGGTACTCGAAAGCGCCCAGGCAGGGCTGTCCTGGATTACAATCCTCCGCAAACGCGAAGGTTACCGAACGGCTTTCCACCACTTCGACATACAGCGAGTGGCACGCATGACATCGGAGGACATCGACCGGCTGATGCAGTTCGGCGGCATCGTCAGAAACCGGCTGAAGATTACCGCCGCAATCGCCAACGCCCGGCTGTTCATAGCCATTCAGCAAGAATTCGGCAGTTTCTACAACTACGTCCTCTCCTTCTTCCCCGACCGACAACCGGTCGTCCATCACTTCCGAAGACTGGAACAGGTACCCGCCACATCCGCCGAGGCGGACGCCCTGAGCGGTGACATGAAAAAGCGGGGTTTCAAGTTCTTCGGCCCGACCATTTGCTACGCCTTCCTGCAGGCGACCGGTTTCGTGAACGACCACCTGGAGGGGTGCCGCTGCAAAGTGCCGACCGTCCCCTCCCCGACCCGGAGGGCAGAAGCCGACTCCCGGCGCACGGTCGGAGACGGCTCCGACGACAGCCGATGAACAGGCCCTACACGAAACCGCAGGTAATTTACAATCATATTCAGGAGACATGCTGACCATAGAGGAGATACTTACGATAGATTCCGGGGAGGCTTTCGAGCGGACAGCCCTGGAACTTTTCGCTTTCCAGGCGGAGCGGTGCGCCCCCTACCGCGACTACCTCGATGCGATAGGCATCGCGCCCGGCGAGGTGACCCGCAGCGCCGACATTCCGCACATGCCGATAGAACTCTTCAAGAGCCGGAAAGTCTATTGCGGCACGAAAGAGCCGGAGCTGGTCTTTACGAGCAGTACGACGGGCGGGGACACCCCTGCCCGGCACTATGTGGAGAACACGGAGAATTACCGGCAGACACTCCGCAAGGCGTTTTCGCTCTTTTACGGACGGCCGGAGAATTGGTCGTTCTATGCGCTGCTGCCCTGCTACCTCGAACGGGAGGGTTCGTCGCTGGTATGGATGGCCGACGACCTGATAAGAAGCGGCGGGGGAGGCTTCTTCCTCGATGAATACGAACAACTGCTCGAATGTATGGCGGCGGACAGCGTCCCAAAATCCTGTTGGGCGTGAGCTATGCACTGCTCGACCTGGCCGAGCAATACGCCCCCCGGTTGCGGGACACGGTCGTGATGGAAACGGGAGGGATGAAGGGACGCCGGACGGAACTGCCCAAAGAGGAGTTCCACCGGATTCTGTGCGACGCATTCGGCACCGACGTCATCCATTCCGAATACGGCATGGCCGAGCTCACGTCGCAGGCCTATTCCTCCGGGAACGGGATATTCCGAACCCCGCCTTGGATGCGCGTCACGATACGCGACTTCAACGACCCGTTCGAGACGCTGCCGGCCGGCCGACGCGGCGGCATCAACATCACCGACCTGGCCAACCTCCACTCCTGCGCATTCATCGAGACACAGGATGCGGGAATCGCCTATCCAGACGGTTCGTTCTCCGTACTCGGCCGCATGGACCGGACACAGACGCGCGGATGCAACTTGCTGGTCGATTAGAAGGCCGGGAAAGGCGGCAGGCCGTTTTCGCAGCGATGCGACGCGCAGCTAATGAAAAATCATTAATTTTGGCCGGGCGGACGACGGCAGCCGCGACCGGATTATTGCCAAAAAGATGGGAAAACGCAAAAGGGAACAGCGACGCAGGGATTACGACATCCGGCAGGCACAGCACGAACAAGTTATCGAACGGATACCGCTGGAACGCGGATGCAAACTTATCATGGTATATGTGGAGGGGTACGAAGACGTAGCCTTCTGGCGCAGCGTCTTCGACGACTACGAATCGGACGAATTCATGTTCGAAATTTCCGTACCGCTGCGCAACGACCTTGCCAAAGGGAAAAAGGTGGTGCTCCATCTGGCCGAAGACCCGGAGGTCAGGGATACCCTCTTCTGCATCGACAGCGACTTCGACTATCTTTTCGCCGACCAGACGCCCGTATCACGGGAGATAAACCGTACCCCGCACATCTTCCATACCTACGCATACGCCACGGAGAATTACCTGTGCTACGCCCCATCGCTGCACAACATCTGCGTGAAGGCCACCAAAAACGATACGAACATCTTCGATTTCGAAAAAGTTCTTCGCCGACTATTCGCGCACGATATACCCGCTTTTCCTGTGGTACGCCTACTCGGCGCAGATAGCCACACCGAACATCTTCCCCCTGATAGAGTTCAAGAGCAGCGTCAAACTGAACTACCTCGAAGTGGAAGGGAACGGGGCGGAGACGCTCGCATGGCTGGAACGACAGGTACAGCGCAGGCTGCGGAGCCTCCGCGGACAGCATCCCGACATCGAACGGCAGTTCCCCGCCTTCATCGAGATGCTCGGCAAACGGGGCGTCACGCCGGAGAATACCTACCTCTTCATGCAGGGACACACCCTCATGGACAACGTCGTCATGCCTGTCCTGGAGGCCGTATGCGACAAACTGCGCTACATGTCCATCTCCCGCATCAACGGGTCCGACCGCAGGGGGGTATCGCTCGTGAACGAGCAGAGCAACTACAACAACGCCCTTCAGGACGTGCGCAGTGCGCTATCCTTCAACGAGAACTACAAGGAGTGTTTCCTGTACAAAAAACTGAAGCACGATATAGAGAGATACCTCGACGCCCTGCGCCGGGCCCAGCCGGACTACAACTGCCGGAAAGGCTGACGCAGACTGCGAAGAAACCCCGGCCGTCACTTACTGTATTTCGACGCCCATTCGAGTATCTCTTCGCTGCGGACATGAACGCCGTATTTGCGTGCCTTTATCAGAATACGGTGTGCCAGAAGCGCTTTCTTCTCCTCCGGCGCATAGCGGAAATAGGCCTTGGCCGCACGTACATGGGGTGCATCGGGCATCGGAAATTCGCGCGTTTCGGGAATCCCGAAATCCGTGGAGCGCATTTTCCGCCGGTCGCTCGCCAGCAACCTGTCGGACGTATGTTTATCATATGCCATAATCTCGTAATTTTATTTCATTCTACATGTGCCCCGCCGCAAGCGCGGGGAAGAAAGACAAGGGGCGCCCGGCCTGACGGAACATCTCCGCAAACCCTTCAGGCGCCCCGCATCGATTGCGAATCCTCCGTCACAGGCGGCCCCTTTCGGGAACCCGCCATGCAAACGGTATCCTATTTTCTACCCAGTTTATCATCGATTCCGTGACGGGTGCGGTCGTAAGCCTCGTCCACCTTATTGCCAATCCGGTGCCCCTGCTCCTGCATACGGTCCTTTATCTGATGAATACCTTCGTCGGCACGGTTCTTCCACTGCTGACCTTTCTCCTGCATGCGGTTCTCCACATGCTGAACCTTCTCTCCTGCGACATGCCCTGCGTGGCGTGTCTTGTCGGCCAGCTCGTCGGCCGTCTTCTCGACCTTGTTCTGAAGGTCGTTCTTCATCTTGTTTTCCATAATCAAGCATTTTTTAAGTTATACAAAAATTCCGTCGCCGCACACAAGGGACGGATTGCACGAATGCGAAGGGTTCACTCCCGTTTCCTGCGAGTGAAAAGCCCTACTATCAACAGCAGGACTATCGCTCCGAAAACGGAGGTGAGCAGGCTGCCCAGCATGTTCGTGCTGGCGATGCCCATCAGTCTGAAAAGCCATCCGCCCAATACCCCGCCTACCATACCGATGACGAGATTGAGCAACATGCCCGAACCGCTGCCCTTCACAATCAGGCTGGCGACGTAACCCGCCGCAAGCCCGATAAGGATGTACCATAACCAATACATGGCAAAAAAGTTTTAGTGATTCAAAATAATATATCCGTTGGGGGGCCCTGCCGCAATCGTGTGCGGTGCCACGGTTAAGACAAACGCAATAGTTGTGCCAAGACCGGAAGCGCACCGGACGGCGTATTCCATGCAAACGATACGCAAGCCGCCGCGGTCGGACAATATCCGCAAGCGGAACGGTCGGTCGGAGAGGAAACCGGCCCCACATTCCCTAAGGGCCGAACGTCAGCAGTATCGTTCCGCTCCGGAAACGGACTTCGCGAGCGCATGCCTTTCCCGCACACGAGCCCCCCGTCGCACCGAATACCCGTCTATATCCGACTCAACCGCACCTGCGCCCGCAACTGTGCCATTGTCCGACAACCGTTGCCATTTTTTTACCGAATATTTTCCTATATTTGTTTCAACCGAATCGCACCTGCGACCACGGACCGGGCTGCCGCCCGACGACCGCTTTCGGTTTTCATCGAATATATTTCGTATATTTGTTTATCGAGCCACGGAAAGACGGTCTCCGTTCCAAACCGGAAACGCACGCGATATTCCGTTTCAAAGGCCCGAACCGACCTATGAACGCCGTAAAAAAAGCATACAGGATAAACGTGGCGCTGAGCCTGTCCAACGTGAATGCGGACTTCCTGCAACTCATCCTCTGCATGATGGTGAGCCATTACATCATCGCCAACCCCCTGTACGGAGCCGCCCTGTTCCTTTTCGCCAACATCTGGACGCTCTACTTCGAGGGCAACCTGCGCCGGCTCTCGTCGGGGCCGGCGCCTCGGAAAACCAACCTCGTCATGTGGATACTGCTGTCGGCATCGGTATTCGCCGGGCTCGCACTGGTCTTTCTCTACCCCATCGTCATGCAGGCTCCGGGCACGAATTTCGTCTCGTTCTTCGTTCTCCTCATCGCGGCCCGCAGCGTACTGACATGGAAGGTGAACGACGCGCTGAGCAAACCGGGGCTGGCCCGCAGGATATACAAAGGCCTTTTCCAGATACTCTTCTTCGTGCCGTGCCTCGCTTTCGCATGGATAATCGACGACGAACCGGTCATGTGGATGACGCTCGTAGGGTATGCCCTGACCGGATTCCTGCTCTCCTACCAGAGCAGCACCATGGCGTCGCTCTCCAAATACATAGCGAATACCCGCCGCGACAAGCTGCACGACATATTCTCCTACCGCGTATTTTCCAACATGTCCCTCTACGCCCAGATAGCCCTGAGCCTGGGGGTACTCATGTATATCTGTTACGTCAGCTTCAGCACGCCGGCATTCTCGTCCGACACCTACGTCTACATGGGCGTGTGGATAGTCGCCGTACTGCTCTTTTCGGAACTGTTCACCAAACTCGTCAACAGACGGGGATGGATACTGAGTCTCAACATCTTCATCGTGGGAGCGGCCATGTGGATAACCGGCTCCCTGATGATGTTCGACTTCAAGGGGTTATGGGGCTCGACCTTCTGGGCGGGCCTGTGGGGTTTCGGCCTGGCGTGTATCACCTCGGTACTGAACCGCTACAACGGAGACTTCAAGATGGTCGCCCGCATAGCCGGCCGCAAGGTAAGCGACCGCGACCTGCACTTCCGGTCGATGATAACGCAAATTATCTCGGTCATCTTCTCCAATGCCATCATGCTCTGCGTGGTCACGGTCTGGGTATTCGTCATTCCCGCTTCGCACACGCCGGAGCTGCCGTGGGTATTCCGCAGCACCATGGTACAACTACCCGTCCTGTTCATGCTGGTCAGCGTATTTTTCGCGCTCAGGCAGCCGCTGGACGAACGCAGCCGGCAAAAACTGCTGAACTATACACAGGGAACCAACAACAACACCCCTACGAAACAGAACCTCCGCAGCAACCTCGTGGAGAAGAAAAGGGTGAAATTCGGCGTGAAGATACTGGCCTTCTTCGTGAGGCCCTTCCTCCACCTCAAAGTCTCCGGCAAGGAGTACATGGAGATGGAACACTTCCCTTCGGTCTTCGTCTGCAACCACGGCATCATCTACGGCCCCATAGCCGCGGTGATATACCTTCCCACCTATTTCCGGCCATGGATAGACCGCAAGATGGTGGACAGGGAGATGGCGGCCAAAGAGATGTACGGACGTTTCATCTACCGCATCCCGCTGCTCCCGCCGAAGGCGAAGATGCGCATCGCCCGCCTGCTGGCCGGGCCGGTCACATGGGCGCTGAACTCGTTCAATCCGATACCCGTCGAAAAGAACAACCTGCGGAATGTGATGACCACCTTCGACGATACGGTAAAAGTACTCTCCGAGGGCGACAACGTGCTGATATTCCCGGAGAGACCGCGGAAAGTGAAACGGGGCGACAAGATGACCGTCGAACACCTCACCGACTCGGTAGGGCGGCTCTTTACGGGATTCGCCAACATCGGACGCCTCTACTACGAGACCACGGGAAAATGCCTGCGGTTCTACCCCATTTACGCGAGCAAGAGAAACCATACGTTCCGTATCGGGCAGCCGGTGGTCTTCAGTCCCGACAACGACCCGCACGACGAGAAGCAGCGCATCGCCGACCTGCTGCACGACAAGATGCTGGAACTGGCGGAGTGAGGCGCACCCTCCGCAGGCCGAAGCATCCGTCCGGAAACACCGACCGTCCCCATACGGGGCGGCACAAAGGATAACGACCATGAAAAGGATAGCGACAGCACTGGCCGCCCTGCTGCTGGCGGCAGGCATCTCGTGGGGACAGGACCCCGACCTGACCGGATTTCTCGAACAGCTCGAAAACGTCAACGGACGCATGGCGACAGCCATGAATAACGACGATAAGGAGGAGATGGAGAATCTCTATACGGAAATCGTCGTCATGTACGAACAGCAGCCGGGCAGCGTAAAAAAGACGGCCGCACCGATAATGGGCGGCGTATGGTACAACCTGGCCTGTCTCCGGTCGCTGCGGGGCGATACGGACGGTGCAGTGGACGCCTTCAAACAAGCATTGGGGTACGGCTGGAACGACTACGCCTATACCATGAACGACCCCGACCTGAAGACGGCCCGCGAAGACCCACGGTTCATGGCCCTCGCCGAAAGCATCCGGTAAGGCACCGCTCCGAAGAGGGCGGACACCCGCGGGGAGAGCGGACGAACGACGGACAAAATAGGGCCCGCTGCACGGTTTAAATGGCACCGCATGGTGATTATCTCAGGAATTATTGCTATTTTTGCGGGCAACAAAATCCCGATACCATGTCATTTATCGATGAAAGAGTACTTACAGAGGGACTGACGTTCGACGATGTCCTTCTGGTGCCTGCCTATTCGGAGGTGTTGCCGCGGGAGGTCGACATAACCACCCGTTTTTCACGAAACATTCGTCTTAACATTCCCATCGTATCCGCCGCAATGGATACGGTCACCGAAGCCCCGCTGGCCATCGCGCTCGCACGGGAGGGAGGTATCGGAGTGATACACAAAAACATGTCTGTCGAGCAGCAGGCAGCGCAGGTGCGGAAGGTGAAACGTGCCGAAAACGGCATGATTTACGACCCGGTCACCATTTTCAAGGAGAATACCGTAGGCGACGCGCTGCGCCTCATGAAGGAGCACCGCATAGGCGGCATCCCCGTCATCGCGGCCGACCGGACGCTGATAGGCATCGTCACCAACCGCGACCTCCGTTTCCAGAAAGACACTTCGCGGAAGATAGAGGAGGTCATGACGAAGGAGGGGCTCATCACCACCCACAACTCCGACCTCAAGAACGCCGCCGAAATCCTGCTCAGGCACAAGATAGAGAAACTGCCGGTGGTAGACCATGCCGGAAAACTCATTGGACTCATCACCTACCGCGACATCACCAAGATGAAGGACAACCCCAATGCCTGCAAGGACGACAAGGGGCGCCTGCGGGTAGCCGCCGGGGTGGGTGTCACCGCCGACGTACTCGACAGGGTAGCGGCGCTTTACGCCGAGGATGTGGACGCGTGGTACTCGATACCGCTCACGGCCACAGCGTAAACGTCGCCAGGACACTGCGGTCCATCAAGGCCGCATACCCCTCGCTGGACGTCGTGGCGGGCAACATCGCCACAGGGGCTGCAGCGCGTGCGCTCGCCGATGCGGGAGCCGACGGCGTGAAAGTCGGCATCGGGCCCGGTTCGATATGCACCACCCGCGTAGTGGCCGGCGTAGGCGTACCGCAGCTCACCGCCATATACGGTGTCGCGAAGGAGCTCGCCGGGAGCGGCATACCGGTGATAGCAGACGGCGGACTGCGCTACTCGGGCGACATCGTGAAGGCACTCGCGGCAGGCGGCGACTGCGTGATGGTCGGCTCCATGCTGGCCGGCGTGGAGGAGTCTCCGGGCGAAACCATCATCTACAACGGCAGGAAATTCAAGTCCTACCGCGGCATGGGTTCGGTAGAGCCATGAACAAGGGCTCGAAAGACCGCTATTTCCAGGGCGAAGAGACCGATACGAGCAAATTCGTACCGGAAGGTATCGAAGCACGCGTACCCTACAAAGGGTATCTCAGCGAAACGGTCTACCAGCTCATCGGCGGTCTGAAGTCGGGTATGGGGTACTGCGGCGCAAAGGACATCGCCGCCCTGAAACACGCCGACTTCGTGAAAATAACGTCGGCAGGCGTGATAGAGAACCACCCGCACGACGTGACGATAACCCGCGAAGCACCCAACTACTCCCGCGGAGAGTAACAGCCGGTTATCCCCGGCCGCAAAGGAGTGATATATCGGATGAGGATTTGTACAGGGAGGATTCCCGCGAGGCAAATCCTCATCGGATTCAAGGAAGAAGCGGCCGCAAATGGCCTCCCACACCAACGAGCAAGGACGGCACAACGGCCTTTGCCAATAACAGAGAGGAGAGCGGACGAATTACGGTTCCCGCCAAAGAGAGGACGACAACGGACGCTCCCCATTCCTACGAAGAGCTAAACGACAGTATGAATACCATGCAGGAAAAGATTCTGATACTCGACTTCGGTTCGCAGTACACGCAGCTCATCGCGCGTCGTGTACGCGAACTGAACGTCTATTGCGAGATACATCCCTACAACAGGATACCGACGCTCGATGCGGGTGTCAAGGGGGTGATACTCTCCGGCAGCCCCTATTCGGTACGGGACGAACAGGCCCCGCATCCGGAACTGGGCGCCATCAAGGGCCGACTGCCGCTGCTGGGCGTATGCTACGGCGCGCAGTGGCTCGCCCAGAACTACGGGGGGCAGGTCGAACCGGCCGCAAGCCGTGAATACGGCCGTGCCATGCTGAACGTGACCGACCGCGAGGATGCCCTGCTGAAAGGGATGCCCGAACGCACACAGGTATGGATGTCGCACGGCGACACCATCACCCTGCTTCCGGCAGGTTACCGGGTGACGGCCAGCACCGACGATGTACACAATGCCGCCTTCCGCATCGAAGGCGAACCGACATGGGGCATTCAGTTCCATCCGGAAGTCTACCACTCCACCGACGGACTCAAGCTGCTGGAAAACTTCGTGGCGGGCATCTGCGGCTGCCGGCGCGACTGGAGTCCCGAATCGTTCGTGGATGCCACCGTACGGGAGCTGCGGGAGAAGCTCGGCGACGACAAAGTGGTGCTCGGCCTTTCGGGAGGCGTGGACTCCTCCGTAGCCGCCATCCTGCTGCACCGGGCCATCGGCAAGAACCTCTACTGCATCTTCGTCGATACGGGTCTGCTCCGCAAGAACGAATTTACGGACGTACTCGCCTCCTACCGTCACATGGGGCTCAACGTCAAGGGAGTACAGGCCGGGGAGAAGTTTCTGGGCGACCTGCGCGGCGTCACCGACCCCGAAGCGAAACGCAAAATCATCGGCCGCGACTTCATCGAGGTCTTCAACGCAGAAGCGAAAGCCATCGAAAACGTCCAATGGCTGGCACAGGGAACCATCTATCCGGATGTCATCGAATCCATGTCGGTGAACGGCCCTTCGGCGACCATCAAGTCGCACCACAACGTGGGCGGGCTTCCCGAAGAGATGCACCTGCGCATCGTCGAACCGCTGCGCCTCCTTTTCAAGGACGAAGTGAGGCGTGTGGGACGGACGCTGGGCATCGACCGCTGATACTCGAACGCCACCCCTTCCCGGGCCGGACTCGGCATCCGGATACTCGGCGAAGTGACGCCGGAACGGGTAGCCGTTCTGCAGGAGGCCGACAGAATATACATGGACGCACTGAAGGAGTGGGGCCTGTACGACAAGGTCTGGCAGGCCGGCACGATTCTGCTCCCGGTCAAAAGCGTCGGCGTGATGGGTGACGAACGTACCTACGAGAGCTGTGTCGCGCTGCGGGCGGTAACCTCCACCGACGGCATGACTGCCGACTGGGTGCACCTCCCCTACGACTTCCTCGCCCGTGTTTCGAACGACATCATCAACCGCGTGCGCGGCATCAACCGCGTCGTGTACGACATCTCCTCGAAACCGCCGGCAACCATCGAATGGGAATAACGGCAGCTACCGAATAACAGCTGATTGACACATAATTGGCCCCGGCATCTGCTGTCGGGGCTTTTTCATGTTGGGCGAACACACCTTGCTCCGGCCGAATAATAGTCAGCAGAGCATAACCTAATTCCCGGAAATTTGGTACCTTTACCTGCAGAATGAACCATCCTACCGTTTACACATGAAATACTCGATTGACCCGAATGCCCGCTGCGCGGTGATAGGCGCCGGAAGCTGGGCGACCGCCATCGTCAAAATACTTCTCGAAAACGAAAAAAGAATAGCGTGGTATATCCGCGAACCGGAGATACGCGAAAGCATCGCTGCGAACGGTACCAACGCGCTCTACCTGCAGGACGTACACTTCGACGCCGACCGCCTCGACATCTCGGGCGACGTGAACGAGGTGTTCGAGCAGGCCGACCTTGTTGTGCTGGCCGTCCCGTCGGCCTATATCAAGACTACGCTACAGCCGCTCCGGGTATCGCTCGAAAACAAATTCATCGTCTCCGCCATCAAGGGCATCATCGCCAACGAATACATCACCATCGCCGAATTCATGAATCAGG
>ENA-OQDU01000022-OQDU01000022.1-human-gut-metagenome-genome-assembly--contig:-NODE-22-length-15398-cov-1.002816_pt1 | contig 15398 bp, 17 predicted proteins | sample MGYA00242789_ERZ504623 | MGnify/ENA primary metagenome ERZ504623 (study PRJEB26092, sample SAMD00036335) | human gut metagenome | host: Homo sapiens | study: EMG produced TPA metagenomics assembly of... | reverse complement strand
TTGGGAAATTTGCATCTTTTGCCGCGGATGTTTCAAAGATAGTTGTGATGTTGCGGTATTTCTGTTGTCCTGTTGCAGGAATATGGGAATAGGCGGGTGTCGTTGTGCAGCTTTTGACATTTCGTTATTTGCTGAGGCGGCGATTTTTGCTGGTAAGTAATTGATAGTTTGTTGTTTATTGTTTGTTTCGGTAAGAACTGGACGAAAAACGGCCGCCCCTTAAGGGGCGGCCGGAATGATGTACGCCCTGCAGGGCGTACATTGCCGGGAATCAACCTTGTACGTGAATCTCGAATTCGCCTTCAAACGTACCGGTCACGCTGTACTTGGCGTCGCTCGTGAAGTCGAACGTGATGGTATAGACCTCGCCGTTGCGCGTTACGGTGGCGTACCTTCCGATATCAGTGCGTTTTCCGTAATGTTGGACTCTTCGACACGCGAATACCAGCTCCCCTGCGGAAAGACGTAGTTCCATGTTTCGCCGCCTCCGCGTATCTCGCCCGGGTTGAGGCTCGTACCGCCGTCGCCGAAGGCTGTGACGGTGTAAGTCCCGTCGGGAAGATAGTATTCGTTGTCGTCGTTGAGTGTGAGCGGGTCTGAGTAGAAGTAGACGCAGAGTTTCTCGCCCGTTCCGACGTAGTAGTTCGGGTAGTTCGTTTCATCGTAAGTGATGCCGTCGCTCCACAGGCGCAAATCCCAAAGGGTACTTGGTTCATTGCGGTAGTCGTTGTTGGGCTCTACCAGAGCGTAACAGTACGTCAGATTCATGCTGACATCTTCCGTGATGGTACTCAGGAAATCGGGCTTTCCCTGCTGGGATGCCTTGATTTCGAACGGGCCGATACCCTCCGCATCGGTGGTGACCGTTATGGTGGCGGTGCGTGTCTCGGGCGAATCGTTCCGGAGATTGAAGTTGATGGTGATGAGATTGACGGTTTCGCTTTCGTATTTGCTGACCTGCAGCCAGTCGTTGCCGCCCGATTCGTACTGCGTCTTCACGTCCCAGATGACGTTCACCGGCGTGACTGCGATTTGGAAGGAGGCGGAACCCTTGTAGTCGGCGACGAATCCTTCGGCCGGCAGTTCTCCCCCTTCATAGGACATCGAGAAGGAGGGGGGCAGCACCTTGGCCTCCTGCGTCACGCGGATGGCCTTCGGGCCTACCGACTCCACACTCGGCGTCAGGGTGACGTTCGCAGAACGTTCCGCCGTGTCGGGATTGTCCTGCACCGTGACGGTCAGCGTCGTCTCTCCCTCGCTTCCTTCCGTCGTCGAAAGGGTTATCCACTCTTTGGCGGCCTCATCAACCGCGGCGCTCCAGGTAATCCCCTCGCCCGAAGCGGTCACTTTCACGCTCTGGCCTGCGGCACCCTCGGCCTCGAAAGTCAGCGCCGCCGGGTCTACCGTCAGCGAATAGACCTCCGGAGTCTCCGAACCGGCCTGCGTAACCGTCACGCTCACGGGTTCCAAATCATCGTTATCTTTGGCAGTTATCCGAATCGAAGCGGTACGTTTCTCGGCCGTCGGATTCTTGGTGACCGAGACCAGCAGCTTTCCGGCCGTCCCGTCGTCCACCGTAATCCAGTCGGCCGACGAAGGAACGGCATATTCCCACTCCACGCCGGTGGCGGTCACGGTAATCTCCTGCGGAGTCGTGTCCTCCGCCCCGAAAGTAAGCGACTTGGGCGAGACCTCGAGGGAAGCGGTCTCTCCGCCCCCGTTCTGCGGCGTACATGCTGCGGCGAACATACAGGCCGCCGCGATGAATAAAATCTTCTTCATGGTCGTATCTATTTAGGTTAACACAGTTATTTCGCACGAGGCGGAGCGATGTACCAGTTGATGAAGCTGGTACCGCCGGCAGACGACTGCGCCGAAGTACCCAGCACATACCTGCCGTCCGCCGAAATATGGTTGATGTAACCGCCGGGAATGACGATGCCGTAGGTATCGTACACCCAATCCTGCGTATCGCCCAGGTCCGTATGCGTATTCAGGTCATAGACTTTCCCCGATGAAATGCCGAGCCTCCCGATACCAATAAAAGCGATGCCGTCGTCAGTCACATGTGCTCCCGACGTTTCGCCATAGTCCTCGACTATCACGGTCGTTTCCGTCTCCGTATTATAAAATGCAGCACGATACGTACATTCCGTATACTGGTTATTGGCCGACGGCACCTCTGTGCGATATGTAGTGGCTATCCATTTTCCCGAAGTACTGATTTTAGTCAGTTCGGCAGTACATATACATCCGTTCACCAGGTTGTAATCGTACTCCGTACCGTCAGGATACTGCAACACCGTCGGGGTGATTTTGCGTACATCCTTGCCTACCACTGCGGCCGGCCGAAACCGGCACCCTCCTTTCTCCAATAGAGCATACCGTAGTCGCTGTTATCCCAGGAAGTACCGTAAATCACCTCCCCGTTGGCAGAGATGCTCCGTGCCATGACACCGGCCCGCAGCTCCTCTTCTCTGTAATTCTTCTCCGGGAGGGACAGTTCCTGTGCCGCCCCGTCTATCCACAGAAGAGGATAATAGAGTCCGCCGGTCGTCTTTTTGGCATAACCTACCCAATACTTGCCGTCGGCGGAAGTTCCCTGCACTTCCGGCAGGTGCTCATAGCCTGCCGGCGATTCGGGCACGAAGATATCTCCCGTGATATCGATTGCTATCTGCCCACCATGCTGGCCATCGCTGATAAATAACAAACCCTGGTCGGTAAACGGCCATCGTCTGATGCAGTGCATAGACCGATTCGGGATAGGGTCCAAACTGATGCCATTCGTCCGTCTCAAGGTCCACGATGGTCGGAGAGTATTGGTAAGAGTCATCCGGCGCGATGGAGATGACGAAACCGCCGGCATACCTGCCGCTGGGCGACATCGCCGCCCCCATGGAAAAAGTGTCGAGCTTGCGGAAACGGGCGAAGGCACCGTCCGCCGCCAACTGCCGGATACCTATCTCCTGCACCGCCTGCCCGGCCGTCACCGTCAGGACGGCACTCCTTTCGCTACCCGTATCGTTATCCTCCACCGTGACGGTCAGCGTCCGGTCAGCGGTACGTTCCGCCTTCACCCAGGTGGCACCCGCTTCGACCGTCCACTCCGCCGGAGAGGCCTTCACGTCGATTTCGAGCGGCTGATTGCCCTCCGCCAGAAACGAACAGAGATTCTGTCCGATTTTCACATACTGCACCTCCTCGCCGCCACCGGTCGTGCAGGAAGCAAACGACACGCAGGCCAGCAACGCCAGCATGCCGCCTGCAAAAAAATCTCTTCGTCATAAATAGTGATAGATAGTAATTAAGTAATAACTCCACGCCATGAAACACGAAATCCTGTTTCATGTATTTGCAAATATACCCATAAAAACCAATATTAATTTAATGATTTTTTAAATATAAACACATTCGTTCCGGCGAGATAAATATCCATTCACGACCGATGAAAATAACACAAACCGGCACATACATACCGATTTCGGCACCGACAGCACCTTACCTGGAAAGATTTACCACAGACAAACCGCCTGTCTCCGGCTCCAAGACGCCGCATCATATCCCGTGCGGCAGATACACGGCAACGGAGGCAAAGCCCTGCCCCCTGCCTGCACGCGAGCAAAACGCACGATATCAGGATTTACGGCGCGGATTTTCCGGGAACCACCCCTTGCGCACACGTTCCCGCTGCTGGAAAACTTCGAGGATACTCCAGAACGAAGAGAACGCGACGACGCCGAAAAGTATCGAAAGCACCAGCCCCTCCACGCAGACGGAAAGCGCTGCGGCGGCGATGCCGAGCACGAGAAACATCCACCACGAACGCGTACCGAACCAATACTCCGCCTTGATGACGAGCGGATGGAAAAGCCCGATGATAAGAAACGTAAAGATGCCGACCGTCAGTCCGGTCAGACGATATTCCGAAAGAAAGGAGATGACAGCCTCCATTTCACCCAAACGTTAATACCCGCCGCACAACAAAGCGGGCCTGTTCCACACTAAAAATCACCCGGCAGCTTCCGGCGACACGTCGCCGTACGCTTCCGCCACGAAAGAGAGAAGCGCATCGGCCGCCGCCGCGGGTTCTTCGACGAAGCCCATGTGCCCGGAGTGTTCGAGCCATACCGCACGAGCCTGGGGCTGGTTCCGGATAACTTCCGCAGCCGTCTCCGGCGTCACATACTCGTCGTACCGGCCGAAAAGCATCATCTGCGGAACACCGCTTCCGCGCATCGTCCCGTTCAGGTCGTGCCGGTCGCGGATACCCTTCAGCACGGCCACGATTCCCGCATCCTCCGTCAGGGTTATCTGGTCCGAGAGCTCCTCCACCGCCCACGTCAACCGCTTGCGGTTCTGCGGAGCGAACCCCACATGGGGGAAACTCCGGGCGATAAGCTCCTTCTTGCCCCCCTCGATGAGGTGTATCTCCCGCAGACGGTCCTCCCGCTTCTTCTCCGAATCGGGGTTCGGCGTGGAGTGGAACAGCACGAGGCCGGCAAACGCCTCCGGATATTTGCGCAGCATCTCCAGCGCCACGTAACCGCCCATCGAGTGACCGACCACGACGGCACGCCCTATGCCGAGCGTCTCCATCGCGGCATGTACCGTATCGGCCATGAACTCCATGGTGTGCACCTCGCCCTTCACCTCCGAGATGCCGTGTCCCGGGAGGTCGGCCGCAACCACCCGCACCTGCGGCGCGAGCAGCTCCGTGAACCTGTCCCATACATCGAGCGACTCCAGATAGCCGTGCAGCAACACCACCGTCCGTTCGCCCTCCAACGTATCGCTCACCCGGACCGCGCAACCGCCGGCCATGATGAATTTCTCTTCCTTAACCATATCCGACCATCAACAGACAAAGCCGTCTCCCTGCGGAACGGCCCACACTACCCATCCATCCGAAAGCTGCCGGTTACCCTACCGACTCCTCTCCGTCATCGAAGTAATCGAAGACCGACTCCTTTTTGGATAGGGACAGCGACATCTCCTCCTCGTCGTCCCCATCGTACACGGAATAACGCTCCCGACCACCCTTCTTCGCGGGCGCGAGTTTCGTACTTCTGCGCAAATCGTCCGAATCGGACCGGTTCCCGCCCGGTCTCCGGACATCCCTGATAGATTTCATCGTAGTGTAAAAACTGAAAATTCCTTACGCTCCGGCTGCTGTCCCGCAAAATACCTGCCAGGCACAAAGCCGCCGCACACGGTGCAATGTTAGAAAAATTTTCCGAACCGGCACGACGCCGTCTCAAAAATTTTCCGGTCTGAAAACACCCGAATAGACCCTGCGGGCCGGCCCCGTAAGCCTCACATCGGAGAACCGCCCCCCGACAACGTCGAACGCCACATTCAGCAGTCCGCCGCGCACCTGCACATCGATGCTCCGCACCTGCGGAAAACGCACGCGGGAAGCCACTACGGCAGCGGCTACCGAACCGGTTCCGCAGGCCAGCGTTTCGTCTTCGACACCCCGCTCGTAGGTACGCACCTTCAGCGCTCCCCTCGCCGGCGACCTCGACGAAATTGACATTCACGCCTCCCGTCCCGGCGAAAGCGGGCAGGTTCCGCACACGGCGTCCCTCACCCCGCACGTCCACCCGCTCCACGTCTTCCACGAAACGGACGTAATGGGGCGACCCCGTATCGACAAAGTATCCCTCCTCCGCTTCGGCAAAGCCGTGCGGCTCGGTCATTCCCAAGGCGATACGCCCCGCATCGTCCCCGCAGGCGAGCACCTCGGCCCGGTGAAGGCCGTCCACCGCAGCAAACGCCATCCTTTTCGCCCACCACACCGGCATGCCGGGCGAAAAGCGCCATGCAGCGGCCGCCGTTGCCGCACATGGTCGCCTCGGGCCCGTCGGAATTGAAGTACCGCATGCGGAAATCCGCCCCGCACTCCTCTTCCAAAAGCATGAGCCCGTCGGCACCTATTCCGAACCGGCGGTCGCATAGGGCGGCCACCAAAGCGGGACGGGGCTCGAACACCCTTTCCCGGTTATCTATTATCACGAAGTCGTTGCCTGCGCCTTCGTACTTTCCGAATTCTATCTGCATGTGTGCAAATTTACGATTATTCCCGAGCCTGCCGCAACTTCCGGCAAAAAATCCCTTCATGGGGTCATCCCCCCCGCCGGAGATGCGCAGCCTCCGGAGAAAAAAGAACGGAAAATGCACGGAATTTGCTCTTTGCCGGGCAGGCACGGCCACGCAAAATCGAAACGGGTACGGTCGCATCCTCCGCAAGAATTACTACCTTTGTACGGATTGTACCATAAAAACACGACGATGATAAAAGAGATACGGGAACACAGGTCGATTCGGCGATACAAACCCGAACCCATCCCCTCCACGGTCATGGAAGAGATACTCGAGGCGGCCTCGCGGGCTTCCACCGTGGGGAACATGCAACTGTACAGCATTATAGTAACCACATCGCGGGAGCTGCTGGAACAGCTCGCCCCCCTGCATTTCAACCAGCCCGCCGCAACGACGGCACCGGTCCTCCTGACCTTCTGCGCCGATATCCACCGTTTCAGCCGGTGGTGCGAACTGCGGGGAGCCGAACCGGGCTACGACAATTTCTGCTGGTTCATGAACGGCGTGACCGATGCCCTGCTCGCCTCGCAGAACGCCTGCCTGGAGGCCGAAGCGCATGGGCTCGGCATCTGCTATCTGGGAACGACACTCTACAATGCGGGAGAAATCGCCCGGATACTCCGGCTCCCGAAGGGTGTTCTGCCGGTAATGACCGTCGCCATGGGATATCCCGAAACCCTGCCGCCGCTGACCGACCGGCTGCCGCTCGATGCGGTAGTTCATCGGGATACCTATACGGACTACACGCCCGAAAGGCTCGAAATCCTCTGGCGCGAGCGCGAAGCCTCGGCCGAGACGCAGCAGCTTCTCGCGGAAAACCGGCTGCCCAACCTCGCCCGCATCTTCACCGAACGCCGCTACGTCAGGGAGGACAACGTGACCTTCTCGCGCAAATACTTCGACGAACTCGTCGAGCAGGGCTTTTTCAACCAGCAGTAACGTCCATGAAAAGCATGAAGGCCTCCGTCCTGAGATGTGCGCTCGCATTCGTATGCGGGGTAGCGTCGTACTCCTGCTCCGTGACGCGCCACCTCCCGCCGGACTCCTACATGCTGACGAAAAACAAGATAGAGACCGACCGGACGGTACCGCGCGACGAACGCATCACGGCCGGGGAGATAGACCGGTACGTACGGCAGAACCCCTCCAAAAAGCTGCTTGGAACGAACCTCCCTGCCTGGCTCTACAACCAGGCCGACCCGAACAAGGAGAACGGCTGGAACAACCTGCTGCGCAGGCTGGGCAGCGAACCCGTCATCCTCGACACGGTACAGACCGCCGCATCGAACCGCAACATCAAGCTCTACATGGACTCCCGCGGATTCTATGAATCGACGAGCCGATACGAAATCGAATACAAACGCAACCGGAAAGCGGTGGTCACCTATTCGGTCAGACAAGGAGCGCCCTACCGGATCAACTCCCTCTCCTACGACTATCAGGACAAATTCCTCGAACAGGTCATCCGACAAGACAGTGCCGCCACGCTCATCAGGCCGGGAGACATCTTCGACCTCACCCTGCTCAACGACGAACGGCAGCGCATAACGGCCTATCTGAAAGACCGGGGGTACTACAAGTTCTCCGTGAACAACATCAGCTACATAGCCGATACGCTCGCAGGCGACCACCTGGTAGACCTCACGATGGTCATCCGGCAGCAACTGGAAGGATACACGCCCGAGGGAGAGCCGATATATGGGAACAACGCCGTCTACCGCCTCGGCAAAATCTTCGTCTATCCGGATTACGACGCCACCGCGGCTGCCACCGACCCCGCCTACCTGCGCGGCATGGACACGACCTACTACCGGGGGCTCTACATCATCCGGTCGGGCAAGCCCAAAATCAAGCCGCAGACACTGCGCCGGGCCATCCCCATCTACTCCGACTACCTTTACAGCGCAGGCGACAAGCAGCGCACATCGAGTAACTTGCAACGGCTCGACTACTTCAAGAATGCCAGCGTGACCTTCTCCGAACCCGAACCGGAAGACGACAACTACATCACCTACATCGGCGAAGGAGGCGAAGGGGAGACCCCGGTACAGACCCTCGAAAGAGCGCTCGACTGCGACATCTTCTGCACGCCCGCCATGCGGCAGGGCTACACGCTCGACTTCGAGGCCACCACCTCGTCGGCGTTCTATGCGCTGCGTCCAACCGTCAGCTACCTCAACCGCAACCTGTTCCGCGGTGCCGAACTGCTCAACATCAGCCTGTCGGGCGGATACGAATTCAACACGGACGAAACGGCGGCCAAGAACTCCTACGAGGTGGGGCTCACGGCATCCGTCACCTTCCCGCGGTTCCTCGCCCCCTTCCCCATTGACAGGGCGGGAAAACTCTACCGTCCCCTGACGCGCATCGAGGTATCGACCAACCTGCAGCGCAAATCGAAATACCACCGCACCATCACCGGAGCCAACATCGGCTATTCGTGGAACAACGGCCGCAACACCACCTATACCGTCCGTCCGATAGACTTCAACCTCGTGGACGTGAGCTTCATCGACACGGACTTCCTCTGCTCCATCCAGAACAGCTACCTGCGCGAAAGCTATAAATCGCAGTACATAGCGGCCATCTCGGGCTCCTATCTCTTCAACAACCCGAATACCGGCAAGGGCAATTCGATAACGGTACGCGTCAATGCGGAAACGGCAGGCAACCTGACCGACGCACTGGCGCACTGGCTCTCCTCGCCCGTCTCCGAACAGGTGAACATCGACGACTGCGGTACGGGGGGACAGACCTCCCCACGGTACGAAACATTCTACAAAATATTCGGCATCCGCTACTCGCAGTATTTCCGCGTGGATGCCAGTGTCAGCAATACCATCCCGATAGGATACCGGTCGGCCGTGGCCTACCGGTTCTTCGGCGGCATCGGACTCCCCTACGGCAACTCCTCCACCCTCCCGATGGACCGCATGTTCTACGTGGGAGGCAGCAACAGCATGCGCGGCTGGCCGGTGAGAGCCCTCGGACCAGGCAACTCCTCCAAGGGACGGAACTCCGGCTTCAAAAGCCAGCTCGGCAACCTGCGGCTGGAGGCCAACCTCGAATTCCGCTTTCCCATCTGGAACGCCCTGCACGGTGCGGTATTTTTCGACGTAGGGAACGTCTGGCTCGCAGGCATCCCCGGTGCGGCCAGCGACGAGGTTTTCCGTTTCGACAGCTTCTACAAGGAGCTTGGTTTCAACACCGGGTTCGGCCTGCGCTACGACCTCGACCTGATTGTCATCCGCCTCGACTGGGGCGTCCGGGTGCATGACCCCAGCCTGCCCGCCGGACAGCGATGGCTCAAGGCCTTCAAATGGGGCAACACGGCCCTCAATTTCGGTATCAAAAAAAAGGCTATCCTTTCTGACGGCCGACCGCAGCGACGACACGCCCGCCGACGCAGTTGCCGGCACGCCCCCGTTACTCGCCTTCACCCCCAACCGGCTGGCAGAAAAGCAGCTGCTGCGTCTCTCCTGCCTCCCCGCCGCGTCAGGCCCCCAACGGCCGTCCGTACCGAGGAACCGGATACGGCAGCCTCCGAAAGTCCGTACTGCCCGACGGTAAGTAAATATACCTAAAACCGACCGCAGCGCACATTCTAACGTTTTTTTGCCTACCTTTGTGCGGTGAACAGCGCCGGGAACTCCGGCAGTGGAAAGATTTGGCCGCTTGCAAACCACGTAAAAAAATAGCTAAAGAAGCAATCCGTTTTTCTTTAGGGGCCCGGCCGGGGTTCGTTACTTTTACAACAGCCAATAATTTCCGTTTTAAAATTTTGTCCAACGGGCTGCGCACGGCGCCGTCCCCAAAAACGTTTTAAAATGGCATTCTTATTTACGTCGGAAGCCGTTTCGGAAGGGCACCCCGACAAAATCTCGGACCAGATATCCGACGCGATACTCGACGAATTCCTTCGCCGCGACCCCGAATCGAGGTGGCGTGCGAAACCCTCTGCACGACGGGACTGGTAGTAGTTGCCGGCGAAGTGCGTTCGGAAGCATACGTCGATGTACAGAACGTAGCCCGACGCGTCATCAACCGCATCGGCTACACCCGGAGCGACTACATGTTCGACGGAAACTCCTGCGGCATCCTCTCCGCCATCCACGAGCAGAGCCCCGACATCAACCAGGGCGTCGTGAAAAAGGACGAAGAGCAGGGAGCCGGCGACCAGGGCATCATGTTCGGCTACGCCTGCGACGAGACGCGCGAATACATGCCCGCGACGCTGATACTCGCCCAAGTCATCATGAAGGAGCTCGCCGTACTGCGGCGCGAGCACAACGAAATGCCCTATCTCCGGCCCGACGCCAAGAGCCAGGTGACCGTCGAGTACGACGAGACGGGATGCCCGGTAAGGGTACACACCATCGTGGTCTCCACCCAGCACGACGAATTCATCCGTGCCGGCGGCAACGTGACGGAAAAGGAGGCCGAACGTCAGATGGGCAAACGCATCGAAGACGACGTGCGCAGCATCCTCATACCGCGTGTCAAGGCACGCCTGCAGCGGGCGGGCGACAAGCTGGCCGACCTTATCGGCGACGACTACCTGCTGTACGTGAACCCGACGGGGAAATTCGTCATCGGCGGCCCGCACGGCGACACGGGCGTCACGGGGCGCAAGGTCATCGTCGACACCTACGGCGGCCGGGGTGCCACGGCGGCGGAGCCTTCTCGGGCAAAGACGCCTCGAAGGTGGACCGCTCGGCAGCCTATGCGGCCCGCCACATCGCCAAGAACATGGTGGCAGCAGGCATCGCCGACCAGATACTCGTCCAACTCTCCTACGCGATAGGCATCGCACATCCGCTCAGCATCTATGTGGATACTTACGGCACGGCCCGCGTATCGGACACCGATGCCGAGATAGCCCGCCGCATCGAACGGCTTTTCGACCTGCGTCCCGCCTCCATCGTGGAACGGTTCGGTCTCAAGAACCCCATCTTCGAAGCGACGGCCTCCTACGGTCACTTCGGCAACCGCCCCTACCGCCGGGAGGTCACCCTGTTCGACCATGGCAGGGAAGTCACGAAAGAAATCGAATTCTTCGGGTGGGAAAAGCTGGACGAGGTGGAGAATCTGCGCCGCGAATTCGGCATACTGTAAACACCGGCCGGCGATGCCCACAGCGGACACGCCACGGCACCTCCGATTATGACAAAGGCCGTATCATGAAAGGTACGCTTTGTCATATACCGGAAGCGACAAAACGCGAAATGCGCCGACCTTCCGCCGGGAATGACCGGACTCCGAAACCGGCAACCCTGCCGGCGGCTTGCACCGACAGCATCCCGCCTCCCGTTCGTGCCGGCCGCACCCGGACAGGCTGCGGCACAGGTTATCTGGGGTAGCCGACCGGATGAAAGAGGATGATGCGCTGCCTGTCGTTCAGCCGACACGCCTTGCGGAAGGCGGGTTCGTCCATCGAGCCGCACGATACGGTGGCGAGCCCCAGCGACGGTACAGGCGAGGAAGATATTCTGAGACACATATCCCGCATCGGTATCGGCGAACCGGGACGAGCCGTCCTCGGCCACCAACACGAGGTTCACCGCCGGCTTATTGCCGCGTACATCCTGCCGGTGGTCGCCTTCCGCGACGGGCTGCAAGAGCGACTGCTCCGGCACATACAGATAGACACCCTTGTCGGTCAGAACATAGATTTGAATGTCGCGCCGGTCCATGGCCGAGGGAGCCGTCCGCTTACCCGACGCAGGACGGTTCACGCCGTTGGCTGCCCACAGCAGGTCGGACATGTCCTGCAACGAAAGCGCCCGGTCGGCATACTCCCTCACGGAGCGACGGTCGGCCAACGCCCGCATCAACGAACCGCCCCTGTCAAGGTCGGGTTCATTCAACTTCACCGGTTCAAGGGCAAATGCCCCGACGGCCGCCATCACCGCGACCGCCGTCATGACGAATCTTTTCATTTCCGTGACATTTAAAATTCAACAATCTCTCTTCCGCAAGATACGGAATCCTGCCTCAATCCGGAAACCGACAACGGCAAAATCCACGCTAAAAGTCCGCCTGCCGCAAAAAAATCGAAAAAAAACGGCGACGTCATGCAACACTGACAGCCCCTGCGACGTCATATATACCGAATCGGGACCCGCCCGGCGCAAGGACCGGACGGAACACGGCCCGGAAAAATCCGGGAACGGCCTGTCCGAGAAAACACCGTTCGCACGGAAATCCGCGCCGGAAACGAAGAGAAGCGCAACTAAACGGCCGAAACGTTATCCTGTTCTAAAGTTTTTTGTTATTTTTGCGGACTACACTATTTGTTTTGAAATAAAAAATTACACTCATGAAAAACTATGTAATGCATCGGCCATCGCCGCTTTCCTGACTGCGGTTTGCTTTACGGCAGTCTCCTGCAACAAAACGCCTTCCGAATCGACCCTACCCGTCGAAAAGGAACTCGGCGTCAGCATAGAACTCACATCGGCAACGGAGACCTCCGTCTCGGTGGACATCACCGCAGAGAAAGATGCGGAAGGATACATCTATGCCATAGGCGAAGCCGGCAAGCTCAACGAATTCCAGAACGGTACGATGGAGGGTATCCAGACACAGAACGACCCGACCGTCAAATCCGCCTCCTTCGACGGCCTGACGAAGGCGACCGACTATACCATCTACGCACAAGCCTTCGCAGGAGAAGAAAAGGGGAACGTCAGGCAGTTGGTCGTGACTACCGAAGGTGAACCCGATTTCGACCTCACAACCACGACCACCATCGACAACATCACCGAAGACTCGTTCGTCATCAGAGTTGAGTTCGGTGCCGATACCCGCACGCTGGTGTACGGATACGGCAGCGCAGATGACCTCGAAGCGTTCGAAAACGGTACCCTCTCCACCATTACGAAAGTCACCAACCCCACAGCCAATACCATCATCGTCAGGGGTATGGAGCGCGGTCAGGAGTACACGGTCTTCGTACAGGCAGTAGCCGGCGACAAGAAAGGAAACGTATCGACGGTATCCGGCAAGACGCTGAAACTCGAACTCGAACTTGTTCTGCTGGAAGATGAATTGACCTCGACCTCCGCCGTCGTCGAGATACGTCCGGGCGGCGACACCTCCAAATACCGTTACATGCTCGGCTCCATGGAACTGCTGGACTACTTTGAAAACGGTACCTGGCCCGACATCATGTGGGAGAACGACGTGACCGCCCCGAAAGAGACGCAGGCTACCGGCCTCACTCCGGGCGAAACCTACACCATCTTCGCCCAGCCGTTCGCAGAGAACGGTACCCGCGGTGAAACGCAGATAATCGAATTCACCACTCCTACGGCGGACGAAGCCGAATAACCGTCCAGTATAAGGATATCGATACAGAAGGAGGACCTGCGGTCCTCCTTCTGCCGTTCCGGAAAGGCGCAAAATAGGGAAACGCAATTTGATTCTTCGCAAAATATGGTTATCTTTGCAGGCTGTTTAACCATTTGTACCGGTCAGCCGGGTTCTGTCCGGGCTTGGACACCACACCCGGTCGGGCGGTCGTAACTACTTAAAGTTTATCGAAATGCCAAAGATGAAAACAAATTCCGCTGCCAAGAAGCGCTTCGACTTCACCGGCACCGGAAAAATCAAGAGGAAACACGCTTACCATAGCCATATCCTCACCAAAAAGACGACGAAGCAGAAACGCAATCTGGATTATTCCGCACTCGTCGCTCCTGCCGATGAGGCAAAAGTAAAAAGCCTTCTCGTAAAATAGCATCGCCTTTTGCGAAAGGACGGTTGCCGCACGGTCGCAAGAGCTGCCGGAAAAGCAGCCCCGCCGGCGCCGGAAAATGTAAAACCAAGAGTGTGCCAGCCCCCAAGCGTGTGAGGAAAACACACCGCTGGCCGTTCGTAAAACTTTAAAATTATGCCAAGGTCCGTAAATGCGGTAGCATCAAGAGCCAGAAGAAAAAAAGTTTTAAAACTTGCCAAAGGCAACTTTGGTTCAAGGGGAAATGTTTGGACAGTAGCGAAAAATACTGTCGAAAAGGGTTTGACCTATGCGTACGTAGGTCGTAAGGACAAGAAAAGGAAATTCCGCAGCCTGTGGATACAGCGTATCAACGCTGCAGCCCGCAGCAACGGCATGACCTATTCGGAACTGATGGGTAAGCTCAAGGCTAAGGATATCCGCCTCGACCGCAAGGTTTTGGCCGACCTCGCCATGAACCACCCGAAGGCATTCGAGCAAGTAGTTAACACAGTAAAATAGCGATTGCGGTACACCGCAGACAGACGGCCCGCCGAGTCTCGGCGGGCCGTCTCATTCTCCGGAGCGGCAGGTCTTCCGAAGATGAAGGCGGCAGGGCCGAATTCTTCCCGCCCGCAGGTACGTTTAGCACGGTTTATGTATCGCTATTTTGCCGCAGACAGAGACCGGGTCCGAACGGGCAGCACAGCTCGACACCCCGCCGGTCCGCTCTACGAACGGGCGGAACTCCCGGGGAGGAAGAGTATCCGACACATACCGGATGCCTTTCCGGTCTATGCTGCAATGGACATAACCGACAAAGACCAAACGCCATGGAAGAGAAGATTTTGAATCTCCTGACCCAGCCGATGAAGACGGGGGAGGTAGCCGAAGCCACTGGCATCGAAAAGAAAGAGGTGGAGAAAATCATCAAAAAGCTCGTGAAGGAGGGCAAAGTGGAGTCGCCGAAACGCTGCTACTATGCGGCAGTAAAATAACCGGCCCTTCCGAGAGGGGATACCAATCGGACATCCGGATGCCTCCGGCACAAAAAAACGACCGCAAGCGGCGGGGACTGTTACGGTTTCCCGTCGTCGGTTTTAACGGTATCATGTCAAGAAAGGAAGTGAACTGACAAAAATTTGTCAGGATTTTGTCAGGCTATCTGTTTTTTTTGACACCCACACCTCCACCGCACGATTTTACTGATTTTCAATATATTACATAAAAAATACTCCTTTCCGGAGAATAACGGCAACGGCTCGGCTGCCGTTCGGTGTCATGTGCCGCATACTGGCATCCCGTTTGATGATAATCATCATGCAGAAGCATGGAGAAACGAATCCTGCGGATTCCCTTTGGAATTTCAAGGAAAATAGCGTATCTTGTGCGCGCAAAATTTATTTCTAACTCTTAAAAACGTATCGCCTATCGAATAAAATCTACTCCACCAATTTAAAAAGGAGAAGACAATGAACAAGAAGGTATCAGCGCTTAGTGACCAGCAGTTGCTCAGTGCCTATCTTTCGGGCGATAAGGATGCGATTTCCATACTCATCGAACGATCATTCCAAAC